>WNFC01006433.1_pt1 | contig 14474 bp, 23 predicted proteins | sample 5400541 | NCBI WGS metagenome assembly WNFC01 (sample SAMN13153342, study PRJNA577476) | soil metagenome | isolation source: 120 cm saprolite under Douglas fir tree site 2 hole 2 replicate 1 | place: USA:California | collected 2015-04-18
CATCACCATGCTCCTTGCACCAGCTTATTCTCTGCTTTGTATGCTTTCTTTTATTCTCTTTTCTACTGACTTCTTTTTTCTTTTGCAGTCTTCAAAGTGCCCAGAAGTCAAGTCTCTCAAGACAACAGTGTGCACTCTTACACAGCCAGCACACTGGCTTGCAGTTTCTCTCACGGTATCCTCACCGACAGCTGCCCTCTCCCTCAAGGCCCCACAACTGATGGCCATAACAACAACAATGTGTGGCAGCACAGGGCATGTCGACACCACCCTCTATCTCCTCTGTGCTGACGGTGATGATGGTGACAACGCATGGTGAGGACAAGACATGTTGATGCCACACTCTGTCCTCCATCCCAATGGACATGGCCACCCTCTCCCTCAAGGGCCCACCAGGCCCCACAACTGACAGCCATGACAGCAATGACATGTGGTGAGGATAGGACATGTTGACACTGACATGCCCCCACCTCGCCATGTCTTTGCACTCACATGTGCTGCATCGTGCCCCTTGCACCTGTGTGCACTGTGCCCCTCACAGCTGCATGCATCGTGCCCCTTGCACCTGCATGCACTGTGCCCCTTGCAGCTGCATGCACCGCATCACCATGCTCCTTTGTGCTGGCTTATTCTCTGCCTGTGAGCTTTCCTTTTTTTTCTTTCACTAATTCCACTTTTTTCAGTCCAGTCCAGTCACCGTGCCATGCCCCTCATGGCTGCGTGCACCGTGCCTCTTGTGGCTGCACGTGCCATGCCCCTCATGGCTGTGCACACCGTGCCCCTCACAGCTGCATGCACCATGCCCCTTGCAGCTGTGTGCATTCCCCTCGTGGCTACATGCACTGTGCCCCTCGTGGCTGCATGCACCATGCCCCTCGCAGCTGCATGCACCATGCCCCTCATGGCCACATGCACCATGCCCCTCATGGCCACGTGCACCATGCCCCTCATGGCTGCATGCACCATGCCCCTCGCAGCTGTGTGCACTGTGCCTCCATGTCACCATGGCCCACACCATCGGTGGCCCTTGACGGATCACAGCACATGATGCAGCAGCAGCTCATGGAGCAAGAGGTAGAGGTGGAGGATCCCCTTGTGCGCTCTTCGTCACATCCCACCGCATACCCAGCTCAATGCGATGGGTGATTCTCACTACCCGGCACAAGATGCTGGGTACCAAGGGTACCCATCACCCCAACCCTGAAATACCCCTACCCAGCATGCCAGGTACGGGTATTTCAGGGTTGGGGTAGGGGTAGCCTTTCTCAACCCCAGGGTTACCCATGCCAATCCCTAGGCCTACCTAGGGGCCAGGGAGAGCATGGCCAACTACGGATGCCAAGATGGTGGTTATGAAAAAGAGGAAAGGTTCAACCTGTCCGTGGCGACGGCCGACGGCTCCGACATGGTGGATCCGCCAAATTTCGAGCGTGACGAGAATGGCGATGATCTCAAATACAAGTATAATTCTACGACCTCTACTCGATGGATATATATGACAATATTCACCCTATATGTGGTTCCTGGGATGGAGTCAGGGCCTCTATTGTTAGTCGATCAGCACAATACCTCAGGACGAAGGAAGCAAAACTCACATGCTACGACTCTGTTGTTCAATGCAACGATGTCACCCTTGATTGTTCTGAGCTGTTGCATCTGTATAGTGCTCGAGAAGGACACAGACAACTATCGCGTGCTCCTCGTTCAATGCCATGTCAAACGGAGTCTGCCCGTCGTTGGCCTGGGCTGTGGCATCTGCCCCGTGGTTGAGAAGTAGGCGTACGAGTTGTACAGATCCCTTGGCTGCTGCGACATGTAACGGAGTCATTCCGTCTTCCTGCCGGGACATCGCATCTGCACCATGCTCTAGAAGGACATTGACAACTTCCACGTGCTCCTCGTCCAACGCCATATCCAACGGAGTCCTCCCGTCGTCGTCCTGGGCTGTCGCATCTGCCCCGTGCTTGAGAAGTAGACACGTGAATTCCACATATCCCTCGGCTGCCGCGACATGTAACGGAGTCTTCCCGTCCTCCTCCCGGGATATCGCATCTGCACCGCGCTCGAGAAGTAGGCGTGCAATTTCCACATGTCCTCGTTTCGACGCCAAGTGTAATGGAGTACTCCCGTCATCCTCCTGGGCTGTCGCATCCGCCCCGAGGCTGAGAAGGAGGCGCACGACTTCCACATGGCCCAGATCTGACGCGCAGTGTAATGGAGTCTTTCCGTCATTCTTCGCGGCTGTTAGATCCGCACCATGGTCGAGAAGAAGGCGCGCGACTTCAACGTGTCCCCCCAACGATGCCACATGCAGTGAAGTAAATCCATCCTTGTCCCGGGCCGTGGGATCCAGACCGTGGTCAAGAAGAATGCGAACCATTTCCACATGTCCTGCCATCGACGCTCCAAGCAATACAGTGAATCCATCATCATACTCGGCTGTTACGTCTACGCCATGCTCAAGAAGGACTTGGATGACATCCACATGTCCCCCGAACGACGCTACCAGGAGAGCATCTCTAGCTTGGTCTGTTAAATCTGCGCCACGCTCGATAAGGTCGCGTATCGCTTCAATATTTCCCTCGAACAACGCCCGACGCAATGGAGTCCACTTGGGACGTGCCATCACCCTTACATCGAGTTCGAGAAAGACATTTGCGACTTCCACTTGCCCCAATAGAAGCGCCAGGCCGAGTGGAGTATCGTATGTCCCGTACGCGGTTGTCACCTTCGCGCCGCGATCCAGGAGGACGCGCACAACACTGACATGTCCCCCCCTTGATGCCATGTGTAACGGTGTTGACTTGCACTTGTCCCGGGCGTTTACATCCGCGTCGTTGTCCAGAAGGATACAAGCAACTTCTACATGACCCCTCCTACACGCTAGATGCAATGCGGTCGACTTGTGATCAAAGCCTCGACCGTGCACGTCTTGTGAGTGTTCAATGACCAGGAATTTGACAATGGCGTCTAGGCCACACAGAGCTGCATAATGCAACGACGTTCCACGAGGCTGTGATGGTTTTTCGTCTCGCTTTTCTCGACGCCAGTACGGGTCTTCCAAATCATGTATCCACACCCAGACAGCAAAATGGAATTTCCTTGGGTCGAAGAGCAGTTTCATGACATCTTCCACCTTTTCAGACACGTCCTCGAACCGCGCATGGTCCACCCAATGCTCCGCAGCATATTCCGCAAGAGGAAATTTCTCGAGGTCGTCTCGGGTGACGTTTTTGTCGAGGTGTAACAGCATGCCGAGACACGCTTGCGTCGCGAGGGTATGAGCGTGTGCCATGGAGACGTGGTAACGACGGAGAATAATGTCACTTGATTCGGCAAGTCGAGGAGATGTCAAGAACTCCTTGACCTAAAAATGGGAAAATTGGATCACTGGCGAACCGTCGACATTGACAATGGCGAGCAAACTCAGGGTTGTAGAAAGCACCGCGTCAACTGGATCTTCAAGGAGCCAACCCTCGTGAAATGTCGGAATCGGACCTGCCGTGAAGTCAAATCCGAGAAACCCGGCGAGTTCCTCCACACGGAGGGGACGGGAAGCAACTGCGACACATTGGAGAAGACGGTGGGCAAGTCCCCAATTCGATTTATCGATATCTCGTAATGCCCGCTCATATGTCTCATCGAGTGTATCCGGTAATTCCGCCAGAGCATGGCGTATGCGTCCTGGGAGGCAGCGACGAAGGCAGAGCACCTGGCAATAAACCCATCTGAACCTACGCAGAAGTGAGCAGAAATTATTGATGTCTGAAGCATTAACGGCTTACATGCCATCAGCTTTATTCGTGAGCACATCGATGATGAGCTGTTTGTCGGTTGCATTCCATCTTCTCATCATCCGATCCGTATTAATGACCGACCTGATGTAGTTCTCGATGTCCTGCATTTGTCCGATCTCATCATGTAGGGAAGTGGAATAGAAAGTCAAAGGATCAAGGATAGCTTTGATGTCCGTCTCGGGTCGGCTAGTGGCGCAAATGCGCAGATTCGGAATTTTGGAGTCGATGAGCTCCTCTACGAGCACTAGAACTTCATCTCGAGGGGACGGTAGAGATGATGTGATTGGACATTCGTCCAACGCGTCGATAATTAGGTAGACAGGTGCTTGTCCTGGCAGTTTCAGAATTTCCTTTAAACACTTGACAAGGCCATCGTCGCTCGGTTGCCTCGAACCATTGCTGTGTTCCGAGTAAAATTTCGACAGGACGTCAGAATATGAGTCGAATTGATGACAGAGTTGGACTAGGAAGGATGAGAGTAGCCCACGAAGGTCCTTCTTTTGATCTTCCTTAAAGTCACAATAATAAAACGCAAGTGATGCCAGTCCCAGCTTCCGCATGCGATCGACGTCCTCGATGATCGACGAACTAGACGACACTATAAGTCACCAAGACGAAAATATCGCAAGTGGAACGTACCAAAGGACGCTCTTCCCAGCGCCCGCTACAAATCGTGAAAACCATCAGTCTCTAGGAAAGCATACCAGCTCGACGACGGCATACGTTTGCCATGAACCCACAGGAGCGAACTCGGTCCAGACGACTTCCAATCTGAGAAAGAATCGCTTTCGAGAAACCATCTCGCTGTCCCCTTGTGCCGCGATCTGCATGCGATGTTGTAATTTTTCCACGGATCTGGTGGAGAAAGCCAACTCTGGACATCTCCCTGCAACTTGTCAACTACGAGAAACCTCAGTGCGTTGTCCCTTGGTAAACATTTAATATGACTCACGTTTCGACTTGTTCATATCGCTCGCGATTTGCTGTATGATTTCTAACTCTCAGTCAGACAATGAATCGGATTATATCGCCAACAAAGTGTACCGAGGACATCCCGAATGCTATCAATCGATGCTTTGCCATCTATGGGGAAAGAGCTCAACGGCTGGGAGGAAATAAGCCAGGTGTGTTTGCTCACCATCGATGACTACCCTCATATTCTGGATGAGACCATAGACAACCTCGAGGGTTTGTGCCGCGGTCGTCCGAGCCTCATCAAGGGTGAGACGATCTAACCTTTGTAACACAGCCTCGACATCATTCTCTCCTAACAGCTTCTTTACTAGTTTCACTGCATTCCGTTCAGACAAGTGTCATATCAGTGAGGACGCACTTACTCGGTCGCCTCTGATTTATCTGTTTCGTCACGAGGGCAAGGGTGGAAAGCAGCTCCACCATAATTTTTACGATCATCTCGGCCATAGGACCCGTCAAAGGGACTCTGGTATAAATATCGACGCGGTTCATGAAGTGTTCAATCGATTCGAGCAGCTCGACAACAGCGTCATAACTTGTGCTGACGTCCTTGACGGCCTGATGCGCTTGCATGTCACAACGATGTATATGTCGGAAATAAATAAGGATCATACAGAGAGAAGGATAGCGAAGCCAGCGAATATCGCCTTTGCAGGTGGGAAGGGCTGCAGAATAATCATCAGAAACGTAGAATAACTGTCGACGCCTTCCGACGTACCAAGCCAATAGCCTCACCCAGGGCGGTGCTGGCGGAGAGAGTATACAATACTGAAACTACGGTCGTGAGAGATTTCATGATTTTGCCATCACCCCCTCGGAATTCGGTGAATGCTCGTGCTTGCTCTTGAAGCAGTGCGGTAACAGACTCGGCCGAGTCGCAATTCTGGAGTTTTTCGGCGAGTGGGTGGCTGGCCAATGTCGTGCCCGTCTGCTTTTGATAGTCCTGCAAGGCAGACTCGAAGAGTACTCGAAAACGAGAGGATTGTGACTGATCGGCCATATTACTAAGGAGAAACGATTGTCAGACAGCACGACGTGGTGGTAGCAGGAGGGAGCGAGGATCAACGCACTGCCATCTCCCTTGCGATATTCGGAGGCCAGACGCAAACTAATTGCCTCAAATGGATGGGCGTAGAGTCCAGGGTTGAGGGTTGGGAATGTTTGGTTAGATTTGTCAATAGCACGAGCATGATGGCCATGACCATGACGCCAGCTCTGATACGAGGGAGTGAGTGGCAAGTGATAACTTTCAAGTTGAACGGACAAGATCACGCGATATGATCTCAGTTCTCCCAGCGCGTACTGGTAATACGTTTCTCGAACATTTTACCCAATATTGGAGTACAATAGTTGGAGAACCCACCAGTTTTAGTCTGAGGTATCAATTTCCGCTTATTGTAACGTATTGCCCCGTTCGCTGAGATTGCAACGCAAAGGCAACCCTAGGGTGTGCAGATCAGTAACGGTCTCATAAATCCTGTATTTCGCTAAGACAAGTGTGTGTGAGGCCTGTGAGGGGTAGTAATCGATTCAAATATCTCTGTCATCGCTTCTAGGATCTCTCTTTTTGTGGAACGTGTCTTCTCCTCTTGATCCGCATTTATTAGGAAAAAGAAGACGAAATGTCGGCTTTCGTAAAGGTAAAAGCCAGAAAGAACGGCCCACTTCAAGTTATGAAGACAGGTGCGTTGATTTAGAACTGAGGAGACATCCACCGACTTTCCGCCTTCACTTATTGACCGTGTATCTGATACGAGGTCGATACCCCGATGTCTTACTCCCTAAGCATCCATGGCAGTGGCAGACCCGGGACCTCAGCTCGGGGTTACTGTAATCGGTCGCCGGCGCAACTGCCGCAACGGCACAAATAGGCCGCGCTTCGCCATAGCCCCTTTAACGTCGCAGACAAGCTTCCGTATTTCATTGCACGCCGCCATCTGAATCCGCCATCCGAATTAAAAGGGCACCGTAGCTTCAATCGCCATGGCTATGCCGGATCACTACGTTTTCTACTGTAGTGGGGAGAATCTGGACTGCTCTTCTCGTCGTGCCCAAGTTTCACTCTGCCCCGTTTCAGAGTTTGGACGTCTTCGCGCACCAGGGTATAAAACTGGGTCTGCCTCTTGCAATTCCCGCTGTTCACCGGCAGCCAACACGGCCAGGATTCCGATAGTACTACCATGTTCGCCCTTGCCTTGATCGCCCTGTTCCTTGCTACCCTCTCTCTCGCCTCACCTGTGGGACGCCAGACATCACTTTGCCCATGGAACGGTGTCCCAAATGCAAATAATTTTACCCTTCTTGCGGTCTTCAAGACGGACACCAGCATCCAGAAGCCATTGGCCCTCGGCTCAAGTGTCTTCCCCGATTTTAGCTCCCTTGCGTGGCTTGGGGTATTTACGTAACCCTCTGTCGGGAGTGATCCTGTTGACGCGCCATGTATAATGCAGAGCGCTGAGTCGATGAACTCAATCATTGCGAGGAACTTCGTCATGGTTGACGGCGGAGTCACCGCGTACGGATCAAACGGCAGCATAGTCGGCGTTTCGAAGGAGGTCCCAGAGGAAAATGGCTTATTATCGTTCTTCCGCCCTGAAAATGGCACGACCGTCTCCCCTGCTCAGGTGTACTGCGAACTAGTGAGTTCTGAGGAACTTCGTTTCTTCAAAGTTTGGGTCTTGATTACATCTGATTCGAATTAGTTCAACACAAGCCCTCATGGAGTCGAGTTTCCCTACTCGCTAGCAGTGAACGGTGGTGATAGCGATCACTTCTCATTATGTCAGAGAAGCACGAGTGACGAATTTGTCGTCATCTACGGTGCTGTCGAATCGAGCTCCGAAAGCGCAGGGTACGAATTTGGGACCTGCACAGATGTAGATGTCCATGTGCTTCCCGTAGATCAGCAGTAAGACAACAGAAAGCAGTTCTATAATCAATAATGAACTTTCCATGTAAAGTACCCGTCCTCCCTCACAGCTAAATTATAATAAAAAGGCATTTCTTTACGATAGGGCGACGAGAATGAATGGAGTGAACTCTGCGAGAGGTTCTTGCTCCCGACACGCTGGGGAATTTCCATGCCCGCCTATCGAACGCTTGAAAACGAACAGGGATGGGATTCTGTTAATTTTTGGTTACGCCGATTTCAGCTCGGCCAAAACTATCTTGGAAGCTGGCAACAGAACAACCACGGGCGGGGTTTGGAAGCTCACAACGCAAGAACGTTGAGGCTGCGATGGCGGTCCGAGAGTATTCCGGACGACTTGTCGCGCCGGAGAGTACAGTAGGACCTCATGCGGAGTGTGCATTGGGCGATCGTTTCGTAGCCTGAGGGGTGGACGACTTATGATGCATGATGACTCCGTAGTTGCCGTCATCTGGCGCTAATCGGCTCAGCGACTCTGAATGCTCCCAACTATTTGTAAAATTTAAAATTCATGTCCACGCATTCGCTAGCACCGGAAATCGACTCTTCATTTTTTGTCCTGTATTCGTACGTACCGTGCTCGTTGCTCGGTACGAACCACGATACTGTATAATGCCCGTGAACGCAGTGGCCGAGAACGTATTCGGAACGATGGGTCAGTCAGCCTTTCTATTCAATTGATCGTTCCACGGCGCCTAACCGACTCACCCGTGGCCGCGGGCAGGCGCGATCTTTTGGACCGTACAGCTCATCCCACAACTCTTCAAATCATGGCGCACCGAGTCCACCAAAGGGCTCTCTCCCTGGCTCGTGTAAGTCGCGAATCCATCCACCCACTCCCCGCTCCTCCTCCTCCCACGTCTTCTTCACCCCGCGACTCCAACAAGAACCGTCCGTTTCCCCCGCACCCTCGCGCCGCTCCGCGCTGACAAAAAAGCAACGATGCAGATTCCTCTGGGGCATCGCCGCGCTCCCGCTCGGCGTATACGTCATCGCGCAGGACTTGAACGTGCCCCTCATCGTCCAGCCGCAGCTCTTCGGCCTCTTCTCGCTGCTTTGCTGGGGCCAGTGCCTGCATTACGGCGCTGCCGCGCGCTCGCGTGCTTGGTGCGCCGTCGCGCTTGGCTGCACGCTGGCGCTCTGGGGCACCATCGAGGCCGTGATGGTATTGGCTCTTCGAGTGAGTGTACTCTGTCCACCTACCCGCCCCTCCCCTCCGAGCTAGTATAAGCGAGGAGGGGCTCCGTTCCAACAGCTTTCGTATTGACGAAGGGACGGGGATGTGATATTAAGCCTTCGTATAGACGTGGCACACCCGCAGGCAAGGCCGGCGTACGATTCTTCGGCGTCCTCAGCGCGGCCCTGATCTCAATAGCTCTCATGTGGGTGCCACTGGCCGTAAAATGCGACCGTATCCAGCTAACTTGTTCAAAACCGACCTTTCATGTCGTGTCTGTGTCTGGCTGTCGACAGACCCCAGTTCTATGAGATCTACAAGCACCGCGCCGTCCTCGGCATCTCGCTCCTCTTCATGGCCATCGACCTCCTAGGCGGCGTCTTCTCCATCCTCTCGCTCGTCTTCAAGCGCAACGTCGACGTCCTCGCCGCAGTCGCGTATTCCCTCGTAGTGGTGAGTCCCAACGGCCTATCCCCCGCCTTTATCGCCGCTTGACGTTTTCCTTGCCGACGAACGCCTTTGCCCGTTGGTACGCGGCCGTGTCAATTCGCAATTCGGACAGGTGATGGATGGCCTCGTGTTGGCGTTGGCTGTGATTCTTAACCCACGCGCCATGAGAGGCGCGCAGCGTGGGGAACAGAGGTCACACGACGGTGTCCGGGTTGATCCTGGTGATGGTGGCAAGGCGACGGCCGTCGTTCCTGCATCTGCGGTCCAGGACAACAGCGAGAAAAATCAGAATCCCCTTGAGGATCATCCGATATGACCGATGTCCCTGCTACGGACCTTTAAGCTGTCCACAAAGTGGTAACCACTTTCAGGACCGTCGCACGTATTTCCTTTTGCCAATTGATTATGGAGCACGGTGACGTCTTGGTTACCAATCACTTTATCTCCCGTCATCGCTACGCCCTTGCTGTTCGTGATTGATATTAATTGACATTCCGGTACAAGTAGACCATCAACATGGCTCGTGTAAAAGATGAAGAGCAAGTGTGAATCTAAGAAACCCAATGATGCTACACGCGCGTCGCTCTATGCCCGCTTACTCCGAGTCGCATAGGCTGACCCACCCCTATGTACGTGTGCGACTAGTCCTTGTGCCGGTGCTGCTCACCTCGTCGTCCTCACCCTCGCTTGGCCCTGTGCTACTGCTCCCCGCGGCACTCCCAGAGTTGCTGGCTGTCCTTGAGCTACCGGCAAGCAAACTCCCGCGCGTGCGTCGTGCACGACGGGGTGGTGGTGCGCTGACAAAGTCAGCGAAGGACCCTGCACTCCCGGCGCCAGTAGATCTGCTGCGATGAGTGGGAGGGGACGGAATGCTGTGCACGGGCAGTGGCGGTGGGGCGCCGTACGAGGCACCGAGGTCCACATCGGTATCGATGCCATCGTCGGCATTGTCCGCATCGAGATCAGGTAGGGCAGAGAAGGAGTCTTTCGTGAAAGGCAGGCCGCCCGAGGCCGCACCATTCATATTCGTACGCGAGAGGGGGAGAGAGCGGTAGCTTCCTCGTCGGAGGTGGTGCGCGAAGGAATATAGGAGAGCGGCGAAATAAAACTTTGGCACGCCCGAATCGGGAAATAAAATAAGGAGAGGGGATGTTCAGATCAAGTCACGGGACGGACCTTTATGAGCCAGCCAAGGATGATAATTGTTAGCGCCTGAGCCTTTTCAGCACGCCATACACGCTCGGCAGCTGCGGCGCGTTCAGCCTCCGACATGGTCTGGTGCTCGCCAATGTATCCATCGATAAGCGCCTGCTGCGCCGGGGAGTTTGCGTTGCGGCGGCCGTCATGGGGGGTATATAGCCACCACTGGACAGCAAAATAAACGGTCCAGACAGTGTTAAGGACATGATCGGCGAAGAATATGTGGGCAAAGTAAAGCATGTGCTTCGGGTTCTCCTGTGTGGTGCCAATGTAAGTACAGGTGGAGAATGAGGGAGCGGGTGGAGCGAACGTCATTGACGGCCCGAATTCCCCAGGTGAGAGCGACGAGGGCGACGGCGGAGTAGATGTATAGAGTAAGTTGAGCGGCGCTGCCCCCTGCTCCCGTGAGCAAGGCTATGAGGCCATAAATGCCAGCGACCTTGTTGAGGACCTGATGGAAAGTGTGAGCGGCGGGAGGGGAAAAAACTCGTGTTGTGGTGGACGCACGGCAAAAAGAACAACAAGGGTGACGCCGGTCTTGAGGTCGAGAAAACCAAGCATTGAAGAGAAAGGCCGAGGCCTCAGTGCTCGCCTAAGAGTGAGTTTCATGGGGTGCACATGTAAGAGGGAAACGCAAAAAGGAGCGGAAAGGGCAAGGGACTGCGGTGAGGACGAGGACGAGGAGAGGTCAATACCGGTTACCAGCAACGGCTGAGCGGATGGCGGCTCGGCTGCACACGGCGAGCGGGCAACAGCGACTCGTCGGAGTTTCATTCTCTCCGGCATCCTCCGCCCTGCTCTGCACCGCCCCGCGCTCGGCAGCTTCAGTCGCTCACAACTTAAGTTATGGCCAATTATTTCTCCAACCTCTCCTCCACCTCCACTCAATCCCGCTTTCTCTCGGACAAGGACAAGGATTCACCATCCACGACTGTAGTAACGACAACCACCACTAGTTCCTCGCTTTCCGGTGCAACGCCACCACCGGTACGCGTGCCATCCAAACACTTCTCGACGACGCTCTCGGATGAGCAAAAAGGCACCTCCGTGAGAGAAAAAAGCCCTGCGGCGTCCTCGGCAGGGCTCCCCACACTGTCCGTACACCCCCTCCGCAGCACGTACGTACGTCCCTCCTCCCTCTGCCAAACCCGATCGAGCGAATCAGCGCGTCCGACGCCGTGGTGACTGGCCCTGCCCACAGATGGGTCTTCTGGTTCCGCCAGCAGCGCGCGCCGGGAAACAAGATCACCAACTACGAAGAGGGCATCAAGAAGATCTCCGCCTTTGCCTCGGTCGAGTCCTTCTGGTCCCTCTGGACGCACCTCCATCCGCCCTCGGCCCTCCTCCCGACGACGGACTACCTCCTCTTCCACCAGGGCATCCGCCGCCCCGTCTGGGAGGACCCCCTCAACCTTCCCGGCGGGAAATGGATCCTCCGCCTCCGCAAGGGCGTCGCGGATCGCATCTGGGAGGACCTCGTCCTCGCTCTCATCGGCGACCAGTTCGCTGGCGTCGCGCCGCCGCACGAGGACGAATGGCCGGAGATATGTGGGTGTACGATTAGCGTGCGTCAGAGCGAGGACATCCTCAGCGTCTGGAATCGTATCGATGAACCCAAGCTGCGCGAGCGTATCAGGTGCGTTCGGACAGGCTGACCACTGTCTGGTGGGTGATGGTATCTTTAACAGGGATAGGATACGTGCCGTGTTGCACCTCCCGCCGTCAACGATCATGGAGTACAAATCTAACAACGGTGTGTCTTTCCGGGCTCTTCTGTCTTTCCGCTCTTCTCTGAGATACGCCCGTAGACTCCATGGCCGATAAATCCTCCTTCCGTAATTCCATCATCGATCGCACGCCACATTCACATTCATGACCATAGCTATACCTTTTTGTTGCTTCTGCGAGGGCCAGATGCGAGACCGAATGTGTTGCGATGTCGTTCTGTATCCATTCTTGTCTACACACTGTCTATGCCCGCTGCTAGACGTCATGTAAGAATTGGGTGCGAAATCTCCAAAAATAGTAGGAGGGACTATCGACAACAAGTTGACAACACAACAACACACATGATACGCAGAAGATATCATCATAACATAAAAATGGCTACCCCGCCGCCCCGACGACGACCACCTCGCCTTCGCCATCCGCGTCCGCATCGCCCTCACCATCCGCGTCGACATCGTCCTCGCCTTCCGCATCGGCGGAATGCAGCAAGTACATCGGATCGCGCACTTCTGCGAGTGCCTCGGCGCGCTCCTCCGCTTCTTCCTGGCTGGGCGGAACATGCGCGACCCGCACGAGCGCCCACTTGTCGCGGAATCGTTCGATCGGCTAAAAAGAGCGCGTGCGGGGGCGCGATGTGTGTAAGCGAAAAAACACCCTGGATTTTGGCGTGCTCCACCGTCTTTGAGGTCAGCGATTATGGGCGACGACGTGTCGCCGTCGTCAAGGACGAGGAGGAACTCGTTGGGCACTTCTTGTTCGACCTTGACCACTTCGTAGTCGCGCACAAAGTGGAACTCGGTCGCCTTGCCACGCCAAGATCAGGGTGTGCAAGCGGTAAGGTGAGGGGGGAGAGAAAGACATGGAACGAACCTCTTCCTCCTCTTGCAGAGACTCGATACCGCGCGGGTCTGCTCGCGAATCTTTGAATTGTTCGGCAGCCTCGTCGTCTTTTGTGAGATAGTACGTGAGGAAGTGATCGCCGTCCGACTCCATCGGGCGCATGATCGCACAGTCCAGCCGAGGGTCGTCCAACTACAACCAAGAAAAAAACGACAGTCATCGCACACTGGGAGGGAAATGGATGACCGCAAAAGCACACCTCTGGCCCGCGCTCGCCTGGCCGCTCGCTGAACCGGAACAGGTCATACGCGTTCGCCCACACGTCCGCGTCCGGGAGCACCTCGTACGCCGCGACGGCGCGCAGACGCGGTTTGATCGGATGACGCAGCGAGCCGAGTTGCTCTGCGCTGGGCGCCGCGGCGAAGGAGCTCTCGATGGACGCGAGCTGCGCCTCGCGCGATACGTCCACCGCCTCGTTCTGGAAGTTCGCTCTGTGCGAAAAAAAAAAGTGTTGGAGGTGAAAAATCAAGGAGGGGGAGGGGGAGGGGGACGAACAGGTCGGCGGCTGCGCGCGCGCCGCGCGCCGTGCTGTCGCGCGATATGTACTCTGTCTTGCGTAGCCACGAGACGTGCGTCGCGACGGGGGGCGCTCCCCCCGCGTGATGGCTGTGGCCGTGATGTCGTCCAAAGTCGAGCCCGCTGCCTGTGGGATCGAGCAGCAGCGCTTGGTCTTTCGGGTCGAGCAGGGGCGGGCTTCGCGGGTCCGGGTTTAGGGCTGCGGGTTAGAAGGAGAACAGCACGAGAGGCGCGTCAGAGAGGGGGTAGGAAAGATGTCGATGCGGTTGCGCACCACTGTCGTCCGCGCCGTCTTCCCAGAGCGCCTCCCATTTTCCGAGATCGAGTGGCATGCCGCACTCGGCGTCGACGACCATGGGCAGTAGGGCCTCATTCGTGGCGGCGTCGAGAAACTCGGGTCGCGTGTAGCGTTTTGGGTTGGTGGGGATGTCCAGGAGTTTGGGTGGACATGGTGGCGCAGGTAGTGGGTTCTGGTAGCGGACCTTGACCAAGAGGTCGAGCTTGCTGCGTTACGGTGTCAATAAATGCTGATAAAGCACTTTTAGGTGGACGCGAACCTCTTCCGTGAGCTCATCGTGTCCTGCGCGATTCAGTCAGCGCTGTCCTAAGCCATGGGAAATTGAGTTGTTGCCCACGCTATCACGTGGCGTGAGTTTATCAGATAAACTGGGATGCGGCGGCGTCGGGAATTCTTCTTGCCTCGTTCCTTTGTTCTCTTCCCACCACCATGTCTATCGTCGTACCCGCAGATCCAGACCCCAAAACGAATGTCACAGACGCAGATGAAGAGCCGCAGAACGTC
>WNFC01008325.1_pt1 | contig 14473 bp, 15 predicted proteins | sample 5400541 | NCBI WGS metagenome assembly WNFC01 (sample SAMN13153342, study PRJNA577476) | soil metagenome | isolation source: 120 cm saprolite under Douglas fir tree site 2 hole 2 replicate 1 | place: USA:California | collected 2015-04-18
TCGCACGCCGGAGCCGGTGACGCCTTACCAGAAGGCGGCTCAAATCTGGGACGAGCGTATTGGCTCGGCCCGCGTCCAGGCCAGAAACTGGCGGTTGATGGCATTCGGATGCTTGTTGCTGTCGGGAGGGCTGGCCGCCGGGCTCGTCCGACAGTCGACCCAGGGCACAATCACCCCGTGGGTGGTGGAAGTCGATCATCTTGGTCAGGCCCAGGCGGTCGCGCCGGCAAGTCCCTTCTATCAGCCGACCGATCCGCAAATCGCCTTTCACCTCGCGCGCTTTATTGAAGATGTGCGAGGTCTGCCGACCGATGCCATCGTGCTGCGGCAGGACTGGCTCCGTGCCTACGACTTTACGACTGATCGCGGAGCTGCGGCGCTGAACGATTACGCGCGAACTAACGATCCCTTTGCCAAGCTGGGCAATACCCAGATCGCCGTCGAGATCTCCAGCGTCATCCGCGCCTCGCCGGAAAGCTTTCGGGTTGCATGGACTGAACGCCGTTACGACAGCGGTCAGCTTGCCGCAACTGAGCGCTGGACTGCAATCCTTTCCGTCGTCGTCGAGACCCCGCGCGAGGCCGATCGCCTCCGCAAGAACCCACTAGGCGTATACGTCAACTCCATTAACTGGTCGAAGGAGCTCGGCTAGTGAGAAAGCCCGTACCGAGGTCGATTAACCCGAAGGGCATCGGCGCGCCGCCCTTGCGTCTGGCCTTCCTTCTTGTTCTCGCGCTATCCGGCTGCACGACCTTCAAGCCACCACAGATCAGTTATGATGACGATGTGCCGCCGTCGCCCGATCTACCGATGCCGGCGGATGACCACGCGCGTCCATTGCATGTGCCACCGTCCTGGACTCCAGCGCGCGGCGGCAGGAAGGGCGATGAAGAAGCCAAAGAGCCGGCGGAGCGGATCACGACAGCCAACGACGCCGGGGCCGGGTATTTCAACGCGGTCCAGGTCTTTCCATACAGTCCCGGGGCGCTCTATCAGATCTACGCTTCCCCAGGGCAGATCACGGATATAGCGCTCGAGCCGGGCGAGCAGCTAATAGGATCGGGGCCGCTCGCCGCTGGCGACACCGTGCGCTGGATCGTCGGTGACACCGAAAGCGGCAACGGAGATACCAGACGTGTCCACATCATGGTCAAGCCGACAAGGCCCGCCATCGAGACTAACCTTGTCGTCAACACCGATCGGCGGACCTACCTGATCGAGTTGCGCTCCCGCGAAAAGCCATACATGCCGTCAGTTGCCTGGTTCTACCCGGAAGACCGGTCCGGCCGTTCAAGGGCTTTGCCACCAACACCGGTCATCCCGGAAGTGGATCAGCGCCGCTACCGCTATGTGATCGAGGGCGACAGCCCGCCATGGCGACCGATCAATGCCTACGATGACGGCCGCAAGGTCTATATCGAGTTCTCGCCCGGGATCGGGCAGGGCGAAATGCCGCCGCTGTTCGTCATCGGCCAGGACGGTAAGCCCGAGCTCGTCAACTATCGCGCCTACAGGAATGTACTGATCGTCGACCGCCTGTTCGCCGCGGCCGAGCTGCGCCTCGGCGGAGAGAAGCAGCAGAAGGTGCGGGTAGTCAGACACGACGGAGGGCGATCGTGACGGACAATGGCGCAACCGAGAGCGTCGGTCCCGTATCGGGACCAACGCCACCACCCGCTGATAGCGCGCAGACCTTGCGACTGCGCGCAGAGCGACCAAAAATCACGCGTCTTTCCCGAAAAGTCCTTGCGGGCGGTACCGCTCTGGCTCTGCTGCTCATCGCTGGCGCGGTGCTGTGGGCGCTGAGGAGCAACCACTCACACAATCCGGCGGCGGACGAGCTCTACAGCACAGATCATCACAACGTTGCAGATGGCCTCGCAACGTTGCCGCAGGATTATGCCGGGATTCCCCGCGACGTCCCCCGGCTTGGGCCACCATTGCCGGGCGACCTGGGGCGTCCCATCGTTACGGCGGAAGGCCAATCAGCACCGATCGGTCTTGACGCTGAACAACAACGTGCCAACCAGGAAACCGAGGCGGCACGGACTAGCAAAGTATTTGCATCCACAACTGCAGCCGTTACCCCGCCGCCTGCCGCATCTCAAGAAACGCCGGCCAACACTGCGTCATCCTCTGATGAAACCTTCGCTCAGAACGGCCAGGATCGCAAACTGCTGTTCGTCAACTCCGCCGTTGACCGGCGAACAACAGCGCCCGATCGGCTCTCACGGCCAGCGTCGCCCTTCGTCGTGCAGGCGGGGACGATTATTCCGGCAGCCCTGATCACCGGCATTCGCTCGGACCTTCCAGGGCAAATCACAGCGCAAGTAACCGAAAACATTTTTGATACGCCGACCGGCCGTGCCCGGTTAATTCCGCAGGGAGCGCGCCTGATCGGTGTCTATGATAGCCAGGTTGCGTTCGGCCAATCGCGGGTGCTGTTGGTGTGGACGCGGTTGATCATGCCGAATGGTCGCTCGATCGTATTGGAGCGGCAGCAAGGGGCGGACGCCGGCGGCTACTCCGGTCTCGAGGATGAGGTCGACAATCATTGGGGCGCCTTGTTCAAGGCTGCACTCCTGTCGACGCTGCTCGGAGTCGGTAGCGAGCTTGGAACCACCTCGGGCACCGGCAGCAATAGTGATGTCATCACGGCGCTCCGCCGTGGATCCAGCGATAGCTTGAACCAGACCGGACAGAAAGTCGTTCAGCGCAATCTCGACATTCAGCCGACGCTGACAATCCGGCCGGGTTTCCCGGTGCGCGTGATCGTCAACCGCGATCTGGTGCTTGAGCCTTACAAAGGGTAGGACAGATAGACATGGCAAAACTTAAGCTCGGCGCTATCGCTAATGATAAGTCGGTAAAGTTGACGGTCGAACTCCCCGCAGCTGTGCATCGTGATCTGCTTGCTTACGCCGAAGTGCTTGCCCGCGAAAGCGGGCAAAGTATTGCTGAGCCAACAAAGCTGATTGCGCCGATGTTGGCGCGGTTTATGGCAACGGATCGCGTATTTGTAAAAGCTCGTCGCGCAACTCAAGCGCGATCGACCGGCAGCGGATAACGCTCTCCCAATAGCTTCAGGAAATTTGCCAGTGCCGGATTGTCATTATCCGATCTCCAATGTGCCGAAAAGCCCGACCCGGCTCGGCCCAGTTCCGTCGCGGAGTTCGCGATAGGTCAGGCCCGAGAAGTTCGCGCCGATGTCGGATTCGGTTACCAGACCGACGCCAATGGGTCGATCATCGGGCGAGACGAGCTTGGACATCAGTAGATCCTCAAGTTCACGACCCGGATCATATTGACTTAGCAGCACCGTCTCGCCGCGGAGGTCGGTCCAATATAGGACGTCTTTACCTGCCAACGGATGTCCTTCAAGCAAGGCCAACAAAATGCGCGCGCTCCACAGCGGCATGCCCTGCTTCCCAAGCAACGGCAGCTCGCTCGTGGCAATTGCGATATCGAGCGCGCCATTGCGAAGCGCAGTTACTAGACGCACCCGCGAGCTTTCCTTCAGGTAGACATCTATTTGAGAGAACCGCTTTTTGTAATCCATCAGCGTTGCGAGTAAATTCCCGGCTGAGATCGATGTATAGAAGCCAACAGACAGCCGACCTGAATCGCCGCGGCCGATGTGATAACTGCTGTTCACCAGCGAATCCATCTGCTCCACAATTGATCGAGCAGTTCGGAGAAAATGGCAACCAGCCGTCGTTGCTCGAACCCCGCCGCTAAACCGCTCGAAGATGCGGACCGACCACGACGACCCTCCTGCCTACGATGATCCCTCCAAGTTTGGTGGCGGCTGATCTGCGGCGACCAGATGACGTGTACGCCAAAGTTTCTCGTGTGACATGGCGCAAAGCTGACGTCCGTCCGTTTGTTATAAGAAACTAATACAAACGGAATGGAGTTAGTCGCGACTGACTGGCCCCTCCTGGCGCAAAGCGGATATGCGCAAACTGTCGACGTCGGTTTCGTGCCAGGAGCGGTCGCGTTTTCGCGCGAAGCAGGTTGATTGCCGCGGCAAGCAGGTTAAGCACCACGGCAGCCGCTATTCGGCCGGCCTTTTTGCCGGCCCGGCGCCCACTTCGACAGGCGTCACCATCTTCAATTCTGCAAATTCACCTCATCCTGCATTGGTCGATGCGCATGGTTCCGGCGATGGATTTCCCGTTCTGTCACCTCTCGATAACGTGAATATATGACGAGCATCATTCTATTGATCGGCGAAGACGTGCGACTAACTCGACAGTTACTCGATGAGGAGAACTTCAGTGATTAAACAGACCAACATTCAATCAAGTCTCATCGCTATGAACTCGTGCGCGGCGAAGATGCCGAACTTTATCGTCTACATCGTCAAACGCGGTTGAATTGGATCGACTGACCGCAAGACGGCACTTGAAGTATATCGAAGGAGAATGACGTGACGCAGGCAATCGAGGAAAAGAATAAGACCTTCGTGTTGGAGGCCTTCGAGACCCTTTTTAACAAGCGCGACTATGTCGCCGCCGAGCGTTTCTGGTCGGATCGCTATATCCAGCACAGCGCCCACATCGCGCCCGGCCGCGACGGCCTGTTCAACCTGGTCCGCACGTCGCCAGACACGCTGAAATACGAGAACCAGTTCATCGTCGCCGAGGGCGACTACGTGATCGCGCATGGCCGGTTCTCCGGCAATGGGCGGGCCGCCGCCTGGATCGCCGCCGACGTCGTCCGCATCGAAGACGGCAAGCTTGCCGAGCATTGGGACGTCCTCCAAGACGAGGTGACAAAGGAGGCATCCGTCAGTGGCCTGCCCATGTTCGGAGATAAGTTTCCTGCCTGATAGCTGCGCGAGGCTGGCACGGTTTGCGACCTCCCGATCAGGCAATTTGTGGAAAGCGAACCATGACTAACGCCAAGACACTTCTGCTCGACCTTCTTGCCGTTATCCCCGATGGCGAGAGAGCCGCCACCTTTTTCGCGGAAGACGGCGTGTTTGAAATACCGTTCCTGCACGTGATCGGCATCCCCACCCGCTACCAAGGCCACGCGGCAATAAGGGAATTCTTTAATTATCTTGGCGGGACGCTGTATCCGGATTTCGGTTTCAAACCGGAAGACATCAAGGTGTTGATCGAAACGCCCGAGCAGGTCTTCGCCGAGTACACGGCCCACACGAAGGCGGCACGCACCGGGCGTATTCTCCATCACTTGTTCGCAGGGCGACTTGTCGCCAGGAAGGGCAAGATCACGCTAGTCCGTGAATCGCTCAACACTGTCGCGGCGGCGCAGGCGCTGAACCCGAACGGCGTCGCTGACCTCCCGCCGCCGGAAAGCGAAATCTTCTCCGTTCCACCTAACTATCCGGGCTGAGCAAGGTGAATCGATGAACGAACTTCTGGAAAGGGCCGTCGCCGCTCATGGTGGCCTCGATCGTTGGCATTCATACCGCAGCGTCTCGCTTGAATTGTCGGTTGGGGGCGTTCTCTGGGAGCTCAAGGGCCAAGTCGGGCTGTTCGCTAATGCGACCTACGAGGCCGACACTCACACGCCGCGAGCAACGCTCGGCCGCTTTAGCGCGCCCGACCGGCGTGTCCAGTTCACACCGGATAGACTGGTTCTGGAAACGGATGCCGGCGAGGTGATCGAAAGCCGGGACGGGCCGCGGGCCGCATTCGCGGGTTAAAAAAACACCCTGGGATCGGTTTCACGCTGCCTATTTTAGCGGGTACGCGTTGTGGACCTATCTTACTCAGCCATTTCTCTACGCCTATCCCGGTTTCGTAACGGAAGAGATCGCGCCATGGGAGGAGAACGGAGAAACCTGGCGCCGGCTGAAAGTAATTTTTCCGGACAACGTCGCCAGCCATAGCCGTGAGCAGATCACCTACTTCGGCGCCGACGGGTTGATGCGGCGGCATGATTACGCGGTCGACGTGCTCGGCGCCGCGACGGGCGCTCACTATATCCACGACTATCAACAGGTCAGTGGACTCATGGTGGCCCACCGTCGGCGCGTTTATCCGCGCGGCGCCGACAACCAGCGAGTGCCTGAACCTGCGCTCGTGTCGATCGATATCAGTCACATCGGGTTCCGATCTTGAGCGCGCGCGCGTCGACTGAGGCGAGCCGAACGGATCGCGGTCGTCGCGTTTGGCTGGTGAATTGAAGCTCCTATCAACCGACATACTGGAGGAAGCAATGCCGAAACTCGATGGAAAGATCGCCGTCATCACAGGGGGAAACTCTGGGATCGGCCTGGCCACGGCTAAAGTATTTGTGAAGGAAGGCGCGCGCGTCTTCATCACGGGCCGCAGGCAGGCAGAGCTTGAGGCGGCTGCCACCCTTCTCGGTCCGCGTGCGACGCCCGTCCAGGGCGACGTCTCCAAGCCTGCCGATCTCGACCGCCTCTATGACCAGATTCGCGCGGAGGCGCGACGGGTCGACGTCGTTTTCGCAAATGCCGGCGCCGGCGCCTTGGCGCCGCTCGGCGGCCTAACGGAAGAGGACGTCGACTATCAACTGAATGTGAATGTCAAGGGCGTGATCTGGACCGTCCAGAAGGCCCTGCCTCTGATGGGGTCGGGCGGCTCGATCATCCTGAATGCCTCGGTCGTTGCCACAAAGGGCTTCGCCAACTGGAGTGTCTACAGCGCCACAAAGGCGGCGGTCCGCAATTTTGCCCGGACATGGTCGTCGGATTTGCGGGGCAAGAACATCCGGGTCAACGCGATCAGCCCTGGGGTAATTCCGACGCCCGGACACGAAAAGACCGGCCTTGGGCCGGAGGCGGTGGCCAACTTCATGGAATACGCGGCGAGCATCACGCCCTTAGGACGAACCGGAACTGATGAGGAGGTTGCGAAGGTCGTCGCCTTCCTGGCCTCCGACGACAGCAGCTTTGTCACGGCCAGCGAGATCTTCGTCGATGGCGGCATCGCCCAGGTCTAATGAGCGCGCGAGCCGGTGTGCCGGCATTATCTCTCCAACGGCCGCCGCAAAGCACTTCTTTGTCCACGGACACAGACCAGGAGAAGGCTACACGCACCTCGATTGAATTTGACCGTCACTTTAGATTCGTCGGCTTTGCCGCCGAATGCTGGCTTTGCTAGCCGGCTTCATCCCCACAGTGCCGTCCAGAGACGCGCACCTCGTCCCGCCGAAAGGAAATCTCATGCCTACCTTCCACGCTCATCCCCGCAGGCAAGTTTAGCAGCGCCGAGAAGCGAGCGCTCGCCGCCGCTTTCCATCGTGCGCTGATCGAAGGCTTCGGGACGCCACCGGGCGATAACTTCAATATGATTTCTGAGCACAAGGAAGATGAGCTTTTCATGGACCCACACTTCCCCGGGATGAACCGAACGGAACGCGCCATGATCGTGACACTGGTCCACGGCGCACACCGGCCCCTCGAGCAAAAGCGTAAGATAGCTAAACTTGTTACTCGATATGCTGTCGAGGCGGTTGGCATCTCACGGGACGACATCGTCTTGATTATATATCCGGTCGACAACGAGAACTTCAGTTTCGGCCAGGGTGAGCTTCAGCTCGCTGGAATACCGCCGAAGTGGTGATCGCAGGAAACCTCCGCTGATCCAGATTACGGGCGTTGGGCCATTTGTGACGACCGATCCAAGCAGTCGCGGGCCCGTGACCCGCCGACCCGAAGAGGGGGCGGTCGGGTTTGCAAGCTCAGAGCCTCAGGAGACGACCATGTTCGACCGCAAAGATATCGAATTTCCAGCCGCAGATGGTGTGATCCTCCGAGGGTGGCTTTTCGTGCCGCGTGGCGGCGGCACCAAGCACCCCGCGATCTCCATGGCGCACGGCTACGCGGCGGTAAAGGAGCATGGTCTCGAACGGTTTGCCCGCAGCTTTGCCGAAGCTGGTTTTGTGGTTCTGGTCCATGACCATCGAAACTTTGGCTCAAGTGAGGGACGAATTCGCGGGGACGTCGATCCCTGGCAGCAGATCGCCGACTGGCGCCGCGCGATCACTTTTCTCGAAGCCCATCCCGAGGTCGATTCAAGCCGGATCGGACTTTGGGGCACTAGTTACGCCGGCGGCCACGTCCTCGTGCTTGGCGCCACCGATCGCCGGGTACGGGCCGTCGTCTCTCAGGTGCCGACCATCAGCGGGTTCGAGCAGGGACTTCGTCGCGTTTCTCCGGACGCTACTCCGGCGCTCGAAAACGCTTTTTCCGTAGACGACCGCGCACAGCTTCGTGGCGAACCGCCGCGGCGTCAGCTGATCGTCGGCGCTGACCCTGCTGTCCCTGCAGCTTACCGTTCGAAACCCGCCATCGACTTCTACTCGCAGCCGGTTCCCGACGGTGCTTGGGAAAATTCCGTGACACTTCAGTCAACGAGAGCTGCGCGGATGTATGAGCCAGGCATCTGGGTGCCGAGAATCTCGCCTACCCCTTTGCTCATGATCGTCGCATTGGCCGACACGCTTACCGTTACGGACCTGGCACTGGCCGCCTACGAGCGGGCGCTCGAACCAAAGAAGCTCTTTACGATCCAAGGAGACCACTTCGATCCGTACCTCGGGCAATTCGAGAAATCCAGCGCTGTCGCCATCGGTTGGTTCGAGGATCACCTGAACTATTTGATTGGCGCCGCGCCGGGGAAGCCATCGATCGGCCCGCGCACATCGAACGCACCCGAGGTCGCGTCAACGCCGAGCACCATTCTAAAATCTCAGGAGATAAACACATGAGTACTGTGAAGCAGATATCGAAGTCTCTCAAGTGGGAGACATTTATCACGCACCGTGGAAGTTTGAGCCGAGATGCACCCGCGGGGAAAGAGCATCTGAAATGGGTGCCAAATACAGTAACTCTCATTTCCGGTGAGAAGGACGCCGTGCTCGTCGATGTGTTTCTCACCATCGACACCTCCAAGCAACTGGTCGATTGGGTCGCGGCCAGCGGGAAAAGCCTGACGACGATCTACATCACGCATGCGCACGGCGACCACTTCTTCGGTTTGCAGCCTGTTCTGGATCGCTTTCCGCAAGCCCGCGTGATCGCCCGGCCGGAGGTTGTCGAAGCCATGCGGCAACACATTTCTCCTGAGTCCATCGAAGGCTTCTGGAACAAGCTGTTTCCTGGCCAGATAGCCGAGCGACTGCATGTCGCCGAAGCGCTCGATGGCGATGGGTTCGAACTAGAGGGTCACAGCCTGATCGCCGTCGGCGTCGGTCACACCGACACCGACAACACCACCTGCCTACACATTCCCTCGATCGACCTCGTGGTGGCGGGGGACGCCGTCTACAACGGCGTTCACCTCTATCTCGGCGAAACCGACGCGACCGGCCGACGTGACTGGATTGCGGCCCTAGACAAGATCGCGGCCTTGAGGCCGGCGGCGGTTATTGCGGGCCACAAAGCGCCCGGCACCGACGACGAGCCGCGGATCATCGCCGAAACTCGGAAGTATATAGAAGATTTCGACCGTCTCTGCAGTGAGACGACCCACGCCGGCGAACTTTACAGCCGCATGCTCGACCTTCACTCCAACCGGCTGAACCCGGGCTCCCTCTGGACGGCGGCGAAGGCCGCCAAGCCGGCGTGAGCGACTCGTGACCGCCAAGCCAGTTATGAACAGCCACAACACCGCCATCCGGTGGGAACACCGTGCGCGATGAGAACGACTTTGAAGTTGATAAAGCCAAGGTGGCGTTCCAATCGCCCGGCGCGGGTCTGCGAGGCGTGCTCCTTGAGCCGAGGAACGGCGAGCAAACCCTTCCCGCGATCGTGATGGCGCCCGGCATGTCAGGGGTCAGGCGGCTTTGCAGTGCTTGCGTACGACAACATCAGTTTTGGCGCGTCAGGCGGCGAACCGCGTCAGGAAGTCGATCCGCAGCAACGACGGCGCGGCTATCGTGACGCGATCGCTTATATCGGCCTGGGCAAATCAAGCGACCTGCCGGCGGCGCTGAGGGACATCGTTGAGCAATTGGGCTGAGGAATGGTGACGGCGAGAGGGCGATAGGACATGAGAATTCTCGTTACTGGCGGAAGCGGATTCCTGGGAGCCTGGATCGTCAGGAGGCTGGCGAGCTCCGGCCACGAGATTCGTGTGCTGGACAACCGGCCGGACCTCGCCCTTGTCGAGGCTGTCGCTGGCCAGGCGGTGGCGGCTGAGTTGGACTGGAGAACCGGCAGCGTTGCCAATGAGGCGGACGTAGAAGCCGCGGTCCAGGGCTGCGACGCCATTGCCCATCTCGCCGGAATTCTTGTTCCCGAATGCGCGGCCGATCCTGTGCGCGGCGCGACCATCAATCTAATCGGCACGTTGAATATCTTCCGAGCCGCGCGGAAGCACGGTGTTGGTCGATTGGTCTACACGAGCTCCGCCACCGTCTATGGCCCGGACCACAACCGGTTCCCCTGTCCCGCGACCCACTATGGAGCGTTCAAACTGGCGTGCGAGGGTAGCGCGCGGGCGTTCTGGCATGATGCCGGCCAGGCGAGCATCGGCTTCCGGCCATTTGTGGTCTACGGGGGCGGCCGGGAGGTGGGGGCGTCAGCCGGTCCGACCTTGGCGTGCCGCGCGGCGGCCCGCGGCGAAGCCTACGAGATCCCCTACGAAGCTGCGGCGGGTCTCAGCTATGTGGAAGACGTCGCCATGGCCTACGAACTGGCGATTCTCCGCGAACCAGGCGGCGCTTTCGTCTTCAACCTCTCTGGCGACGTCGTTACGAACCACGACGTCGTGGCTGCAATCAAACGCGTTGCGCCGAGTGCCCGGCTCTCGGTCTGCGGCACGCCCCTCATGATCGTGGCGGACATCGGAGATGGTGACCTCTACAAGGCCTTTCCAAATCTGACACGCACCCCACTGGACGAGGGCGTGAGGCGCACAGTTGAGTTTTATCGGCATTCGAAACTGGATTTGAGCAGGCGCTGAAAAAACTGCTGCAAATTCGGCTACCGTCTTGCCGAGCATTGCCACGAACCGCAAAATATCCGCTCCCGGGTGCGTCGGCGGACCCGGCGCGCGAGGACCAGCCTCGCACCCTCAACCAGCATAGGCCGTTTGAACGGTCGGCTGCTTTCCTGCTGTCTGAAATGAAGTCGTACTCGGTCATCCGCAAGTTCCGTTCTGAGTCAAATCCCATTGCGAGGAACGACCGCTCATGTGAAGGTTTGCGGATGCCGGCCCCATGAAGGTGGCGCGGCGCACACCGGGGGCCGGCGTACGCAAACCTCCAAGGGAGGAAACCGCGGGAGGTGTGGAGAGACCGCGCGTCAAACGCTATGGGGATTTCGGTGCTGGCGGTCTGTTGCGGAGTTGCATTGAACGCTTGTTTGGGAAGCGATCGAGGGGGTGACGAAACGTTTCGGCCAGTCGCGACAGGCAGAACCGGCGTCGCGCAGCGGAGATCGAACGACAGAACAGCGATCTCGGGCTGCGCGCGGGCGAGCCGGATCATTGCCGGTCAAGAGCCGTCGATACAGACGTGCCGCACTGGGGTGTCGCCGCGAATTGACTTCGATCATGATGTATCGATCCTGATTACGGCAGTGGATGCCGCCGGCCGATAACGCGGCGAGGCGCCGCGCTGGAGTGTCTCGATGATGACCATGCGGCCGCCGCAGCAAGGGCACGGGTGCGAGGGTTCGGCGTCCTCGACGCGACTGTCATCGCCGGCCTCGGGCTGTTCCGCAGGCACGTCGAGCAGGCGGCGTGCCTTGGCAATGTTGTCGGCGCGCGTGCCGCTGGCGAGCAGGCCGTAGTGGCGGATGCGGTGGAAGCCAGACGGCAGGACGTGGATGAGGAATCTGCGGATGAACTCGGCGGTAGCGAGCGTCATGACCTTCTGGCGATCACGACCTTCGGCGCGATAGTCCTTCCATCGGAAGCTGACGCCGGTCCGGTCGCAGGCGATCAGCCGGCTGTTGGAGATGGCGACGCGGTGGGTATAGCGCGACAGATAGGCCAGCACGGCCTTTGGCCCGCCGAACGGGCGCTTGGCATAGACGACCCATTCGGCTCGGCGTAGCGGCGCCAGATACGCCGCGAACGCCTGCGCGTCGGCGAGAGCGGCATGACCGCCGAAGAACTTCAGGTGGCCGGCTTGGTGGACCGCGATCAGCCTCTCCAGGAATAGCCGGCGGAACAAGCGCGACAGCACGCGCACCGGCAGAAAGAAGCTGGGCCGGCACGCCACCCAGCGCTCGCCGTCGGGCGAGATGCCGCCGCCCGGCACGATCATATGAACGTGCGGGTGATGGGTCATGGCCGAGCCCCAGGTATGGAGAACCGAGGTGATGCCGACGCGGGCGCCGAGGTGTCTGGGATCGGCGGCGATGGTGATCAGGGTCTCGGCCGATGCCTTGAACAGCAGGTCGTAGATGACGGCCTTGTTCTGGTAGGCGATGTTGGCAATCGGCGCCGGCAGCGTGAACACCACATGGAAGTACGGCACCGGCAACAGATCGGCTTCGCGCGCGGCCAGCCAGTCCTTTGCCGCCGCGCCCTGGCACTTTGGGCAATGCCGGTTGCGGCAAGAGTTATACGAGATCTGGGTATGCGTGCACTTCTCACAGCGCGCGACATGCCCGCCGAGCGCCGCCGTGCGGCAGCTCTCGATCGCCGACATGACCTTGAGTTGACCGAGGCTCACATGGCCGGCATTGGTCCGGCGCCATGCCGGGCCGTGGCCGCGAAAGATGTCCGCGACCTCCAGCGGTGGACGCGGCACGATAGGCCTCGCGTCAGGCAGGCGGTTCGGCGCCCTCCTTGAGCTTGCCCGTAATGCGATCGAGCGGGCTTACGATCTCCCGGATGGTCTTGGTGGCGACTCGCGTATAGAGCGCGGTGGTGTCGAGCTTGGCATGTCCCAACAAGACCTGGATCACCCTGATATCGGTGTTCTGCTCCAGCAGATGCGTCGCAAAGCTGTGACGAAGCGTGTGCGGGGACACGTGCTTGTCGATCTCGGCCATGTGGGCCGCGGCATCGCAGGCGCGCCTGAGTTGGCGCGCCGTCATCGGGTTGACCGGGTTCATTCCGGGAAACAGCCACCCCTGCGGGCGTGCCACCTTGTACCAGGCGCGCAACAGCTCAAGCAGATGCGGCGAAAGCATCACGTAGCGGTCCTTGTGGCCCTTGCCCTGTTCGATCCGGATCACCATGCGCTTGCTGTCGATGTCGGATACCTTCAGCGCAACCACCTCGGACACGCGCAATCCGGCCCCATAGGCCACACTCAGTGCCACCTTGTATTTGAGCCCTGGTGCCGCATCGAGAAAACGTGCGACTTCTTCCGGGCTCAGGACGACCGGCAGTTTGCGTGGCACGTGGATAAACTGGGTATGGTTCACGATGTCGGCGCGCCCAAGCGTGATCTTGAAAAAGAACCGCAGTGTCGAGACGCTTTGGTTGATGGTCGGAACACCGGCCCCACTTGCTGCCAGATGAAGCTGATAGCGGCGTACGTCTTCGAAGCTTGCTGTATCGGGCCAGCGGCCGAGGAAGGCGGCGAAGTTCTTGACCCGCTGCACGTAGTCATGTTGGGTCTTCGGCGCCAATTTGCGGATCGTCATGTCTTCGATCATGCGCTGCCGCAGCGGGCTTATGGCCTTATCGGTCATGAGGGATGCTCCTGTTTTGAGTGAAGGTTGCGAACCCCTCATCTCAAGACAGGACGCCCCGTCGCGCTATCGTGTTGGCCGTGCTGCCGGCCACAGCGCCCTACCGCACGAGCGGTTTAGTCCAATGGCGCAAAGCGGCCGTTCGTACGCAAACAGCATCCCGTGACTGATAAGGAATAAGTAAAGAGTCTATCAGTTTGGAATCAGGCTCGGGGAGGGGCGCTTAGCCGTTCATAGTGGGAAGCCGCGACATCAATGCTTCGGTGGCGTGTGCCAGCTTCGGGGCGTTCGTCGCAGCCGCTTTCCTCCCGTCCGAGCCGAACGCCGCCGTAGCGTCGGTGACCAATGTGACGTCATTCCGAACCCGTCGGCGGCCGCTTCGTAGAATATCGCGCTATATCGCAGATTCGGCGGGATGTAGGACGTGGAGGGATTCGAACCATAGTAAACATTGCAACTCGAGGACAGCGGCGGCGCTTGTCAGCCCCGGCGATCGAGAGATGTATTCTGGCCGGATGACACGGTTGCGTTCGCGGGTGCGGGCCCAAGCTTCACGTCGTCGATCAGCGACGATGACACAGTAGGATGCTGCTGGTTTTGCGTTGTGAGCGCAACCACCGTTCGGGTGCGTTCGAAAATCTCCTCGACCGAACGCGTCGAAGAACTCATCTCGTGAAGAAGGGCGGTGATCAGCGGACTGTGTGATCCATCCGAGTCATATGCCACTGCGCCCGGGGGCTCCGAGGTCAGGATAAGCGCGTTTTCATCTGCCTGGATGGGCGCAAGGCCATGCGAGTAACTCCTGAAGCGCCTCTCATAGGGGTTGCGGCGGGATGCATCGATGACTGCAAGGCGGACATGCGCACCAGAGCT
>WNFC01005010.1_pt1 | contig 14471 bp, 11 predicted proteins | sample 5400541 | NCBI WGS metagenome assembly WNFC01 (sample SAMN13153342, study PRJNA577476) | soil metagenome | isolation source: 120 cm saprolite under Douglas fir tree site 2 hole 2 replicate 1 | place: USA:California | collected 2015-04-18
CTACTCACCCAACAGGGACACTTGGAAGAATCGAGCACCTATATGCCCTACTCACGATGGAACAGCATGAAAACGGTCGGCGGGGATCGGTGTACATTCGCACTGACGGCAGAATTTTCGACTACAGTTTTGACCAGGCTCATCCTGAGCGCGAAATATTTGAAACCGGCTACACAATCCAGGATCTCGAGAGAACAGGACGATACACATCTCCATCTGGAAAGAAAAAAAAGACTCGGCCCGCAAAGGGGAAAGCAGCACCAACCCCACAAGCTAATGCTCTTAAGACCTAAGCTCGCGACTTTGAAATAGAGGTTCAACCGATATTTTACACGGCAGGAAAAAATTCGGCCGGCGAACGCTCGCTTTGGACCATTCTCGATTGTATTTTGCGGAAACCAGCTTTGTAGTATTAAGCCGGTCGCACGGTGGGTTTTGGCGGCGATTCAATTAGTCCCTGTACAACCTGGGCGACCTGAGACAGGGGCTTGGGCTTTCTCAAAAAAGCGTCGGCACCACAACGCAGTGCTTCATCTTCCATTTCAGCTGATCCGTACGCGGTGAGAACGATAATCCTGGTGCGGGGATTTTGGTCGCGTATCATTTTGATTATGTTGAGACCGTCCGGGCTGCGAGTCGTGCCCAATCGCAGATCCTGAATTACTACCTTATAGTCGGTAGCTTCAATTAGTCTTTCCGCTTCTTCCAGTTCCTGCGCAGTATCAACTCTGTAGCCCTGCAGCGAGAAATACTCGCTCATGGAGAAACAGATTGACTCTTCATCATCGACTACGAGAAGGCGGGGCATATCAATTTCCTTTGAAGCAGACTGAGGACGGCCGGCCAACATTTGTCTCAGTCTGCCTGAGACTTTTTTTAACGTTCCAAATCGACTTTGCTTCACGGCATACCGGAGCAGAAGGCAGCTGAGCAAGAAATACTGCTTTTGCAGCCATGGGATTCAAGATAAAGAGCTGGGAGCCAGTACTACAGAAGGCCGTAGACTTTCTGAGTTCTTTGAAACTTTCCCTGCTTGTTGCCAATTGGACTTCCCGGTTTTCCCGCACTATTACTTATCAAGCAATCCTTCGAATTCAGACCCCTGTCGTAGAAGCAGACCTTCAGCGAGTCGGCGAAGATGGCCAGGCATTTCCGCAGATTCGTAAGGGGGCCAGTGACGGATTGTGACTAGAAAGGGACTGTGCTTCGGCGCCACAGAAGTCACAGATTGCAAAATGGGAGATTAGCTCTGCCGAGCTTCGAAGCAAGGGTTTCGCGCTTTGAAGGGACAACAGCTCATTTGCTGAATGACATCCACGCGATTTGACAAATCTCTCGACCCTTACTTGGCAGCTCACCGTCCAATCCTCCCACGATGAGGCCAGGCAGTGGCAGAAGAGCTAACTAGCTGCTAACGCTACCCGACCCAGATGCTATATCGCTATAGCAGCCCGCACGTTGGGCCGTTGTGGAATAGGTACGTTTATTCTTCCCGATACTGTGGGGGAAGCGGGTTTAGTTATTATGTAAAGAAGGACTTCGCAAACCTCGCGAGTGCCAGTCCCTATTGTATTCCCTTTTTCATCCTGCAGGGCGTAGATCTTTCCATTGACGTCGAGCGGTAGAATCATCGGTTCACCGTACATTTGTAACTCTCCTGCGTCGCCCATGGCTTGTTCCATGGGCGGCTTGATATGCACTAGACGCTATGGGCAACTTGCAGCTGCCGGGGTAACCTTGTGTTTAGCTACGGCGTTTAAAACCCCATCTCGCAGCACCGGCAACTCCAATGAGTCCCGTCCCTAACAGAAGCATGCTGGCTGGTTCGGGAATCGTATGCTGCTGGGCGCTAATAATGGTGGCACTGATGTCATTCGACGCGTTGGGAGCTATCGACAAGTCGTTCACTACAAGGCTGAACGAACCTGTGCCGGATGCGTTCGAGAAAGTGAACAACTGCGGTGTGTTATTGAAGTCGATGAACACGCCACCCTGATTGTCACTCATAACCGTGCCAGTCAGTGTAGCCGTGAACAACGTTGAGCCACCGCCGGCAATTCCCGTCGGGGCGGAGAATGTCACTCGCAGCGTAAACGAGTTGCCGGTGTAGGTTGCGAGTGAGCTGGCAAGAAAGAACGATCCGAAATTGTTGAGGGCTTGCGTTCCCTGCGGTGCCGGTGCGGCACCGAAAGCGCGAAAGCCCGCAGCAGTTGTGCCGTTGAACGTCGAGTTTGTATAGCTTAGCCCGGACAGCGAAGCTTGCTGTATCGCGGAAGTATTCGGCGGCGTGGCGCAGTTGAAACAGCCGTTGGTGTAGCCGGCGAGCGTTACCTCGTCAGCCTTTACCACACCATGACCCATCGCCATTACCGCGATTGCGATAGCAGCTAAAGCCAAAGGCTTAAACATTAAATTTAGAATACGCATATCCTCATTTTCTCCTTGTTCCAAGTACTCCTATTTGAGTACTTACTGGTCGGGATCCGATCCCGGATGAATAGTCACTCCCTTTGATCTCTAATCCGCGTCCTATACCAGGCGAACAAGAGCTTGTAACGCGACGGCAACTCGGGCAACGAGTAAGCCGGCGACTTTTCATGAGCAAAAGCTCACCAGGTGACATTTGTGCCACTGTTAGCCTTGCCTTATTTACGCCAACTTTCGCGATTCATCCCAGCGGATGCCCTTGAGAAGAACCGTTTAATGCAACGGCTTGATCGGGAGAGCGTTTGCGGGGCAAGTGCAGGCTCTGACGAAACCAGCCAATGAAGCCCTCTAGTCGATTCCGAGAGCTGGATGTAGATTGGCACGAACTGTTTGAGCAAATGACGGGCCACGGTTCCAAAAAAAGAGCTTTTGAAGAAACCGAACTGTTTTGTGGGCTTAGGGTTAGCTGGGGACCAGGTAGTGGACCATTGGTCTGGTATCCAGACAGAAATTCTAGACTTTGGACATCTGGATTTGATGCTTCTTGATCTTTTGATAAAGCGAGCTGCGGGGTATGCCCAGTCGCTTGGCCGCCTTTTCTACCCGCCCGCGCTCCTCTTGCAGCACTCTTTCTATGTGCTGTTTTTCGAGGTCCAGAAGGGTCAGGCGTGAGTCAAGAGACGGCGCTCCGACTTTTGCATGGCCGTCGAAGTGAAGGTCTTTCAAACCAATGTTTTTCTCCTCGCTTAACAATACAGCTCGTTCGATCACGTTGCGAAGTTCACGAACGTTCCCCGGCCATGAGTAAGCCTGCAAGGCCTTAACGCAGCTATCATCAAGCTGAATTTCACCTCGACCCAGATCTGCGGATAGTTTATTTAGCAGATACTCAGCCATTATGGGAATGTCCTCAATCCGCTCTCGAAGGGGCGGAAAAGAAAGTGGGATTGTGCTAATTCGAAAATAGAGATCGTCGCGAAATTGTTTCGCACGAACCAGCTGACCGATATCCTGATGCGTAGCCGCGATGAGCCGAACGTCAACCTGCCGATCGCGCACATCTCCTACTCTTCTGAATCGCTTGTCTTCTAACACCTTGAGCAGCTTCGGCTGGATCTGAAGATCAACATCACCTACCTCGTCGAGGAAAATCGTACCCCGATGGGCTACTTCAAAAAGGCCCTGTTTCGAGGCCGTGGCGCTGGTGAAGGCGCCTTTCTCATGTCCAAAAAGTTCTGTCTCCAGAAGCTCGCGCGAAAGACCAGCGCAGTTGAGATCGACAAAAGCTTCTTCCGCCCGTGGGCTGTTCTCGTGTAGCCATCGCGCCAGTACTCCCTTTCCTGATCCTGTTTCGCCAAGAATCAGCACCGGGCTCTCAGTGGTTAAGATTCGCCTGGCTTGCTCAGCCAGGGCACGTATGGCAGGACTGGTTCCGATGAAAGGGTTGATCGCCTTACGCACTTGCCGAGACCTGCTCGCCAGTTGTTTGTGATGGTTTCTTTGCTTCTCGAGCAGTCGTTGCAGAATTACTTGAAGCGTTGGTAGCTCGATGGGCTTGGTGAGGAATTGCTCTGCGCCTTCTTTGATTGCTCTAACTGCCAGATCAATGGAACCGTGAGCAGTCAGAACCAGCAAGGGGATTTCTGAATCGATCTCTTTGAGCCGGGGAAGAAGGTCCAGCGCGGTGCCATCAGGCAACATATAATCGGCGATGACGATGTCTGGTCTCGAAGTGCGGAAGATGTGTTGGGCATCGTGGCAGCTTTCCGCTTCTTCAATCTCGTAGCCCTGAAGCTCGAGGAAATCTCGGATGCCAAAACGCACTCCGGGTTCATCATCAACGACCAAGATTCGATTTCTGGACATTACCGATCTTCCTCGGCAGGCAATGGGAATCTCGCGATCATGCAAGCCCCGCCTTCAGGATTATTGGTTGCGATCAATTTGCCGCCATGTTCTTCCATTATTCTTTGCGCAATAGCCAAACCCAGGCCGGTACCGCCACGACGCTTGGAAAAGAAAGGCTCGAAAATCTGGGGTATGTCCTGCTCCAAAATGCCCGCTCCGAGGTCTCTGATGGCGCATTGGATCCACTCCTGTTTTCCGTCAGTGGTCTTGCGGGCTTCGACGGTTACGACACCTCCCGCAGGAGAATGCTGGATCGCATTTTCAATAAGGTTCACGAATACTTTTGAAAGCCTGCGTCGATCAATCATGATCCCAGGAAGTGGTTCGCGCACGTCATTAACGAGGGTTACGTGAGCTACCTCGGCGGCGGGGAGGCAAGCCCGGATCGATCGCGCAATCATCTCTTCTATTGAGACAAGGTAGAAATCCCCGCGGAAAGGTTTGCCATATTCCAGCAGTTCCTCCATCAGCACGGTAAGGCGACCGATTTCATCGCGCAACACATTTGTATAACGAAGATACTCAGTGCGATCGCTGAAGCGAGTCTCAAAGGCATCGAGAATGGAAGAGATGCCGAAAAGCGGGTTTCTTACTTCATGAGCTACGCCAGCCACGAGGGATCCGAGCAATGACATCATTTCGCTCTGTCGCAGTGAAGCCTCGAGTTCAGCTCGTTTCGTAATGTCCTGGGCGATAAGTATTGCTCTCTCACCAGCCGATCCGAATTCATTAATCAAGTAGAGTGTGATGGTCCAGGTTTTCCCGGTCACTTCGTCCTTAACTTCCTCGGACACTGGAGAACGGGCCTCCCGAATATCCTCGATTAACTGAGCAGCTTTCTTCCATGGTTGGCCCTCGCCCAATCTCGCGATATTCTTGCCCACGATATCTTCAGCTTCCGAGCCCGCAACCTGCTCAGCTGCTTCATTCGAGCGCTTGATGCCGCCTGCGAGGTCGACTATTAGAACAGGAAAATCAATCGCATTAAAAGTCTGTCGCCATTCCATTGCCGACTGTTGCAACGACGCATGCATGCGCTGTTGTTTCTCGTCGAGCAGCTTTCTTTCAGTAACGTCGTTGACAATGACAAGCTTGCTGTTTTTGCCATCAAAGACTACCGGATGCGAGGACATCTCGACATAGATGGTCTTTTTGTCCTTGGTCTCATGGCGCCAGGGACTGGATATGACTAGTTCCGCATCGTCCACCGCACTCTTAATCAGTAATGCAGGGATGTCTTCGGCTGGACGGATGTCGTCAATCGTCATAGAAAGGAACTCATCTCTTGTATAGCCATAGATACGGATAGCCGCTTCGTTCACAGCTAAAAATCCATTGGTTTCTTCGCTGTAGACCCAAATTGGCTGGGGGGTGCATTCGAAAAGCAAACGATACCGTTCTTCGGAATCGCGCAAAGCAAGTTCAAACTGCTTTCGTTCAGTGATGTCGCGGGCCAAGCCCCGAAATCCGACAGTCTCGCCCATCTTATCCGTGATCGGCGACACAATGAGATCAAGCCAATGTTCCCCACCCGAGGCCTCCCTGGCGACGAATTGATGGCGAAATTCCCGGTTGTCCTGTAGCTGATTGAGGCTTTTAGAGAAACCATTGCTGAGGGGATCAACGCCAAAGAGAGGAAAGCAGGACTCTCCGACCAGTTCCTGCCGGCTGCGTCCCAGGAACTTGGCTCCCGCCACATTTATGTTAGTTAGTCGGCCAGACAGATCCTGGGTGAAAATCATATCGCTGGCCTGTTCCACTAAATCTCGATAGGTTGCCTCAAGGCGTGAGCGCTCGAGTAAACGCGATACCTTGGCTACAAGGCGCGTGGAATCAAAGGGAACTTCCAGATAATCGTCGGCTCCGGCGCGAAGACCTGCAACCACAGTCTCAGTGTCCTTGCGCTGGGCACTCACGAGTAGAATCGGTATAGAACCAAGCTGATCGTCAGTGCGAAGCAATCGGCAGAAGTCCAAGCCATTTACACCCGGCATCGAAACATCACTGATCACTAGATCGGGGTGTTCCTTTTTAGCCAGATTGAAGGCTTCGAGGCCGTCTTCCGCAGTGATTACGGAATAGCCAGTTTTGCGCAGCAATCCGGCCATCAGCTCGAGTTGGTCGGGTAAGTCGTTGACGATTAGGACGGAATTGTCTTCGTGCCCGTTGGAGAATTGTACCCCATGCATTTACTACAGTACCTCGATCTGCGCATTGATCTGATTGGAAAACCAACTGCTAGTGATCAAAATTTCTGGTTTGCGGAAATGGGTGATCTCTATCCAGACCATTGATAGAGCTCAAAGGCGTATCTATAAGGTTTTCGACCGGCGGAGTATACCACACGGCTCGACCTTCCTGGACGGTAAAGTCGCTTACAATTGAGCTCCAGAAGAGGTGAGCCCTGAGCTGGCTCTTCGCCTGGAATTAGCCATCTGATCCGCTAGATTGGAGAGACGGCTATTATCAAGGATCTTCCAAATAGGAGGCCGATGAATTAGGATGTTTGGTGTGGATTTAGCCTCCGAATTTGGGTCTTTTGGAGCGTCAATAGGGGGGCAGGACAGGAATAGGGGGGCAGGACAGGCCGTTGCGCGAGCCAGTCAACCGAAAATGAACCATCGGAATCCAAAGCAGAGTGAATAACCAGCCGAGGGATTGGTAGATTCCCGGATGTTGCAAGGGAAGGCAAAGCCCGCCCGAGCGATCAGGTCGGGAATTTCAAGTTCGTTTCATCTCGGCATAAACATAAAGCTATAGAAAGTGAAAACGTCATGAAGAATAGAATAGGTAGATTTTCGGGAGCCGTCTCCCGGGTCAATGCAGTTTTGAGTCTTTTGCTCGTTGTTCTGTTTTTTGCCTCTTGTAAGGGGCAGTCGGGACTAGTGAACTTTTCGCCAGGGCAAACGTCGTCGCAACCGGCGGCAATTACGCCTGGCGCGGTGCCACCTTCGGGCTCTTATGCTGACCTCGTCAGTCGCGTTTCACCCGCGGTAGTGACAGTTAGGTCGACAGAGAAAACGCGTGCTTCCCAGCAGTTTCCGTTCATGGATGACCCTGCTTTCCGGCAGTTCTTTGGGGACCGTCTTCCTCAGGAGGCGCCGCGAAGAGTACAGGGCCTCGGCTCGGGAGTAATAGTGAACCCGGATGGGTACATACTTACCAACCACCACGTGGTTGATGGAGCCTTAGAAATCAAAGTCGAGTTAACGGACAACCACGCGTACACTGCGAAGCTGGTCGGGTCTGATCAAGCCAGCGACTTGGCCGTCTTGAAGATTGATGCGCACAACTTGCCGGTGTTGTCGCTTGGCGACTCCGACAAAGTGAGAGTCGGAGATGTGGTTCTGGCTGTCGGCAATCCCCTTGGAATTGGGCAGACTGTGACCTCTGGTATTGTTAGCGCAAAGGGACGCGCGACCGGCCTGAGCGATGGAAGTTTTGAAGACTTTCTTCAGACTGATGCTGCGATCAATCGTGGCAACTCGGGTGGAGCACTGGTAAACACGAGCGGAGAGTTGATCGGTATCAACTCCCAAATTCTGTCTCCTTCCGGAGGAAACATCGGAATAGGTTTCGCGATTCCATCAAACATGGCACGCGCCGTTATGGACCAGTTGCTAAAAAGTGGCAAGGTGCACCGCGGCATGTTGGGCGTCACTATCCAGTCCGTGGATTCAGATCTAGCAGCCAGTTTGAACCTACCTGCAGCTCGAGGCGCCATTGTTACCTCTGTGCAGACTGGTGGGCCGGCTGAGAAGGCGGGGGTTAAGCGTGGGGATGTGATCACCGCCTTCAATAATCAGCCAATTGCTGATACCAATAACCTCCGCAATCTGGTTGCCAGTACCGCGCCGGGAAGCGATGTGAACTTAACCGTCCTGCGTGAGAACCGCGAACAGAATTTCCGTCTCTCACTTGCCGAATTGCCAGAACGCCCCCGTCAGGAAGGCGACGAAGGTAGCGGCGAGGAAGCAACCCCCAGCGGCAAGTTTGGTTTGACCCTTCAACCCTTGACGGCTGAAATGGCGTCTCGTGTGGGTCTTGCCGCCAATGACCAGGGTATCGTTGTCACGAAAGTGGATCCTGCTGGGAGCGCTGCCGATGCTGGAATTCGGCAGGGCGACCTGATTCAGGAAGTCAATCGCCGGCCGATTCGCAGCCAGGCAGATTTCAACGCTGCTGTTCAACTGTCGGGTGCACGCCCGGCTTTGGTCCTTATCAAGCGAAGAGACACGGTAACCTACGTAAGCCTCAAGCCCGGTTCCTAACGGGTGACCCCACACATCGAGATCGAGTGAATCTTCGTTGAAGAGACTTTATGATTCACTCGATCTCAAGTTATCGTCCCGCGAAACTGACTCAGGCGCCAGCGCAAGCACCTCAATCCCTGCATAACTGTCCTGCCGAGAGATTGCTTTTCCAAACCTTTCAGAAGAGTTTGCCAATATCACAGATCCTTTGCGACTGCAGGTGAACCGGTCGCTGCGCTCGTTCGTTAGCCAAAACGCTTGACGCCATAGGCCAGACGCCAGTACGTTGCGCAGAACTTTAGGCGACAGAGAATCGGAAAATAGAGATCGATCGGAGGCTTGGCTGATGCTGGAAAACGATTCTGAAACTTCACCACGATTTGATCGGCGTCCCTGGGGAACCTTCACAGTTCTCGATGAAGGCAACAACTTCAAGGTGAAACGTATTGAGGTCTTACCGGGTAAAAGGTTGAGTTATCAAAAACATTCTCAACGCGCTGAGCACTGGGTTGTAGTCCAGGGAACAGCAAAAGTTACTTTGGACGATCGCGATAGCATGCTGGCCTCCGGCGAGGCGATCGATATTGCCGTTGGGTCGGCCCATCGCGTGGAGAATCCGGGTACGGACACGCTGGTATTTATCGAGGTGCAACGCGGCAGCTATCTTGGCGAGGACGATATCGTACGCCTGCAAGACGATTTTGGAAGAGTGGAAGAAAAATAGCTTGACTGAAGATTCCGACAGTTTGTCTTTAGCCCTCGAGCACTCTGGCGTTCCAGAATTGGCAGATGCCCCGCAAGAAAGTTTGTGGTCTGGAGTTCGAGAAGCACTTCGCGGCTCACATCGCGATTACACCGCGGGGCCGATCGGCCGCGCGATCCTATTACTCGCCATCCCCATGGTTCTCGAGATGTTCATGGAGAGTCTCTTCGCCGTCGTTGATATTTACTGGGTCGGACGCCTTGGCACAGATGCAGCCGCGACCATAGGACTGACGGAATCGCTTCTCACTTTGATCTATGCTTTGGCGATCGGACTTAGCATTGGAGCGACGGCAATGGTGGCGCGTCGTATCGGTGAACAGAACCCAGAAGGTGCGGCGCGTTCGGCCGTTCAGGCTATCGCTCTCGCGTTAATCGTGTCGACAATCATTGCTGCCATTGGGGCGCCGCGTGCGCCCAGGTTGCTTAAGTTGATGGGCGGGTCGGCGTGGGTTGTTGAGCACGGCGCGGGCTTCACCAGAATTATGTTGGCATGTAACGCGACAGTTGTAATGCTGTTCATGGTGAACGCAATCTTCCGCGGCGCTGGTGATGCGGCAATCGCGATGCGCGTGTTGTGGCTCGCAAACTCGATCAACATTGTACTGGGTCCATGCTTTATCTTTGGTCTCGGGCCTTTCCCGAAGCTTGGTATTGTGGGCGCGGCAGTGGCTACTAACACCGGCCGTGGGATCGGCGCGCTCTACGCCTTGAGCCGTCTCGTTCGTTCCGGAGGACGTTTTAATATTGGACGTCGACATCTACGTCTCGAGCCTTCGATCATGGCACGCCTCATACGTCTCTCCGCAACTGGAACGTTTCAGGTTTTCATTGGTATGGCTAGTTGGATTGGGCTGGTTCGCACCATCTCGAGTTTTGGCAGCGATGCAGTCGCTGGGTATACATTCGGCATCCGAGTCATCCTGTTCGCCTTGCTTCCATCCTGGGGAATGTCCAATGCAGCGGCAACAATGGTTGGACAGGCGTTGGGTGCGCGCAAGCCGGAACGCGCCGAACGAGCGGTGTGGAAGGCTGGTTTCTACAACATGATCTTTCTGGGAATCGTAGGACTCCTGTTTATTATCTTCGCGCCACGGATCATCGGCTTATACACATCCGATCCAAAGGTTGCCAGCTATGGCATCGATTGTCTGCGTATCGTTTCTTACGGATTTCTTTTCTACGCCTACGGTATGGTGCTGGGACAGTCGTTCAACGGCGCAGGCGATACCTGGACTCCTACAATTATTAACCTATTTGTTTTCTGGTTGTGGGAACTGCCCCTCGCATACGTGTTAGCCATCGTGTTCGGCCTCGGACCTCGCGGGGTGTTTCTCTCTATCACGATCGCTTTTTCGACTCTAGCAGTTGTCAGCGCAGTCTTTTTTAAGCGTGGCCGTTGGAAGACGCGCGTCGTCTAATGAATTCCGTTCGCTAAGTAGCGAGTCCGAACACTCCTGTCACAATTCGCTACGTTCTTGCCTTTCTTCTCTCCTCCTGAATGCACTGAAGCAGCGGTTTTGACTTTTGTTTTCCAGATTGCCTGGCGGCATCTTGATTGCAACTCCAAGCATGGGAAACCAGCTTCGTAGGTCATGTGTAAGCTTTCCGCTTTCCGTTGGGTGGCGACACGAGAAGCGAAGCAGCGGCTGGCGGTCGCTTTCCATCGATGGTCAGTCATGGTGACATCAACGAGGAGGAGAAAAGGTAGCAAATTAAGGAGGGGGAGATGGCGAAAAGGCTGGACGGAAAAAAAGTGGCCATTCTGGTGGCTGATGGCTTTGAGCAGGTTGAATTAACAGAATCGAGGAAGGCCCTGGAAGGAGCAGGGGCAACGACGCAGATCGTCTCGCCGTCACCTCTCGTGGTTCAGGGTTGGAATCATGACGACAGAGGTGACAGGTTTAAAGTAGATATGCCGCTCGACCGCGCGCGGTCAGACGACTACGACGCTTTACTCCTGCCCGGCGGAGTCAAGAATCCCGACGAGTTGCGCGTGCTTACGAGGGCCGTTGAGTTTGTTGACGGCTTCTTTGCTGCAGGTAAGCCGGTAGCGGCGATATGTCATGGACCATGGACGCTGATTGAAGGCGACGTTATTAGAGGTAAGACGATAACATCATGGCCTTCTTTAAAAACGGATCTGGAAAATGCAGGCGCGACGTGGGTCGATCGCGAGGTGGTGGTTGATAGTGGGCTGGTAACAAGCCGCAAACCCGATGACATACCGGCTTTCAATCGAAAGATGATTGAGGAGTTTGCCGAGGGCAAACATGGGAGCCAGGTTGCCGCATGATTTGTTTAGGAATCGTCGTAGTTTGGGCCACACAAACAGTCGGGCCGCCCAATTATTCGGGCGGCCTCGTTTATTGTGGACCTCGTTACTCGAAAGCTAACTGAACTCACAACTCAAGGACCCAAAAATTCAATAGTTCGACTGCGTTTCACTCCGAGTCCGTCGCAAAGACACTCTGCGCCCCTGTGCGTGCTCAGCGTCTCCGCGGTAAGCCCGTTTTAAGCCGGATTCCACAGCCGAGTTTCATTGCTTTCCTCAGCATCTCCTTGACGAGTTTTTCCCCTGCAAAGTAGCCTATGACGAAAATTCCAATCTGTATCCATGTCCGCGAAAGGATTCAAGTGAAGAACAGTAAAAATGTGTCCAGGCGGAAGTGGCTCGGGCAAATGTCTCTGCCCCCGATAGCGGTAACGCTTGGCTCGAGCCTTTTTGGTGCGACCACTATTGGGGCCCAGCCATCGTCTATTTTGCGTGTCGACGACAAGAATACCGGCGCACATGTCTACAATGTGCGTGAGTTTGGCGCAAAAGGCGACAGGACTTCGCTCGATACGCAATCGATCCAGGCGGCAATCGATGCGTGCAACAGGGACAAAGGCGGGACTGTGCTTATTCCCGCAGGCGATTTCGTTGTGGGTACCCTGGAGCTAAAAAGCAACGTGACTCTCCACCTCGCAGCGCAAGGCCGGCTGCTTGGCAGTCCGAACATCGAGCATTACAAGGCAGGCAACGGCATTCCACCCGGTAACGGAAATATCGTGATGATCTCCGCCGCAAATGCCGAGAACATAGTAATCGAGGGTGCGGGAACCATCGATGGTAATGGAGCAAAGTTTTTCACGGGCAAGGGCGACATGACCGGACCAGGACAGAATTCGGGTCAGGGTTATTTTCAGCGTCCGCACCTTCTCATTTTTCATCGCTGCTCAAATCTTATGATTCGCGACGTCTTCCTTACGGCCAGCGCCTATCATTGCACACGCATTCTGCAGTGCCGTCGTGTGCATCTCGATGGAGTCCGAATCCATAACCGGGTCAACTTGAACAACGACGGGTTTCATATCAACAGCTCTGCGTACGTTCACATCGTTAACTGCGACGTTACGTGCCAGGACGATGCATGCGCTCTGTTTGGCAGTAATAAGTTTGTCACGGTTACGAACTGCACCTTCAGCACGCGCTGGTCGGTGTTTCGTTTTGGCGGCGGCGAAGCCGAGAACATCACCGTCTCCAACTGCGTGATTTATGACACCTACGGATGTCCTATCAAGATGCGTTGCGGAGCAAGAGGCAGGTTGGAGAACATTACATTCTCAAACTTGATCCTGAAGAACGTCACCGGCCCAATCTCGATTGGCCTGGACTCGGCACGGCGCGGCACTGTTGATACAGTTCAACCGGTGAAGGGAATTGTGCGCAACATCAACTTCAACGGAATTCGCGCCACGGTTGTCGCGGAGGGGCGCCAGCACGAAGATCTGCCATGGCCGCAAAAGTTCCGGCCCGGTGAAACCAGATCGTGCATTGTGCTCAATGGTGTGGGCAATGATTTCCTCGAGGGGATCAGTTTCCAGGATGTTCATGTCACCTACGAAGGTGGTGGCACTCGCGAAGAAGCGACGGCTGAAGTTCCCAAGCTTGCAGGTGAGTACTTCGAAATCGGGACTCCTCCTGCATATGGTGTCTACGCGCGCAACGTTCGGGGCCTCACGCTGAACAATGTCCGGCTCGAAGTGACGAAGCCGGACCTGAGGCCCGCCGTGGTTTTCGACAACGTTGTCGATTCAGCTGTAAATGGACTCAGCGCGCAAGGCACATTGGAGGCGGAGTCGTTGATGCGGTTCAATGACACGCGCGAAGTCTTGCTGACAGCATCACGTGTTCTGACACCGGCAGCGGTTTTTCTTAAACTCGAGGGGGCAGCCAACGAGGGAATTACCATCGATGGTGGCGTTCTTTCAAAAGCGAGCAAACCATTAGCGTACAGTCGGGGGGCTACCGAAAGGGCCGTGAAGCTACGTGTGTGAGGTTAGGTACGATATGCTTTAGCTTCTCGTTATCTGGCAATGGAGTCTTCTTCAAGAGTCAACGACAAGCTAATAAAGCATATCGGACGTAAGAACAGATTTGAGAGGAGTCATGGGCAAACTATGAAGAGCAGTCTTTATCGTAAGAACATTCCCATCACCTTAGGAATGCTGTTGGCCGTATTGTCAATCGGCAATCTAGGTGTCCATTTTGCGTCGGCGCAACAACAGGACCCGCTAACCGGCAACTGGGTTGTGCGAAATCCAAATGCTGACGGAACTTCTCGCAACACATACTTCAACTTGAAGCAGGATGGTACCAAGATCAATGGGACCATCCGGGTGACACAGTTCTATTACCTCATAACAGAGAACACAGGTGGTCCTGAAGCTTTTACCATTACAGGCACCATGAAGGATGGAAAGACCGACCGCCGTGTGCAGTATGAAGGAAAGCTAGTTGGAGATGAACTGCTCCTCTCGACACGTCGCCGCCCAACTGATAAGCCTACCGAGCTTGTGGCCCAACGAGCACCGGCTGGCGAAGGGGCGCTCCCTGCGCGTATTGCTCCACCAGCTCTTCACAAGGTGAGGGACAATGGACTCGCGCGGACTCCGCCCATGGGTTGGAACAGTTGGAACAAGTTTGCGGGCAGAATTGACGATGCAACTGTCCGTAGCATTGCCGATGCGATGGCCAGCAACGGCATGAAGGAGGCAGGTTACCGCTACATCAACATCGACGACACGTGGGAAGCAGGCCGAGACGCGCAAGGAAATATTCAAACCAACAAGAAG
>WNFC01005011.1_pt1 | contig 14471 bp, 14 predicted proteins | sample 5400541 | NCBI WGS metagenome assembly WNFC01 (sample SAMN13153342, study PRJNA577476) | soil metagenome | isolation source: 120 cm saprolite under Douglas fir tree site 2 hole 2 replicate 1 | place: USA:California | collected 2015-04-18
ACCCGTTTTACTCCTACCCGTACTACTATCCCTATTCCTATCCGTACGCCTATCCGGTCTACGCGGAACCGGTCTATCAGCAGCAGCAGCTCACCGCGGCCCCTTCCATCCAGCGGGACGTCTGCTACGTCGGCGGCTGCTACCATCTCCAGGGTGACGGCGTGACGGTCGCGTACCAATGGATCTGGGTGCCCACCCCACCGGCACCGCCCCCGGGCCCGCCGAGCCAATAGGGCACGCGTTGCACCGCTCCCGCGCTACGCGCGCTTGAGCGTGTCGGGCCGGATCGGCAGGCTGCGGACCCGCGTGCCCGTCAGCGCGAAGATCGCATTGCACACCGCTGGCGCGACCGTCGGCACGCCGGGCTCGCCCAGGCCGCCCGCGGCCTCTCCCGAGTTCAGGATGTGGACTTCCAGCTCGGGATCCTCGTCGAGCCCCAGCTCGCCTTGGCCGCGGCCAGCTCGAGTCCCCCTAGGACTTGAGGCCCGGCATGGTGAAGCCGGCCGTGTCGAGGTCCGCGGCGAGCGAAGACTTCTGCTGCTGCGTCAGCTCCACGAGCGGCGGCCGCACCGTCGTCCAGGCCGCGTCGCCGCCGTAGTGCGCGATGGCGGCCTTGAGCGCGGGGATCATCGGGTGCCTGGCGAAGATCCCGCGGATCTCGTTCAGCCGCTCCTGTTGCCGGTCGGCGTCCGCCGCCCGCCACGTAGCGAAGAGCCGCGCGATCGCCCCCGGGTTCACGTTGGCGGTGGCGCTGATGCAGCCGACGCCGCCCGCGCGCATGCCCTGGAGCAGGAAGGTCTCGCTCCCCGGAAAGACGTCGAAGCCCTGCTTGGCGAAATTGTCGAGATAGGCCTTGGTGTTGTTCCAGTCGCCGGAAGAATCCTTGGCGCCCGCGACGATGCCGGGGTAGGCCTTCAACAGCCGCTCTATCAAAGGAAGGGTGATCGCGACCTGGGACACCGGCGGGATGTGGTAGAGATAGATGCGCAGGCGGCGGTCACCCACCCGCTCGATGATTTCCGCGAAGTTCCTGAAGAGCCCGTCATCCGAGACGCCCTTGTAGTAAAAGGGCGGCAGCATCAGCACGCCACCGCAGCCGAGCTTCATCGCGTGCGCCGTGAGCCGCACCGAATCAGTCAGCGCGCAGCAGCCGGTGCCCGGCATCATCCGGGCCGGGTCCACGCCGGCGCCCACCAGCCGGTCCAGCAGCTCGACCTTCTCGTCGGTCGAGAGCGAGTTGGCCTCCGAGTTCGTCCCGAACACCGCCAGCCCCACGTCCTGGCTGAGCAGCCAGCGGCACTGCCGGATGAAGCGTTCCGGGTCGGGGGAGAGGTCGGCCTTGAATGGGGTGACGACGGGAGAGAGGACGCCGGTGATGCGGTCTTTGGTGTTCACGCTTCAAGCTCCTTGTGCCGGGGAGTGACTGCCGGCGCCCATCCTACCCTCACCAATTGACGATCGCCAGCAGGTTGTGGAAGTCGTCGGTCCAGACGCCGACGCGAGGGTTGGGATCGAGCTTCGCGTCCGTCCAGCCCGGGTCGCGCATGAGGTCACCGAACGCCTCGGGCGTGCGGGCCAGCACGGCCCAGGTGGAGGCGCTGGCGCCCTCGGTGGCCGGGGACAGATCGTGGCGAAGCAGCCGGCCGTCGAGGTGGGCGTCTTCGGCCAGGTTCGCCACCACGGGCTCGAGGGAGAGGTACCGGTTCGAGAGGTGGAGGATGAGCAGGCCGCGGACGCTCAGCATCCCGACATAGAGACGGAAGGCTTCCCTCGTGAGCAGGTGCACCGGGATCGCGTCAGAGCTGAACGCGTCCACCACGATGAGGTCGTAGTGCTCCGCGGGCCGCTCCTTCCGCACCTGGTCCATGCGGATGCGCGCGTCGCCCATCTCGATGCGCACGGTGGCCCCCCGGCTGATCGCGTCGGGCACATAGGAGAAGTAGAACCGGTTGGTGGCGATGTCGCGCACCAGGGGGTCGATCTCGTAGAACGTCATGACGTCGCCGAGCCGCGCGTAGGCGGCGAGCGTGCCGGCCCCGAGCCCGATCACGGCCACCCGAAGCACCGGGCTGCGCCGCTCGAGCTCGGCCATCACGAGGCCGAGGGGACTGCCGCGGTGATAGTACGCGAGCGGCTCCGCGCGACGCGCGGGATCCAGGCTCTGCTGGCCGTGAAGCGTCGTGCCGTGGCGAAGCTCGGTGTAGCCGGTGAGATCGTCGTCGCGCGAGACCTCCAGGACTCCGAAAAAGCTCCGGGCCTGGAGGATCAGGTTGCCGTTCCGGGCGTCCACGAATTCCCCCACGCCGAAGAGGAGGACGAGGCCCAGCGCCAGGGCCGCCGGGCGCCGCCGCAGGAAGAGAAGCGCGGCGATCGGCGTGCCGTACACCAGGAGCTTGCGGGCCGTCCCCTCGGCGGGCGTGATCCATTCCGCGACGGTCGCGGACGGGATCCTGAGCAGCCGGGTGAAGAAGGCGGTGTCGAGCCGGAGGGTGACGAGGTCGGAAAAAAGCACGAGTCCCGCCACACCGACCGCGAGCGCCAGGGCCACATCCTCCGCGAAGCCGCGCAGTCTCCCTGCCGGTGGCCGTCTGGGGCGGACCACGAGCAGGCAGGCCAGCGCCATCACGAGCGGGTACTCGGCGATCCTGTTCAGGACGGCGGGCGCGATCAGGGCGCTGAAGATCCCGCCGAGCACGCCGCCCACCGAGAGCAGGAGATAGAACTGGGTCAGGTGGCGCGCCGCCGGGCGCGTGAGAGCCAGCTCGCCGTGACATGCGAGGGCGACGACGAAGAGGAGCAGGAAATGCCAGAGCACCGTGATCCAGATCCGCTGCTTGAATCCTGAGAGCATGAGGAAGAACACGACGAGGACAATCGGAGCGGTCGCCGCCGCCACCAGGCGATGCAGGCGCGCCGGCCAGCGGCCGAAGGCCAGGATGAAGCTCAGGAGGTAGATGGCGAGCGGCAGCACCCAGAGCAGGGGGACGGCGGCGATGTCCGTCGTGATGTACGTGGTGGCGCCGATCAGGAGGCTCGACGGCACGAAGGCCAGCGCGATCCAGCGCAGATACCTCCCCCAGCTCAGCGGCGGCTCGGCCGGCACGCCGCTCCACTGCTCTCCACCGGTGGCCTCCGCGCCGCCCGACGGCTCTCCGACGTCGGGCTCCGACCGCCGCCGCCAGAGCGTGAGCGCGCACAGCACGATCAGCACGGCGAGTGCGATGTACCCGAGGCTCCAGAGGCTCGTCTGCGTCAGCCAGCCGTCGCCTCTCAGGTGAAGCCTCGGCTCGATGAGCGTCGGATAGCCGAGCAGGGCCAGCATGCTGCCGAGGTTGCTCGCGGCATAGAGAAAGTAGGGATCGCGGGCGGCCGGGTGGCCCGTGCGGGTGAACCATTGCTGGATGAGCGGCGCGGTGGCGCTGACCACGAGGAAGGGCAGCCCGACGGAGAGCGAGAGCAGGAGCAGCACGTCGAGGACCGGGTTCGCCTCGCCGCCGCGCAGCAGGGCGGAGTTCACGGCCAGGGGCAGCACGGTGAATGGCAGGGCGAGCAGGGCGACGTGCAGGAGCATCTGGCGCGAGACGCCGAGCAATGCCGTGCTCGCGTGCGCGTAGGCATAGCCGCCGAGAAGCGCGGCCTGGAAAAAGACCATGCACGTGCTCCACACGGCCGGGGTGCCCCCGAGGAGCGGCAGGATCATCTTGCCCACCATCGGTTGCACGACGAACAGCAGCGTGGCGCCCGTGAACATCGTGATCGAGTAGAGCAGCAGGAGGGCGATCAGGTCGGGATCCTCATGTGGTCGTCCCAAACCTAGCACAGGACCGTCGGTGGTAGACTACGCGTCGTGGCGTGAGCGTCGACCGCGAGCTATGCAGCCAGAGAATGCAGCGAGAGAGGGAGATCGATCCATGAGCGACACTGGTGACCTGCTCTACGACCCTACCGCCGAGCCGAGGATTCTCACGGCAGGGTTGGCCCCGCGCCTTGCGAGCCTCCAGGGCACGCGCGCCGGCATCCTCGACAACAGCAAGGCGAACGCCGGCACGCTGATGCTGGCGGTGGTCCAGCGCTTGAAGGAGCGCTACGGCGTCCGCGACGTCATCAAGCGCGAGAAGGGCATCGCGGGGCCACCCTCACCCGCCATTCTCGCCGACCTGACGACGTGCGACTTCGTCCTGGTCGGCAGCGCCGACTGAGGGTCGTGCACGTCGTGGAGTATCCACGGCGCCATCGTGTTGGAGCAGCACGGCATTCCGACCGTCGTCATGGGGACGCTGGAATTCGAGCAGCTCGCCAGGCTGGAGTCCAGGAATCGCGGCCTCGAGGCGCTGCCGCTGGCGCTCATCCCGCATCCGCTGGGCGGCATCCGTGAAGAGGAAGTGGTGAAGAAGGCGGACCTCGCCGTCGACGTCGTGGCCGCCGCGGTGACCAAGGCATGACCGTGGCCGGTCCCGCGGCCAAGACCTTCCGCCTGGATGGCTCCTACGCAGCCATCAACCGTCTCTACCAGGAGCGCGGCTGGACGGACGGGCTGCCCATCGTTCCGCCGACAGAGGAGGACGTGCGGGAATTCCTGCGGTTCACGGACCGTGATCCGCGCGACGTGATCGCGGTCCTGCCACCGCGGCAGGGCGAAGCCACGGTCGAGCGGATCGCGGTGAACGCGGTCATGGCCGGCTGCAAGCCCGAGTATCTGCCGGTGGTCATCACCGCCATCGAAGCCCTGGCAGACCCGGCGTTCAACCTCGACTCGGTCCAGGCCACGACGCATCCCGTGGCCCCGCTCATGATCGTCAACGGTCCCATCGCGCGGGAGCTGGGCCTCCAGGCGGGTTACAACGCCTTCGGCCAGGGCTTTCGCGCGAACATGACCATCGGCCGCGCCGTGCGACTCCTGCTCATGAACGTGGGCGGGGGGCTGCCGGGCACCGGCGATCGCGCGACCCAGGGCAGCCCGGCCAAGATCGCCTACTGCGTGGCGGAGAACGAGGCCGAGAACCCGTGGGAGCCCCTCCACGTGGAGCACGGCTTCCCGGCCGAGGTGAGCACCGTCACCACCATGGGGTGCGAAGGCCCGCACAATATCCAGGACCACTACAGCTACACGGGGGTGGGGATTCTCAAGATCATCGCCGGCGCCATGGGCCAGGCGGGCAGCAACAACCTCCTCGCCTTCGGTTACCCGCTGCTCTCGCTCGGGCCCGAGCACGCCGCCACTATCGCGCGCGACGGCTACAGCAAGCGGCAGGTCAAGGAGTTCGTCTTCGAGCACGCGCGCTTCCCGCTCGGCCGGCTCGGCGAGGAGTACCGGCGACTGCACATCGACCAGCGGCGCGCGGTGGATTCGCCCGACACTCTTCTGCCGATCGTCAGGTCACCCGACGACATCTCGGTGATCGTCGTCGGCGGCGCCGGCAAACACTCCTGCTGGCAGCCGACCTTCGGCGATCAGACTGCCCCGGCGCGGCGTCCCGTCGCGCGCAAGGACGGGACGCCGATCCGGAGCATCACCGAGCTGCGCCGCTAGGCTACCGCCGATCGTCCCGGTAGCCGTCGTGGCGGTCGCCGCGCCTGTCGTCGCGGTGATCGTCCCGGTAGCTCCAGCGCCGGTCGTCTCTATGCTCGTCGCGGTACGCCGTGTGACGTTCGCCGCGACGCTCATCCGAGTAGGCGCGAGAGTGCTCGGCGCGCCGTTCCTCCCACCGGTTGCCCCATGAGGGCGACCAGCGGGGTGGCGCCTCGTGACGCCAGTGTGCCCACTCTCTCGGACGCTCGTGGTAGTACCGCACCGGTATCGCGAGGATAGGCCGAGGAACGTATTGGGGCGGCAATTGGGCCCAAGGCCCGTTGTGTCCAGCGCTCACGTACCATCCGCCGTTGGAGAAGACGAAGAACTCCCCTCCGTAGGAAAAGAGGTTGATCCCCACGGCCGGAGCGTACTCGACCGGGCTCGCCGGCACCGGCTCGAAGATCGGGGGAGCTCCCAAATGGATACCGAGATCCACGCTCACCCCCGCGTGGCCGGCGCCGGCCGAGCCGACGAGCGCCGCGACGGCTACCACCCCGCCGATCAGTAACTTTCTAAGCATTGGCGTATCCTCTCTGCCGCCTCGGGCTTGCTGCATGCGGGTCGCAGATGCCGCAGCTCATGCGGCCCTGGATCGCCTTTCGCCGGTACGACGCATACGAGATGCGATGTGTTTACTGAGTCGCCGGGCGGAGCGCCGCGAAGAGCTCCGCCCGGCTAGGGGCGGCGTGATTTACCGTCTGGCGCGTGTCTGCATTCCGGCGCCCCGTGGGCTCGCGCCGGAAGACCTGGCGTAGCCGGCGGGCCGGACGTAACTCTGAGAGGCCTGGGCGTAAGCTTGGCGCTGGCCGGAGCCCTGAGGAGTCTGAGAATAGGCTGAGCGCTGGCCGGAGTCCTGAGGAGCTTGGGCGTAGGCTTGGCGCTGGCCGGAGCCCTGAGGAGCCTGGGTATAGGCCGAGTGCTGGCCGGAGCCCGTCTGACCGTAGCCCGGGTGTTGGCCCGTGCTCCAGTCCTGCGTTTGATTCGTGAAGCGATTTCGGTAATCCTGGCGGACATCCTGCCGGTCCGCGTAGCGGTTCCGGTAGTCCTGACGCCCGTAGTCCTGACGCCCGTAGTCCTGACGCCCGTAGTCCTGACGCAGGTCGCGCCGGTCGCCGGCGAGATTCCGGCGATCCTGGTACAGCTCGCGCTGATCCTGGTTGCGGTCCCTGACGTCGCGGCGCAATTCCTGGCGGTCGCTGCGGAGCTCACGCTCGTCCCGGCCGAGTTCCTGGCGGTCCCGGTAGAGCTCGCGCGTGTCCTTCCGCAGCTCGGCACGGTCGGTGGCGGCCGCGCGCCAGTCGCCGGACCTCACATCCTGGCGGAGCCTGGCGCGATCCTGAGCAATCTCGCGCTCGTCCCGGCCGATCTCTCTCTGGTCCTCGCGGATCTCCTGCCTGTCGCCGGCGATTTCGCGGCGGTCCTGCCAGATCTCGCGGTTGTCGCGGTTGATCTCGCGCCCGTCCTGCCGGATGTCCCTGACATCGCGGGCAACATCGCGCCGATCCTGACCGATATCCCGGTTGCTCGACCAACCGCCTTGCGAGTAGTCCCTCCGTTGATCCTCTTCCTGGGCGCCCACCATGGGAGCCCATAGCGCGACGGTCGCGACCGCGCCCCCCACGAGCCACGTGAATCGATGCATCGTGCTTTCCTCCTGTGCCCCTTCAAAGGGCGTTTGACTGCACGCCCCCCCTAGGACGCAGGCACAGGAGTATCCATTTACATACGGCTGGCCCCCGGCTAGGGCGGCTCCAACGAGTATTCCCGACACCTCGCGCTCTCCCGCAGAGTGCCAGGCCACATGACGAGCCAGACGAGGCCCGAGGGAGGCAGCAGCCCGAGGCGTACGTGGGTGTACGTTGAGGGCTGCTGCCGACCGAGAACGTGGCTCTTCGAGCTGAGCGGCCGCACCGCGAGGCGAGGGCTGAGTTGATCTGGCGAAGTTAGTTGGCCCGGCACTAGGCGCTGAACTGCCGCAGCAGCCGCCCAGGCCTCCCGCAATCGGCCATGATCCCCCGCGTGTCCGCCACTCGGACGCCGTTGACCCACACGCCGTGCAGGCCCACCGCGGGCGTGTCGAGCCGCGACGCGCCGGTGGGCAGATCATTCACGCGGCGCTTCGGGCCGCGCCCCACCGTCACGGGGTCGAACAGCATCAGGTCCGCCCACGCACCGGGCGCGATGCGGCCGCGGTCCTTGATGCGATACGCGTCCGCCACCGTGCTCGTCACCGCGCGCACCGCTTGCTCCAACGTCATGTCCCCGCGCTCGCGCACCCAGTGGCCGAAGAGATGCAGGCCGAACCCCGCGTCACAGAGGAAGGAGAGGTGCGCCCCCGCATCCGACAGCGCGATGGCCGCGCAGGGATGGCGCAGGAGCTCCGAGACTTTCTTTTCGTCCGTGTTGAAGAGCCGGCAGTCGAACATGGTGTCGAGATCGTCCTCGAGCCCGAGATCGAGGAAGACGTCCCACGGCTCGCGCTTCCGCTCCCGCGCCAGCTCGCCGATCGTCCTGCCTTCGAGCGGCCGGAGCGACGGCTTCCCCACCTCCATCACCGTGAGGTAGTCCCAGTTCTCGTTGCTGATACGGTTCGGCACCCCGGGCTGCCCCATCTCGTGGATGAGCGCGCGGCGGAAGGACGGGTCGGTCAGGATCTGCCGGTAGCGCGACGGGTCGGACGCCGTCATCGCCGGCCGCCACGCCATCAACGCCTCGAGCGGGTAGGGGTGACGCAGCGTGAACTCCATGCCCAGCGGGAAGCAGCCCACCTGCGCCCAGAGCTCGCGGCCGCGGCCGCGCGCCTGCTCGATCTCGCCCAGCTCCTTGAAGACGCGCTGGGGATCGCCCGGGTCCACGAACATGGCCGCGATCATGACGGGCCGGCCGTTGGCGCCCGCGATCTTCTCGAGCCAGGGAATGGTGGAGGTCATGCCCTTGGTGAGCATGAAGACGCCGCGCCCGGCCTCGCCCAGCGCGCCCGTGAGCGCCAGCATCTCCTTCTCGTCCGCCAGCCGCGAGGGCATGGGGATGCCGTGCTCGCCGTTGTGCTGCTCGAGCGTGGACGTCGCGAAGCCGATGGCGCCGGCCTTGACCGCCTCGAGCACGATGCGCTTCATCTCCGCGATCTCGGCGTCCGTCGCCGCCCGCTTGGCCGCCTCTTCGCCCAGCACGTAGGTCCGCACGGACGAGTGCCCGACGAAGGAGGCCACGTTCGGCACGATGCCGCGCCGCTCGATCGAGTCCAGGTATTCCGGATAGCTCTCGAAGTCCCACTGGATCCCCGCGCGCATGGCGTCAAGCGACATGCCCTCGACATGCGTCAGGTTGCGCATGATCACGTCGCGGTGCTGCGGGCGGCAGGGCGCGATGGTGAAGCCGCAATTGCCGATTACCACCGTGGTCACGCCCAGCGCGGTGGACGGTGTGGCGAAGGGATCCCACGTGAGCTGCGCGTCGTAGTGGGTGTGGATGTCCACGATGCCCGGGGCGAGCGCCAGCCCCTGCGCGTCCACCGTCTGCCTGGCCGTGCCCAGGTTCCGGCCGACGGCGGCGATCCGGCCGGCCGTCACCGCCACTCCCCCTTCGAGGGCCGGGGCGCCCAGTCCATCGATGATGCGCGCGTTGTCGATCACGAGATCGTGCACGTTGTGGAACCTCCGTGAGGTGGCGTTCGTGTCGTGCGGCTGTGCTGACGTGGAGGAGCCTAGTCCCGGGGCGTCACCGCGTCAAGCGCGGCCGGGACGGGTGTGAAAGACGAGGCGAAGCGGAGCTAGCGGGACCTGCGCGAGCGTCTGTTGGGCTGCACGACGCTGCCGATCCCATCTTCTCCCGGGTAGCAGCGCGCATCGCCTACCACGATGGTGATAGGGGGCTCGACCGGGGGCTTGTCCATCTTGGGTTGAGGCAGGTCGCGCAGACTCGGGACGGAGAGAGCGTCCGGCGTGACGCGACCCTGGGGCTGCGTCAGCAGCATGCGGATGTCGGGCGGCTGCTTGGCTTCCTGGCCGTTGACGACGGGGACGCCCCCTACCGCCACCAGCGCCATGCTCATTGCGAGGACGATTCTGACCGGGTTCACGATCCACCTCCACCTACATTGACTCTATCCCTCGTCGCCCTCGTTGTCATCTTTCTTCCCCACTGTTGCTAACCCATCAAAAGCGCGCCGGGCACCTCGCGCCCCATCGTCTGGATCTGCTCCCGGCTGATGCCTTCCTTCTGGAGTCCCGCCACGAATACCTGGAGACCGTCGCCCGGCGTGGGGTTGCCGGCCTGACCGAGGTCGGTGCCGAGGACGAAGTGCTGGGCGCCCACGCTCTTGATGCGCGCCGCCGTGTCCGCGGCAGGCACGCGCGGCGAATGGCGCATGAACTCGAGCACTGCCTCCGGGCCCACGAACATGCCCAGCGCGCACAGCTCCATCTTCGCCCCCATGGCGGCCGCCTTCTTCATCTGCGCCTCGTTCATGCCCACGACGTCGAACTGGGCGTGGGTGACCACGATGCGCTCGCACCCTTCCTCGCGGGCGGCGGCGATGAGGGCCAGCGCCTGCTCGGCCGAGGCGTGCCCCGTGTGCACGACCAGCCGCTGGACGGCGCATATCTTGAGGATGTCGCGTACGGCGGGCAGGATCTCCCCGCGCTCGTCCACCACGCGGATGCCCGCGGGCGCCGTGCCCGCGCGCCGCACGTGGTTGTCGGCGTCGAAGGTCGGGAACCAGACGACGCGACCGTAGCCGCCCTGCATCCGCCACATCCACTCCACGGCCTGCGGGTTGAGCCCGCCCACCGCGAGGTTGAGCGTGACCCCGCCGAAGACCTTCACCCCCGGGACGTGCTTGCGCGCGAGCCACGCGCGGTCGGCGGTGAGGGTGACGTGGCTCTTGAACACCACCGCCTCCATCTGGCGCGCGGCAGCCAGCGACGCCAGCTCGTCGTCGTCCACGGAGCGGCCGAAGACATCGGGCGCCGCGTGCGTATGAAAGTCGATGAGGCCGCGGATCGGGCTGACGGGCGGTGGAGGCGGAGAGTAGCCCTGGACTCCCGTGGCCGCGGCGGGTCCGCGGGCCGGCGCCACGCCGCGCTGCCCGCGCGCTGCCGGGACGGCCTTGCGGCCATGACCGCGCTCCGCGGCGACCGCGACGCAGCCGCACGCGAGCGAAGACGTCGCGATCACAACGTCATGCCCCCGTCCAGGTAGAGCGTCTGGCCCGTCATGTAGTCCGCTGCGGCCGAGGCCAGGTAGACGGCCAGGAGGCCGACCTCGCGCAGCCGTCCCTCCCGCTGGAGCGGCACGGTCTTCTGGGCGTTGCGGACGCGCTCGGCATAGCCTGCCTCGCCCGCGGTGACCGCGTCGGGGAAGAGCCCGGGCGCTATCGAATTGACCTGGATGCCGTAGGGCGCCCACTCGAGGGCGAGCGCCCGCGTGAAGCCGACCAGTGCCGTCTTCGCGGCGGAGTAGATTGTCAGGTCGACGCCGCCGCGGGCGGAGGCGAAGGAGCCGATGTTGATGATCTTGCCGGACCGCCGCGCCAGCATGTGCGGCCCCACCGCCCGCGAGCAGAGCACGGCCTCGGTCAGGTTGAGATCGAGAATGAGACGGTATTCCGCGTCCGTCAGGGGACCGGCTTTCGACTCGTGGCCGGGCAGGGGCACCAAGGGCTTTCGGATGGAGTCGCCGAGATTGTTGACCAGCACGTGCAGCGCGCCGAACTCCTCGACGATCCGGCTTATCGCGCGCTCCACTTCGTCCGACTTCGTCACGTCCGCGACGAGGGGCACCACGCGGCGGCCCGTCGCCTTGGCGAGGTCGGCGGCGAGGCCGGTCACGTACTTGTCGGTCAGGCTGTTGATGACGACGTCCGCGCCGGCCTCCGCGAGCGCCTCGGCTATGCCCTTGCCGATGCCCCGGCCCGCGCCCGTCACGAACGCGACCTTGCCGCTCAGGTCGAACTCGGGAAGGGCCATCGGCTACGGACAGACGCGCTCGATGAACTTCTGCGGCGCCCGCTCACCCCACTGCGATCGAAACCCTTCCTCGGCCGACAGCAGGTTCGATCCGTTCTTTGCGTTCAGGCGGTCGGTGTCCGACCAGTGCTCGTGCACGCGGCCCCACGGGTCCGACCAGTAGTCGTAGATCTGGCTTCCCAGCAGATGGCGCCCGATCCCCCACATGTGCTCGTACTTGCCGAGCCGCGCCATGTGCTCGTGGCCCATGAACACGTCGTCAATGTCCTGCACCTCGAACGACAGGTGGTTCAGCCCCGCGCGCTCGTTGCGGATGCAGAAGAACGCGTGGTGGTCGACGTAGGTCGCGCCGCGGTCGAAGCGGTTGAAGGACCCAATGAGGTTGTCCTTGCTACCCTCGTAAACGTCGTCGGAGCCGATGAACCCGAGCGTCTCGCGGAACCAACGCACCGTGGCCTTGACGTCGGGCGCCGCCATCACCCCGTGACCGATCCGCTTCACCCGCGAGGCTCCCGCGGGCAGCCGCATGACCTGTCCGGCCCGCTTGAGCGCGTCTTTCCCCATGTTCAAAGGCTGGCGCTTCACGGGAATCGGCTTGAGCTTCTTGACCCCGTAGAGGACCTCGATCTGGTAGCCGTTGGGCTCCCGGAGGCGCACCCGCTTGCCGCCGCCGGGCTCGTCGACCGATTCCAGCCCGGATGCTCCGGGCGCCTTCGCCAGGCGCTTGAGGTCGTCCATACTCGCCGCGTGGTAGCCGAACCCCACGAAGCCGGGGTCGCCCTTCTCCGTCACGTGAATGTGATGGGCGGGGTCCGTGCCGCGCATGTAGAGCGCCGTCGGCGTTCTCGCGGCTCTCACCATTCCGAAGTTGGTCAGGAACTCCTCCGCCGCGTCGAGATCCGGCGCCCGCAGCCGTCCGTACGCCAGGTCCGTCACCTTGATGAGTGCCATCGCGTTCTCCTCCGTCGCTCAGCGTGGTGGCGCGGTCATCCCGCTCGGGTCTACGACCAGACCTCGCTTGGGAGCGGGAGTCCTTCGAGGTCGGCGTCGGCCAGCGGCGCGTTCGCCTGCACGCCCATGCGCTCCAGGAACCAGTAGATCTGGCGCAGGTGCTGGGCGGCGTGCCACGTCGTGCGCTCCATGAAGTCGTGGGCCGACTGCGGACCGTAGTAGGTGGAGACGGTGCCCTCGCACCAGCCCGGCCGCGCGCAGTACGCGGCGAGCCGGCCGCGCACCGTCTCGCCGTAGCGGGCGACGGCGTCACCGTCCGCCATGTCGGCCGGCGCCTTTTCCTCGAAGACATGTTCGGAGAGATGTCCCTGCTCGCGCGTGTCGACGTACGCCACGCTCAGGCGGAAGACGTGGAAGCCGAGCTGGCGCACGGTGCGATCGCGCCCCGGCGCCTTCATGCCGAGGTGCTCGCGCGGGATCTGGCGCAGGGCGCGCTGGGTGGCGGCCAGCACGGCGTCGAGTCGCCGCGCCAATTCGGCCGGTGCCAGCTGCTGGCGCTCTTCGTAGGGCACGCCGACCAGCTCGGCGAGCGCCTTCGGGTTCCAGCCGTGGACCACGCGGTCGCCCACGATGGTCGCGGGCACGCGCGGGACGCCGAACGGCTCGAGGTCACGCCGCCGCCCGGGCTCGGCCTCGACGTCGAACCCCTCGAACTTCACTCCCCATGACGAAAGCAACTCTTTCGTCTTGGCGCAGGAGCTTCAGCCCTGCCGGTAGTAGACGCGCGCGGTATCCATGATGTCCTCCCCCTTTCCGCCGGATCGTATCACGGCTTCCGCAGCCGCGGATCGAAGGTGAACGGCTCGGGCTGGCCGATGCGGATGCGGCGGAACTGCGGATGCAGCGGGTTCAGGAGATAGTTCAGGTCTGAGGGAATGATCGCGGATGGCACCGCGAGCATGAGCGTGTGCTTCGTTTCGAGCCATCTCGCTCCGAACTCGGCCAGGCTCTCCGGCGGCGGCGACGCCCGCCAGCCAGCCACAAGATCGGTAGTCCTGATCCGTGTGATGGACGCATCCTCCGGTACGTCTGCTGAAATCGCGACGAAGGAGCGGGGAGCCATGTCCTCGTCCAGGTGCACGAGGGCTTCCAGCGCGGCGAGCGGGAGCGACGACGAGGTGTAGACGACGGGAGCGCCGGGACAGTTCCAGCGGCCCCCGCGGAGGCGGGCGCCTTCACCGTCGAAGGCCCGTCGCCGTGCCCGTGCGATGCGCCAGACGCGGATCAGCTGTAGACGCCGTAGTCGATGCGGACGAGTATGGTCTCGACCTGTTCTGCGCCGAGGTCCGAGTTGAGGAGGTCGAGTGGGGCGACGCCGCCGAGAGCGCGGTTCGGCTTCTGAAGCCACCGTCCCGCATTGTCGCGGTCCTCTAGCACATCCTCGGCCGAGGCAGCCGCCCGCGCGACGCGCACGAGCCGGTCCGACTCGGTGGCCGAGAATCGCCCCTCCTTCTTCCGGCGCGCCAGGGTGCGCGGGGGCAGATCGATCACCCGCGCGAGAGCGGCCACTGGAATGCCGTACCGCGTCGCGACCGCTTCCAGTGCGCCGTACGGCAGTCCTGCCCGCGCCCGATGGATGACGGCGGTGTAGTCGGTCAGCCGCTCCTTGAGAACGTTCCGGCCTCCGAGGGTCTCCGCGATCTTCAAAGCTGTGACCATGGTCGCCTCCTGCAATCTGGCATCTATGATAGCGCCAGATGGCAGCCGTGTCAAGGCAAGGACGCCCCGGAAGATGCGAGCGGGACCGAGTCCATCTACGAGGGATTGCCGAGAAGGAACGAAGGGTCTTGGGGCAGCGCGACGACGGCGCCGATCCTGGCCGCGCGAGTCGCGCCCAGCTTGTTGAGCCCCGCCAGAGCCGCCACCTTGTAGCACTCGGCCAGCGTCGGGTAGTTGAAGACGTGGTCCACGAAGTAGCGGAC
>WNFC01005012.1_pt1 | contig 14470 bp, 13 predicted proteins | sample 5400541 | NCBI WGS metagenome assembly WNFC01 (sample SAMN13153342, study PRJNA577476) | soil metagenome | isolation source: 120 cm saprolite under Douglas fir tree site 2 hole 2 replicate 1 | place: USA:California | collected 2015-04-18
GTTCGAGCCGCCGGAGTACGTCGCATCCCAACCGTCTGCTCCAGCCGCCGATGGCCGCGGATGAAAGTACTGGTCTTTGTCGAATGCCTGAGCGATCAGCTCAGAGCCGACCGGATTGCCGTCCGTGCCGGTGATGATGCTGCCCTGGGCATGGTAGGGGAATGCCACTCCGCCCACCAGCGTCACCAGCACCGGGTACAACCCGCCGCAGATGAGCAGCAGGACAACTGAGATTCGCAATGGAGCTAGCATGAGACTCCTCCTACAGGCCCCCAATGAGTGGGGCAACCAGTAAGTCGATGATTTTGATCCCGACGAACGGCACGATGATGCCGCCGATGCCGTAAATGGAGATATTGCGCAGGAGCAGTGCGTCGGCGCTGCTGGGCCGGTAGTTCACGCCGCGCAGGGCGAGCGGAATCAGGGCCGGGATGATCAACGCGTTGAAGATCAGTGCCGACAGAATGGCGCTCTTGGGTGTCGCCAGCTGCATGATGTTCAACGCTTCCAGTCCAGCGAACACCGCGACGAACATCGCCGGAATAATGGCGAAATACTTCGCCACGTCGTTGGCGATTGAGAAGGTGGTAATTGCCCCGCGGGTGATCAGCAATTGCTTGCCGATCATGACCACGTCGAGCAGCTTGGTCGGATCGGAGTCCAGGTCGACCATGTTGGCGGCCTCTTTGGCCGCGCTGGTGCCTGAGTTCATGGCCAGCGCCACGTCGGCCTGGGCCAGCGCTGGCGCGTCATTTGTGCCGTCGCCGGTCATGGCCACCAGTTTGCCGCCGGCTTGTTCATCCCTGATGAGCTGGATCTTGTCCTCCGGCTTGGCCTGGGCCAGGAAGTCGTCGACGCCGGCTTCTTTGGCGATGGTCGCCGCGGTCAACGGGTTGTCGCCGGTGACCATGACGGTCCGGATACCCATCCGCCGGAACTCATCGAAGCGCTGGTGGATACCCGGCTTGACCGTGTCCTTCAGATAGACGAGGCCGTAGATATCGCTGTCGACGCACACCGCCAGCGGCGTGCCGCCTTCAGCCGAGATCACCGCCGCCTGGCGCGTGAGGTCGGGTAAGGTCTGGCCAGTGAGCGCTTCGATGGCATCGACGGCACCCTTCATGGTGCGCCGACCGTGATCGTTGATGCCGCTCATGCGCGTCTCGGCGCTGAACGGGATCAGCTCGACTCCGGATTGTGTGCTATCGGGTGGACCTGCAACGGCGGCTCCCACGAGCACCCCGGCACCGATCGGTACAGGTTCGCTGGAAATCCCGTTGCCGGTCCGCTTTACGCCACGCTGCTCCGCCAGCGAAACAATAGATTTGCCTTCGGTGGTCTCGTCCGCGAGCGAGGACAGCAGCGCCGCTTCGGCCAGCTCCTTTTCCGTATGGCCATTGACGGGAATGAACTGATGCGCCAACCGGTTGCCGAACGTGATCGTGCCGGTCTTGTCCAGCAGCAACACGTTGATGTCGCCGGCGGCTTCGACCGACCGACCCGACATGGCCAGCACGTTGAAGCGAGTCACGCGATCCATGCCGGCGATGCCAATCGCCGACAGCAGCGCGCCAATCGTGGTGGGGATCAGACACACCAGCAGGGCGATGACGGTGGCGACGTCCAGCGGTGAGCTCAGAAACTGCGCGAATGGCACGAGCGTCACGCAGACGATGAGAAAGATGATGGTGAACACGGCCAGCAGCGCCGTCAGTGCGATCTCATTGGGCGTCTTCTGGCGCTGGGCACCTTCGACCAGGGCGATCATCCGGTCGAGGAACGTCTCGCCTGGATTGGCGGTGATGCGGATGCGGAGCGTGTCGCTGGTCACCTGCGTGCCACCAGTGACCGAGCTGCGCGTGTCGGTGCCCGGCTCTTTGAGAACCGGCGCTGACTCACCGGTGATCGCGGCTTCGTTGACGTAGGCGACTCCCCGGATGACGTCGCCGTCACCCGGAATGATGTCGTTGGTCTCGACCACCACGACGTCGCCCTTGCGCAAATCGGAGGATGTCACCATCTCGACTTTGCCGTCAGACGTCAGCCGCTTGGCGGGTGTTTCCTTCTTGGTTTTGCGGAGGGTCGCCGCCTGGGCGCGTCCGCGACCCTCGGCGACCGCCTCCGCATAGTTGGCGAAGATGACCGTCAGGATCAGGATGATGGTCACCAGAAAGTTGTAGCCGCTGGTGGCTGCCGCCCCGCCGAAGAAGGTCGGACTGATGGTCAGAATCAGGGCCAGTACGGCACCGATCTCGACCACGAACATGACTGGATTGCGCCACATCCAGCGCGGATCCAGCTTGATCACCGATTGCCAGATGGCCGGGATCAAGATATCGGAGTTGAAGGTGGCGTTGCGTTGGCGCGAAGTTGTGGTCATGTGAGATCCAGGTCCGTCTAGGAAAAGGTCTGGCCGGCCCACATGGCGAAGTGCTCAGCCAGTGGGCCAAGCGCCAGGACCGGGAAGAAGGTCAGCGCTCCGATGATCAGCACGGTGCCGGCGAGCACGCCACCAAAAAGACGTCCATCTGTCTTCATCGTGCCGACGGTCATCGGCACCTCTTTCTTGGCGGCCATCGAGCCGGCCAGCGCCAGCATCAAGACGATCGAGACGTACCGGCCAAGCGTGAGCACCGTGCCGAGACTGGCGTTCCACCAGTTGGTGTTGCCATTCAGGCCAGCGAATGCCGAGCCGTTGTTGGCCGCGGTCGATGTGTAGGCGTACAGCACCTCGCTGAAGCCGTGCGAGCTCGGGTTGTTGATCGACGCCAGGTCGAGGCCGAAGGCGAATGTGGCGGCCATGAAGAACAGGATCAGCATCGGGTGGATCAAGAAGGCCGACGCGGCCAGCTTGACTTCGTAGGACTCGATCTTCTTGCCCAGGAACTCCGGCGTGCGGCCGACCATGAGCCCGGTCAGGAACACGCCCAGGATGGCGAAGATGACCAGGTTGATGAAGCCGACGCCTTTGCCGCCGAACACCATGTTGAGCAGCATCTGCGACAACGGGGTGATGCTGGCCAGCGGCGTCAGACTGTCGTGCATGGCGTCGATCGTGCCCGTTGTAAAGGCCGTCGTCGAGGTGACGAACAGCGCCGTCAAGCCTTGACCGAAGCGCAGCTCGTGGCCCTCCATATTGCCCTGGGCGGGATTCAGCCCAAGGGCGGTGAGCAGCGGATTGCCCTGCGTTTCACCGATAAAGGCGATCGCTAAAAAGGCGAGGAAGAAGCCGCCCATGACATAAAAGAAGGTCCACGCCTGCTTCATGCGGTTGAGCATGATGCCCAGGGCGACGATGATGCCCATCGGTAGCAGCGCCATGAGCACGTTTTCGAGGATGTTGCTGATCGGGTTCGGATTTTCGAAGGGATGCGCCGAGTTGGCGTTGAACCAACCGCCACCGTTGGTGCCCAGGTGCTTGATCGCCTCCAGGGCCGCGACCGGTCCGAAGGTAATGGTTTGCTGGCCGTGATTGAGCGTGGTGACCGTCAGCGCGCCGTCAAAGGTCGCCGGCACACCGAGGGCCACGAACGCCAGCGCCGCGACGAACGAGATCGGCAGCATGATGCGGGTGATGGCGCGCGTCATGTCGACGTAGAAGTTGCCCAACCCAACGCTGCCGCCCAGGCCACGAATGAAGGCGATGCCACACGCCAGCCCTGTCGCGGCCGACGTGAATTGGGGAAAGATGATGGCGAACATCTGGCTGAAGTACGACAGCGTGTTCTCACCGCCATAGTTCTGCCAGTTGGTGTTGGTGATGAAGCTGAGCGACGTGTTGAACGCCAGCCATGGATTGACCGGACCCTGTCCATCCGGATTGAGTGGCAGCACTTGCTGGACTTCCAGGATGACGAACAGGATGGCCCACATCGCGAAGTTGGTGATGAGCATCGCCTTGACGTAGGCCGGCCAGCGCTGGTTTTCGTTCGGGTTGACCCCACTGAGCCGGTAGATGCCGTTGTCGATCGGATCGAACACCCGATCCACCGCGCTCGGCTTGCGGGTGAAGACCGCCGCCATATACGTGCCCACTGGACGAACCAGCAAGAGCAGAATGGCGAGCACGATCAACATCTGGAGGATGTCTAAAGGCATGTGCCGACCTCAGAACTTCTCGGGCCGGAACAGCGCGTAGCCCAGGTACACGAACGTCAGCAAGACGACCAGTGCCAGCAAGTAAATGCCCATATCACTCTCCTCCGCTCGATGCGCGAGCCGGTTGGCAATCCAACCGAAAGGCTAGGACCCGAGCATTAGGAAAGTGTTACAGCCGGTCCCGTCGGACGCTAGGAATTCGTTAGATCGCGCCCGTAAGCGCGGGGCTCTAGTGCCACCTGCCTAAGTCCTGTGCCCAAATTTTGGCACCTCTCCCCAATTCGGGGCGGATAGGCCGCGGGCTACATTGGTCGTCTGTGAGGTGTGACTTATGGAGCCTTCGGTGCAAAATGGCGAACCCTCGGCGGTCGTGGGCCGCGTTTCGCGCAAGTCGTTCCTCGCCGCCAGCGCGGCGGCGATCGGCACCCTGGTGTCGGCGTGCAGCGTCCTGAAGCCCGAATCGGCCGCGCCGACCAGCCAGCCCGTTGCCGGAGATTCAGCTCAGGCGCCGGCCATCACGGCCGGAACGCAGAGCGGCGGCGGCAAGCTGGCCCAGGTCCTGACACGCGGCAAACTGATTGTCGGGACGGATAGTGCGACGCCGCCGTTCTGCTTCAAAGACGAGGCCGGCAACTGGACCGGCTTCGACATCGACTTTGCCAAGGAGCTGGCGGTCGGCCTGTTCGACAACCCCGACGCCCTCGAATTCGTCGACGAAAAGCCGTCGTCACGCATCCCCAATCTCCAGGCGGACAAGGTCGACTTCGTCATCCAGGCGATGACGATCACCATGCAGCGCGCACAGCTGGTGAACTTCACGACGCCGTACTACCGCGACGCAGTCAACATCGTCCTGCCCAAAAAATCGCAGTACGAGAACTTCACCCAGCTCAAAGGCGCACAGTACAAGGTCGCCGTCATGCAGAACCGCGATGCCGAAAGCAGCGTCCACGAGTTCATGCCCGACACGCAGGTGATCCAGTTCGAAACTCAGGCCGCCTCGGTGCTCGCGGTAGAGTCCGGCCGCGCCGATGCAGCGCTGGTCGAGCACCCCATGGCGATGTACATGGCCGCGCAAAACGCCGAGAAGTTCAAGGCCGGCAGTCAGGCGTTCGGCCCGAACAACTTTGGCCTGGCGATCCGCGCCGGCGACTGGCAGTGGCTGTACTGGTTGAACACCAGCGTCAACGACCTGGTCACCGGCCAGAAGTACCCGCAGTTCGCGACGATGTACAAGAAGTGGTTCGGTGAAGTCCCGGCAGCGCCCCGACCAGGCTCCCCCGCCTGATCAGGTTCACTCGGCAACCCTGTGTATCGACTCGACTGGAGCGTTGTCTGGCGAAACATCCCGCTGCTGACCGATGGCCTGATGGTCACGCTGGAGTTGTCGATCATCGCCTTGATCGTCAGCGTGCTCATCGGCATTGCCGTGGCCTACGCGCGGCTCTCACCGAATCCCGCGGTTGCGGGTGCCGCGGCCGCCTACGTCGAGTTCGTGCGCAACATTCCGTTGCTGCTGATCATGTTCTTCATCTATTTCGGTCTGCCGGCGTTCCAGGTGACGCTGACGGAGCGCCTCTCCGCGGTGTTCGCACTGAGTCTCTACTCGGGCGCGTACATGACCGAGATCTTTCGCGCCGGCATCCTGGCCATCGGCCGTGGCCAGGTAGAGGCGGGCCAGGCGCTTGGGCTAACCGGCTTCCAGATCAGCCGCAGCGTGGTGCTGCCGCAAGCGTTCCGCGTGGTGCTGCCCTCGTTGGGGAACCAGTTCATCTCGTTGATCAAGGATTCGTCGCTAGCGGTGGCGATCTCGGTGCGCGAGCTCACCTACGCCGCCGTGCGCATCAATGACATCTCGTGGCGCATCGTCGAGGTCTATTCAGTGATCGCCGCCATGTACCTCGCGGTGACCTGGGCCGTGGCCGTTGGGCTGCGCGGCCTGGAAACCGCGCTCCGTAAGCGGAGCTGAAGAGGAGTACTGCAATGGACTTGACGGTCATTGTCGACGGGTGGCGACTCATGGGTCCGGGCCTGGTCATGACCATCATGGTGTCGATTTGCGTCATGGTTCTCGGGCTGTTCGTCGGCCTGCTGGGCGGTCTGGCGTTGCTGTACGGACCGCTGCCGCTGCGTCTGGTGGTGCGCGGCTACGTCGATTTCGTGCGCGGCACGCCGCTGCTCGTGCTGATTTTCTTGATCTTCTACGGAATTCCGGCCGTGGGCATTCCGGTGCCCAACTTCGTCGCCGCGGTGATTTCCCTGGGCGCGTTCGCCGGGGCGCACATCAGCGAGTTGGTGCGGGGCGGCATCAGCTCGATTCCGAAGGGCCAGAGTGACGCGTCGATGGCGCTGGGCATGACGTTCTGGCCGCGGTTGATCCAGGTTGTTCTGCCCCAGGCGGTCGCGCGTATCCTGCCGCCACTCGTGAACACCACCGTCGAAGTGGTGAAGGGCTCGTCGCTGGTGTCATTGGTCAGCATCGTCGAATTAACGTTGGCCACTGAGCAAGTGGTCCAACGGGTGCAACGGCCGGTGCCACTCTACGCCGCGGCGGCGCTGATGTACTTTGTCGTCAACTTCATCGTGTCGAGCAGCGGTCGGCGTCTCGAGCGACGGTTCGCGTTCTGATACCGATGTCTGGTACCAACGGGAGAGCACACGGAATGATCGATTCGGGCGAGGTAATCATCGCCGTCGAAGGCCTGCGCAAGTTCTATGGCAGCCACGAGGTCCTCCGTGGGGTCGACATGACCGTGCGCGTGGGCGAAGTGGTGGTGGTGATCGGCCCGAGCGGATCCGGCAAGACAACCCTGCTGCGCTGTCTCAATTTCCTCGAGGAATACCAGCACGGCGATGTCTACATCGACAGCCAGCTGATGGGCTACCGCGACCGCAACGGACAGCGCAAGCGCCAGTCCGAAGGCGAGATCGCCAAGCTGCGCACCGAGATCGGCATGGTCTTCCAGAGCTTCAACCTGTTTCCGCACATGACTGCGCTGCAGAACGTGGTGCTGGCGCCGATGATGGTCCGCAAGCTGCCCAAAGCGGAGGCGCGCGAGCGCGGTCGCTTCTTGCTGGAGAAGGTCGGCCTGGCCGACAAGATCGACGCCTACCCGTCGAAACTATCGGGCGGTCAGCAGCAGCGCGTCGCGATCGCGCGGGCGCTGGCCATGCAGCCGAAGATCATGCTCTTCGACGAGGCGACGTCGGCCCTGGATCCCGAGCTCGTCGGCGAGGTGCTGAGCGTGATTCGACAACTCGCCGACGAAGGCATGACGATGGTCATCGTCTCGCACGAGATGTTGTTCGCGCGCGAGGTGGCCGACCGGATCGTATTCATGGACGAGGGGCTGATCGTCGAGGAAGGCAGCCCCCAGTCGATGTTCACCGCGCCGCGGACGGAGCGGCTGCGCACTTATTTGCGGCGGTTCGCCTACAACGAGGCGGTTGTCATGGCGGCCGCGCGATCCTAGACGACGCCCTCAGCCTGCAGCCGCTCGAGCGCCTGGTCAAAGGCCGTCACCGTCTGGTCGACGTCCCGCTCATCGTGCATCGCCGAGACGACGCCGCCGAGGTACGAGAAATCGGCGCCGCCGAGCTGCATCGCGCCGCGGAAGCGCCAGATCAGCTCGCTACCCGTAATTCTCGGGTTGTGGAACACGATCGACAGGATTGAGACTTCGCCACCCGCACTGCCGCCCACGCCGCGTCGCTCGAAGGAGTCGTTCATGCCGGCGCGGATCTTGTCGGCGATCAGTGTGGCCTTCTTCTGGACGGCGGGGTCCTTGACGAGATTGAGGCAAGCGACGCCGGCCGCGGCCGACACCGGATTCGCGTTGAAGGTACCCGGGTGTGAGACCCGCTTGTAGCGCTGCCAGGTTGGATCGTCGCGGTGCTCGAGCATGCCCATGATGTCGGCGCGCCCCGAGACGGAGCCACCGGGGTAGCCGCCGGCCAGGATCTTGGCATGCGTGGTGAGGTCCGGGGTGACGCCGAAGTACTCCTGGGCGCCGCCGGGCGCGTAGCGGAAGCCGGTGACTACTTCGTCGAAGATCAAGACGACGCCGTGCTTGCGGGTGATGTCGCGGACCTGCTGGAGGTATGCCGTACTCAGCCCGTTCAGCAGGATGATCACGGCTGCGACGTCGCCGGGGGCGAGCGCCGCCTCGAGCGCGGCGATGTCCTTCGACGGAATGGCCCGCATTGATTCGCGCACGCCGAGCGGAACGCCGTTTGAGCTCGGCGCGTCCCAGGGCTCGGACATGCCGACGGTGGCGTAGTCGTGCCAGCCGTGAAAGTGCCCGCGCATCTTGACGACGACTTCCTTGCCCGTGAACGCCCGCGCGACGCGCAGGGCCATGAGCGTGGCCTCGGTACCGGAGGCGACGAACTTCACTTTGCCGCCGTCGCGGGTGCTGGGGACCAGCTCCTGGACGAGTTTGCCCCACTCGATTTCCAGCCCATGGCTGGCGCCATAATGGCTGCCCTTCTGGACCTGCTCGGTGACCGCCTCAGTGACCTGGGGGTGGCAATGTCCAAGCAGCAGAGCGCCGTGGCCGCCGAAGTAGTCGACGTACTCGTTGCCGTCGACATCCCACTTGCGCGAGCCCTTGGCGTGGGTGACGTAGATCGGGAATGGCCGCATGAAGCGGCTATCGTGGGTGACGCCGCTGGGGAAAACGTCGAGCGCCTGCTGGTACAGCTCCGCCGATTTCTGGTGTCGAAGTTCGAGCTCTTCGCCGATCGTCGCCTGTCGGCTTTGGGTCATCTGTGCTGCATACTCCGCATCGGGGATTAGAGGGAGAAGTTAGGTTCCCGCTCTAGCCTACAGGTATAGCCTTAACGTCCGAAAACACGCTGCGATGTGTGGGCACTTCGCCCGCTCTCTAGCCCGTCAGCGCTGGCTGAGAATTTGCGCTTCAGGGTGAACCCGCGTCTGGATGTCGCGCAAGAGCGCCTGCGGCGACCGGTCGGTGAGGACAATTCGCAGCAGCGCCGGGTAGGCGCGGGTGGTCTCTAGCAACGGCGTGCCGTCGATTGCGTCCTGGTTGCGATACACGCGAATCGTCTCGAGGTCATCCGGACGGGCCAGAAAGTACACGCCGCCGGCGTAGTGGCCGCTTTCGCGATCCTCGAATTCGACGCCGAGGACCTCACCCAGCAGCGGTGCCAGCGAGGCGAGGTCCAGTCCCCCAGGGATGCCGATCACGAGCTCCTCGGTACTCACTAGATCTGGACCCCGACACCGCGTTGCGCGACATCGCGGGACTTGTAGACCATGATGCTCACCTTGCGGTCGGTCGTGCTGCCGTCCGCCTTGACGAATGGCACCAGCTTCTCGAGCTGCCGGCTCACCGCGTCGATTGCCGGCAGCGGGTCGGGTGCAGTTCGGTCCTGCAAACCGCGCATCGTGGCGCCCCAGTCCGCGCACGCAGCCAGCAGTTTGGGGCTGACCACGCCGAGATCGATATCGCTCTTGTCTCCGAAGGCTGGCTTACCGACTTTGTGCGGGCTATAGCCCATCGCGGAGCTACCGGCGACGATCAACTCGACGTCGTCGAAGCCTTTGTGCTCGCGCGTGGTGCCGGTGATTGTCAGGGCGAGCAGAAGCTCGCGGGCCTTCTGCGCGAATGCCTGTGTTTGGGCCTGTGGGTCCAGGGTGGACGTTCCCCCGAACGATACCGGCACGATCTTGAACAAGTTGAAGAGCTTGCCGAGCATCGCCGAGAGCGCGTAGTCGCCCGAGGCGAGGGCGACGCCGTCGGCCTTGCCTTGCTCCACTGTGGCTTTATCGCGCTGCTCCTCCTGCCGGAAGGCGTCGGCCTTCATCTGGAACCCCTGCTTTCTGAGGACCTTTTTGAGCTCGCGCTGCGCGGCCTCGATGAGCGGCTCGGCTTCCGTCTCCGGCTTGACTGTCGACTGCCTGGACCTGGCCAGCATCCAGGCAAGTCTGTCCTCGATTTTGGTGCCCTGCGCCGGCAGGGGCTTTCTTGGCAGTTTCGAGGCGAAACGCGCGGACCGCCCCCACAATCTCGAAAATCAGACTGCCGCCGGTGTTGGTTCGCCCGGCGGCGGCCAGTTTGCTGGATAGCTCGTTGGCGAGGATCAAGCGCTGCACCTGCAGGCCCGCGGGCAGCGGCGCCTGGCGGCGGGTGGGCGAGCCGACCGGTGGCCAACAATCCGAGCACCTGCTGGTTGCCGACGCGTCGCTGCGGGGCGGCCCCATCTTAGCAGGACGGCGAACCCTGGACAGGGTCCAGACTGTCCAAGCGCCCGTGCAGACCGCACAGCGGGCCGTCGTGCTGACCACGCCTGTCCCCCGTGGCAGGTGGCCGAGCATACTGTTCATGAGACGAGGCAACACGCTCATCCACAAGATGCCTGTCGCGAAACTCGAGCCGCAGATGCGGCTGGGCAAAACCCTGTACGGCACGCATGGCGAGGTGCTCCTGACCCGCGGCAGTGAGCTTGGACCTGAGTATGTCGCGGCGCTGCGCGAGCGCGGATTTCACGCGGTCTACGTCCAGGACGGCATCGCCGACGACGTCGAGCCGATCGGCATCATCTCGGAGCGGCTGCGGGTCGCCAACGTGCGCAACGTCCAGACTCTGTATGAGCTGATGTCCGAAGCGACCCAGGACGTGCGCGACCAGGTGGCCAAGGAGGGGGCGCATGTCCTCCCGGAGGTGCCACTCGAGATCGGCGAAGGCATCACGCGCCAGCTACAGCAGCTGGACAAAGACGCCGAAGCGCTGCTCGGCGAAGGACTCGAGACCAAAACGCTGGCCGGCATCGCGTCGCTCAAAAGCCACGACAACTACACCTTCGAGCACTCCGTTGACGTGGCGTTCTACGGCGTGGTGCTCGGCCGCCGCCTGGCCTTAGATCGCGCCTATCTGAAGGACCTGGCGGTCGGCTGTCTGCTACACGACATCGGCAAGATGTACATCGACGATCGCATCCTGACCAAGCCAGGCAAGCTGTCGGCCAAGGAGTTCGAGCAGATCAAGCAACACACCGTCCTGGGCTTTCAGATGCTGCGCCAGATGCCCTTCGACAGCCCGCGGCCGCCCCAGGTGGCCCTGCAGCATCACGAACACCAGGACGGCAGCGGCTATCCGGGCAAGCTCTTTGGTACGAACCAGATCTTCCGCACGCCGCCGGAGCGCTTCAGCCCGCGGCGCATCGCGCTCCTGGCTGAACTGGGCGCCGTGGCGGACGTGTGCTCGGCCCTGTCGTCAGATCGACCGTATCGGGCGACATTGCCGACGCCCGAGGTCGTGAAAATTCTGCGCCAGATCTCGGGCAAGCATCTGAACAAGGAGGCGGTCGACGCGTTCATCGGCATGGTCGAGCTGTTCCCCATCGGCGTCGCCGTCCGTGTAGCTGGCGGGAAATAGGACCGCTGCCTGGGGGTGGTCGTGGCCAGCTCGCCGCGCCGGCGAGATCGACCGGTCGTCCGTCTGCTCTTCGGTCGCGACGGCAAGCCACTGGGCGAAGGCATGGAGGTGAAGCTCCAGGACGAGCCCGACGCAGTCGAGCTGCACACATTGCCCGAAATTGGCGGTTCGCTTGTCGAGCAAGCCTTTCGGCTGGCGTCAGGCGGCGCGGTGTGACGTCGATCGTGCCGACGAGCTCGGCGCGAGCGGGACTATCGGCGTGTCGGCGCGGGCGACGATCAGCGCCGCCGAAACGATCAGCGCGCCACCGACGATCTGCACCGGCGCGAGGCTTTCGCCCAGGAGCACGACGGCCAACAGCGCCGTCATTGCCGGCTCGAGCGTCGACAGGGTCGCCGCGTCCGTCGGTCCAACGCGGGTGAGCCCCGCCAGGAACGACAGGATGGCCACCACCGTCGAGATCAGGGCGATCGCGCCGACCGCCGCCCAACCGATCGACGACATCGGCAACGCTACGCCACGAGCGAGGGCGAGCGCGCCGAAGATCGACGCTGCCGACGCGGTGATGATCGCCGATGACCAGACCGGGTCCACGCTGCGCGTGAGTCGCGTCGCGATGAGAATGTAGCCGGCGTAGATCAGGGCCGAGGCCATGCCCAGCCCGATCCCGAGCCAGTTGCCGTCGCCGACCGGACCGATCGTCAGCGCCGCGCCGGCCAGGGCCACGGCCAACGAGGCGATGCGCGCGCGCGTCAACGGAATGTGGAACAGCATGCTGGCGAGTAGGGCTACGACGACGGGGTAGACGTACAGCAGCAGCCCGAGCAGTGAGGCCGCGGTCATCGTCAGCGCCGTGAAGTACGCCAGAGATTGGCAGACGTAGAGCGCGCCGAGCAGGACAAGCCCGACCAGGGTCGCTCCAGTTGGCCGTGCCGCGCGCCGAACGGCTAACAGGAGCAACAACCCTGCGGCCAGCACGAAGCGCAGCAGTAGCAGGGTGCTCGGGTCGCCGCCGTCGGCGTACATCGTCCGCGCAAAAACAGGCATGGCAGCAAAGCAGGTGGCCGACAGCGCCACGAGCAGGACACCGCTCAGGCGCGTACTCAAGCCGTGGCTTCGCGAGTCCCGCGCGCGTCACGCAGGTATGCCATCAGGAATTCCGCCAGCTCGGGCGAGCTCGGGATTTCCTGAAGCAGCGGGCCGATGACGGTCTGGCCAGCGGCGAGCTTTCGGCGGAGCGGGTTGACAGGCATGCTGGTCATACTAATCAGATGCGGCTGGACTACGTCGCCAAGCGCCTCGGCTTGTTCATCGGGTGCGTCTGGGTGGCGAGCTCGGTGAACTTCATCCTGCCCCGCGTCCAGCCTGGCCGTGGCCCGGGCCGTGGGGTCGTGATCCTGGGCGGCGAGCTCTGGCAGCAGTACCTGACCTTCTTGAGCAGTGCGATGCGGCTCGACTTTGGCTACTCGTCCGCCTTCTATCCGAGCGAGGTGTACGACGTGATCGCCGCAGCGCTGCCGTGGACGCTGGCGATGCTCGGTACCGCCAGCCTGGTCGCCTGGGTGCTCGGGTGTCTGCTCGGCGCGGTGCTGGCCTGGCCACGCTCACCGTTGATCGTGCGGCTGATCGGTCCGCCGATCATGGCGCTCCAGACGCTGCCTTACTACTTGTTCGGGCTGTTGCTGATGTCGCTATTCGTGTTCCACCTGCACATCTTTCCGCTGATGGGGGGCTACTCCGGCGGCACCTTCCCGGGTGCGCGACTGGACTTTGCCCTGGACATCCTCCACCACTCCATCCTGCCGGCGCTGTCGATCGTGCTGGTGGCGATGGGCGGCTGGGCGTTGCTCACGCGCAGTCTGGTGGTCACCACCCTCGAAGAGGACTTCATGCTCTTTGCCGAAGCCAAAGGGCTGCGCCTGCGCACGATCTTCCTGCGTTACGCACTGCGCAATGCGCTCTTACCCCAAGTCACGGCACTCGGACTGTCACTCGGACAGATCGTCTCGGGCGCTGTGCTCGTCGAGCAGGTCTTCGCCTACCCGGGCATCGGTCGGCTGCTGACCATCAGCATTCGCAACTCCGACTACAACCTGCTCGGCGGCGTCACGTTCGTGATCATCGTCGGCGTGAGCCTGGCGACGCTGCTCCTCGACCTGGCCTACCCCCTGCTCGACCCGCGTATTCGCACAGGTCGAGCGTGAGGCATCTAGTCAGCGCGAACCACGTTCAAATCGACGTTCTTCACCCCCGCGAGCGTGCTCGTCCCCTGCCACTGCTTGATGGCGGCCCGCCGCCAGCCGCCGTACAGGCTGACCACGTCGACATTGGGAATCCCGTCGTACTCACTGGTCCACAGCGGACGATTGGCGAAGTCGGTCGCGTTCCCCATGTGATTCGGGTGGGTCGCGTCGCCCCAGTACCAGCCGCCGGTGTAGATACCCGCCAGGGCTTGCTTCTTGTTCGGATACGCATCGAGCACGGCCAGGGCCTCTTTGACGAAGGCAACGCGCGCCGCCATGCTGGCAGGCACACCGCTGGACTCCTCGACGTCGAACCAGATGCGATTGACCGAGCGCCCACCCAGCGTCGTGACATCGCGCTGCAGGCGGGCCATGTCCCACCAGCAGTAGACGTACGCGTCGACTGTCAGGCCGCACGAAACAGCCATGTCCAGCTGCTGCGCAGTTACTGACGGCGGGTATGTCGGTGGCGGCGCGATGGCCTGGACAATGACCAGACCGTAGCCCGCGTTTTTCCATTGATTCATCGCGGCCCGACTGAGTGCGCCGGTGTAGTTTGAGGTATCTGCCGCCAGAGTCGGACCCACATGCGGAGTAACTAGCGGCGTATTACTCCGCGACCGGAAGAGGGCCGAACGACTCCCACTGGCCGCTCGCGTTCGAGGCCACGTACAGGCCCTGGGTGCCCAGGGTTTTCTCGACGAGCGTGCCATCGGCGTTCGTCTTGAA
>WNFC01005013.1_pt1 | contig 14468 bp, 14 predicted proteins | sample 5400541 | NCBI WGS metagenome assembly WNFC01 (sample SAMN13153342, study PRJNA577476) | soil metagenome | isolation source: 120 cm saprolite under Douglas fir tree site 2 hole 2 replicate 1 | place: USA:California | collected 2015-04-18
TGGGAGACGCAGCGATAGGCGCCCGAGAGATAGCGGTTGGTCATCACGTCGACGCCCTCAAGAGTCACGTTGGGAATCTTGTAGAGCATCTGGAACGTGTACCAGGCGCCAGCCGCGGCGGTCGCTCGCTGAGCGCCCACGTCGGCGATGATCTTGGCCTGGAGCGATTGGAGCGTGCCGTCCTTTGACACGCCGAGATGGATTTCGTTGCGGAACTGGGGCCGGTGGGTACGAGCCGTGAAGTCCTCGTAGCGCGTGTAGACAGTCTTGACCGGCCGGCCGGTGAGCTTGGAAGCGATCGCGGCATGGATCTCGGGCAGATCGATGCTGCCGCGGTAGCCGTAGCCGGAACCAACGTAGCCCTGCTGAACGACCCGCACCGAGCTCATCGGCAGTTTCAGCGCCGACGACAACGCAGCACGCACGCTGTGTGCGCCCTGGCTGGTGTAGATCATGTTCAGGCGATCGTTTTCCCACCACGTCAAGCCGTTGGTCAGCTCGAGCGCAACGTGCTGCTCGACAGGCTTGATCGCGACGTGATCGACCTTGACGTCGGACGACGCGTAGGCAGGTGCGGCATCACCGCGCTGGAACGGCTTGGAAACACCGACGACGGTGCCGTCCAGTTGGTTGTCCCACTGCTTTGGCGCGCCCGGCTTCATCGCCTCGAGGAAATTCACCGCCGCGGGCAGGATCTCGTATTCGACTTTGATCAGGCGCATCGCCTCGTCGCCGATGTCCTGTGAATCGGCCAGTACGATCGCCACCGGCGCGCCGACCATGAACATCTCTTCGGGGAACAGCGTCCGGTCAGGCGGACCACTGCCGAGCTTGATGGTCTGGTACTCGCGCGGCATGTTGAAGCGGTGCAGCACCATCGCCACGCCCGGGAACTTCTCCGCGTCCGAAGAATCGATGCTGCGAATGCGGGCGTGTGGATGCGGGCTGCGCAACGTCACCATGAACAGCTGGTTGCCGCGATTGAGGTTCTCGGTGTACCAGCCAACATTGCTGACGACGCCCAGACCCTGGACACGTGGTGGGCGGGTATTGACGTACTTGAACTGGGTTTGCGCGGCCCCGAGATTGGGGGCCGGGGGCGCGATCTGGGCCATGGGCCGAATGCTGCCAACGGTCTGGTCGACCACCTCGGAATACTCGGTGGTCAGGTGCATCCAGTCGGCGTTGAGTGAGAGAGCTTCCCATTCTTCAGCGGTCAGGGTGGCCGCATACGTGGGATCGGCGACGACGCGCAGGGCGTCAATGTCACGGATGGCCATGTCTGCTTCTCCTTTCCCGCGCTACTTGACCGGGAAGCCGCTGTCCGCAAACTGCTTGCGGATCGCGTCCTCGGTGACTTCGGCTGGCCAATAGGTGACTTTCGCCGTGGTCGAGTTGCCGCCCACACCGTCGACGCCGTTCAAGGCCTTCAGTGCGCCGTCCACCTCGCCGATGAACTCATCCGAGCCGAGTGGGTTGACGAACTGGAAGTCCATGGTCGACGCGCTGCCTGAGCGCGGAGCCGGCGGGCCGATGACGACCTGGGGCTTGGCCGGTGGGCTGCGTAGCTCCGTCGCCGCGGCTTCGACCGCGTCGTAAATTTTGGTGTACTCGCCGCATCGACAAATGTTTCCCGAGAGGCCCTCGGCAATCTGGGCACGGCTCGGGTTCTGGTTCGACTGCAAGAGCGCGTAGCTGCTCATGATGAAGCCGCGCGTGCAGATGCCGCACTGGAAGCCGCCCTGCATCCAGAACGCGCGCTGGATGGGGTGCAAGCCTTCGGTGGTCGGCGATGTCTGAATTCCGGCGACCGTCAGGATCTTCTGGCCCCGGCCAAGGCGCGCGGTGAAGACGGAGCAGCCATTGACTGCCCGACCATCGACGACCACGGTGCATACGCCGCACTGGGCACGGTCACAGCCCAGGTTGATGACGTTCAAGCCAAGCTTCTGGCTGGTGGTGGCCCACAGCGACTCGCGCACGTCGACCACGACGTTGTGTTGCGCTCCGTCGATATTCAGGGTGACGCGCCGCATGTTCTTCGGCAGCGTCCCCGCCGCGGCGGCCGGAGCCGTCCCAGCCGCAGCAGGCGCTGCTGGCTGGGCCGCGGGCGCTGGTGCAGGTGCAACGACCGCACCGCCCGGCGCCACCTGTGCCACAGGTTGTGGTGCAGGGACTGTCTGTGTGCCCTGTCGTGTTGCTACCGCGACTCCGCCAGCCACTATTGCGGTGGCAGCGACGCCGAGCCCGGCACCCGCGATGAAATCGCGTCGGGTGACAACCGGTCGCGCGTGCTCTTCAGCAGGCTCGCCCGCTGCGTCGTCATGTTCCGGCATCCCTCCCCCTTTCCGGAGCGCCATGCTCCATCGGATCCAAGGATTTCGGCGTTCGATTTCTGTCGGCCCCCAATGATTCCACCTGCCAGCGGAACCTAGCCGATGTTGACAGTTTGGATCCAAACCGTCGATGGCGTCAATCCGGGGGACTTTGTTAACGACCTGCCCCAAGATGTTGTGGTGGCAGCTATCCTGAGATCCCGTGAAGGATGATTTCCTCAAGTTCTTGCGCAACCTGCGCGCGGTCAGGGAATACACCCCGGAGCCGGTGCCGCAGGACGCGCTCGACGAGATCCTGGAAGTAGGCCGCTGGACCTCCACTGGCGGAAATCGCCAGTCGCACGAAGTACTTGTCGTGCGCGACGCGGACGTGAAGAGCAAGTTCGCCGAGTGGGGCGCCAAGCCCGCCGGGCCCGCGGCCGTGGCCTTGCTCATCGTCAGCGCGAATGAGACCTCCGCTTTTGACGAGGGCCGAGTTGCGGAACGACTGGCGCTGGCGGCGCGCGCCTGCGGGTTAGGATCGTGCATCGCGACGTTGAAGAACGAAGGCCCCGACGCGGCCAAGCAGCTACTCGGGATTCCGGCCGAGCGGCGCGCACGCACGCTGGTGGCCATCGGCCACACCGACGTCGAGGCGCGGCGCGCCCTGCCCAAAGCACCGCAGGCGCGCAAGCCGATGAGCGAGTTCGCCCATTGGGACCGCTATTAGATGTCAGACATCAGAAGTCAGAACTCAGCCGGCTCTTGCAACCTGCGATACTGCGGCCGAATACATCTGATTTCTGAATTCTGACTTCTGAGTTCTTAGATGGAATCAATTCGGCCGTCCGAGCGTTAATCATGTCAGGCGAATAATTCTGATGACCACTCTTTCCTCCTACAGCCCAGTCCAGCAGCATGCGCTCACCCGCTACGGGCGGTTGAAGATGCTGCAGAGGGATGTCCTGCCCCAACTCGATAGCTCGGATTTCCGGGTCAAGCTGACGTTGAAGGCGCTGTTCTCGACGTACCGCGAGCTGCATGATCTCGGTCTCGAAAAAGAGGCGCGCCTCTTGACCGATCCCGCCGCGAGCTCGCCCAAGGTGGATGAAACCCCGCACGAGTAGTGCACATCGTCATCCCTGACGACTATCCGCCGACGTACGCCTCGCTCGAGCAGGTCGACCTGCAACGCCTGGCGTCGTACGGCACGGTGGAACTGCACATCACCCGCGCAAGCGATCGGGCCGAGTTGTTCGAGCGCATCGCGCCGGCCGAAGTAGTTATCAATGTGCGCGCCTATACTGCGCTGGATGACGAGGCGTTCTCCCACGCGCCAGCGCTAAAGATGGTCTCGATCCTCGGCACAGGGACCGACAACGTGGATCTCGAGGCGGCCAAACGGCGCGGGGTTACCGTGACCAATACGCCCGGCGTCGGCGCACCCTCTGTGGCTGAGCTGACAATCGGGCTCTTGTTTAGCCTGGTGCGCAGCATCCCGATAAGCGACGCGCGCCTGCGCCAGGGCACGTGGCAGCACGTCGAAGGGCCAGAGCTGGCTGGCAAGACATTGGGCTTGCTCGGATTGGGCGCAATCGGTCAGTACGTGGCGCGGCTCGGACTCGGGTTGGGCATGCGTGTCATTGCCTGGAGCTATTCGGCTGATCCTGCCCGTGCGCAGCGCCTGGGCGTCGAGCTGGTGGAGCGCGACGAGGTGTTTCGCCGCGCTGATGTCGTTTCGGTTCATCTGCGCAACACGCCCGAAGTGCGCGGTATTGTCGGCGCGCGTGAGCTGGCGCTGATGAAACCCAGCGCGTATTTGATCAACACCGCGCGCGGTGCGCTGGTCGACGAATCAGCTCTTGCTTTTGCTCTGCGGGAGCAGCAGATTGCCGGCGCGGCGCTCGACGTCTACACCGAAGAACCGCTGCCGCCCGAGCGCAACCCATTCCGTGAGCTCACCAACGTCGTCCTGACGCCGCACATCGGTGCCGTGACGCGCGAAGCGAACACGCGCTCGCGGGCCATGCCGGTCGACAACATCATCGCCTACCTACAGGGCAATCCTCAGCACGTCGTTAACAACTAGGCACTGAACAACTAGGCTCTGAACAAGTTTTTTGGCAGTCGTCGCCTGCGGGCGTCTCCCCAGGGCTACTCGCCCTGGACCTCGGTTGCGCACCTTCCTACATCACCCTACCCTCTGCGTTCGCTTCGCTGCGCCCCGGCGTCGAACGTAAACACTTTTTGCTCGGGTGAATTGTTCGTCATTCGAGGCGTCCGATCGCGCCAGCGGAGATGGTTGGACGGAGGGTGCTGTAGGAAGTGCGCAACCGAGGTCCAGGGCGAGTAGCCCTGGGGAGACGCCCGCAGGCGACGACTGCCAAAAAACTTGTTCGAGGACCTGAGCCGGCGACGACTGCCAAAAAAACTTGTTCAGTGCCTAGTGCTTCTTGGACTTGCGCACGTCCTCATCAAACACTTCGCGGGCGCGCTGAAGGTGTTCGGGGACAGTTAGTAGATCGATGGTAGTCATAGCGAGTGACTTGGCTGCGTACAGCATCGCCTGGCGGCCGTGCTCGGAGCCGGCGGCCTCGCGGAACTGAATCGAGTGGCCGGGGATTTCCCAGTCGTCGGTAATCGCCAGCCGCGCTTCGATGCCGGGTACCCGCCGCGAGACGTTGCCGAAATCGGTGGAGCCGCGCCCGCTGCGGCGCCGCTCGTTGTTCACCGATAGCCCGAGCGCGCGCATGTTCGAGCTGATCAGGTCGAGCAGCACCTTGTTGGGCATGGTGTTCTCGTAGCCGGGCATGTATTCGGTCCACTCGAGACGACAGCCAGTTGCTTTGGCCGCGCCTTCAGCACAGGCGATCACGCGCTGGACGATCTCCTCGAGATACTCGGAGTCATCGGCGCGTGTCCGATAGCGGATGGCCGCGTAGTCGGGAATGATGTTGGCCGCGGCGCCGCCGCTCAAAATGATGCCGTGGATGCGCACGTCCGAACGGACCTGTTGGCGCATCATGCTGATGGCGTTGTAGAGCAGCACGACCGCGTCGAGCGCGTTGATGCCCTCTTCGGGCGCCCCGGCGGCGTGCGCCGCGCGGCCGTGGAAGTAGAACTCGAAGCCGCGCGCCGCGAGCGAGCGATCGAGGGTGACCGCGGTCTCGGTTCCAGGATGGAACATGATGGCCGCATCCACGTCGGAGAAGATGCCCGCGTTGACCATGTGCACCTTGCCGCCCGAGTTGGGCGCGGCGCTTTCCTCGGCGGGCGTGCCGAGCACCCAGACCGAGCCTTCGAGATCGGGGATAACCTCGGACAAGGCCAGCCCGGCACCGATCGCCGAGGTGCCGATCAGGTTGTGGCCGCAGCCGTGGCCCAGCCCGGGCAAGGCGTCATATTCGGCGAGTATTGCCACGCGCGGCCGCTTTGAACTCTTGCCGCCGAGCTCGGCCTTGAATGCCGTCGCCATGCCGGCGGTGCCCATCTCGACCGGTATCCCGGCCGACGTCAGCAAGCCCGATAGCCGCTTGGCCGCCTCGACTTCCTGGTGGCCAATTTCAGGATGCGCGTGAATCCAATCGGCGATCTCGATCAACTCCGCGGCCCGTCGATCGATCGCTTCACAAACTTGTTTCTTGAGCTGCTCCACGTGGTCTCCCATCACTAATATTGTTGCGCGTCCAGCGCAACGCGCGACGTATGATGCCGTTCATGGCTCTGACGCCCGGCGGCGGACGCCCGCCGAGCACCCAGCCGCCGCCCTCCCCGCCGACGAACGGTCAGCACCGCCCCACCCGCGATCGACGCATTCCGCCGGCTTCGCGCCTCGCGTCGATAAGCGTTTTGCGCTGGGGTGTGCTCATCGGCGGGCTGGTGATCATCGCCGATCTCACCGCGCAGGCCGTCTCGCAGCGCACGATGAGTCCGGACGACCTGGTCGCCATCGGTACGACCGACGACATCGTCAACTACGTGCTGTTTTCGATTCTGGGCATCCTGGTCGTTCGCGAAACGGGGCTGATCTACCTCGGCGCCATCGCCGGAGTCTTCGCCTCGCTGCTCGATGCGATTGTCGTGGCGACCGCATCGTCGATGGCGCCGCCAAGCGGGCCCGAAATAACGATCGAAGAATATTTCATCAAGAACCTGGCCATTGGCACCCTGTTCGCGGGACTCAGCGGCGTCGTGTACGTGCTCGTCCAGCGCTGGTCTGGTGGACGTCGTTCGAGGTGACTGCTAGCGAGCAGAGTCACGGGTGGTGCTCCTTGCGGCTAAGGTTCGAGGAACGCGAGCTGACGTTGCTCAGGGGCGCCGAGCAGTTGCGCGGGGTAGCGCTCGCCCAGAACGCGCGACCGCAGGTGCTGCGCACCGCGCTGAACCTGGCCAAGGCGGGCCACAAGATCGGCGTGGCGGCGCCCGGGTCGTCGGTCAGTCTCGAGGAGACTGAGGTTGGGCTGCTACTGGAAGCGGTTCGCTTCGCGACTGACGAGGTGCGCTGGGCGACCAGGGCTCAGGAAGATACTGACGTGCGCCGGCGCGACGCGGTTCTGGCGGCGTTTCCCGAGTTGGTCGACCGCGGTGTCTGGCGCAGCTTTGGCCTGAGCCGCGAACTGGAAACGGTCGCCGCGCGCTTGCAGACCGCGCTCAACTCCTAGCGGCGCAATCGCACACCTGGAGGTGCGCCATCGCGCGGCTGAGTTTCGAGCCGTTCGATTCTTTGACCTGGCCCACGGCCTCGATCGCACTTCTTACGGAGTCGAGCGCAGCTTCGTCGCCGCGTTTGAGCTCGGCTTCGATCTCGACTTCCGCGTACTTGTGACCAAGCAGGCGGACGCGGTCTAAGGCCAACTCCACCTTATTGGCTCGGGACTCGAGGTCGAGAATGGTGCGGTCCGTTTCTAATTCGAGGAAGGGCTTGGCCAATGGCGGTCCGCCGCTGGCGAGCGCGTCGCCGAGCTGTTCGGCCAGCGCCGCGGCACCACGTTGGCTGGCCACCTGGCGCAGCGTGGTGAGCGCCAGCATCGGCGCCATGTCGGCGTCCAGGTGCAGCTCGATCTCGCTCCGCGTGGTTACACCGCGTAAGACCTTCGCGTCTGATTTCAGTGACCAGACGGCCATTGGCTGGCCCGCAACGGTGCGGCGGCGAAAGCCAACTCGCTTCGCGCCCAACGAGCGCGCCGCGGTGTCAAAGAAGCTGTTGCGCTGGACCTCGTGCCTCCGCCCTGCGACCGCGAGCTCGCCGAATTGCGTTTCCGCGGCGAGCCGATCCAGCAGCCCAGGATCCTCGGGGACGAGCTTCAGCTCCCGCTCGATGTCATCGCTCATGGGGTCACGCTCATACAGTGGTGGGGGATGCCTCTTCGACGGCGAGCTCGATCGCGTCCGCCGCGCTGAGGGGGGTGGGCGCGCCAGACGCCAGGCCCGCACGGCGCAATTGGCGCAGCGGATACCACGTCGTAAACGCGACCAGGCTCACGTTGATCGGCCAGCCGGCGACCGTATCGGCGATCAAATACAGCTCGAGGGGCAGAGTGGCCAGCAGCCACAGGCGTATCACGGCCCGCAAAGCATGGCCGCACAGCCACGCCGCCGAGGCAACCACGAATGCTCGGCGGAACGTGCGCGTGCCGCGCACGCTCACTGGTATGGGGTACAGCCGCTGCGCGAACAGCGCCAGCAGCGGCCGCCCGAGCAGCGCCGAGCCCAGGAACGCGGTGCCGTAGATCAGGTTCTCGAGCGACGGCCAGGCCAGATAAAGCGTAACAGCCGATATCGGCGCCCCCTCTGGGAGGGTTGTCTGCGACACCAGACCAGCGGTGGCCTTGACACAGGCGAAGCCGAACGTTGTCGCGCTGAACACGTCGGCACCTTTGCCACGGCGGTAGTGCCAGGCGAAGACTGCTGCTGACCAACTCAGGACGGTTACGACAGCGATCGAAAAGCCCCAGGTCCGATAGGCCATGTAGAAGAGTGCAACGGGCAGCAAGCTGCCGAGCACCAGCCCAAGTACGCCCTCTTTGACGTGGCCCCACTCTTCGACGCCGAAGGCGCGCCAATGCTTGATCGTGGGCTGCGACGTCTCCATTCCCCAGCCGTATTATGCGTATTCGAGTGGTGCGCAGTCGTCGGTTAGTCGGCCTATTAACGGTGGTGGCCCTGGTGGCCATCTTCGTGGGCGTGACCGGGTTCGAGATCCAGTTGCCGCGCTTCGGCGGCGGGCCCGAGCGCGCACCGTCGCCCGGCGTACGCGCCGCGGCCGCTAGCCCGCTACTCAAAGTCGGCGCTGGCGCACCGCCTGGTGGAGAATTGGCGTTTCTGGCCGTCGAGCCGAGCGGCAACCTCTTCGTTTCCGACTCGAAACGGCACACCGTCATGCGCTTTGACCCGAGCGGGCACCTGCTCAGCGAATTTGGCCCGACGTTCGGCGATGCGACCCTCGCCGAACCGGCGGGCGTGGCTGTTGCGGGTGACAACTTCTATGTGCTGGACCGCGGCACGCCGCGCATCTTCCGTCTCGATGCCACAGGCCGACTGCAGGCGACGCTGAGCCTCGAGACGCTGGGCACGTACGGTCTGAACGGCCTGGCGACCGATCTGGCCGGCAACCTGTACGCCGCCGATACCGGGCGGAATCGGATCCTGGTCCTGAGTCCGACCGGCCAGGTGATCCGCGAGGTCGGCCGCGGCGGCACCGACCTGGGCGGCCTGACCCAGCCGTGGATGGTCGCTTTCGCTCCCGATGCGACCATGTTCGTTGCCGACTGGGAGAACAGCCGCATCGAGGCCTGGAACACGCGCTTCGAGGCGACCAATGCGTGGTCGACCGGGTTTCATCCGGCTGGCGTTGCCGTAGACCAGGTTGGGCGGATCTTCGTGCCGGATACCGAGCGCCGGCGAATCGAAGTCTATTCAGCCCAGGGGGCAGCGCTGGGCGAGATGGGCCTGCCCGGCTCGACGCCGATCGACGTGGCGCCCAAACAGGTTGCGCTGGCGCGTTCGGCGCGGCTCGCGTTGTACGTGCTGGGTGGCGACGGGGTCGTGCGGCTTGACCTCGAGAACACTGCCCCGCCGCCCCAGGGTGGGGCGGACGTTGACCTGGTCAGCATCGGCGTACTCGGCCTGCTGGTGGCGGTAATGATCTTCGCGGTGCTGTCGCGCCGCGGCCGACGCCCGGCTTTAGCCGGAGCGGCGCTTGATCGGCCAGTCCGGCTGCAGGCCGAAAATGGCGCACAGCGCCAGCACCAACAAACCCGAGCCGATCAGGACCTTCTGATCGCCAATCAGCCCGAACGCGAACAGTAGTCCGCCCACCAACACTGCAAGTCCAAGGACGAAGCCGAAGCCCATTAGCAGTGATCGTGAGGCCACGAGCGCACCTGCGTCAAGTGGCGACTAGCCTTTCCCCAGTGGGGACCCTCTGACGGGCCTCCAGTCTCTCCCCGCAGGGGTCGACACTGTCAGTGACAGCATCTCTTCTTCCCGCTGGGGTCGACACGGTCAGTGACGGCATCTCTTCTCCCGAAGGGTCCCCTCTGGGGTCGATGGTCTAGCGGTGGACGCCGCGAGAGGGGCGGCGGCGGCGGCCCGTATGGCTCGTGCGCTTGCGCTTTACGAGCGGGGTGCTCGAGGCATTTGCCAGAGACGGCGCGGCGGGTCCTGGAACGCGCAACTGGGCCATGTGCGGCGCACCGGTCTGGGCGGGCTTGCGGCGCATGCGACGCAGCACAATCGGCGCCAGAAACGCCACGATCAGCACGATGCCGATGGCGAGGCGATCGTTGCCGAAGATGCTGCTGATCCACAGCGTCGACACCATGATCAGCCCGAAATAGATCATGTCGCCGATGATCGCCAGCGCCCAGCCGCTGAAAAAGCCATGGCCCGCGGCAGCAGCAGCCGCTCGCCCGGCAAGCGGGTTGACCGTGAAGCTGACCAGGATCAAGCCGAGCGGCCCGCGGACGCCGCCTTCTTGCAAGCCCGTTGTTTCAGTGAAACGGCTGAGTTTCTTGCCCAACCGATCAAGCAGCTCGACGTGCCTACCGACCCAGCGCACCACCGCCAGCATCGGCTCCGCGGTTACCGCCAGCACCAGATCCGATGCGAAGTACAGCCCCACCGTCAGCAGCGGCGGCAGCGCCGCGTCGCGGGCCATGATCACGCCCAAGGGGATGCCGACGATCGTCGGCAGCACGAAAATAAGGAAGACGCCGATCGCGCCGGTCGGCCACAGATCAGGCAAAGGCGCGGAAGGATCGAATTGGGTGCGCAGATACTGCGCGAGAAATGTGTTCAGATCGTCGATCGACATTCAGCCCGTGGCAGTATGGCCGCCAGGGCCACTACGGCGCGAAAATGGTCAGGGCCTAGAGGGGCGGCCGAAAACACTCCAACCATATCTATTGCCGCCCCTCTAGGCCAGACAGTCACACGGAGTTCGGCCGCTGCAGCGTTGTCGCAGATCACTTTTCGGCCGAACCCCGGGTGCCCACGGCGAGGAGCGCTTCGCCGGGAAGATTGCACCGGCCATCAGGCTGTAAGTACTCGTGCAGGCGACGCTCCAGTTCGGCGGCGTAGTACTGCTGCTCGCTCTCGCTCATGGCCCGGCCAAGCTCGCCTTGGGCCGGTGACGTAGAGCGCATCGCGCTCAGCGCATCCTCGACCGACTCGAAGTTCCTCGGCGTCGCCACAGCGCTGACCTCGACGTCGGCGAAGCCCGCGGACCGAAAAGCGTTCTCCAGCACACCAGGTGCGCTCAGCGAAACCGTGCGCGCCAGCGACGGTGGCGGCGATGGCATGCGGTCCATCTCGCGCACCAGCTTCAACTGCAAGCCGATGTACGGATTCTTGTCCTCGGTCGACCAGACCAGCGCGGCAAACCGTGCGCCCGGTTTCAACACGCGCAGCACATGGCCCAGCGCCGCAGCGAGGTCAGGCACGAACATGAGCCCGAAGCGACAGATCGCCGCGTCGAAACTGTCGGACGGCAAGTCGAGCGCCGAAGCGTCGACGACGTGGGTGACGATGTTGTCGAGGCCGGCTTCGCGGGCGGCCTCCTGGGCCGCTTCGAGCATGCTGGCCGAAATATCAGTGGCGAGCACCGCCCCACTCGGACCGACAACACGCGCCGCGATCAACGTCTGATCGCCGGTCCCGGCGGCGACATCCAGCACGCGCATTCCCGAGGTAATCGCGGCCCCCGCGAGCATGCGCTCGGTGGCTACGGCCAGGGTCGCCGCGCGCCGTGCCGCACCCTTACGCCAGATCTGCGCTGCTTCGGCGGATGCCCAGGTGCGGACGGGCTCGGTGGTCATATCCCGGTGAGGGTACAGGGGTGGTTGGCTCATTCCCAACCACCCCCGTCACGTCTTAGACGCGAATGCTGAACGGATTGTGCTTGGGATGCACGCCCTTGGCGCCGAGGAAGATCGAGCTCGTGGCGATGTGCTCGTCGTCGACCTTCAGGTTCAGGCGCAGGCGTTCACCGTCTTTGATGGTGAAGTTGACGCCATCGGTGCCGTCGAACGTGTGGAAGCGAATGATCATCTTGTGGCCGCCATCTACGACGTCCACACGGTCGTCGTTCTCGAGCTTGACGACGCTCACGTTTTCGAACGTCCCTTTGGTTTTCAGGACCGCATCAAAGACGTGCTCGGCGCCGGGCCCGTGGGTGCGCAGATGGAAGCCGTCGTCGTTGTGCCAGATGTAGTAGCCCATCGGCTTGTCGTGGTCGATGGTCGGCGTGCCGTCGGCAACGGGCGCCTTGGGCGTGGCTGGCGCGGCGAAAGCGGCCGGGGTGAGCGCCAATAACAAGGCGCCCGTGGCGAGAAGAGCAGCGAAAGCATGTTTGCGCATCGTGTGTCCCTGTGAAGAGTCTGAGTTTGGGATTGGGGGTACCGCCCACGCTCTTCTCACGCGCAACAGCGGCTGCGCGTAGCAGGAAACCTGTTAACGAGATGAAAAGTTTTCAGGCTCGGGGCGAGCGTTAGCCCGCGGGCACTAGCGGCAGCAACACCTGTGACGGATGGTCGCCATCGTGCAGGATGGTTTGCTGGGCCACAGAGAGCTCGGCATCTTGGCCGAAGGGATGGCCCGTGTTGGGATTGCGGTCCCAGCGGGGAAAATTGCTCGAGCACACCTGCAACCGAATGCGATGTCCGGCTTTGAAGACGTTGCTTGTCGCCCACAGGTCGATATCGAACAGATAGGGCTTGCCAGTCTCCAGCAGGGCCGCCGCGTGCCCATCGCGGAAACTGGCGCGAATGATGCCGTCGGTCAAGTTGTAGGCCCGACCGTCGGGATAGACGTCGACGAGCCGCGCGACAAAGTCCGTGTCTGGCGCGGACGAGCACGCCCAGAGTTGCACGCGCACGGGGCCAGTGACCTCGGTGTCGCGCTCGAGCGGCTGCGTCGTGTAGGTCAGCACGTCCGGGCGCGCCTCAAGAACACTCTGGTCTATAGGCCCGGTGAGAAACTCGGGCGCCATCAGTATCGCGCCGCCGTGCGTCGGGACGGGATCGGCGGGATCGTACGTGTACCTGTCAGGCGCCTCCATATCGGGCGCATCGGTACTCAACTCGCCGTTGCTGTGGAGGTAGAACGGCGTTTCGCGAGCGCGTTGCAGCGGCCATTCCTGCTCGTCACGCCAGACGTTGGCGCCCATCACGAACAGGCGAATCGGCGCCTCGGCCATGATGCCGGTGTCGACGCCCTTGAGCCAGTGGTCGAACCAGCGCAGCTGCAGTCGGCCGAAGTCCGCCTGCAGATTGATGAAGCTGATCTGCGCGCCGATGCCAAAGTTCAGCTCGCCGATGGGGTTGGTGTGGCGGGTGTGCGACCACGGTCCGATGAGCAGCTTTGTCGGGCGGCCCAGGCGGCGCATGGCCTGAAAGTTGGCGATTGAATCGGCCAGGAAGATGTCGTACCAACCGCCGACGTTGAATGTGGGCACGTTGGCCTGGTCGTACTTGCCGGCGATGGTCAGCGGCTCGAGCGGAGCCGGGTCGCTGGGTTGGGCGATGCGATCGAAGAAAGCGGGCAACACCGGCTGGCGCCGGAGCGGCGCGAACTCGGCCAGGGGGAGCGAGGCGTAACCGCTTGGTCCAAGCTCATCAATCTCGCGACAGAGCGCGCTGATGGCCTCGTATAGCGCGCGCGGGTCGGAGCGATGCTGGCGCGCCAACGTGTCCAGGCCCATTTGCAGGCCCCAGTGGGCGTTGACGCCTAGCTCCAGCGCGCCACCTCTAAAGGCCAGACCGTTCAGTGGGTCGGCCCAGGTGAGGAACGGCACCATCGCCTTGAGGGCAGGTGGACCGAGCACGGCTGACGACCACTGGGTGAAGCCGAAGTACGAGGTGCCGTACATGCCCACCTGACCATCTGAATACGGCAGGTTCGCGGCCCAGGCGATCGTATCGACGCCGTCCTCGGCTTCGTTGACGAACGGCTGCCACTCGCCTTCCGAAGCCAGGCGACCGCGGGTGTCCTGGACGATGACCACGTACCCCTGTCGCGCGGCCTGGACTGGGTCGAGGACCGCGGTCCCCAGTGGCAAGTCCTTGCCGTACGGCAAGCGGGTCAACAACACGGGCCAGCGCCCCGTCGGCGGCCGATACACATTCGCCCGCAGCCGCGTCCCGTCGCGCATTGGGACGGCGACGTCGAGCTCAACCTGGACCGAGGGCTCGCTAGTCTGCATATCCCTAACAATAACCACCCCGGCCTCTAACGAATCCGGGTTATGGGGAACGCTGCGCGCCAGATCGGCTTCCGGGTTATGGGGGCTGCGCCCCCCTGGGGCCAGTCGTTGCTCCGCTCGTGCCTCGCTCCGCACTCCTTCCCGCGGCGACCCCCCGCGACGTGCTGTCCGCCCTCGGAACATTGGAGACACTGATACGGCTCGCCGACACCTCTGGACTCGACGCTGTCGACGCCACTTTGGAACTCAGAGATACCAAACGGTTCGGAACCTGGGAAGCACACATCCGGCGAAGCCCCATCAGCGGGGGGTGGGGGCGGGAAGGAGCGCGCAGTGAGGTACGAACGGAGCAGCGACTGGCCCCAGGGGGGCGCAGCCCCCATAACCCGGAAGCCGATCTGGCGCGCAGCGTTCCCCATAACCCGGATTCGTTAGAGGCCGGGGTGGTTATT
>WNFC01006089.1_pt1 | contig 14468 bp, 9 predicted proteins | sample 5400541 | NCBI WGS metagenome assembly WNFC01 (sample SAMN13153342, study PRJNA577476) | soil metagenome | isolation source: 120 cm saprolite under Douglas fir tree site 2 hole 2 replicate 1 | place: USA:California | collected 2015-04-18
TGCCAGATCTCCGACCCCAAGGGAAGGTACTTGGTCTTCACTCTCCTGTTTTTTCAGATGCCCATGATGAAAACGCAAGGCTTAAACACGAAAATCATCACAAAAAAGCCGAAAAGTGCCCGCAACTGCGAAAGTCGGGCTAATCACGTTAAGGTGGCATTGGATTGTTCCCGGCTTGCCTACAATTCGGGGTCTACCGCGCATGCCATGAGTCCGCTTGGCTCATGGGGGCACAATACTCGACGTTTAACGCCCAAACTTGTCGCCGAACATCGGAAGGCCGCTCTTGGACGACTCGCGCGTGGCCTCGTCTTGAATCACATCCCAGTGCTCCACGAGAATCCCGTCCTTCATTCGAACGATGTCCGCCGCGATCCAGTTCACGGGAAGGCCAATCCCCGAGAACCGTCCGTGCAAGAAATGTTCTTAATGAGATTGAACAGGCCATCGCGACCAGGCGGGATATGAGCGCTATGCTGGATGTAGTTGGGAGACCAATAACGTTGAGCTGCTTCGTAGTCACGCTTATTGAAGAGCGTGTCGAAGGCTTCAAGGACAAGTGCTTTGTTTTTCGATTCAATCGTCTGATCCATCTTTGTTCTCCTTCGATCCATCTTTGTTCTCTTCCCCTCTATGAAATTCTTTTCCCGGTTGGAACCACCTGTCAAACGAGGCTGTCTGAGTATCTAAAGTGGCAGCCCGGCTCCGCAGTCACGACTGCGTCGATGAGCACTTGGGCAATTTTCGGAGCGGGATTGACATGAAATCGTTTCGGAACGAGTGCCGACCACCGGGTTCTCTGTGACTGGTCGGGAGAGCTCGGGGGAGGATTTCGTTTTGATTTGGTCAACCAGCCGCGGATATGGCTCCGCCGCTGTGGTTCTTTGTTTGCCGTACCGACGCAGAATTTATTTCTGTATCTTTACGTCGACTATGAGCTCGTACCCCGCTTGAACCGAGATGGACTGGACATCGTCCTTGTACCCCGGCAATGCGATTTGAACCGAATGCTGTCCGGGTGGAAGTTTCAAAGATTGCGGCGTAAGCCCAACACCAGTGGAGTCAATAAAGAGCGCAGCACCCGTAGGGGTCGATGTGATTGTAATTTTCGCTTCCACGCCAGTTAGCTTCACTTCTCTGGTTGTCCAGTTCGAAACGGTTTTGTCCGGAAACGACGCAAGAGTCGTAGTTGTACGGTCCGAGAGTTTCGACTGGGAACTACTCTGGACAACAATGGCGCGGTTGGAGTCCGGATGGATGCTTTTTTGCGCGTGTTCGTCAAGGCTGGTAGCGGTGGTGACACTCAGCCCCGCGCTTGGGGCAGCGGCTGACAAAATTGCCTTCAAGTTGACGTTGCTGTCTTTTAAGAGATCTATCTCTCGTGCCCAAGCGACATGATCTGGCGCTTCTACCCGTACCTTGTGAGCACCGGATGGCAGAGTCAGCGACGACGGCGTATTGCCTACAAATCGTTCATCAACGTAAATATCCGCACCTTCGGGGTTTGACGAGACCACTACGGAACCCGATCCGCTCGAAGAACCGCGCACACTAGGCTTAGCATCAAGATTTGGATAGAAACGATGGAGGATGGTAAGTAGGTCTTGTGAACTCAAGGCAAATCCAATTCCCTGAAGAGGTCGGCGATCGGACGAAAAGAACTCCTTCTGGGTGGTAATGCCAATCACCTCTCCTGACACGTTTAATAGCGGCCCACCACTGTTACCAGGATTGATCGCTGTATCGGTCTGAATCCAGGTTCCGGGTTCACTGGGCATCGAGCCAATTGCGCTTACGATCCCCTTGGTAACTGTATTTTGAAACCCATGACTCGGCGTACCTATTGCTACTACGCTACTGCCTGGTTGAACTGAGGAAAGATCGCCAACGGTCAGGTGTGAGAAGTTGCCCCCCTCTAACCTGATGAGGGCCAAGTCAAGACTCGGGTCTATGTACTCCACTCGTGCATTGAACGTCTGCCCATTTGCAGCAGTAGCCGTCAAAATCGTCTGTCCCTTTGCAATGTGCGCATTCGTTACTGCCACTCCGGTATCGGTCACGAGAAAGGCGGAGCCCGCTCCCTCGGAGCTTCGAAGCAGTAATACTGAAGGACTCGCAATCCGAACTATTTCTTCTATAGGCAGGCTTTGCATCGCAGCTAATTCTGGTCTCGCGACCGTCGCCTGCACGTTGCCCGTAAACGTGGTCGCAGCTTTTGCCAGTGTGAAATTAAAGGCCGATGTTTTTAGCAACCAATAATCGCCGTGATATGTCCCGTTGAGTGCTATCCAAGGAACCGGTCCGCGCGCCATATCAGCGTCGATGGGAAGATATCCATCCAGCAAGAGCCGCAGGTGCATTTGTTGGCGGAGCAATTTCCCGAAAACGCTCTTTGCGCCGTGGAGGTAACCTCCCGGCACTTCGAGCTCATAAGGAGTCTTGCCGACCACTATTTCGTCTATCTCGACGGTAGCGCCAGGCGGGAGCGAGGTAATTGACACGTGGTCTTTCGCGAACAAGGGTTGACTCAGAGCGAAAATGATCGAGACCGCCAGTATGACCTTGGAGTTCTTGAATCTACAAAAGGCCTCCATGGGATGATCCTCCAGGATTGCGCTGGGTTAATACTGGGCCGTGGGATCACTAAACCGAGCAACGAGGGGTCTGTCCGGAACGGCCTTAGGGGAATCAGGTCACGCCCGGCCAGTGGCAGTCTGCTGGCTTAGAAACCGCATGTCAATTCCACCAAAGTGCCACGGGATGGAGGTAGCTTGCGAATCCAACCTCACCAATTATGCTCCACAAACAAATGATAATGTACCTGTAGAGGATCACACCCGCAATTCTCAGTTGGGGTGAATGTCTGTGCGCTTAAAACTCTCATGCTCGATGGGAAAGCGCCAATTGCTTCGAGATTTTTCTGGCCCGGTTCGATTTTTTTGGCCGGAGCGACGGCTTCCCGCAAGCCCTCAGCGGCCACCAGACCTGGTCGGCCGTGCCGGGCGCAACAAGCTTCCTGGATGCCTTGCGAGCTTACACAGCCATTGCCCCGCCCGTTGTGGTGTCAGAAGACTTTGCACAGATTGGTAGCCTAAATCGCGAGGAACAAGAAAAGCACTTACGCGTTGGACCAGAGGGGACGAACGATAGCTGCCGTGTACATTGCACGAAGGCTGTACGGATACGATCTCAATCAAGCAGAGGGTTTCATCGAGGGACTCCGCTCCCGGCGGTGAACTTACGTGCTAGGCAGAACTGAGCGCAACGCAACGGGTTGCACTCCCGGGTTGACCGTATCATCTGGGCTCAGGGCTGAGCTTGGCCCTCCTGTCGTCACCTCTGTTGCAATCCGCACCCGAGGGGGAAACAAACATTGGCGAACTTGTCTGGGATTGTGAAGCAGTTGAAGAAGGAACGTGATCGAGTGGGGCGACAGTTAGCGGGATTGAATGCGGCGCTGACCGCGTTCGCTCGAGTTTACAAGAGCGGCGCTGTACTCAAACCTCGCCGAAAGATTTCAGCAAAAGGACGCGCTCGGATTGCGGCCGCCCAAAGAGCACGCTGGGCAAGGGTCAACGGGCAAGAGGTTGTTCCAATTGCGAAAGGGAGGAAGCCCGGCAAACGAACGATGTCAGCCTCGGCTCGGCGAAAGATCGCAACGGCTCAAAGGGCGAGATGGGCGAGGGTCAAGCGGGAGAAGAAAGCTGCCTGACGCAAGCCAGGCGGAACCCCGGTGCAGTAATGCACCAGTCGCAGCCGCAGCAATTGTCGATGTCGCACTGGAACCGGGCCGCTTGGGCTGGCGAAGGCATTATGCCACTCAAACGGACTGGAACGTTTCGCGCAAGGACAATTTGTTGTTTCTAGTTACTCCTGACCCGTTTTTGGACTCCACCCCTAGTTAATACCGATCCAACCGGTTATTTCCACGATTGTGTCCGGTCATCGCTGTGGAAGAACGAGAATCGCCTCTTTTGAAAAATAGCCTAGAGCCGAACTGAACATGTACTCAACTCGAATCTTTGATCCAGGCGCTCGGTTCGATAGTGCAGCCTCAAGCTCCGCAGGCCCTCCCACCGCTTTACCATCTACAGACTTGATCGTGTCCCCCACATGTAAGCCGCCGTGATCCGCCACGCTCCCATTGGCGATCTCTGAAATCTTTGCACCGGCAACGTCTGTGGTCTCGGTCTTAATCCCAAGGCTCGCACATATCGAGGGTTCCCCGCTGCGCTCTTTGGTTGTGAACTGTGCTGGACTCGGATGCCTTTCTTCTACTACGTTCTCGTCCCTCACGCCCACGATCGCTGCGGATTCAATCCTTGTGTACTCCGCGGTCTTGGCCGCAACTGGCGCTGCGGGGGCTTTAGCGTTCAGAGGCACCAGCGAGGTTCGATCAGTCTCAACTGGTCGCGGTGCAGTCGCTGGTGGCGGAACATATCCGGCAGGCATCGCTTCCAACTCGGCTACAAGTCGCGCGGCGCCTGTGGATGTTTTTACTTTTCTTTCCCATGGCTTATATCCGCTCTTGCTGATCTTCACCGTGTGTTCACCGCCGGCAAGTCCGAACGATGACGGTGTGTTCCCAATAAAACTGCCATCAACTTCTATGTCGGCATTCAGTGGTGTCGACGAAATGTCGAGAGTGGCAGTCGCCGATGCAGGAACCGAAGTGCCTACAGCCCCTGTGAGCTGAAGCGAAGGAGCACCACCCGAGAACTTCGATACGTCCACAGGAAAATTACCATTGATGTAGGCCGTGATCTCAGTGCCCTTAGGAATCGAGATGTCCTTGCCATGCATGAACAGAAACAGTGGCGCTGCTGGAAAAAATACGATGGCAGTACCCACTATTGCGCCAGTCATCGCGCCCGTATGTCCGCCCCCCTTTACCTCCTTCACTGCTCTTAAGGCAGCTTTTTCACCATCTACCAAACGGACGGAGTCAATGTTCATGTCCAGTTTGCCGCCCCGGGCCATTCGCCTTTTTGACTGTGCTTCGGTGACAGTTGCCCATGCCACTCCACCCTTGGGTATCATGAGGAAGGTGCCGAGTCTCACCTCCTCTAAGACCTCAAAGTCCACCGTTTCGCCGACATGCGCATCGGCTGAAGAGACTGTACGCGCGATCCTGAGCTTGACCGGAGTTCCATCCTCCAGCAAAGGGCCTGTGGTCGTTGAAATTGGCTGATTGACCTGTCGCACTGATTGCGAAAATCCGAGCATTCCAAGCACGAACACTGTGAGGACAACGATGCGGGCACTTCTCATAGCCCCTCCTGAAACGGACTATCGGTTGCGCAGAGGACCGTCGCGGGGAAGGGAGTTAGTCTGGCCTGAGTTGCGACGGAGAGGTGCGAAAGAGACGCTTGGAGCGTAGTCCCCATTGATACTAAATGCAATTAGATTCTTGCTTTCAGCTTAGAATCGACCTCCAGGATGGATTTCAGGTTCCCAGACCTTACCCTAAACGCGGGCGCTGGCATCGTTTTCGCTTCGATTTAGCGGGGGTTTGGGACTTAGGCCCGAACAGCAGTTTTACGTTTAACTGACAAGCATGAATCTCCAACGCCTGATTGACCAGCACCCCTCCGTCTTTGCGGTGATCTTCCCGATCTACTTTCTGTCTTTGTGGCTTCTGGTCGGTGCAATTCTCGGCTTCATTGGCGGCTGGTTCTCGCTGGCGAAGGTCTATCGCACGCGGGTGGCGTTCAATGGAGCGAAATGGAGAATGCAGAGCGGGAAGATGCGATGGCTGGCGAACTACAATAACGTGTTGACGATTGGAGTCAGTCAGCAGGGGTTGTATTTGGCGAGCATGTTCCTTTTTCGGTTTATGCACCCTCCACTGCTTGTTCCATGGGGCGAGATCAAGGTGGGAAGGAGCAAGGGCTGGGTGTTCGAGTACGTGATCTTCACGATGGGACATGAACTGGCAATCCCTTTGCGGATTCGCGGGAAGCTGGCGGCGAAGCTGCGAGAGTCGGCTGAAAACTGTTGGCCAGTTGAGGAGACCTGAGCGGCAGAACGGGGTTTGGTGGCCCATTCTGTGGTGTCCGGCCCGCCGAATCGTATGTGAGCGGAAAGTACCTTGGCTTCGAGGACGAGTGGAAGCGAAATAACCAGCTGTTTGACGAATGTAGGAATCACTCCTGTGCCCATTCAGGTATCACCCGAACACCCCATCAATCTTCCGCATGATCCGTTCCGCCCATTGAACCGCAGCGGCGACCATGGACTGGGTTCTTAGACTTGGCTTGGAATCGAAGAAATGAAGCGAGGACAGCGTGCGCATTACTTCCGATCTGTTTGAAACCTATCTTAAGTGTACAACCAAGTGTTTCCTGCGGTCTCTCGGTGAAACAGGAACCGGCAACAGTTACGCCAACTGGGTCAAGGCAGAACGCCTTTCCTACTCCTCTGAGGGAATCAAACATCTTGTGGAAGGAGTCGCAGAGGACGAGTGCGTCACCGGACCAATCGACGTAAAGGACACGTGGTCGCCCAAATGGCGCCTAGCGATACAGACCATTGCGCGCACACAGAATCTCGAATCGGGCATTCACGCTGTGGAGCGTTTGATATCAGAGAGGGAAGACAAATTGGCGCCGCTCATCCCGATTCGGTTGGTCTTCACAAACAAGGTAGATAAGCACGACAAACTCTCGTTAGGGTTCGATGCGCTTGTGTTATCCCAAATGCTGGGTCGCGAGATCGGCACGGGCAAGATTATCCACGGGAACAACTACACCACACTCAAAGTCAACACCGGTGCTCTGACGAGCCAGGTGCGGAGATTAACTGAAAAGATCGGTGTTCTCCTTTCCAGCAACTCGCCTCCGGAACTGATTCTCAACCGGCATTGCCCCGAGTGCGAGTTTCAGAACCAGTGCAGGCAGAAAGCGGTTGACAATGACGATCTCAGCCTGCTCTCAGGCCTCACCGAGACAGCACGCAACAGTCATCGGAGCAAGGGGATATTCACCGTAACCCAGCTCTCCTACACTTTCAGGTCCCGCAGAGCACCCAAGAGAGCAAAGAATCCTGCAACACCGCACTATTTTGCGTTGAGGGCGCTCGCCATTCGGGAAAACACTGTTTATATCCACGGGATTCCTCATTTGTCTAAGGCAGAGACCCAAGTATATCTGGATATCGAAGGACTTCCTGACGACGAGTCTTATTACCTCATCGGCGCTTTGGTTGTCTCTGGGGGGAAAGAGAGCTTCCACTCGTTTTGGGCCGACCACAAATCACAAGAGCTGGAGATATTCCTCCAATTTATTGAAGCGGTCTGCCAGTTGGCTGATTGGCGAGTCTTGCATCTCGGCGGATATGAAACAGCCGCACTGAAACGGATGAAGGCGAGGTTGCCAGAGTCCTGCCACGCGAAGATCGATGCGATTCTCGAACGAGCAACAAACGTGCTGTCGGTCATACATCCTCACATCTACTTCCCGATCTATTCGAATGGCCTTAAAGATATTGGGCGATTCCTTGCGTTTAAGCGGGCCCACGAAAGCGCGGCAGGACTGCAGACTATAGTTTGGCGGAAGGATTGGAACAAAACGAAAGCTCCTGACATCAAAGCTCAATTGCTTCAATACAACCAAGACGATTGCCGCGCGTTGAAGCACGTCGTTGAGTCTATCGGTAGTTTGATCTCCTCGGACGTGCCAACCCCTCCCGGTCATGAGCAAAGGTCAGCAATCAACACAGCGGACTTGAGACAGGCTGGTTCCGGGTCCCACAAGTTTCAAAAAATCGAGTTCGCCTTGCCCGACCTCGACGTTGTCAATCGAGCCGCATACTTCGATTATCAGCGGCAAAAGATTTTCGTCCGAGCCAGCACATCACTTAAGCGGATTCTCAGAAAAGCCTTGCCCAGGCGGTCGCGTCTGAAACCAAATAAAGTTATTCAACTCGAGGCCAAGAAGTGCGTTTCGTGTCGAAGCAGGAAGGTTTCTCAGTTGTGTCCAGTCAAGAGAACGGTGATCGATCTGAAGTTTTTCAGGGGCGGTGCAAAAAAGTGGGTCACAGAGTATCTATCGTGGAAGTACAAATGCCCAAAGTGCGGCACTCTCTTTGTGCCCCAGGGTGTTCCCAGCGGAAGAGCAACAAAATATGGACACGGGCTTGCAACTTGGTGCATATACAATAACTTGGTCTGTGGGCAGAACCTGCTTAGGGTCCGACGAGCACTAAGAGACATCTTTGAGCTTGACATTCCACAGCCCACTATTTTCCGTTTTAAGTCATCGCTGCGTGAAACGCTTCAACCGATTTACGACAGAATTCTTGCCCATTTACTAAAAGGATCGCTCCTTCATATTGACGAGACTGAGGTGAAGTTGAGAGGGTGCAAGGGTTATGTTTGGGTGTTTGCAAGCATGGACGCAGTCTACTTTGAGTATCGGGACTCACGAAAGGCTCAATTCCTTGGACCACTTCTTGAGGAATTCGAGGGCGTTCTCATCTCTGACTTCTTTACTGGGTACGACTCCCTAAATTGCCCCCAACAGAAGTGCCTAATACATCTTATACGAGATATGAACGAGGATTTGCTCAGCAACAGTTTTGACAGCGAATATAAGGATGTGGTGCAGAGATTCGCGCGCCTATTGCAGCAGATTGTCGAGACGGTTGACAAGTATGGGCTGAAGCGGCGACATTTTCGCAAACACAGAAATGATGTGGTCCGGTTCCTCAAATCAGTTGAGATAGCCCGATATTCGTCGCCCATCGCAACGAAGTACCAAGAACGAATGGGCAAGTATGGCTCAAGGCTCTTCACTTTTTTGAACTACGACGGAGTGCCGTGGAATAACAATAATGCCGAACATGCGATCAAGGGCTTTGCGAGAGCTCGCAGATTTGCTGACGGCCGGTTCACCGAGGACTCAATTCGAGAGTACCTGGTCATGCTGAGTGTCGTGGAAACGTGCAGGTATCAGAACATTGTTGTGCTGAAGTTCCTGCTTGCCCGAGCGGATAATTCCTCCCATTGCCGACTGCTGTTATAGTGAATCAAGAGATATCTTGCTCAAAACCCACCAATTCCGCCAACGCCTACAAGTGCCTCGGATGCGGGTGGTGTCGGCCCGCGCGGATGTCGGCTGCGCAGGGCATTGAAACATCCAGATCCACAGGATCACCCGGCCGGGGTACCTGAGCATCCGGGGCTGCGCACACGAAGACATCTCTCTCGGCGTCTGAGCGGCAGAGCTGGTGATTCCAGGGGGATGCCGCGTGGCAATTTTGTGGGTTCAAGCCACCGAAGTGGTCACAAAGGACTGGTATTCCGGGTGGCTGCCGACGTATTCCTTAACAAAAGAACAGATCGCAACGAGGGATACCTTCGGGCGCGCATTATGACCTGTCCTGTTTCATCCACGTAAGATTCCGGCCATGATCGGGCAAATCCGGTCTTGTCAGAACGGCGGAAGTTCCAGGACCACGGTTTGTGCTGAGCCTGACCAATCAGTGCCTGATTGTAGACTTCCTACCTGCAGTTAGCGGTTCCTCTTCGATCGGGCCAGTCCTTCAGTGCCTATGGCTATGACCGGTCAGACGCCCTGCGGGGGTAGCCAGTCTGAATATCGACGGTCCGGCGAGATCGAATCGGGTCCTGCTCGCGGTAGGCAGGGCGATACGCGTGGAAATCGATACGATGTCTCTCGCACTCTTAGGCCGCGAAGCGCTGGGCCGTACAATACATCTATGCCGAGGCAATCCATTGAATCCAAGCCGCTGCTGATTGATCGCGCCGCCGCGGCGGAGTTGCCTTCCGCTGATAGCGTACGCGACTGGGCGCGCGAAAGGCGTGCTTTTATTTCGAGCGTGATGGCGGAATTGGCCGAGGAGCGGCAAGCTGTCGCCGCCGGCGTTCGCAGCGTCGGACTGCGGGCCGTGATGTTCGAGGAATTCGGCGGGCGCGATGCGGATCCGGAAGACGCCTATCTTTCGGAAGTTGAAGCCTCGGACATTTACATCGGAATTCTGGGGAAGCGCTACGGGAAGCCGTTGAAAACGAGGTATTCACCGACGCACGCCGAATATCGTCATGCGGAAGAGCACGCATTGCGGATGGCGGTGTGGACACTGGATACGAACGATCGGGAGGGGCCCGAGCAGTCCTTTCTCGATGAAGTTCGGACATTTTATGTCGCTCCGAAGTTCTGCACGGTCGCTGATCTGCAGCGGCAGGTCGAGGACAGGATGCGGGCCATCGCCGCTGAAGATCTGGCGCCATGGTGCAAACTGGGAAATGTGGTTTTCCGCGCCACCGAGGTTGAAGATCGCGGCGACGCGATACAGGTGAAGGCGCGCGTAAGAGACGACGCTGTCGCGCGGGCGCTTGAGGATATGCGGGGGGATCGGTTCAATCGAGGTCTAAAGACGCAGTTCACCTGGTCCGGGCGCAGCAAATTCGTGAAAGTCGCGGGCGTTCATGTGACGACGACGTCGGGGAGATCGAAAATGTTTCGTCTGGAACTGGAAGTCGAGGAGGCTTCCCAGGATGCCTTCCGCGAAATAAGCATCGGCGGAAAGTCTCCATCTGATCTGACCGAGATTGCCCTGCGAAGTGTGCTGTTCCGCGAGCCCAACCCCTTCGCCAGTCAGCACATGGGATTCGCAACTGAAATTCCTGATCCACTGGCGCCATTGCGGGAAAATCCGGTTTCAGAGGAGATTGTGCGGCCGCTTTCCGAGTTGCTGGTGACCGACCTTCTTGTCGGTACCGGGAGGGCCAAAAGCATCATGTCGTTCAGACTCGGGGTGCCAATCGGAGCGCATCGCAGTCTGACGCTTGCCTGGGAAGCGCCAAGTCTCTATTCCAACGAGCCTGCGGCGGTTCGGTCTATCAGAGGAGAGGTAAATGTCTGACGGCTGTTACGCCGCATTTCATTGCGGCGGGAATGGAGCGGGAATTCCGGAAGGCGATCACATGGAGGCAGCGCATGGCCATTGAACGCAGAATGATGGTTGGCATCGATGACATCCAGGCGGTCACGTTCCACTGCCTGTCTTGTAAAGCCAGAACTACAATTCCGGCTGATTCACTGCGTGATGTTCCATACTAATGCAGTTCCTGCAACGCCGTGTGGTGGAGAGGAGATGAGGTCGCAACTCACGTGAGTACAAGTGCGCCGGCAGCAATAGGGTTCATCCAGTCCATCAGGACGCTCGCGGTACTGATTCGTGAGAAGAAAGATTCCTTCCGCATTCTTCTGGAGTTTGTCGAACCGAAAGCCGACTAGAAAACGGCATAGGACTGTGCAGGGCGACTTCGATCCGGTTCTGATACTCCTTCTCGGAATCCAGAGCGCTGACACGAAGACAGCCGGGAGGAGTCGGGAAGGGGATGCCTGAAGAAGCCTAGCCAGAAACTCTCCGGTTTCCCGTTTTCGCGGTCGCGTAGTAATTACCGCGGGCAGGCAGGGTGCTTTCAGGTGCAGAAGCCGAGGCCGCGCGGCAGCGTGGGTCACCGTCGACGATACGCGCCGCCCGTCGCAGTTGTCATCGATTTCTTTCCGGCGTTCTACGATCCTGAGCGCGTTCGAGTCCCGACGTGCCCACCGTCTTTTCCAGGTTTCGGAAGTTCATCCCAACAGTTTCTAGTTAGACAGTAGCAACGGTTTGGGCCGCTGTTTCTACCGGTGACAATTCGCAACGAGCTGCTTAACGTCGCCCCTGCGCCAGCCGCCCTCGGTATCGAGGACAGCGTACGTAGAGTGGCACACGAGCGGCCCGACTCCAACCCCGGTTTCCTTAGCCACGAAATACAGCAGCTGGGCGAGGCCAAGCAGGTTCCCGAGCGCCTTCTCAATGTAGTAGTGGTAGCGGTACAGCACCGTCAGCATCACACGGTCGCGAGGCAGCAGCTTGAAACTCAGGTGGCTAAGGCAAGGCTGGGAGCGCGTCCCCCACGCATCGCACTCCGCATTGTAGATCGGTAACTCGAGGTAGTCGGTGTCCTCGACCAGATTGGCTTCGTAAACGGCCCGCATGCGACCGCCGGCTAACTGTTTCTTCATTTTTTCGACGATGATCCGCAGTGGGTTGATTTCAGCCTGCCCGTTGCCTCTCCTGTACATCGACTTCCGCAATAGGCGGATCGCATAAGTACCCCACTGGCTGGGGATCCTGGGGTAAATCTGAGGGTAGGTGTACAGCTCTTCCGCCCCACCATGCAGGTACAAGTTGGCCGGGAAGATCGTGCCGGCGATGGTCGCCAGCGAGGGGCGGTCATACTCACGCAGAAAGGCGTCCACGCGGTCGTGGATGGCAAAATCCGCCGGCGTGAGCACCTCAGGACGGCGTACCGCGAGCACCAGATTGTATGCAGCATCGTGATTGCTCAGGTATTCAACTGCTCTAAGCCATGCCTGCGGGCAAGTATCTTCTTCGATTAGGTGAACCAACGGTTCCACAATCACCCTGCTGGCTGCCTTCGCTGAGTGCGTCTGTTTGTCGGGCCTAGCCACGTGCGCGCACTCTCTTCCTACTCCTGGAGGCCAACGCTCTGGTGAGGCCGTAATGTTTCGCGTACTCGATTTCGAGTCGTGAAGTGAGATCCCGCACGAATTGTTCGCGGCTGTTGTAACCGCCGCGGGGGATTGCGTTTTTCCCAAGCTCAAAGCCGAGTAGCGCTTCAAGCTGCAACATCGCGGTCACGGTTTCAATGAAGGAGATCGCCGGCTGAATGTCGAAAATAGTTCCGCCCAGCCGGCGACATTCCTCCGGCGGGCGGCGCCGGGCTGGTGCTGAACTTGTCCGCAGGTCCCACCATGCTGTCAGAGCCGACTCAACCTGCGCCCGGGGGAAGGCCGCGCGAGAATTTTTCAACCTGGGTGTCATAATTAGTCCTACTTTCCCTCAATCCAATTCAGCTAATTTCGGGAGCGGGATTATTCGGGTTGGGCGTGAGACTGTCGACGGCCTTGTATTCTAGGGACAAGCGCGTATTTGAACTGCCAACTCCCTTAGCTCCCAGGGTTTCTATTCCTCATACTCCTCGACGAAGTAGGTTTCCGGATCAAGCGTTGCGCAATTGCGAAAGCACGCTTGATCCAGTCCTAACTATGGCCGATAGCGGTTGTGGAAGCACAGGGAAGTCTGGAGTGGTCTTTTTTTGTCCCGCTCGTTTCCATTTGTCCCTAAGCGGCTGGTTGTGGCATAGAGGGCGGGACTGGCGGAAACAGCCGGTAGAGTTGGTGCGGCCCTTCAGGGCCGCGTAAGCCGTTCAGAATCAGTCGCGACTTTAGTCCATGTCGCACACGCGAGTTTTTTCGCACCCTGTTAGGCTTACGTACCCAAGCGCAAATCTTTTCATCTTGACACCCCAAGCAAACGAAGGCAAAGTTCCTAACAGTTTGTTGCTTCTTCGATCCCCCGCCTTGTTCGGGACTATTTACTTGAAGGAGACCTATCCGAAATGAAGTCTTTCAGCCAACTGTCGCTTGTTCTCGCACTCGTATCCGGGACTGTGGGCCGTCCGGCGAGACTCCGGCTTCCATTCGCGGCGTCTATAACTTGCCCTCGACCGGCGGATCGCAAACAGTAGCCATCGTGGATGCATTTGACTATTCAACCGCGGAAAATGACCTGAACGTGTTCTCCACCAAGTTCAGCCTTCCCGCCTGTACCACCGCCAACGGCTGCTTTAAGAAAATTTTTGCGAGCGGCTCGCAGCCACCGGCCAACTGCGGATGGGGACAGGAAGCTGCCCTCGATATCGAATGGGCGCATGCCATGGCGCCCAGTGCCAAAATTGTGCTGGTGGAAGCCGCGTCGAACTCTTTTACTGATCTGTTCGCAGCGGTCGACGTAGCAACTGCCCAAGTCACCAGCAGCAGCGGCAAGGGTGAAGTCTCCATGAGCTGGAGCGGCGGCGAGTTTTCCACCGAGTCCAGCAACGACGGACACTTCCAGAACAACAACGTCGTGTACTTCGCCGCCAGCGGCGATAGCGGCGGAGTGAATGGCTATCCTTCAGTTTCCCCATACGTGGTTTCTGCAGGCGGAACCACCATTCACCGCAATAGCTCTGGGCAATTCACCGGCGAAACCGGTTGGAGCGGCAGCGGCGGCGGCCCCAGCAAATATGAAAGCAAGCTGTCGTACCAGAACAACGTTCCCGGCACCGACCCCACGCAGCGTTCGGCTCCCGACTTCTCTTTCGACGCCGACCCGAATTCTGGCGTTTCTGTTTATGACAGCACCCGCTGCCAGGGCCGTAGCGGTTGGCTGGTCTTCGGAGGCACCAGCGTATCGTCACCGTCATTGGCTGGAATCGTGAACCTGGCCGGACACTTCTCCGCCAGTACCGTTTCCGAGCTCACCACAATCTACGCCAACTACGCCAATGCCAGCGACTTCCGCGACATCACTTCGGGAACCGCAGGCAGCTTCAGCGCCGGTCCTGGATATGATTTCGTGACTGGAGTTGGAAGCGATCAAGGCCT
>WNFC01006138.1_pt1 | contig 14467 bp, 10 predicted proteins | sample 5400541 | NCBI WGS metagenome assembly WNFC01 (sample SAMN13153342, study PRJNA577476) | soil metagenome | isolation source: 120 cm saprolite under Douglas fir tree site 2 hole 2 replicate 1 | place: USA:California | collected 2015-04-18
AGCCGATCTGGCGGATCTGGAAGAGGTGAAAAAAATAGTTGGCAAGGTCCAACCGGAGGTGATTTTTCACTTAGCCAGCCATGTGAAAGGCGCACCTGGCCTTGAGCACGTCCTGCCTACGTTTCAGAGCAACCTGCAGAGCACGGTAAACCTTCTAACCGTGGCTGCCGAAGCCAGTTGCCGTCGCCTGGTGCTGACCGGCTCTCTGGCCGAGCCCGAAGTGGAGAATGGGGAAACCTTCCCGTCGGCGCCTTACGCCGCGGCGAAATGGGCCAGCAGCGGCTACGCACGTATGTTTCATGCGCTTTACAAGTTGCCGGTCGTTATCGCCCGCGTATTCATGGTTTATGGGCCTGCGCAAATGGATTTTACCAAGCTGGTTCCCTATGTCACCCTTTCGATGCTGCAGGGAAGAACCCCAAAAATCAGCAGCGGAGAGCGTCTAGTAGACTGGATTTACGTGTCTGATGTGGTGGATGGTTTCTTGGCGCTGGCTCAAGCCTCCGATGTGGATGGTGCGACCCTAGACCTGGGATCAGGATCATTGATTTCGATTCGCGGAATCGTGCAGCAGTTGGCCACGTCGATTGGTGGCGGAGTAAACGCGGAGTTTGGCGCCTTGCCGGACAGGCCACTGGAACCAACCCGGCTTGCCAAGACCGCCGAAACCTTTGCCAGAATAGGGTGGAAGCCTCAAGTGTCATTGCCGGAAGGGCTGAAGAGCACCGTGGACTGGTACCGTGGGAAACTGGAGACTTTTCCGGACATCTACAAAGCCATGCCAGCCTGACCGACATAGAAATCGGCACGACAGATAAGACGGATGCGGAGGAAGTTAGATTATGGAAAGAGTCGCGATTTTAGGTTCAGGCATGGCGGGATTTGGTGCGGCCCATCGGCTGCACCAAGAAGGGGTACCCTCAATTACATACGACAAAAATGCGTATTACGGCGGACATACCGCGTCATTTAAACATTCTAGCGGTTTTATCTTTGATGAAGGGCCGCATGTTTCCTTCACCAAGCACGAACGTTTGCAGAAGCTCTTTGCGGAGAGTGTCAATGAGAAGTATGAGGTTATTCACTCCCGTCCCAATAACTACTGGAAGGGACATTGGATCAAGCACCCTGCGATATGCAATTTGTCGGGCTTGCCGACAGGTCTGGTGGTGAACTGCCTGCGCGACTTTATCGGGGCCCACCACGATCAACAGAATAATATAGAACGCAAACCAATCGACAACTACGCCGACTGGCTAATTGCCAGCTACGGCAAGACGTTTGCGGAAACCTTCCCCATGGAGTACGGGTTCAAGTACCACACCACGACTGCCGATAACATGAGTACCGCCTGGCTGGGACCCCGGTTGTATCGCGCAAAGCTGGAAGAAGTCCTGGTCGGTGCACGTTCACTATGTCGACTACGTCCGCTATCCCTCCTACGATGGGTTTGTCTCATACTTACACTTGTTGCCAAAACAGACGCAGATCAACCTAGCCCATCAACTCGTGCGGCTCGACCCAGTGGCGAAGGAACTTCACTTCGCTAACGGAGTTGTTGCGAGGTATGACGCGGTAATTTCTTCAGTGCCCCTGACGGAGCTGATTCCGATGATTGCAGGCGCGCCTCCAGATGTGGTTGAGGCAGCCAAGAAACTGGCTTGCACAAGTTGTGTCATGGTCAATCTCGGGATAAATCGCGCCGACCTCTCCGAGGGACAATGGACCTATTTTTACGACCGCGACATATGCTTCAGCCGGCTCAGCTTCCCGCATATGTTCTCGCCTCACGTTGCTCCCCCAGGATGCGGCAGCATCCAGGCTGAAGTTTATTTCTCCCAGAAATACAAGCCACTGAAGGGCGCGCCGGAGGATTACGTCGCACCGGTCATCGCGGATCTGAAACGATGCGGCGTGTTGCGTGAGGATGACCGGATCTTGCACACGAACGTCCATGTGAGCCGTTATGCGCAAGTGATCTTCGACCTGGAACGCGCCGATGCATTGGCGACCGTACATGGGTATCTCGACGATGTGGGCATTGCCTATTGTGGCCGATATGGAGATTGGCTCTACATCTGGACAGACGAATCCTTCATCAGCGGCGAAAACGCTGCTCAAAGGGCTTTGGACCGGATTGCAGTGAGCAAGGGCAGATAAATGGGTGAGACGGCTATTTTGGCGATGAAGGACGAGGTCGTTAAACCGCTCAGCGCCTGCCGATTTTGCAAATCGGAATTGCGGCATACCTTCGTGGATCTGGGCATGTCGCCGCTCTGTGAAAGCTACCTGCGGCCGGAACAACTCAACGAGATGGAGCGCTTCTATCCCCTGCATGTGTTTGTGTGCGAAAAGTGCTTCCTAGTCCAGTTGGAAGAATTTGTAAGTCCAGATCACATCTTCAGCGAATACGCCTACTTCTCTTCGTACTCGGACAGTTGGCTCGATCATTGTCGGCGCTACACCGAGCAGATGCTCGATCGTTTTCGCCTGAACAGGGAAAGCTTGGTCGTGGAGCTTGCCAGCAACGACGGCTACCTGCTGCAGTATTTTGTGAAGAAGGGCATTCCGGTGCTGGGCATCGAGCCCGCCGCGAACGTTGCGAAAGTCGCGGAGCAGAAGGGGGTTGCGACCATCGTAAGGTTTTTCGGCAAACAACTGGCTGCCGAACTGGTGTCAGACGAAAGGCGGGCGGACCTGCTGGTCGGCAACAATGTTCTTGCCCAGGTACCCGATCTTTGTGACTTTGTTGCCGGAATGAAGATCCTGTTGAAGCCGCAAGGAGTTCTCACGCTGGAGTTTCCACACCTGCTGAGGCTGATGGAAGAGAACCAGTTTGACACGATCTACCACGAACATTTTTCCTACTTTTCGTTCCTCACTGCGAGAGAAATCTTCAGCGCGTACGGCCTGGTGCTGTTCGACGTCGAGGAGTTGTCCACGCATGGCGGATCCTTGCGCGTCTTTGGCCGGCATGCGGAAGACACGTCCAAGCACGTTAGTTCCCGGGTAGTCGAGTTGATGGCTAGGGAAGAGGCTGCGGGATTGAACCAGCTCGAGTGCTATCGGTCCTTTTCGGAGAAAGTGAAGCGCACCAAGCGGCAGCTCCTGCGTTGCCTGATCCGGGTGAAGGAGGAACGGAAGTCGATCGTTGGATATGGCGCCCCAGGCAAAGGCAATACGTTATTGAATTACTGTGGGGCTGGGAAGGACCTCATCGACTATACCGTGGATCGCAACCCCTACAAGCAGGGGCGATTTACACCAGGCACGCACATTCCGATCTACCACCCCGATAAAATCCGCGAAACGAGGCCCGATTACCTCCTGATTCTTCCGTGGAACTTGAAAAGTGAGATTATGCAGCAAATGTCTTTTGTCCGCGAGTGGGGCGGAAAATTCATCATTCCTATCCCTGAAGCGACGATATGCGACTGACGACCACAGCCGCACAGCTAGCACCACTCATCTGGAGGATAGCCCTATGAAAGTAGTACTTTTTTGCGGTGGACTGGGTATGAGGATCAGAGAAGCGGGGGAGACTACTCCCAAGCCTATGGTCCATATTGGCGACCGGCCGATTTTGTGGCACGTCATGAAGTACTACGCTCATTTCGGCCACAAGGATTTCATTCTCTGCCTTGGTTACGGTGCTGACGCGATTAAGAACTATTTTGTCAATTACAGCGAGCTGGTATCCAATGACTTCGTATTACTGAACGGCGGCAGAGACGTCAAGGTCTTCAATCGGGATATTGACGACTGGACAATCACGTTTGTTGATACGGGCGCTAACGCGAATATCGGTCAGAGATTGAAGACCGTAGAGAAATATTTGGATGGCGACAAAGTGTTTCTAGCGAACTACAGTGACAATCTGACAGATTTTCATCTTCCTGACCTTGTCGAGGCATTCCATGAGCAGAATAAGACCGCAGCCTTTCTCTGCGTTCGACCAAGCATGAGCGCTCATCATGTTTCAATGGATGGAGAAGGGATGGTTGAGGAAATAAAATCGCTCTGCGATTCTGACATTTGGATCAACGGTGGATACTTTGTTTTTAAGCGGTCGATTTTTGACTACATAAACGCCGGCGAAGAACTGGTACACGAGCCGTTTCGAAGGCTGATTGCGGCAAAAGAGCTGATGGGGCACGCGTACGGAGGTTTCTGGAAGAGCATGGACACGTTTAAGGAGAAACAGGAGTTGGACGAGTTGTACAGCAAAGGAGTGGCGCCCTGGCAATTGTGGAAGCAAAAGGAGAAGCTTCACGAACTAGTCGAGGTGACTTCAGGCTCTCATGGCGGAGCGAAGAAAGCTTGAGATAGCACCAGGCGAGACGCTCAACGACCACGTCAGTCTGGGACAAGCATAAGGCAATTCGTCATGACGGCACGCTCACCAGAGCTTTTGTCGTATGCAAATCGCACCTTCGGGTGCTGAAGTCCATTTTACGGCACAAGGTCGCGATGTGTTTGCTTGCGATGACGATCCCGATGGCGATCTGGACCTCCCAGCTTCCACGTATGTCGATTCCACTCCTCATTACATTGGAACAGGTGTTGGGCTGTTAGCTGTACTGGCAGTGTACGGTTTGAGGTGGCCACGAACGATTGGCGGGAGCTACGGGGGTCTTCTCGTATTTACACTGATAGCGCTTGTGTGTTTGCAAGGGAAGGCACCGGAGAAAGGGGAAAACCAGATCGGCGGAGGTCATGTCTCCGGGGATGATTGCGATGAAAGAGCTGATGACACAGCCTGGGCAGCAGTTGATTCTGGTTCGATACTCCCCGCGCGCCCGGACCATGTCGACAAGAGTAACGAATGCGTCTACAACAGCGCAGACATCGACGCCTCGCAGATTATGTGGGCTCACGATATGGGCCAAGCGAAAAACTGTGAGCTGATCAGGTACTACCGAGGAAAACGCAAAGTCTCCTTGGATCACCCAGATAGCAGGAGAACTTATTTCTTACGCCTCGGAGAGCGAGTGACCGGCTGTCGCAAGGGCTCGATCATCACGGCTCTGCTAGTGCTGGTTATCACCGCCGGGGGTACCGCTTGGTGGCGTGGCAGGCATCATGCCCGGCTTGAGACGTGCCTGTCCATCTTTTTTCCACTGTCTGCGCCAGCATATATCCAACCGCTGGGTAGGGCTTATGCGACGAACTTTCGGAATAGTGAGAACCCCATCTCGGAGGGTGGGAATTGGATAAACGGTGGGACTTGTGGGGACGCCACATTGTGTCCAGGGGCAAACGGGTCGAACGTAGCTAGTGCTGGCGGCCGCGCGTTTGGGACGCAGCCAGGAACAGTTCCGCCCCCTTATACTGATTCCGCCGCTTTGGTGACGGGCAATTGGGGAAGTGATCAGTTCGCGCAGATCGTGGTGTGGTGGGATGGCGCCGCTGGCACGAACAGCGACTACGATGAGGTAGAAATCAGGCTCCGCGGCACGCTCGCCAAGAACTTTAGCAAGACTTACAACATCAACTGTCGAGTCGGTGCCCCGTCTGCCGATTCATATATCCAGATGGGTCGCGCCAATGGCCCCCCCGATGATTTCACACCCCCTATCGCGGAACTCAAAGGGCCAAGCGCTGCTTGTCAGAATGGTGACGTAGTCACCGCTACTATCGTGGGAAATGTGATCACGGCTTACATCAATGGCAAAAGAGTTATACAGGGTATCGATTCCGTGATTACTTCGGGTGCACCTGGGTTCGGTTTTTTTCACCAAGGAACGTCGGCACAGAACAGCGATTTTGGCATCTCCAGATTTGCTGCTACGGATGTATTCCCGCCTTTTGGAGTGCAAGGGAAGGCGAGCTCAGGTGCTCCAGCTGTAAAGACTAATTGAATCGGCCGCTAGTGCCCAAGGAGGCGACGAGTAATTCGCAGGAATGTGCAATGTAGTTCCCTTGAGTGTTGATCTCGTGCTCAACGATCCGGTTGCATTCTTACCTGCTGCGTGGTGCAGCCATATCAACGATAGGAGTCATGATGAAAGTTTTGCTCACTGGCCATAAAGGTTACATCGGTGCCGTAGCGGGTCCGCTTTTGAGTGCCGCCGGCCACGAAGTCTCAGGGCTCGACGCCGATCTTTATGCGGGCTGCGATTTCGACAACGAGTGTGCAGCGATTCCGGACGTTCGCAAAGATCTTCGCGATCTGAGCCGGCCTGACCTGGAAGGCTTCGACGCCGTGGTGCACCTGGCTGCACTGTCGAACGATCCACTGGGCAATCTTGATGCTCAGCTTACCTACAACATCAATCATCTCGCGTCGGTGAAGCTAGCCAAGCTGGCGAAAGAAGCGGGGGTGAAGCGGTTCGTGTTTTCGTCCTCTTGCAGCACGTACGGTGCAGCGGGCGACGACTTCCTCGATGAAAAAGCTTCACTGAAGCCGGTCACGCCGTATGGCGAATCGAAAGTGTTGGCCGAGCGTGACATCCGTTTACTGGCGGACGCGAACTTCAGCCCGACTTACATGCGAAATGCGACGGCGTATGGTGCATCTCCGCGGCTGCGGCTGGACATCGTTTTGAACGATCTGGTGGCATCGGCATACGCAACGGGTCGTATTCTCATCAAGAGTGACGGCACACCTTGGCGTCCGATCACGCACATTCGGGACATCATCGCTGCTATTGTGGCGGTGCTTGAAGCGCCCCGCGAGGTCGTTCACAATGAAACGTTCAACGTCGGCCGTACCGACGAAAATTATCGGATTCGAGAACTGGCGGACATCGTAGCTGAAACCATTCCCGGCTGCCGCGTAGAGTATGCGCCTGGCGGCGGGCCCGACAAACGTTGCTACCGCGTGACCTGTGACAAAATCTGCCGAGTCTTGCGAGACTTCCGTCCCCAGTGGACCGCGCGTAAGGGCGCTCAGGAGCTCTACGACGCCTATCGCAGGGTTGGACTCACTGCCGAAGATGTGGAATGTGGCCGTTATATCCGGATCGCCCAGATCCAGCGCCTGCAAAAAGCCAGACAGCTGGACACCTCTTTGCGCTGGCGCGAAAGAGTAATGGCTTAACGACAAAACTCCTCAATGTTAGCCCCAGGTATTTTATGTCACTAGATCTGGTGGATCGCTCCGTGAAACGTAAACAAGTAGCCAAGAATAGGAACGATCGACCTCGCCGTCTCTGCATGCTGCTGACCCTGCTCGTGGCTGCTAGTTTCGTGGTCCGTGTGGTAGCATGGGCGCACTGGCAAACAGGCGCCATCGAGTCCGAAGGCGCAGAGTACGCGAGAATAGCGGAGAACCTGCGGAATGGCGCGGGGTACGTTGGAATCGTGACCCCTGGTGCTCAACTAAACTTTAATCCCCTTTTTCCGTTGCTAATTGCCGGAACCTCTTTTGTAACCCACAACTATGAACTCGCGGGCCGATTGGTTGCGCTGGTTATGGGGGCACTGCTCCCATTGCCGGTCTTTGGCATTGCATCTCGTTTATTTAGCCGTCGTGTCGGATTCATCGCCGCCGGCTTAACGTTGCTGCATCCGCTGTTAGTGAATCTATCCTTTGCCGTGTACTCGGAGGGCCCCTACATCACCCTGTTCCTTGCTGCCGTCTACTTAGTGATTGTGGCCTTAGACCATCCATCGATCAGGCTGTGGTTACTGGTGGGCGGAGCCTTCGGGCTCGCTTGGCTAATTCGCGCGGAAGCTTCTGCCGCATTCGCGATTGCGGTCCTGTTTGCGCTTACAGGTACGGAGGGAAGCCGCACGGTTAGATGCAGACGCGCCGCGGCTGCAATTGTAGTGTTTCTGGCGCTAGCGTTGCCAGAAGTCATTTTTATTTACAGGTCGACAGGCAAAGTAAATCTGGAAAGCAAGAGCGCGATCTTTTTTTACACAGGTAAGCGTATCTTGGCTGCGGAACGGAATCCTGAAGTGGATTACGAGTCACCGGGCGGGCAGCACGAGGTGCCATCTTCCGCGCCAAATATAGAATCGTGGCAACGATGGGAGGAAAAGTGGGCATTCTACGGCATCGACTCTCATCTCAAAGGAATGGGATTTCCGATGCGGCCCCACGCCGAAGTTGTCCGGGAAACACAGTTAAAGTTCAAGGATCTGTTTCTTTTGATCGAAAGGGGGGTGCGTCAGAACACACAAATATTGTTTCAACGGCTCTCCTCAGATTGGCTGGGAGCACCTCTTTTGCCGGCGCTAGCTTTCCTGGGTGCCTTTCGGCGACCGTGGGTAGGACAGCAGGCTGCGAGCCGATTGTTCGTCATGTTGGTCGCTGCTGCTCCCGTTGCCGCGACGTTCTTTGCTCTTTGGAGCGAAACAAGATACTACTTCATATTTGTGCCACTATTGTCCATCTGGGCTGCAAATGGTCTCTTTGAGGTCGGCCTCTGGACGAAGTCGTCGAGCGCTGCTGCGGGGTGGAGGTTAATAGCTAGTCCTCTGACGTCTCGGTGTATTATTCCCGGGTTGATAGGACTAGTCATGATCATCAGCCCGGTTAAGAAGGTCAGGAGGTTGGAATCATTTGAGGAAGGCGCTCCTTCTACTCGCGTCGAGAAAGAGGTAGGCTTGTGGATCAAACGTCAGCAAGACCATCCGGTTAAGATCATCGACCTTTCCATACCTCTGGCCTTCCACACGGGTGCGCAGTTCACGTACTTTCCTTACTGTACAGGCGAGTTGGCCCTTCGTTATCTCGATCTTGCGCAGGTCGACTATGTGGTCCTACGTCGGGGAGAAAAGTTTACCCACTATTACGAGGAGTGGCTGACGCACGGTATCCCGGACGCTCGGGCGGAACTCCTACAGCTCTCTTCAGTCGCTGGCGGTGAAAACTTTGTGGTGTATCGGTGGCACAGAGGTGAATCCGCCGACAGTTGGCGTAGTGTGCCTAGGCAAACACAGAAAGTGATTTCCACTGGCCCATGATCCAACTGCATCTTAACGCAATACCGGGCAGAGCCTTAAAGATCCTATGCCTGGGCAGCCATTCCGACGACATCGAAATTGGCTGCGGTGGCACGGTGCTCCGGCTGAGGGAACAGTACCCAAGCTGCGTATTTTACTGGGTGGTGTTCAGCGCCGCTGGAACTCGAGAAGCCGAGGCGCAACGCGGGGCCGAGTTGTTTACAGGCACGAACCGAGACGAGGGTGCTGTGCTGAAGAACTTCCCCGATGGCTTCATGCCATTTGCAGGAGGCGAAGTGAAGGCGGTTTTTGAGGAGTTGAAGGAGACGATCTCCCCGGACCTCATCTTCACTCACAACCGGAAGGACGCACATCAGGATCACCGCTTGATAGCTGAACTTACCTGGAATACCTTTCGGGATCATTTCATCCTGGAGTACGAGATTCCGAAATATGATGGCGACTTGGGACAACCGAGCGTTTTCGTGACGCTTGAGGCCGAAATGTGCCAGAAGAAGGTGCATTACATCATGGATGCTTTCCCGTCCCAGCGCACCAAGCGTTGGTTTCAAGAGGATACATTTCTCTCCCTCATGCGACTGCGTGGAATGGAATGTAATGCCCCCAGCGGGTACGCAGAAGCTTTCTACGGCCGCAAGATCGTGCTGTGAAGTGAAATCTAGACGTCAAAGACAGGGAAGGCGGCTGATATATACAGGCTAGTGTGAGAACGAGATGAAGGATTTGAAACAGAGGGTGATCCGTGGTGGTTTCGCCAAAATCTGCTCCCAGGGAGCTGGTTTCGTGGTCCGAATGGGCTCGCTGATGATATTGGCCCGACTCTTGGACCCCAAGGATTTTGGTCTGGTGGGTATGGTTACCGCCGTGATAGGGGTTTTCAATTTGTTCAGGGACTTTGGGCTGTCGGCAGCCGCGGTTCAGCGTAACACAACCGTCACTAGGGAACAGGCTTCAACGCTCTTTTGGGTCAACATATTGGTTGGCGCGATCCTGGGGCTGTTGTCGTTCGCGATTGCACCGTTTGCCGTCCTCTTTTATCACGAAACGCGACTGTTCGGGATAACAGCTGCCTTGGCGTCTGGATTTCTCTTCAACGCGGCTGGAGTACAGCACTCAGCGATGCTCGAACGCGAGATGCGCTTTACTACACTGTCGGTGATCGACACTATCTCTTTGTTGACAAGTGTTTTGGTTGGAATTGGGATGGCTCTGCATGGTTACGGCTACTGGGCTCTGGTCGCCACGACAACCGTTGCTCCACTCGTCTACACAGTGTGTGTATGGCTGACCACAGCTTGGGTTCCAGGAAGGCCACACCGGCGGGTTGGTGTTCGCTCCATGATGCGTTTTGGAGGCACACTGACTTTGAATGGCCTCGTTATGTATATCGCTACCAACTTTGAAAAGGTCTTGTTAGGCCGGTTCTGGGGTGCAGAAGCTATCGGGGTCTACGGAAGGGCCTACCAACTCGTTAACATGCCAAACGATAACCTGAATTCAGCGGCCAGTGGGGTAGCGTTTGCAGCGCTGTCCCGGCTTCAGGACGATCCGCCTCGCTTCAGAAGCTACTTTCTCAAAGGTTACGCTCTGGTTTTGTCACTGACCGTACCGGTCACCGTGGCCTGTGCACTTTTTGCTAAGGACATGATTTCCGTTTTCTTAGGACCAAAGTGGCAAAGCGCGGTCACTGTTGTTCGCTTGCTGGCTCCGACCACCTTAGCGTTTGCGACTATCAATCCCTTGGGATGGCTGCTCATGTCGCTCGGACTGGTCGGACGGGGTTTGAGAATGGCTCTCGTCTTCGCGCCCTTCATGATTGCGGGTTACCTAATTGGCTTGCCTTATGGACCCAGGGGTGTTGCGTTTGCTTACTCAGCGATGATGACCTTGTCCGTCATTCCGATGATCGCGGCTGCCGTACGCGGTACTGTGATTTCCGTTCGCGATGTTCTGCTGACTGTGAGCCGGCCATTGCTTTCAGGCATCGTGACTGCCGGGCTTGTGCTTGGACTGCAGTTCTGGTACAGCCCATATCTTTTGCCACTGCCCAGGCTCGTGCTAGGAGTTGCTCTGGTGCTTGCCGGGTACCTCGGGATGCTCTTGTACGTGATGGGACAGAAGCTGTTCTACCTGGATATTCTCCGAGGATTCAGAAGGCCACCGTCAGTCGAAGAGCAGCTGGTAGTTCCCGCTTAGCGAGCTAAACCCACACTACTTTGTAAGAGTTCTGGTTTCTCTCGCTCCGTAAGCGTCCGGCAGAGACCGTCTGGACAGATGTGTGAGGAGAGGACACTCTGACTTTGTGGGCACGATTGGATGGTGTCCACTTGGAGCGGAGATGGACACTTCCAAGCAAGCAGTGGCAGAGATCGAAAATGTTGGAAATGCTCCGTGATCGGGATTATCTTCGCCATCGGTGTAGGTCTCCTTTCCAGGAAAGGCTTTTGCTTGTCAGGCAAAGCCAACTTACACCCTCTCGTCTTTTACACAATCAACGTTACGTCACGGGACGAGTACATCAGGACGAGTACATCAGCTTGACACTGCCATTCCGCAAGATGTAGTATCGCGGGGTTTTGAACTCCTTCTACTCACAATTCTCGCAGCAGCGCCGCTCTACGAGACTTGAATAGAGGGCTCTCCCCCTAGGTCCGATCCCTAGTTCACGTATACGCTGCACCGAGGTGTTCCATGAACGGTCGCGTCTCTTCGTGTCTAACTCGTGTCCTCGTCTCCTCGCTTCTGTTCACTCCATTAGTGCCCAGAGCGATGGCTCAGGCCAACGTGCAGGGGACGTGGCGCACGCTGTCAAATACGATGCCCATCAATCCCGTCCATGTGGCTCTCCTCGGTAACGGCCAGGTGCTGGTAGTTGCCGGTTCGGGGAACTGCCCGCCGTCGCAGTCAGGCTGTCCCTCGGGTCCGCCCTATGGCCCATCGAATGGCTCTGGGGCGTTGCTAGTGAACCCAGTGAGCGGACAGACTATTGCTCAATTTTCCTTGTCTTGGGACATGTTCTGTAATGGCATGGTACTGCTGCCGGATGGACGGGCGCTCATCGATGGCGGCACGATCCAGTACGATCCTTTCTACGGAGAGCCGCAGGTCGCGATTTTCGATCCTGCGACAAGCACGTTCAGCAACACGCAGAACATGGCGCACGGGCGCTGGTATCCAACGGTGGTGACTCTGGGCGATGGTAGAGTAATGACATTTTCCGGCCTGAACGAAACCGGCAGCACCGACAACGCTGTCGAGTTCTACACGGTTGGCTCGGGCTGGAGCACTCAATATTTCGCACCTTGGACCCCGGATCTCTATCCGCGCCTGCACCTCCTGCCTAATGACACAGTGTTCTACTCTGGTGCGGGAACCGGCTCCAAGCTATTCGATCCATCGACGCAAACCTGGAACACGAGCGTCGCGACTACGAATTACAGCGGAATGCGCACCTGGGGAACATCTGTTCTGCTCCCATTGACACCGGCGAATAATTACGACCCCAAGGTGGTCATAATGGGTGGGGGGAGCCCCGCTACCAAGACCACTGAGATCATCGATATGGGGGCGGCGACGCCGAAATGGGTGTATGGGCTAAACATGTCGCAGGCGCGTGTCGAGATGAATGCGGTGATCTTGCCCAACGGCAAAGTTCTGGCCCTCGGCGGTTCCGTGAATGACGAGGACACGAGCAGCCTGAGTTTGAACGCAGATTTGTTCGATCTAAGCACCGTCAATCTCACTTCTAACCCTCCAAATTTGGGAACTGTCTCCTCCGCTGGGGCGAACGCCACGCAGCGGCTATACCACTCGGTGGCGTTGCTGCTGCCGGATGCGACGGTGTGGTTGGCGGGAGGCAATCCGTCACGGGGCACGTACAACAACACGATGGAGATTTATCAACCGGCGTACCTGTTCAACCCGGACGGTACAATGGCCACACGACCGTCAATCACGAGCGCGCCGAGTTCCGTCTCCTATGGCAACACCTATAGCGTGACAACCCCGGACGCCGCGAACATTTCTTCGGTGGTTCTAGTGCGTAACGGAACCGTCACGCACGCCTTCGGCATGGACCAGCGTGAGGTGGGATTGTCCTTCACTGTGGGGAGCGGAGCACTGACCGTCACCGCTCCTCCCTATGGCAACATTGCACCTCCGGGCTATTACATGCTGTTTCTCCTGAACAATTCAGGCGTGCCCTCGCAGGCGAGCTTTGTGCAGGTTGGTCAGCAGCCGGATTTTAACATGAGCGCCTCGCCGTCGGCACAAACCGTCGTTGAAGGAAGCAACACCAGCTACACAGTGAACGTGACAGCCCTAGGCGGCTTTAGCGGGACAGTGGGCCTCAGTGTCACTAGCCTGCCTACTGGGGCGACCGCCAGCTTTAATCCAACGACCGTTACCGGAACCGGGTCTTCGACTTTAACCGTGACCACGGCCGGTAGCACGCCAGTAGGCCTCTCGACCTTGACGATTACGGGGACTGCTGGCACTCTGAGCCATCAAACCGCAGCAACACTAACGGTGACTTCCGGCGGTACGCCGACGGTGACCAGTGTGAGCCCGAGCAGCGGTCCAGTGGGAGGTGGCACGGGGGTGACGATCACGGGGACGAACTTCGTTTCCGGAGCGACGGTGACGTTGGGGGGGGCGGCGACGAACGTGGTGGTGGTGAGTGCCACGCAGATCACGGCGACGACGGCGGCGCATGCGGCGGGGGCGGTGAATGTAGTGGTGAGCAACCCGGACACACAGACGGGGACGTTAACCAACGGGTACACCTATACCAGTAGTGTGGCAATCGCTTTTGCGCAGGTGGCGGCGGTGACACCCGTTTCAGCAGCGCAAGTGACGGTGACCTATCCGGGGCCACAGACGATTGGGGACCTGAACGTGGTGGTGGTGGGGTGGAATGACACGACTTCGACGGTGCAGTCGGTAACGGACAGTGCAGGGAACCCGTACAGTCTGGCAATTGGGCCGACGAGTGGGACGGGGTTGCGGCAATCGATCTACTACGCGGCGAACATAAAAGGCGGCAGCAACACGGTGAATGTGATCTTCAGTCAGACAGCGTTATATCCAGACGTGCGGATTCTGGAATACCAGGGTGTGAGTGTAGTGGATGTGAAGGCGGGGGCGAGCGGGAACAGTGGGACGGCGAACAGCGGGTCGGCGACGACGACGATGGCGAACGAATTGATTTTTGGAGCAGCCACGGTTGCCACTGGGGTGACGGGAGCGGGGAGCGGATTCACGACGCGGATTATCACGAGTCAGGACGGAGATAATGCGGAAGACGAGGTGGTAACGACGAAAGGCAGTTACAGTGCGACGGCGCCATTGAGTCCGTCAGGTGCCTGGGTGATGCAGATGGTGGCGTTCGCGGCGAGTTCGGCGCCAGCCCCGACGGTGACGACTGTGAGTCCGAGCAGTGGTCCGGCGGCGGGGGGCACGGCAGTGACCATCACGGGGACGAACTTCGCGACGGGAGCGACGGTCACGTTGGGAGGGGCGGGCGCGACGAATGTGGTGGTGGTGAGTGCCA
>WNFC01009070.1_pt1 | contig 14463 bp, 13 predicted proteins | sample 5400541 | NCBI WGS metagenome assembly WNFC01 (sample SAMN13153342, study PRJNA577476) | soil metagenome | isolation source: 120 cm saprolite under Douglas fir tree site 2 hole 2 replicate 1 | place: USA:California | collected 2015-04-18
TCGACGTCGGCGGCATTGACCGCCATGCCCTTGGGCTCGAGCAGCTCCTTGGCCTTGGCCAGGCTGTCGACCGATTCGGTGTCGTGGCGAATCCTCGCCTGCGCCTCGCGGGAGACGTCGAGCAGCAGCTTCTGCTCGTCTTTCGAGAGCGAGTTCCAGATGCCGAGATTGATCACATTCACCGTCGGCCCGTAATTGTGGAAGGTCATCGAGCAGTATTTCGAGACCTCGTAGGCCTTGAGCGCCAAAATGTTGACGATCGGCAGATCGGCGCCGTCGATCACTCCCTGCTGCGCGGCCGGGATGACCTCGCCCCAGGCCATGGGCACGGCGTTGGCGCCCAGCCCATTGATGGTGTCGGCGAACACCTTGGCCTGCTGCACGCGCATCTTCATGCCGCGCAGGTCCTTGGGCTCGACGATGGGCCGCCGGCTGTTCCAGAAATGGCGGAAGCCGTAGTCGAAGAAGCACAGCACCTTGAGCCCGTATTTCTGCTGGAATTGCGCATCGAGCTCATCGCCGATGGCGCCGTTGAACATGCGGTAGGCCTGGTCGTAGCTGCGCACCAGGTAGGGCACGAGGAACACGCCCATTTCCGGAAACACGGTTGCGGCCGCGCCGGCGGGGCCCCCGACGGCGATATTGCCGGCTTTGACCGCGTTCATGATCTCGAGCTCTTTGCTCAAGAGCGTCGCCCCGTAGAACTGCATGTCGAGGGCGCCCTTGGAGCGCTTGTTGACCTCCTCGGCCATCCAGGTGAACGCGACCGCGGCGGATTCCGGCGCCGGGTTGATGTGGGCGAACACCAGCTTCTTGGCGGTCGTCTGCGCGAAGACGGGCGCACGGCCGCTCGCCAGAATGCCGGCAAGCCCCGCGGCTCCGGCCAAAACCCCGCGCCGGGTGTGGCCGGCAGTCCGCGCATGTTTGGTCCATTTCATGATTCCCTCCCGTGGCTTGGCTTCGATCGATCAAGCTCCAGCTTAGTATGACTTGGGCAATCCGAGCACTTTTTCGGCGATGAAGCAAAGGATGAGCTGCGGGCTCACCGGCGCGATCCGCGGGATCAGGATTTCCCGCATGTAGCGCTCGACATGATATTCCTTGGCGTAGCCGTAGCCGCCGAGCGTCATCACCGCGATCTCGCAGGTCTTGAACCCGGCTTCCGCCGCCAGGTATTTCGCGGCATTGGCCGCAGGGCCGCACGGCAGGCCCTTGTCGTACTGCCAGGCCGCCGAGAGCACCATCAGCTGCGCGGCCTCGAGCTCCATCCAGCACTCTGCGAGGGGATGCTGGATCGCCTGGTTCTGGCCGATCGGCCGGCCGAATACGATCCGTTCCTTGGCATAGGCGGTGGCGCGCCGCAGCGCCGCACGCCCGAGCCCGACCGCTTCCGCCGCGATCAGGATGCGTTCGGGATTGAGCCCATGGAGGATGCAGCGGAAGCCTCGGCCTTCCTCGCCCAGCCGATCTTCGAGAGGCACCTCGAGGCCGTCGATGAACAGCTGGTTGGAATCGACCGCCTTGCGGCCCATTTTTTCGATCTCGCGCACCTCGATGCGGCGCCGGTCGAAATCGGTGTAGAACAGGCTCAAGCCCTCGGTCGGCTCATCGACCTCCTCCAGCGGGGTCGTGCGTGCCAGCAGCAGCATCTTGTCGGCGACCTGGGCGGTCGAGATCCACACCTTGGCGCCGTCGACGACGTAGCGGTCGCCCCGCCGCACCGCGCGGGTTTTCAGCTTCGTCGTGTCGAGGCCGGCATCGGGCTCGGTGACCGCGAAGCAGGCCTTCTCCTCGCCGGCGATGAGCGGAGGCAGCATGCGGCGCTTCTGTGCCTCGGTGCCGAACACCACCACCGGGTTCAGTCCGAAAATGTTCATGTGCACGGCGGAAGCGCCCGCCATGCCGGCGCCGGATTCGGCGATGGTCTGCATCATGAGCGCCGCCTCGGTGATGCCGAGTCCGGAACCGCCGTATTCCTCCGGCATGGCGACGCCGAGCCAGCCACCTTCCGCGAGCGCCTGATGAAAATCGTGGGGAAAACCGCCCTCACGGTCGCGCTTTAGCCAATAGTCCTCGTCGAAGCGCGCGCAGATCTTCGCAATTGCGTCGCGCACCGCTTCCTGGTCGGGGGACAGCGCGAAATCGATGGGCGTTACTCCGGTCGGCGGCGAGGTCTCGCTATCTTCCCACAGACAGGAACAGGCGGAAACCGGGCTGCGATTCGAAGCCGTCATCCCGGCCGCGCGACCCCGGACTTGATCCGGGGGAGAGCGAGCCGGGATCCATGAACACGGGTGGTAGAACTCAAGCGGCGGTGGTCATGGATTCCGGCCCTCGCGCTCCGCGCTCGGCCGGAATGACGAGGTCCAATCAACGAGGATCGCTCACACCGGCTTGAAGGCGCGGTCGAGCATCACCTCGACCAGCATGGGGCCGCCGTCGGCGAGCGCCTTTGCCGATCCGGTCCGTGGTCTCGGCGACCGTGCGCGCCCGCGCAGCGAGCCGCGCTTGGCGAAATCCACGAGCTTGCCGCCTGGTCACCTTCGCTCGCCCTCCAAGGCCCGCATGATCGCCGCGACCGCCTGATCCTCCGGATCGGCCGAAGCGGAAAGGCCGGCCAAGGTCCCGAGCCGGTCGGCCTGCGAACGATTCTGGATCATCTTCCACTTGCCTTCGAGCCGGCGGACCGGGAGCCGAAGACCCACGATCGATCGAGTCAAGCCGTGGATAAAGTCCGCGGGCGCATCCGATATGGCCCAAGGTTGCTCGCGGCTGCTCTCGTTCGCAGCCACTAGATCCCCCAGGTGTGCGAGCAACCAATCCTGCTCCTCGACGATCTCCAAAGGCCCGTGCGCATGCACGACCACGTAGTTCCAGGTCGGGACCACCTTGCCGTGCTGGCGCTTGGTCTCGTACCAGGACGGGGACACGTAGGCCTGCGGGCCCTGGAACACGGCAAGCGAGGCGGGCTTGCTGGCAAGAACGGTCCAGTGCCGGTTGGGACGCGCCACGTGCCCTTCCAGCGTGAGCGCGCCGTCGGCATGCTTGAGGACCATCGGAATGTGTGAGGCGTGATAGGCGCCGTCCACGGCGGTGACCAGCAGCGCGAACTGGATGTCGCGGATCGCGCGCGCGAGAACTTCCGGCCGCTTCTCTTGATAATGCTGGGGAATATACAAGCGCTGCGCTCCCGAAACTCGCGCCGGAGTAAACCATTTCGGCTGAGCGGTCTACGGCCGCAACTCCGGCCGCGCGGCGAGTCGACGAGCTCTATCCGGCAGACTTGCGCAGCAGATATTTGTGCTCGCCCGCGAGCACCAGCTCGGAGCGCTGGTTGTGGATCGACGCCGCCATGACCACTATCCCGGTCGTGCGCTGGGGTATCAGCGCGGTGATGACCAGCTCGGGATAGAGCGTGTCGCCGACATAGACCGGCGCGAGGAACCGGCAGGAAAGCTCGGTGAATGCGATCAGGCTCTCGCCGATCGCGTGCGGGAAGCTGCCGGCCCCGGCCGCGGTGAACGCCAGCACCTGCAGCCCGTGCGCCAGCATGTCGGGATGGCCGTGGGCGCGGCAATATTCGACGTCGTAATGGATCGGATGATTGTCGCCGGAGAGGAGCTGGAACGCTCCGAAATGCGCCGCCGTCACCGTGCGGCTGGGATTGCGGAAAACTTCGCCGACCCGGAGGTCCGCGAATGTCCTGGGCTCGGCCGCGGCAAAACGTTTTGGATCGAACGGATCGTTCATGCGGGTCTCCGTGCGCTGCGCGTGCGCGCCCCCGAGAAGGCGCGCTGCGTCGGCGCACAGTCTAACCTGGCGCGCCTTCGCAGGCCCATGCACCACCCGGGCAGTCAGTGGGCATGGACGTGGGCGCCCGCGCCCGCCGAGGGCCGCGGCCGGCCGGGCATGCGGCGGACCGCGGCGATGTGACCGGCGAGGGTTTCGGGCTTCTCCCAATCGGGGCGGCGGCCCGGAAACCACATCGAGCGCAGCCAGCCGGACGCGTCGACGAGAAACTCGGTGCCGTCGATCGCGTCGGTTCCGCGATAGAGCGCGAAAGCCGCGATCACGTCGGAATCTCGGGTCGCGCAGAACACCGTCGGCTCGGAAGCCTCGAGTCGAACCACGATCGTGGTCTCCCCCTCCGCTTTTGCGCTCGCCAATTGCCGCAACCTCGCGGCCGATGCGGGCCCGGCGAAGACGAGATGCACGACATTGCCGCGCAGCTGATCGGTCGAGAGGCTCGCGCCGTCGCGGCATTCGACCAAGAACTCCGGTAGCGGCAGCGCAACGCCGGTTGCGTCCGCTGCCTCGGACAGACGCCGCGCGTCGGCACTGGCGTGCAGAAAATCGATCAGATTCCATCGCGCGGTCTCGTCGAGGATGGCGCCGAACCCCGGCATCGCCTCGCCCATCCCGTTGGTGATCCACCAAAACAGGTCGCCGTCGGAATGGCCGTAGATGTGCTCAGCGGTAAGATCGTCGGGCGGTGGCCGAAGATCCTTGGCGGCCGGCCCGTCGCCACGCCCCTCGGGCCCGTGGCAGGAGACGCACTTCTCGGCGAAGAGTTTTCGGCCTGTCGCGATCGATTGGGCGGAATAGCCGGTCGGCGACACGTAGAAGCTCGTCGGGTAGGCCTGCTCGGTGAAAAGATTCAAGCGCGGCCCGATCCAAACGAGCAGCACGGTGCCGGCCGCGAGCAGTGGCCAGCGCCATCGCTTGGCATAGATCCCAGCGAGGATCGCAACGATCCCGATCACGGCTGCCGCGATGACGCCGGCCAGCTCCAGTCGCTGTGCCGGGTCCAGGAGAGCGTCGGGACTCGGCCGCACCGGAAACGGCCAGGAGGCTTGCGCATGCGCGGCGGGCGGCATGGTTCCGAGCGCGCCGACGATGATGAGAATGACAAGGCTGAGGCCGATCTCGATCAGGGCGTTGTGCTCGAGCTTGCCGAGTGCAGCGACCGCGTCCCCGCGACCGGAGAGCCTTGGCAACAGATGAAAACGATTGATTATGGCGATGGACGCCATTGCGGCGAACAGCGCGATCTTCGTCAGCAGCAAACGGCCGTAAGCTGTGCCGACGAGGCCGGGAACGCTGCCGACCAGGAAGACGCCGTTGACAATTCCGGTGGCGAGCAGCGTGCAAACGCTGACCAGCCCGAGCCGCGAAAACCGCGAGGTCGCCTCCGCGGCAAGAGCAAACGAAGGCGGGTTGGTCCGATAGGCGAAGGCGAGCAGCAAGACCAGCGCCGGCAATCCGCCGATCCAGGCAGCCGCCGCAATGAGATGCAAAGCATCGGCGCCGACCTGCAAACCGGCCACGTCTCCCGTACCGCCGCCATGCCCGGCCCACGCCAAGCTTCCCATCAGGCAGGCGGAGAGCAAGACACTCGCCAAAGCCTGCCAGTGCGAGCGCCAGCCGCGCCCGGGGTCGAAGCGAAGCAGGCAAATTGCCAGCACCGCCGCGAGGCCCAAGCGGATGAGCCAGTCGTTTCCGAAGCGAGTTTCGGTCAGCAATGTCCACGAGATGTTTTCGGCAATCAGTGACGTCCACGAGTGGCCGCCGAGGTTGAAGCCGAGCAGCGCGAGCCATGCCGCGCCCGAAGAAAAGCTCACGGCAAGACTGCTCCAGCCGATGACGAGGAAGCGGCTGCGAAGCGTCGTGATCGCTCCGTCCGACCTTCCTCGCAGTACCGGCTCCCCGACGAAGCGCATGAACAAGAACAGACCGGCGAGCATCGCGGTCGACGCGAAATGAATCGCGCGTGCCGCGACCAGGGGATCGCTCAAGAACTTCTCCACGGCCTCTCAATTCGCCGCGCTGAGCGCCGGCTCACGGTCCGCCCACCTGGAAGCTGAAGGTGCCTTCGGTCGTATGGGTGTCCACGGAGAGCACGCGCCAGTGGACCTTGTAGCTGCCCGGGCGCAGCGGTTTGAGCGAGACACGCATCAGGCTGCGGTTCGCCGGATCGACCCGCGCCCCCTGGTCGACGCGGGCTCCCGCGGAATCCCGCACCTCGGCCCCACTGAACGCCGGCTCGAGATTTTGGGTGAACCACAGCGAGACTTGGCGCGGCGGCGAACCAACCGAGCTGCCGACGCGCGGTTCCGCACGGTCGAGGAACGCGTGCGCACGGGCCGGCGCAGCGGCAAACAGCAGCGCGGGCAGCAGGGCGATTGTGGCGAGCTTGCGCATGTTCCTGCTCATGGGAACGGCTTTTGCGGCGGCGCCGCAGTCCCGAACAACGGCTTGCCGATCGTGGTCGGGAACATATCGTCGAGATAGAGATGCAGTTGGACCAGCACGCCGACCCCGGTGCCGCTGGCGCGGTTGATCGGGACGATCGCCTCGACGCCGACCTGGAAATAGGCTCCGACCCAAATCACGCCCGGGTTTACGGTCCCGGTGGTTACCCAGGGCATGCCGAAATTGTTGGCGACCGGCGTCGTGAACTGCGCCTCGACGATCGGGATCAGATGGTTGATGAAATCCGGCAGCTGCAGATCGACAATGTTCGATTTGAGATACGGCATGCTGTATTGCAGCGAGGCGCCGTAAACCAGGAACCGCGGATTGGGCGTGACCGTAATCATACCGCTGTCGGGATCGAAGCTCGTCGTCGAGGAGCTGGTCGGGATCGAGTAGCCGACCTGTCCGGTGAGCGCGAGCGCTCTGATCCATCCCGTCGAGTCCGGCAGATCGCCGAAGCCCTTGCCGAAATACAGCGTCGGCGTGATCGTGCTGAACCGATCGGCACCCACCTGCTGGGCGCCGGTGCCGCCCCATTCGACGACGACTCCCGCCAACAGGGCGAGCTCGTGCGGCGCATCTTTCAGCAGCTGGTACTGGAACGCGGTGTCCAGATTCTGAAACCCGCTGGCGTTCGGGCCGCCGGGCGGCCTGAGATGGGTCCAGGTCTCGCCGATGGATATGCCGAAATTCTCGGTGATGCGCTTGGAGAACTCTCCGGAGATGTCGATCTCCCGCGCCGAAGGGTCGTCGCCGTTCTTGAAGATCGCCACCGTCGGCAGCGACATTTCGTCGGCGACGCAGGGATCGTCGGTCGCGAGCGTCGCGGGAAAGAACCGGCCGCCGACGAAGCAGTGGGCGAGCGCATCGGAGGCGCCGAGCCAAAGCATGCCCGCGGCGACAGCGATGTTTTGCAGCGCAATCCCGCAGCCGCGAACGTCGCGGCCCCGTTGCCGCTGAGAAGAGACCGTTTCGGAGCACATGGCATCTCACCGCATGTCTTTCATGCCGGGCGTGCTTTTCATGTCCGGCTTCGAGGCTTTCTCGCCGATGCCCCCGACCGTGTATTGCACCGGAACCGTGCCGGCTTTTTCGAACTCGAGCGTGCCGGCGACCTGCTCGCCCTTCTTGAGCGGCTCCTTGAGATCGATGAACATCAGATGCAAGCCGTCGGGCTTGAGCTCGACCCTCTCGCCCGGTTTGATCTCGACGCCACCGGCGACGGGACGCATCTTCATCACGCCCTGATCCATAGTCATCTGATGGATTTCGACCTTTCCGGCGTCGGCAAACGAGCCGCCGACGAGGCGGTCGGCGGTCGATCCGGTGTTCTTGATGCTGACATAGCCGGCTCCGGTCTTGGCCCCTTTGGGCGTGGCGCGGGACCAGGGATGATCGATCTCGAGCGACCCCAGCTTGTACTGCTGGGCAACCGCCCCGGTCGCGAGCAGACACGCTGCTGCCAGGACGAAAACGACGGAAGTCTTCATTGATGGCTCCATGCCGAACGACCGCGCGCCGAAAGCGTCGCGAGGATCGAATTCAGACCGCTCTCGAAGATTGTAGAATCAGGCCGTCGGAGGAGCGCGCGGAATCTGCGGCCCACGGGCCGTCGGCCTTGGGACCGCCGGGCCGCCACATCGCGATAACGCCACGGGGAGGACCACGCCGGGGGCAAAGGGTGCGATCGCCGGCGCATCGGAAAGCACACTGCTGCCCGTCGTCATGCAGGTCCCAGCGCACGGACACAGCCATGGATCGTTTGCCGGCCGAGACGGCGCATCGGCCGGATCAGCTGCGTGCTCGCTGCAGATCGGCAGAGCCGGCGCGTTCGCGGATGCAGCAAGCGTGGAAAGCCCCAGTCCCGAAAGCGCGGCCTGAAGGGCAATCGCATAGGCGGCAAGACCGGCGGCAAGCTTCCGCCGGAATCGGCCCGTTCCCGACTGGTGCATGGCCAAAGCACACCTCTGCGCGCTGATTACCATCCGGGCCGATACAACTCAATGCGGCGTCGCTCCCCGCGCCTTGCGGCACAGGCCGCATCGGAACCAGCCGGCAGCTGGCAAGGCCGCGTCCGACCGGGAATTGCCGGAAGATCGCCACACGGCCGTCAAATTGGATCCACATCGCGCGCCATCGTGTGCGGCAGGAAGGACTGCAGGCATTCGCCGCCGCGCCGGGACCTGCCGCGAGACCGGCGGGTTGCGGACGGAGAGCGACGATTAGCCCGTTCGATCAGTCCATTGATCGGCGATGTTGCGTCGATTTCTAATCTAACTAATTAGATCGCGCGAATGGTTGCGGCAAGATTCGGTCAACGCGGGCCTCACTAATGACATATTGGCCCGATAGCCCCGAGTTCCTGCGAGGGATGAATCCAGTCCGATGAGGACGCGTTGCGTTGGGCCCGGCGGCCCGATCGTGTGTGTGTCGGTGAGCTGCCGGCCGCGTTGAGGGGGTGGTATGTCGGCAAGTCGACGGCGGCTCGCCCGTTCCGGGCAGCCATGCGCCCTTGACACCTTCGGTTCCGTCCGCGCTTTCCCCGGACATGTTCGTGTCAAGCCGGTAACCGGCAAACAGACCTCCACGTTTCGCTCAAACATCCAAAAAACCGGCGTCGATGCGGCGGCCGGGCCCCGATCGATTACGGCGCCATCGCCCTGCCGCAAAGCCACATTGGGAGGCGATCCATGAGTAGCCCGTTGGATCGAGACTTTGGTCCCGACGAGCCTTCGCCCTACGCCCCGAAATGGGTGCGCGACGCCGCCGATGCGCGGCGCGGCGGGGCTGCGGAGCAGCGTGGAATTGCGCCGAAGGCGCCCGAGAATCTCGAGGACGAGGATTTCCGGCGGTCCGCCGCCAACCCGGCCGCATCGAACGAGCCCGTGCTGGTCGATCGCTATCGGCTGCCGCCCTCGCTCGAACCGACGTTGATGCCGCAGCCCTGGCCGGTTCCGCGCTCGCGCTCCGCTCTCGGTCTGCTGATGCGTTTTACCGTCGCCGCCGGCATCGCCGCCGTGGTGGCGCTGTTCGTCGTCGGCAAGGTCCCGATGTCGTGGCTCATCGCCGGGAAAGCCGAAAAACAGGATTCGCCTTCGTTCGGGCTGCGGTTCTCGGGGCAGAATGCGGGTACGGCGGAGCAGCCGAACCCCGCGGCCGCCCAATTGGCCTTGAGCCAGGAGGGTCCACGCAAGGTCCGCGAGGCATTTCCGCCCGGCGTCAAGCTGAGCCGCGCGGTGGAAGGCGCGACGGCGGCGCAAGCGCTGGCCAATCCGGTGGCCCAAGCGCCGGCCAGCCCCGCGGCGCAGCCGCAGGCCAGTCCGGCGGCCCAAACGCCGGCCGGCCCCGCGACGCAGCCGCAGGCCAGTCCGGCGGCGCAACCGCCGGCCGGCACGGCGAAGAGCTTTCCGATCCGTCAGCTCGACCGCGAGGAGATCGCCGACCTGATGCGCCGGGGCGAGGCTTTCATCGCCACCGGCGATCTCGCCTCGGCACGCCTGGTGCTGCAGCGCGCGGCGGAGGGCGGCGATCCGCGCGCGGCGCTCACGCTCGCGGGAACCTACGATCCGATCGTGCTGGAGAAGCTGGGCATCCAGGGCTTTGCCTCGGATATCGCCGCGGCGCGCACCTGGTACGAGCGGGCGAAAGAGTTCGGCTCGGCGGAGGCGATGCGGCGGTTGGAAATGCTGGCGAGCCGCGCCCGCTGAGCTGTGCGGACGAAACAAGCAACACGGGATCAGGAGGCGATGACGATGGCGAAGCAGTCTTGGCGGCTTCTTGCGGCGGCACTGGCGCTGCTCGGGTTCGTGACGATGGCGTGGGCGGAAACCGAAGTTGATCCGGGCGCCGTCAGCGACGGGCTCAAGGCGATCTTCAAATACGGACCCGGCACCCACGAGACGGCCGACCGGCTCAACTCCAACACCGTCACCATCATGACCGGCACCATCGCCGGGACCTACGTCCAGTTCGGCGCCGATCTCGCCTCCGCGCTCGATAACGGCGATCAGCTGCGCGTGCTGCCGATCATCGGCCGCGGCTCGGTGCAGGGCGTCGCCGACATTCTGTTCCTCAAGGGCGTCGACCTCGGCATCGTGCGGTCCGACACGCTCGACTACCTGGAGAAAAGGGGCTACGCCAACAACATCAAGAAGCAATTCACCTTCATCACCAAGCTCTATAACGAAGAAATGCACGTGCTCGCGCCCAAGTCGATCCGCACCCTGGCGGATCTCGAGGGCAAGACCGTCGCGGTCGACCTGCCCAACGGCGGCACGTTCGTGACTTCGATCATCGTGTTCGAGCGACTCGGGATTCACGCGAATTTCGCCTACATCGAGCAACGGCTCGCCTACGAGAAGCTCAAGAAAGGCGAGATCGACGCGATGATCTCGGTGCAGGGAAAGCCCTCGAAGTTCAACTCGGGGGTCAAGGATGAGAACCTTCACTTCGTTCCGGTCGATTACGCCAAGTCCCTGCAGCCGGACTTCCTGCCCGCTCAGCTGACTTCCGAGGATTATCCGAACATGGTCCTTAAGGGCGAACGCATCGATACGATCGCAGTGCCGGCGGTGCTGGCCGCCTACAATTGGGCGCCCAACACCGAGCGCTATCGCCGGCTGGCGCGCTTCGTCGATGTGTTCTTCAACAAGATCGCGGCCCTGCAGCAGCCCCCGTTCCATCCGAAATGGAAAGAGGTCGCGCTCAATGCGCCGCTGTCCGGCTGGTCGCGGTTCCGGCCCGCTGGGCGACAACCAGGTGCGCGCGGTTGCTCCGGCGAAACCCGAGGACCGCGAGGCGCTGTTCCGGCAGTTCCTGGAGTGGCAGAAGAATCAGCCCGTCGCGCGCTGAGCAACGCCATTGCCGGTCCGGGGCGCGGGCGGAAACCCGCGCCCCAACCATTTCGAGGCTGTGGCGGGGACGCGCGATTCGCGGGCGACGCGCATTCGCGGTCCATTAATTTCTTGAGGAGACCCCATCGGACTGGAATGATTGAACGTCGCGTATTCGTATTGAAGGAAACTCCGGCGGCTTTGGGACGATGCGCCCGATCCGCGATTCAGGGCAAGCCGGCCGGACCACCCAATGCTGATCGCCTTGATGAGCGACATCCACGCCAACCGCGAGGCCTTCTCGGCCTGCTTGGCGCATGCGGCGCGCTACCCGGTCGATCGCTACGTGTTTTTGGGCGATTACGTCGGCTACGGCGCCGATCCGGGCTGGGCAGTCGACACGGTCATGGACCATGTCGAGCGCGGGGCCATTGCGATTCTCGGCAATCATGACGAAGCGATATCCGCCGCGCGGGTGCAAATGAACGAGATCGCCTTGGCCGCGATCGAATGGACGCGAGACAGGCTCGACGCAGGGCAGCGCGAATTTCTCGCCGGCCTGCCCCTCACAATGGAAGAAGCCGACCGGCTGTACGTGCACGCCAGCGCGTGGGCGCCGGCCGCGTGGCACTACGTGATGGACGCCTATGAGGCGCGGCAGAGCCTCGAGGCGACCGCGCGCCGCGTGACGTTCTGCGGCCACGTGCATGTGCCCGAGCTCTATCATCTGAGCGCCGCAACCAAGATCGGCGCGTTCACACCGGTCGCCGGGGTGGATATTCCGCTGTTGCGCCGGCGGCGCTGGCTCGCCGTGATGGGCGCGGTCGGCCAGCCGCGCGACGGCGTGCCCGCCGCCTGCTATGCCGTGCTCGACGAGCAGGAGAGCACGCTCACCTACGTGCGCGTGCCCTATGACGTCGCACGTGCGGCGGCAAAGATCCGCGCGGCGGGACTTCCGCCGATCCTCGCCGCCCGCCTGGAACAGGGATATTGATCGCAATGCCCGCCCGCCGCCGTCTCGAACCGGGACAGGTGATCGGCGGCTTCGAGCTGGAATCGCCGGATCCCGCTGCCGCGGTCTTCGAATATGCCGTCACCAATCAGGTCGATCACATCGTCGTCGGCGCGCGGGCGGGCTCCGGCCTGCCGCGCCATCTGGGCAGCGTGTCCTCGCGCGTGGTCGCGGAGGCGCCCTGCACGGTGACGGTCGTCCGAACGAATTGAATGGCGCCGTGCTTGCGATCCTCGGGAAATCCGCATTCTATTTGGCGGATCGGCCCGGACAGGCGCCGGCGCGGGAAGGACGACGCGATGGAGTGGGGAAGGGTGGCCGGCTTCGCGCTGGTCGCGGGCGCGAGCTTGCTTGCGGGCTGCGCTGCCGATTCCCCGATCCTCGAGCAGCTGATGGTCGTGCCCGGCTATTACGACACGTTGAGCTGCCCGGAGCTGATCGCGAAGCTGCGATCCGCGACGGAACGGGTGCGTGAATTGATCCTGCTCATGGAGAAATCGGGGGAGAATTCTACGGGCGCGATCGTCAACGCCGTCGCCTACAACACCGAATATGCCAAGGCGCGGTCGACCCAGAAGCATGCGGAGGAGGCGGCGGTGCGCAAGCGCTGCGATCTCAGCCCCGAGCCCGGCAATCCAGCGACCGGTCCGGAGGCGCTCAAGTCGCTGCACTGAACCGGCGCGATCGGGGCATCGCTACAGGGGCCCCGAACAGAGAAGCTTGAATCAGGCTGCGCCAGCCAGGGCCGAGCGGCAGCAGGGCAGCGTCCATGGTATTTCAATACGATTCCGGCCGTTTGTTGCTTTATTGCAACAGTAAAACGCGCGCCGTTGCTGTAGCATCGATTGATGCGGGGGGACCGATCATGAAATGCGCCTGGACGCTGGTCATTGGCGCTAGCCTATTCGCTTGCGCAGCCGCGAGTCCCGCCTTCGCGGCCGACCTGGCGATGCCGCCGCTGACGCCGCCTCCCGCGCCGGCTGCAGTTCCGGCTCTGCCTCCGGTTTACAATTGGAGCGGCTTCTTCGTCGGCGGCCACCTCGGCTACGGCTGGGGCGCCGAGTCGATGAGACTGACGCCCGACAGTTCCATTGTGCCCGCCATCGCCGCCGACCCGCGCGGTGTCGTTGCCGGCGTGCAATACGGAACGAACTGGCAATTCGACCGGATCGTGCTGGGCACCGAGTCCGATTTCTCGTTCACCGATATTCGTCGCTCGCAGACGATCATCACCAGCAGCCCGACGGTCACCAATACCGGCGAGCAGAAGCTGCCCTGGTTCGGCACCACGCGCGTTCGCGCCGGCTATACGCTGCAAGACAATCTCTTGATCTATGCGACAGGGGGCCTCGCCAACGGCACCGCGAAGGGGAGCTTTTCGGCCATTGGGCCCGGCGTCGGAGCCGTAGGATCCCGGAGCAAGACGTTGTGGGGCTGGACCGCCGGCGGCGGCCTCGAATACGGGATGGGGCCGTGGTCGGCCAAGATCGAATACTTGCATTACGACATCGGCACCCTGACGTTCTACACGATCGATACCAGCATTCCCGGTGGGTTGATCAAGGCCTCGACCAAGTTCGATGGCGACATGGTGCGCGTGGGCGTGGATTACCGCTTCGCCTGGACGCCCTGGCAGCTCATCTTCGGGCGTTGATTTCTCCCGGATTGAGCGGCTTTTCCGCTGATGCAATCAAGTCTCGGACCAAGTCATCGCGCGCCCGCATGAGGAGTAAGCGCGATCCAACTACAGGTCCGTCGAATGACTGTCGCCCCGCGCGCGGTTGCCTTGCGGCGCCAACAAAAAGCCGCCCGGTTTCCCGAGCGGCGATTTTTCCAATATGCCCGCCGTTCGCGACCGCAGGGCGATATGGGCTTTTCCCGGCACTTGGCTGTCCCGCTAAGGACCGACGTTTGGGCGTCGGCGGCCTTTGCCCCCTTTTCTAGCACCCGTATTGAGATTCGCGCTTCGACTCAAGCTCTGTCTTTGTGGTTAGCGGGGACGGTGCCGCTGCCGCGCCTCCATCGAGCACATAGCCCGGAGAGAGCGGAGCGAAATCCGGGGTCCCGGACTGCGCAGCGGCACAGGCCGCACATTTCCCATGATCGATAGCTCGCTCGATCCGGCTGCGAAGGGGGGCCGGCGGCTGCCGACCAGCTTACGACCGGCGCGGCCACATGTCGTAAGCGCGCACCCAAGCGGGCTCCTCGGCAGCCGGGAGTCGGCACAAGTTCAGGACGGTCCCGGTCGACAGCAGGGGGCAACCTGTGGGACCGAGACCGTCCCGGCCGGGCGACTTACTGACCCCCTCCCGACGGAGGAAGGCTAGGAGAGATTTGTGGCGCGTCCGGGGTCATTTGGTGTCA
>WNFC01010904.1_pt1 | contig 14462 bp, 11 predicted proteins | sample 5400541 | NCBI WGS metagenome assembly WNFC01 (sample SAMN13153342, study PRJNA577476) | soil metagenome | isolation source: 120 cm saprolite under Douglas fir tree site 2 hole 2 replicate 1 | place: USA:California | collected 2015-04-18
CGGGCGGCGCGCGTCCCGCCGCTGCGCCCGTGGGGATGCGGCCGGTCTCACCCATCCCGGGACGGCCCGCGCCGCCTCCGATGAACCGGCCGGTCGGACGTCCCGCGCCGCGCAAGACGGACCGGAAGCAGATCCTGCCGCCCCCGGTCAAGGACGAGCGCCCCGTCTACACGGGCCCGCCCCGCAAGATCACGCTCACGGAGGGCGTGACCGTGAAGGAGCTGGGCGAGAAGATGGAAGACGTCAAGAGCCGCGACATCATCAAGGCGCTCATCTCGCGCGGCATCATGGCCACCGTCAACCAGACCATGGATCCGCAGCTGGCCATCGAGCTGAGCCGCGAGTTCGGCTACGAGGCCTCGATCCAGTCCTTCGAGGAAGAGGTCGTCAAGGTCCAGACCACGGACAGCAAGGTGGAAGACCTCGTGGCGCGCGCGCCCGTGGTCACGGTCATGGGCCACGTCGACCACGGCAAGACGTCGCTGCTCGACGCCATCCGCGAGACTTCGGTCGCGGCGGGCGAGGCGGGCGGCATCACCCAGCACATCGGCGCCTATCACGTCGACGTGGGCAACCGGAAGGTCGTCTTCCTGGACACGCCCGGTCACGAGGCCTTCACCCTGATGCGCGCCCGCGGGGCGAAGGTCACGGACGTGGTCGTGCTGGTGGTCGCGGCCGACGACGGCGTGATGCCGCAGACGGTCGAGGCCATGGACCACGCCAAGGCCGCCGGCGTCCCCATCGTGGTCGCGGTGAACAAGATCGACAAGGCCGATGCGCAGCCGGACCGGGTCAAGCAGCAGCTGTCCGACCGCGGGCTCATGCCCGAGGAGTGGGGCGGCACCACCGTCTTCGTGAACGTGTCGGCCAAGAAGAAGCAGAACCTCGAGCAGCTCCTCGAGATGCTGCTGCTCGTGGCCGACCTCCAGGAGCTGAAGGCCAATCCGAAGAAGCCGGCCGTCGGGACCGTCCTCGAGGCGCGCCTCGACAAGGGCCGCGGGCCGGTGGCCACCATCCTCGTCCAGGACGGCACGCTGAGGGTCGGCGACACCATCGTGGCGGGGGCGGTAGCGGGGAAGGTCCGCGCCCTCAACGACGATCACGGCGAGCGGCTGAAGGAAGCGGGACCGGCGACGCCGGTCGAGATCCTCGGCCTGCAGACCCTGCCCGAGCCGGGCGACCAGCTCATGGTGGTCACCGACCAGCTCAAGGCGCAGTCCATCGTCCAGTTCCGCCAGCTCAAGCTCCGCGAGAAGGCGATGGCCTCGTCGTCGAAGATCCGGCTCGAGGACCTCGGCCGCGCCATCGCGGAGGGCCAGCTCCAGGAGCTGCCTCTGGTGGTGAAGGCGGACGTCCAGGGGTCGGTGGAAGCGGTGACGGACCAGCTCCTCAAACTGCCCCAGGACAAGATCAAGCTGCGGGTGATCCGCTCGGGGGCGGGCGCCATCAGCGAGGGCGACGTGCTCCTGGCCGCCGCCTCCAACGCGGTCGTGATCGGCTTCAACGTGCGGCCGGAGCGCAAGGCCGCGGACGCGGCCGAGCGCGACAAGGTGGAGATCCGCCTCTACACCGTCATCTACGACGCGGTGGAGGACATCAAGAAGGCCATGGAGGGCCTGCTCGAGCCCACCATCCGCGAGGTGCGGCTGGGCGCGGCGGAGGTGCGCGACACTTTCAAGATCTCCAAGGTCGGGACCATCGCCGGCTCCTACGTGACGGACGGGAAGGTCAACCGGCAGGCGCAGGTCCGCCTGCTCCGCGACAACGTCGTGATCCACACCGGCAAGGTGTCGTCGCTCAAGCGGTTCAAGGACGACGCGAGCGAGGTCAAGGCCGGCGTCGAATGCGGCATCGGGATCGCGGGCTACAACGACGTCAAGCCCGGCGACGTCATCGAGTTCTTCACGACCGAAAAGGTGAAAGAAACGCTGCAGTAATTTTCGGCGGCGGTAACCTCCTTACGGGCGCCGTAAGGGGAGGCGCCTCCTCGCGGGGCTAAGTCCTTTCCTGCGTGGCCCGAGGCCGCGGCATCGTCCTTGCCAATGGGATGGAGCGGTGGTCGTTTTCGACTAGTAGCCACCGCCGCCGGGGAGGGTTGCTCGCGAGGGACGATCTTCCCCGGCGGATCTGCTCTCGCCTCGGGAACGACCGCTGGCCACGGCGACCGCGGGCCTAGAATAGGTCCATGGTCATCGGCCTCCTCACCCTCGATCTGCACTTTCCCGGCGCCCGGTCCCTCAAGGACAAGCGGCAGGCCCTGCGCAGCCTCGAAACGAAGATCCGCAACCGGTTCAACGTCGCCGTGGCCGAGGTCGAGCACCAGGACCTGTGGCAGCGCTCACGGCTGGCCGTGGTGTCCGTCAACACGGACCACGGCCACCTCGAGTCCACCCTCCAGAGCGTGGCCGGCGAGGCCGAGAACGCCCGCGACATCCAGGTCCTGGACGTGAGCACGGAGATCCTGTGAGTCGGAGGACGGAGCGGCTGGCGGAGGAGATCCGCGAAGAGGTGGCCCTGCTCATCGCGAGCGAGCTCAAGGACCCGCGCATCGGGTTCGTGACGGTGACGCGCGTCGAAGTCACGCCCGACCTGCGCACGGCGCGCATCTACGTCGGCGTCCTCGGGACCGAAAAGCAGCGTACGACCTCCCTGGCCGGGTTGAAGCAGGGCGCGGGTTTCTTGCGACGCGCCCTCGGCCGGACGCTCCGCTTGCGCTACACGCCCGAGCTGGTGTTCCAGTACGACGAGGGTCTCGAGGCCAGCGACCGCGTCGCGAAGCTGCTGGCCGAGATCGGCAGCAGTCCCACGGCGGCCCCGGCGGAAAACTCCGAAGACGACGACGAGTAGCGCGATGCTCGACGGCGTGCTGGTGGTGGACAAGCCCGCCGGCCCGACCTCGCACGACGTGGTGGACCACGTGCGCCGGAGCCTGGGTTTGCGGCGGGTGGGGCACACCGGCACCCTCGATCCGTTCGCCACCGGCGTCCTGCCCGTCTGCGTGGGCAAGGCGACGCGCCTGGCGCGTTTCCTGGCCGCGGGCGAGAAGACGTACCGGGCGACCGCCCGCCTCGGCTTCGCCACCACGACCGACGACGTCACCGGAACGCCGCTGACGGCGCCGCGCGCCGTCTCCCTCGACCGCGCCGCTCTGGAGGCGGCCGCCCACTCGCTCGTCGGCGAGCAGTTGCAGGTCCCGCCCGCGTACTCGGCGAAGCGCAGCGGCGGGGAGCGCCTCTACGACCTGGCCCGCCGGGGCGTGGCCGCCCCGCGCCCGCCCGTTCCCGTCGTGGTCTACGCGTTCGACGTCTTGCGCCTGGCCGGAGACGAGGTCGAGATCGAGGTGCGCTGCGCGGCGGGGACCTACGTGCGGGCCCTGGCCCGCGACCTGGGCGAGCGCCTGGGGACGGGCGCGCACCTCGTGGCCCTGCGCCGCCTGGCGAGCGGGAATTTCGGCGAGGCGGCGGCGGTGAGCTGGGACGACGTGCCCGTCCGTGGCCGCGACGCGCTCATCCCGATGGCGGCCCTGCTGACCGAGCTCCCCGCGGTGACCGTCACCGACGAGGGGCAGCGCGCGCTTCGCCATGGGCGCGACCTTGCCGCCGCGCTTCTCGTCGGGGGATTCCCCTCCGCCTCGGGTCGTTGGTGGCGTGTCCTGGACGCGTCGGGGGCGCTGCTCGCTTTGGCCAGCCCGCGCGGCACGGAGACAGCGGGGGAGCTGCCCGTGGATCCCATCCTCCACCCCGACATCGTGCTGCTCGAGACGGCGGGCTAGGCTGGAGACGACGCGCTAGATCGAGACCGTGCCCGCGACGCATTCGGCCGGAGGGGCCCCGCGCCGGAACACGCGCGCCGTCCCCCCCTCGAGGTGCGCGACTCCCGCCTCGATCCTCAGCCACGCGCCCTCGCGCAGCCCGACCACCGGGCCGTCGTTCTCCTGCAGGAAAGTGACGATGCGCTCCTCCTGCGTCTCCCCCATGTGCGTCGAGGCCGGGTCCGGGTCCAGGTAGTGCGGGCTGATCTGGAAAGGCACGAGGGCGAGGGCGTCGAACGACGGCGGCTGGACGATCGGCATGTCCTTCGTGGTCTTGATCGTGGGACCGGCCACGATCGAGCCCGCGCTGGAGCCGACGTAGGCGAGGCCGCTCGCGACGGCGCGCGGGATGGCCGCGACGAGGCCGGTCGCGTAGAGCCGGTGCAGGAGGCGGAAGGTATTGCCGCCGCCTACGAACACGGCGTCGGCGTCGGCGAGGGCCTGCGGGCGCCGGTGTAGGGACTCGACCTCGTAGCCCAGCGCGGCCAGGCGGCGGCCCGCCTTCTCCGCATAGCCGTCGAGGTCGAACTCCGCGAAGGGCACGAAGGCGACCCGGGCCCGCGCGCCCAGGAAGGCCTGCAGGGCGTCCGCGGCATGGTCGAGGTATCCGCGCCCGTGCTGGGTGGAGTTGCTGAGGAGGAGAATCCGGGTGGAAGTCGTCATGTCCGTATATATCAACAGCTATGTTAACTGTCAATTGCCATAACAATGTGGACGCCGGGGGAGACCTTGCGCTCCCCCGACGTCCCCCATCTCTCTCACGACGGCTCAGCGCGGTTCGAGGATCCGGCTCAACGTCCCCTTCTCGGCGCTGCGCCGGACGGTCGCCGTCGCCGCCGCCGACGCGGAGCTCGCCGATGTCGACGTCAGGGTCACTTGGTAGGCGACGGATTCATCCGTGTCGCCGTAGTTCGCCACGTACAGCGTGTACGCGCCTGCGGCCAGGCTCGGCACGCTGAGCTTCTCCGGCTTCATCAAGACGCTCTCCTCGGTGGCGACGAAGCCGCAACTCCGGTCGTTGAAGGTCTGCAAGGTGCACGGTTCGGCGCCGCGGGCGAGGAAGATGTCGACGTCGTTGGTGGCGAAGGTCCAGTCCACGGTGGCGGCGAGGGAGCCGGCCGCCGTCGTGATGAACACGATGGGCGCCACCGTGCTCCGTCCGATCGGTCCGTTGCCCTGCGAGATGACCCTCGTCACTGCAGCCGGCGGCGGCGGCGTGGGTGTTGGCGGCGTCACGACCTTGTCACCGCAACCGGAGAGACCGACGGCGATCGTCGCGATGACCAGGCATGGGAGGACGGCGAGGCCGCCGCCGTACTGCTTTCGTGCGCTCATTTCTCTGTCTCCAAGTGAAGGTGGATGCGCGATGCGCATGTCACCGGTTCCAGTTCCTTAGCGGTGCATCCGGATGTCGCTGGCGAACGCATAGAGCACCCGCTGTGCCACGCGATGCCGATCGATCGGTTTCGATCGGAACTCGCGGCGAGGTATGGGAGTCCCGCGCGCGCGGGGCGGTGCGGCGGCGCGGAGGCGCGCGGGATCAGGCGCTCAGTGAGTGCGCGGAAAGCCCAACGGCTGCGCGCCGCGGCCTAGTCGGCGAGGCGGTACACGCGGGCCCCGTCTTCCTCGTGCACGGGGACGAGCAGGCCGGTGGCATCGAAGCGGAGGCGGTCGGCTCCGTAGAGCGCGACGTAGCGCGCGCCCAGCCCGCGCGCGATGGCCATGGCCTCCGCGGCGTCGCTGGTGTGGAAGAAGCGGTACACGACGTCGTGGCGCGCCTCGAGCGCGGGCGCGGGGGCGAACTGCGTGAGCCAGGGCGTGAAGCGCTCGTAGGGCACGCGACGGCCGATGAGGATCACGGGCGCGGGCGGATAGCGGGCGCCTGGTCTCTGCAGGACGATCTCGCCGGGCTGGCTGACCGCCTTCAGCGCGGCCATGGCCCGCACCATCGCCGCGGGCAGCGGGTCGAGAGGCTCCGTCGCCTTCTTGACCGCGAACTGCACGGTCGAAGGAAGGGCCAGGAACGCGAGCGTGGCCAGCACGGCCACGCGGGGGGCGGCGCCCGTCTCCATCCATCGCGCCAGCGCGCCGGCGGTGAACAGCCAGAGCAGCGGGCCGCCCTGTTCGACGAGGTAGGCGGCGTCGTTCACCGCCTTCTGCCCCTCGAGCATCTCGGGCGCGGACACGCGGAAGAGGAGACCGAGCGGCCAGGCCGCCAGCGCCATCGCGGCCAGCGCGGGCGCGATCACGTCCGGCTGGCGCAGGGCGCGCACGGCGGCGGGGACGCCGAAGAGGCGGAGGCCCAGGGAGGCGGCGATCCACAGCACGGCGAAGCCCGCGAGGCGCGGGCCGTCGAGCGGTGCGAGCCCCAGGCTCTCACGGGTGATACGCACGAGGTCGAGCGGCGCGAACGTCACCGCGACCGTCCGTCCTCCCTGGCCCAGGGCCAGCGCGAGCGTGGCCATCGACACGAGACCGAACACCAGCGCCACTTCGCGTCGCCGCGAGCGGACGAGCGCCACCAGCAGCCCCAGCGCGAGGTGCGCGCCCAGGAACACCTTGAAGAACGGGACGGCCACGGCCAGGGCCGCGGACACCGCCCACCAGCCGCGCCCTTCCCCCGCGGCGGCCCGCGACAGCGCCGCCATCGCGGCCAGGGCCAGGGCCAGGGCGGGGACGACCGGGTTCGCGAGCGCCAGCGAGACGAGCACGTTCCCGCGCAGCAGATCCGACCACCAGTGCGCCTGCGAATTGAGCGCGAACGCGAAGGAGAAGTCGGTCGCGACGAGCGTCCAGCCCGCGAGGGCCACTCCCACCTGCGACAGGCCCAGCCGCGCCGCCGCCGCGCGCACGGCGAGGAGCAGCGCGACCGCGAAGACGGTCACGTCGAATCGGGAGATGGAATCGTAAGGGTCGATCGCGGCCCAGCGCAGCGCGGCCGCCCGCACGAGATCCGTACCGAGGTGATAGCCGAGCGGGAACCCCGACACTCCGGGCACCTGCGGCGGATAGCCCAGGGTCAGCTCGCGGACGAGGCCGACATGGAACCCGGTGTCGTAGGAGAAGGGGGGCGGTTCGAGCAGGAACTCGCCGGATGCGGCCACGCGATTCAACCGATATTGGGTCAGGGCGAGGAGAAGGGCGATGGCCAAGGCCGGCGCCACCGCCCCGCGGAGGGACGGGCCGGAGGCCTGTGCGCCGGTGCCCCTCCACAAGAGCACGGCGCTCGCGAGCAGGACGGCGATGGGGAAAAGCCACGGGAGCCCGCTGACGAGCGAGAGCCAGTAGGCTCCGGCGCTGAACGCGATCCCGAGGGGCAGGACGAGCGCGGGGTCGACAGAAACGCCGGCCAGACGCTGGAGTCCGGCGCCCGGCCCCACGAGCGCGACCAGCAGGAAGGCCGCATAGCGCGCTGTGGCTGCTAACATGCTGAAGGCGTGCCGATTATGCGGGGGTCGGCGCGGTCGCGATCATGTGCGACCGGGCCGCGGCTGTCAAGCACGGCCGCCGAGGCTCAAACCGGCGCGATTCCAGGGTTTACAGGGAAAAGAGCGGTGTGTTACGATGGGCGCTTATTGAAAACGAGATAAGGGGAGGTAAGTCGGGTGACGCTCAGCAAGGTTCAGAAGACGACGATCATCCAGGGGCATCAGACGCATGGGTCCGACACGGGCTCGCCCGAGGTCCAGATCGCGATCCTCAGCGAACGGATCAGCTACTTGACGGAGCATTTCAAGGCCCACGCCAAGGACCATCATTCGCGCCGCGGACTCATGATGCTGGTCGGACAGCGCCGGCGGCTGCTCGACTACCTGAAGACCAAGGACGTGAAGCGGTACCGTGGGATCGTCGACAAGCTGGGCCTTCGGAAGTAAGAGCAGTCGCGTCACACAGACCCGGACCCCACCTCAAGAAGCGCAAGTAAGCACGAGCGAGAGCCGCGGGCGCCCACCCGGTCGCCCGGCATCCTCGCGTTCGCCATCATTGGCGGGCCCTCCAAGGGGAGGCCCCGCGCGGAGCGGAGAAGAAAGACATGACCATGCAACGTGTGGAGATGCCCCTCGGCCGCTACACCCTCTCGTTCGAGACGGGGCGGATGGCCAAGCAGTCGGACGGCGCCGTGGTCGTACGGCTCGGCGACACCGTCGTGCTGGCGACGGCCAACGCCCTGCGTGACGCGAAGGCGGGGGTCGACTTCCTGCCCCTCACCGTCGACTATCGCGAGAACACCTACGCCGCGGGGAAGATCCCGGGCGGGTTCTTCAAGCGCGAAGGCCGGCCCAACGAGAAGGAAGTCCTGACCTCTCGGATGATCGACCGCCCGCTGCGGCCGCTCTTCCCCGAAGGCTACAACCACGAGACGCAGGTCATCGGCCTGCTTCTTTCCGCCGATCTCGAGAACGACTCCGATACGCTCGCCATCACCGGGGCCAGCACGGCGCTCCTCCTCTCCGAGATCCCGTTCACCACGCCCGTCGCCGCCGTGCGCGTGGGCTACTGGGACGGCCAGCCCGTGGTCAACCCGACCTCGACCGAGCTGCGCACCAAGAGCACGCTCAACCTCATGATCGCAGGCACGGACGAAGCCATCGTGATGGTGGAGGCGGGCGCCCAGGAGATCACCGAGGAGGTGATGCTCCAGGCCCTGGCCACCGGCCACGAGGCGATCAAGAAGATCGTCGCCATGCAGCGCGACCTGCAGCAGAAGGCCGGCAAGCCGAAGTGGACGTTCACCGCCAAGACCCTGGACCAGGGGTTCGTGTCCTGGGCCGAGCAGGAGATGCAGGGACCGCTGCTCCAGGCCATGCAGGTGCCGGGCAAGATCGAGTCGTACGCCCGCATGAAGGCCGTGAAGACGGAGCTGCTGGCCCGCATCCCGGAGACGGAGCCGGAGAAGCGCGCGATGGTCGGCGCCGTCTACGAAGGGCTCCGCGAGAAGGTCGCGCGACGCGAGATCCTGGAGAACAACCGCCGCCACGACGGCCGCCGGTTCGACGAGATCCGGGCCATCAGCGGCGAGGTCGGAGTCCTCCCCCGGACGCATGGCTCCGCACTCTTCACCCGCGGGGAGACCCAGGCCCTGGTCACGGTGACCCTCGGCACCTCCGAGGACATGCAGATCATCGACACCGTGCAGGAGCCGGACCACAAGAAGCGGTTCATGCTGCACTACAACTTCCCGCCCTTCTCGGTCGGGGAGGTGAAGTTCCTGCGCGGTCCCGGCCGCCGCGAGATCGGGCACGGCGCACTGGCGGAGCGCTCGCTGCGCGAGATGCTGCCCGACGAGGACAAGTTCCCCTATACCGTCCGCATCGTCTCCGACATCCTGGAGAGCAACGGCTCTTCGTCGATGGCCTCGATCTGCGGCGGCACCCTCGCCTTGCTCGACGCCGGGGTACCCCTCAAGGCGCCGGTGGCGGGGGTGGCCATGGGCCTGGTGAAGGAAGGCGACAAGTACGCGATCCTGACCGACATCGCCGGCGTCGAGGACCACTACGGCGACATGGACTTCAAGGTCGCGGGCACGCGCGCCGGCATCACCGCCCTCCAGATGGACATCAAGATCGGCGGCATCAACCAGGAGATCCTGTCGCGCGCGTTGGAGCAGGCGCGGGTCGGCCGCATCTACATCCTGGACAGGATGCTGGAGGCGCTGCCGGAAGCGCGGCCGAGCATCAGCACGTACGCCCCGCGCATCATCACCATCAAGGTCCCGGTGGACAAGATCCGCGACATCATCGGGCCCGGCGGCAAGATGATCCGGTCCATCGTCGAGCGGACGGGCTGCAAGATCGACGTCGAGGACGACGGGCGCGTGTCGATCGCCTCCGTGGACGAGACGGCGGCGCGCAAGGCCGTGGCCATCATCGAGGAGCTCACCGCCACCGCCGAGCTCAACAAGACCTACCTGGGCAAGGTCGTGCGCGTGGTCGACTTCGGCGCCTTCGTCGAGATCATCCCCGGCACGGACGGCCTGCTGCACGTGAGCGAGATGTCGCACCAGCGCGTCCAGGACGTCCGCACCGAGGTGAAGGAAGGCGACCAGATCCTGGTCAAGGTCGTCAACATCGACCCCTCCGGGAAGATCCGTCTCTCGCGCAAGGCCCTGCTCGAAGGCGGGGAGGCCGGAGGGTCGGGGTCGGGCGGCCCGGGCGAGCCGCAGCCGGCCGGCGCCTACTCCGATCGTGGATCCCACGACTCTCACCGCTCGCATGGTGATCGTCCCCGTGGCGATCGGGACCGTGGCCGTGGCGGCGACCGTGGCGGACGCGATCGCGGCGGCTCTCGCCCCCCATGCGCCCCTCGCGGGGGCGGCTGCTCGTGCTCTGCCTGACCTCGCTGTTCTTCGCGGGCTTCCGGCCGGCGGCTGACACCGCCGGCCTGGCCCCGCCGCGGGAGCAGCCGCAGGACGTGGTCGCCTCGCGGTCGGGCTTCTCGCCGAGCGTGATCCACGCGCGCAAGGGCGAGGCGGTGCACCTGCGCCTCACCAGCCGCGACCAGGAGCACTGCTTCGCCGTGGACGCGTCCCGGATCGAGAAGCGGATCGTGCCCGGCCGCACCACCGCGGTCGACATCACGCCGGATCGCGCGGGCACGTTCCCCTACTACTGCTGCCTCGAGAAGGGCGACGCCGCCGACACCGAGCGCGGCCGCCTCGTGGTCGCGGAGTAGGGGGCGTTAATCTCAGGGGGGGCACTCGCGCCTCTTCCGATGGCCGCTCGCGACCCCCCCTGAACCCCCCCACCGCTCACCGCCACTGCGTGGCGCTGAGCTCCTGATTCCCTACCGACAGGCCGTAACAGGCGATATGGTGGGAGGTCCTCGGCCAGTCGGTAGTGGGCCTGGAGGCACTCGCGGAGGCTGGGCACGCCCTCCAGCAGGCCTTCCACGACGACGATCTCGAAGACGCCGGTCTCGCAATCGCGCACGATCGGGCGCGTGCGCAGGAGCCCGGCGCGGCTGAGGGTCAGCAGGCCGAACGGCTCCACCAGCACCGGCCTTCGATTGAGGACGAGCACGGCCAGGTTCTCGGAGAGGATCGGCCCGTCCGTGTCGCGGACCACCTCCCACAAACGGCGGAAGCCCGCGTCCTGATCGGGATTGGCGATGGCGCGCGGGAGCTGGTGGGCCCAGTTGTGCGTGTAGTGCGCCACCGCCGCGGCGAGGAGCAGGAGGGCCAGGCGGGCGGTGGACCCCAGACGCTTCCCCAGAAGCGGCAGCGCCGCCGCGGCGGCCAGGACGGTGGCCATCCAGGGCTCGACGTAGTAGTTCTGCACCGCGCCTTCCTTGGCGATGGTGGCGAGACCCGCGAGGCTGAGGCCCCAGTAGATCCAGAGCGCCCCCGCCCGGTCCTCGGCCCACCCGGCGCGTCGGCGGGCCACCAGGACGAACAAGAGGACCAGGAGCAGCGGCCACGCGACCCGCATCAGCTCGCCATAGCCTTCGCCGAGCCGGGACCAGTCGAATCCGGCGGCGGCGGTATAGGTGACGAGATGGCGGTAGGCCTCGCCGTCCGTCGCGAAGACGAGCAGGCCGAACAACGCGGCCAGGGGCAGAGCGAAGCCGGCGAGGGCGGCCGCGAATCGTCGCGGCGATCCGGACAGGGCCAGGGACACGAGGACGGCGACGGGCGCGAGCAGGGCGTTCTGCTTCGTGAAGAAGGCGAGCCAGAACAGCGCGAACACGGTGCCCAGGCGCGCCCCCCGCGTGAACGCGAGCAGGCCCGCGGCCGAGAAGAAGATGGCCAGCATGTCCACGCGCGCGAGCGGGCCCCAGGTCTGAACGAACCACGGGCACAGGGCCACTCCGGCCAGGGCCGCCGCCCATGGGCGCGAGTTCCCCAGGCCCCGCGCGATCGCGTACACCGCGGCCACGATTCCCACGGTGGCCAGCACCGAGAGGAGCCGAGGGACCCACAACGTCGGACCGAGCCAGCGGTAGAGCGGCCAGACCAGGACGGGGAAGACGGGCGGGTAGTTGAGGTGGACGTACGGATAGCCGTGGAGGTCCATGAAGTACGTTCCCCGCTCGTCCAGGAGCTGTACCATGGCCAGGATGCAGCCCTCGCCGTAGTCGCGGCTGTAGGGCGAGCGCAGGTAGAGCCAGGCCTTGAGCGCGAAGCGCGCGGCGCTGTGGATGAGGACTCCCGCGAGGCCGAGGGCAAGGAGCAGGCTGGGGGTCGCGCGGGCCGAGAGTCTCACCGGGCGGGACGGTAGTCGCGCCCTCGCGCCGCGTCAACACACTTGGGATGGGACCCGCGAGTAGAATCGGACCGGGTGAACTACGCCTTCCTGATCGACAACCGGCGGTGCATCGGATGCCATGCCTGCTCGGTGGCGTGCAAGACCGAGCACGAGGTCCCGGTGGGCGTCGCCCGCACCTGGGTCAAGTACGTCGAGAAGGGCGCGTTCCCGGACACGCGGCGCACCTTCCAGGTGACGCGCTGCAACCACTGCCAGGACGCACCCTGCGTGGAGATCTGTCCGACCACGGCGCTCTTCCGGCGGCGCGACGGGATCGTGGACTTCGACGGTGGGCGCTGCATCGGCTGCAAGGCCTGCATGCAGGGCTGCCCCTACGACGCGATCTACATCGACCCCGCCACGGAGACGGCGGCGAAGTGCAACTTCTGCGCGCACAAGGTCGAGGTGGGCCTGGAGCCGCCTTGCGTCACCGTCTGCCCGACGCAGGCGATCGTGGCCGGCGACCTCGACGACGCCTCCAGCCGCATCGCGCAGATGACGGGCCGCATCCCTCTCCAGGTGCGCAAGCCGGAGAAGGGCACGCGTCCGAAGGTGTTCTACGTGGAGGCGGATGCGGCGTCGCTCCTTCCCGCGGCCGCGCCCCCGGCGTCCGACTACATGTGGGCGCAAGCGCCCCAGCTGCTCGGCCTCACCGGCCTGCCCGCGCCCGATGCCGCGGGCGCGCCCCGCCGCACCTACGGCGTGCGCGAGCAGCACCGCAATTCGTGGGGATGGAAGGTGTCCGCCTATCTCTGGACGAAGTCGCTGGCCGCGGGCGCCTTCCTCGTCCCCGCCGTCCTCGCCGCGGGGTTGCCGTGGAGGGAGCCGGTCGCGATCGGCGCCCTGGTGGTGGCGCTCCTCGCGCTGGCCACGACGGGCGCGCTGCTCGTCGCGGACCTGCGCCAGCCCGCGCGGTTCCTGTGGACGCTGACCCGCCCGCAGTGGCGGTCCTGGCTCACGCGCGGCTCCTACGTGATCGCCGCCTACGGGCTCGCTCTGACCGCGCTCATCGGGCTCGGCCTGGCGCATCGTCCCGTGCCCCCGGTGCTGACGAGTCTCACCGCGCTCCTGGCCGCCGGCACCGCGACCTATACGGCCCTGCTGTTCGGGCAAGCCAAGGGGCGCGACCTCTGGCAGTCGGCTCTTCTCGGCCCGCACCTGCTCGTGCAGGCGCTGACCGCCGGCGCCGCACTGTTCGCGCCCTCCTGGCTGCTCTTCCTCCTCCCCCTCAACGGCCTGCTCGTGGCGGGCGAGGTGTGGGGCCGCCACGCCACCGAGGACGCGCGGATGGCCGCGCGGTTGATCCAGGACGACATGCGGTTCACGACGGGCGTGCTGGTCCTGGGCCATCTCCTGCCCCTCTCGATCCTCTGGGGGCCCTCGGGCCTGCGCCTGCTGGCCGCGCCCCTGACCCTGTTCGGCCTCTTCGTCTGGGAGCACCTCTACGTGCAGGCGCCGCAGCGGATCCCCCTCGCATGACGATCGAGCGATTACTGCCCGGCTCCGCCCTCCAGTCCTACCCGCCGCCCGATCGCTGGGACGACTGGCGCGAGTACGACGTCAAGGCCTGGCCGCGGCGCGTCGAGCGCCGCTACATGCTCGTCCCGACGATCTGCTTCAACTGCGAGGCGGCCTGCGGCCTGCTCGCCTTCGTCGATCGCGAGACGATGCGCGTGCGGAAGTTCGAAGGCAACCCCCTCCACCCGGCCTCACGCGGGCGCAACTGCGCGAAGGGGCCGGCCACCATCAACCAGATCCACGATCCGGAGCGGATCCTCTACCCGCTCAAGCGCGCGGGCGCGCGCGGGGCCGGGCGCTGGCAGCGGGTGAGCTGGGACCAGGTCCTGGACGAGATCGGCGCGCGCATACGCAAGGCGTTCCAGGAAGGCCGGCGAAACGAGGTCATGTATCACGTCGGCCGCCCCGGCCACGAGCGCGCGATGGACCGCGTGCTGAAGGCCTGGGGGATCGACGGACACAACTCGCACACGAACGTGTGCTCCTCGTCGGCGCGCCTCGGCTACGCCCTCTGGTCCGGATACGACCGGCCCAGCCCCGATCACGCGCGCGCGCGTTTCATCCTGCTCCTCTCGTCCCATCTGGAGGCGGGCCATTACTTCAACCCCCACGCGCAGCGGATCATCGACGGCAAGCTCGCGGGCGCGAAGCTGGCCGTGATGGACCCGCGCCTCAGCAACACGGCGTCGATGGCCGACTTCTGGCTGCCCACCTACCCGGGCAGCGAGGCGGCGGTGCTCCTGGCCATGGCGAAGGTGCTGCTGGACGAAGGCCTCGCCGACCTCGAGTACGTGGAGCGCTGGACGAACTGGCGGGAGTACATGGCCCATCGCCGCGCGGGCGTGGAGCCCACCTTCGCCGCCTTCGTGGCTGCGTTGAAGGACGAGTAC
>WNFC01026212.1_pt1 | contig 14461 bp, 27 predicted proteins | sample 5400541 | NCBI WGS metagenome assembly WNFC01 (sample SAMN13153342, study PRJNA577476) | soil metagenome | isolation source: 120 cm saprolite under Douglas fir tree site 2 hole 2 replicate 1 | place: USA:California | collected 2015-04-18
TTATGGTCAAAGCTGTATTCAGTGCTGGCTTCGTATCCAGCCCATGCCCAACCGTTGACATGCGCGGTATAAACCACACTTGTGTGTCTCATCGTGTCTTCTCCTGTTTGCGCTGGTTATGCCCACAAGTGGCATGGCCAATCTCTTTAGCTTTCCCGCATGTACACACCGTAGACTGTCGCAACGCAATCTGTAACGCTGACTCTTCGGGATATCGTTCAGACCAGTCGATCAATTCCAGTTTGCGTGTCATTTCTTCTCCTGTTTGCGCCATTTACCGTGACCGTGACTGAATACCATTGGTGATGCGCTGACCACAGTGCATCATGTATGCGTACTTGGCCGAATCCCACAGCTTTGCAATCTGTGCATGTGTTACGTGCACTGTGGTGCTCTGGCGCACCATGTCCTGCACATCAGCAAAGGTAGGCGTATGGTCAACAAGTGTGGCAAGGTGCCTTGCCTGCCAATACAGATTCCCCATCATGTAGCGGTCGCATTGTGTCATTGTGCTTGCTCCTTCTTGGGCTCATTCCAATATGGCGTCCTACACTTGGGATTCGCACATCTCTTGGGCAAGTGTTCACTGTGCGCAATCCATCTGTGCCCACAGCGTGTGCATGTGCAGACCGACCTGGCGACAGTTTCAGTCATTACCTGTTCACCTGATATTTAGCTGCTTGTTTACACTCTAGATGGATGCGACTGTATGCATATGGACCATGTGCATAATCCTTTTGTGGCCCAATGTAATAGCTATCTCCCGTATTGATTACGCGGTTGCAGGCAGGATCAAAACACCCGCACTTGCCTGCTTTACTTGCTACCGCTTTGTCACCCTCGTACTTCATGCCACGTATGGTATCCCTCTGCGGTATCCCTGTCAACACAATAATATGAACTATATTCACCTTGTTTACATGGACTTACAGCCAAGCGGTGTAAGCTGTGCAAAACCTGTGGATAATTCTTGACAATCTGAGGTGGGTTGCAGCTGGCCAGATCGGCCCTTGTCGAGACTATTGGGTTTGTGAGATAACGTGCAGGTGACTCAAGCGCTTCCCTTGCCGCAGTGTGAGCTGCCCCAGATCGCCGGGCGTATCATATGGACCTGCACCAAATGTGGACATCACAATAATGCTTGGTTTGGCCATGGTGTATGGAAAGATGATTGTGGCCATTGTGGTGAGTCATTCACCGTGGTGCAATATCCTGTGCCACGTGGCAGTGCAGGTCGGTCTCGGCTACACTTCGCATTATGGCTACAGCGTCAGGACCGATTGTCCCGCCGTTGACCATTGTCTGTGATGTCATTGTCATTGTCGTCCCCTTACAGACCCCGCGTGACCATCCAGCAGACGCTTCACCACGCTCAACCCCGCTGTTCATGCGGGCTGCCGTGACGCTGGGCATTATGCCAGATGTCCCTCCGATTGTCCAGGGGGTGACCGGCATGGTGGTCATGTAGATGTACATGGTCACACGTGGTCATAAAAAATATTATGCAGATTGTCGTTGACAGCAAGGGGGACATGATGTACATTGTGACCTGTGTGGGAGGTCACACGACACATGAGAATCACCGTCGAGGACGTGGAGATGGTCAACTGGGAGGCCGTCACGGAACGGCTCGGACAGGAGACACAACAGGAGCTGGCACGCGTGATAGCGTCGGCACAACAGGCCCTAAAAGCACTCGAACCGGGGGAGCGCAAGACCATTGCGGTGAGGGTGGGATCACTGACCGTGGCGAGGCCGAAATGACCCCGCTCAGGTTTATTTTGCCCCTGTTGCTGGCCATTCCGTCAATGGCCCAGAACGTACTACCGGAGGCTCCCACGTCTCAAACTGAGATAAGGGTCAGCTCCGCCGGCAGGACCCTCGATCCCATCCGTGACTGGAAGTTCTGGACCGGCACCGGAGTGCTCGTGGGGGCCATGCTCTACGACCAGCAGCAGACCCTCGATGGCCTGAAGCACACCGGCTGCGTGGAGGCGAATGGCGACAATCCCAGGCCCACGCGTGGCGACCTGATGCGTAGAAACCTGCCCTTTGTCGTGGGGATCACCGGGATCAAGTACCTGATGGCACGTTATGCCCATGTGTCATGGTGGTCCTACTCGGTAGGTGACGGAGTTGGGGCTGCCGTGCACATCCACGCGGGGATGGAGTGGAACAGTTGCAGGTGAACGTGATACATAGGAGGAATTATGGTGGTTGACATCGCGACATGGGCTGAAGCTGAGGCTCCCAAAGTGACCAGGTACAGGCGGATGCCACCGACATTCCCAGTGAGCACTAAGGCTGACGCTGCCCGTAAGTTCGCAGCCGACGTGTTTGAGGATGGCTTGGAGCCCATTGAGGACGCTAACCAGCTATCCTCCCTGCTCTTGGACTTCTACGAAGACCAGATACAGATGGAAGTCACCAACCCGAGCGACGGCGACAAGCAAAGGGCCTGTGACGAAGCTCACGGGCACGTGCTCAAGGTCGAGGGCAATGACATCACCTGCACCACCTGCTCAGCACGCTGGCAGGGCGTACCTTACTGATGCGAGCTCTCGATGAACTACGAGAGCAGGTCCACAGCTACCCTACGCCTGTGCCCTATATCTGGGTCCCTAAGGGCAGGGGTAAGATGGATGCCATTGCATACCGCGTGATGAACCACATGATCCGCTGCAACAAGGTCAAGCTCTGGCACAAGATCAATGAGGCTGTGAGTGACATGATCCTGTATGGCAAGCACACACGGATGGTTGGCTGATGCTCACCACCACCACCAAGCCCCTTGACCTCCAGACTCTCAGGCGTAAGCTGGGCCTGACCCAGCTAGGTATGGCCCAGAAGCTGGGCACCAGCGTCAGGACGGTCAGGCGGTGGGAGGCAGGTGCCGCCATGCACCTCATATGGCAGGACAGATTGAGTCAGATGTTCCAGGCCCGGTTCCCGAGGACTACGGTGCCGAGGTTGGTGAGACGATGATCCGTACTAGACTAGAAAGAGAACTTAGCGCTCATGAGGACAACCCTATATACAAGCGCTATGGTGGCATCATGGCCTTCCACGAAGCGTTCATTCGCAACGAACCCATGGATGGTGACACGGTAGATGAGATGTCCAACTACGTGTCACACATCTACCTCCAGATGATCTTCTGGCGCGATGCTAACCGGGCCTTCCGCGAGTGGATGGACAAACGCTAATGGTGCGCTACAAAGGTCAGAGTCGTAAGGCCGCCCAGCTCCTGTTTGGCCTCCCCAAAGGCAGGCTCATGGAGTCCCCCCAGCAACGCGCCCACATGATCGAGATTCTCAAGCTCTCCCACAACCCACAGATCAAGATGCTGGTCCGTGAGGCCGATGCCTCCAACCTGATTGGCTCCCTTCACGTGCGTGACTCCTTCGCCAAACTCTGCGAACAGAATGCCCTGACGTGGAAGGCAGTCGCAGATGAGTATGTGGCCATCCAGAAGTCACATGGCCTCGTCGCCATGGCCGACCGCCTGCCCGCGATCATGGAGCAGACCGCCATAGCAGCCATGATCCGTGACGAGACCTGCCCACGCTGCAAGGGCGTGAAGCGGGTGCGCCTCAAGAACATGAAGTTCGGCTCCTGCCCCAAATACGGTACCGGCACCACACGCGTGGACGCCGACCCTGACCGCCTGAAGCTGGTGTTCAACACCTTCGGGCTCACCGGTCCAGGCGTGGCCGCGAACGTGAACGTGAATACACAGGTGAACATTGATGCGGCTCAGACGATGGAGGACTTGGCACGTGACGTGAGTTCCATAGTCGATGGTGTGGCCAAGGTGAGTGAATGAAGTGGCCTATAGAATGGAAGCCTGCTGTCATTCGTGTGAGCTGGGACATTATCGTCAACTTTCCCGACGACAACACAGAGGAACACACCGACTCCTTCCTCAACGAAAGTTCCGCATGCAGCAGCCGTTACATCGAACAGCTTGCCGACGAGGAGTCACGTACTGAGGAAAGTTGCTGCTTCAGTTGTCACCGCTTCAACGGTAAGTTCCTACGTTGGGCCGAGCCCAGTGACATCGAGAACCTGACGCCACCGAAGCCAGAGGTGGACGCATCATGAGCTGGTTCACCATCAACGCTGTGGACACCAAGCCCATCGTGCATGAGCTGCGTCGTCTCGCAGACATGTTCGAGACTTACCTGCGCATCGCCTACGACTACCATGTCACCCCTCCCAAGCCCCTAGCGCCCGACGCAGGCGAGCCCGACAGCGTATCCTACGCCTCTGACGAGGAGCTGGCCAAGCAGGAGATGCTGGAGGAGGTCAAACGTTTCCAAGCGGTGGCTGATGAGATTGAACATGAAGAGGCTGACTGACACATGATTACGTTTACCAACCTGTATCAGAACATGGCGCGCTTTACAGTCGGTCATTATACCCCCGACTTCATCCTGGCAGCACCACACACTTATGTAGAACTGTATGAATTTATCGGTGCTGCACACATACACCAACACGGTGTGAAGCTGTCGCAAGAACGTTTCGGCAAGACTGGCCTGTGCTTCGATGGTGCCATTCTGCTGATGGATCGTGGTCTGCCTGAAGGTATCGTGCGCTTCGAGAATGGTACCAAACCAGACGATCCACATCTAAATGGTGAGTGGCGTGTATAGTACCTCCGTCATCGAACGAGCTATCGAGCGTTACGAGTCGAAGGCCCAACATCGCCTCACCCGTATTGACCCCTCACGCACGGATGCGTGGGTTGCTCATCTCGACGCACGCCTAGCCAAGCAGGAACGTGATCATCCCGGCGAAGGTGAGAAATACTTCTGGGAGTAGCAGGAACGTGATCATCCCGGCGAAGGTGAGAAATACTTCTGGGAGTCCGCATCGCGTGAAGAAAAGCTGTTCATCCGCAATGAGCGCGTTCTCAGTTACATTGACTTCCGCTACTGGGCCGAGCGCTACGCAACCATCCAGAAAGATGGCGGCGGCATATGCAAGCTGATCCCCTGGGAGTCCCAACGCATCATCCTTGACAAGATGGCCACACGCGAGGCCGAGATGCACGACCGCAGGGACCGTGACGAGACGGTTGACGGAATCCTGATTGTAGGACATAAGGCCAGGCAGCTTGGTGAGACCGCTCTTGGCCGCTGTGTCTGCACCCACCGCATCACGACGCAACATCACCGTCGCGCCATGTCCGCCAGCGTGGACGACGACAAGATTCAGGAGATGTACGACCGTGACAAACTGATCTACGACTCCCTCCCATGGTGGATGAAGCCAGCCCTGCGCTATGACGAGAAGGCAGCCCACGTCTACTTCGAGAGCTTGGACTCACGTGTGCTTTACCAAGTGTCGTCGCAGAAGTCAGGTATGGGTGTGTCGCGCCAGTTCGACATCGGACACCTCACCGAGCTGAGCACTTGGATCAACGCGGCAGCAGTCGAGCTGGACTTCTTCCCCACCCTACCCATGTCCCTCTCTACTTTCTGCCTGTTGGAATCCACCGCGTTCGGTCGCGGCAACTGGTGGCACGACTTCAGTGAGAGAGCCCGTCATGGCTACACCGCACGCTTCATCTATGTGTTCATCCCCTGGTACGCGGAGGTCACAAAGTATCATCGCACACCACCTGTCACGTGGATTCCCTCTGAAGTGGCGCTCAAGCACGCCTCTCGCGTCCACGAAACTTCCCCCGAATTCATGGGACGTGAGGTTCTGTTGACACGCGACCAGTTGTATTGGTGGGAGTCCACACGTGCCGACTACATGAAGGGGAACAACCTGACCTTCTTCCTCACGAATTACTGCGCTACACCTGAGGAGAGTTTCCAACACTCAGGCCAGTCCGCGTTCGATCCCTTGCTACTTGATAGCTTACGCGGTGGAGTACAGAAAGGAGTCCCGTATGAGTTACGCGGATGAAGCGTTCTTCAAGTGGGGTCGCATTGACAGCCTCATACATATGCACGCATTGCGTGGTGATCCTGATGGCGTGATCTACGATGATGATGCCGTATGTGTTGAATGCCGTCAGGGCAAGTATTCCATGACCATCAAGAAGACGCTGGAAGTGTGGGAACCCCGCTATTATATGAGCTTGACGAACCTTACACAATGAACAACGCAGTGATGAATGTTGGTGGCACTCAGCTTACTCGTGCTGACATGCTCGACCACGACAGCAGGGGCCTCATCTGGATGTATGAGCCCCCACGCTCGAACGCCCACTACGTGCTTGGTGCCGATCCCAGCGTAGGCATCACCGGCTGGGACCGCACACTACGCTCGAAGGACGACGTGAAGACCGACAACGCAGCGGTCGAAGTGATCCGCAAGGGTTCACCAGACGTTCAGGTGGCCGAGTTCGCAGCCCCCATCGACGCCTACGAGCTGGCCAAGGTGATCAACTTCCTGGGCCGCATGTACTGTGGTGCAAACGAAGATGGACAGGCCCTAGCCTGCATTGAGATGAACATCGGTTGGGCCACCCAGACCGAGCTGATCAACAAGTATGGTTACATGAACCTCCCACCGTGGCGCTTGGAATCAGGCCTCACTCCCCACATCACCAAGAAGTATGGCTGGTATAGCAGCCGCTCCACCCGCAAGGACCTCTGGATCAAGGGCATGCGTCACATCAACTCACGCGCCATCACCATCAACTCAGCCCCGCTCGTCGAAGAGATGACCGACTGCACTTGGGACAACTTCCTCAGCATGGACACAGCACGAGCGATATACGGCTCACACGATGACCGGGTGGTAGCACTCCTGATCGCAGTGTGGTATGCGCATGAATGGTCCCTGGAATGGAGTCCGACCGAGACTGAAGCAGCTACTCCCAGTGGTCTGCCTGACTACCAAGCCAGCGCTATGACCGTCGAGGACGTTGATGATGAGTTCAATGAGCGTGTCGCATCACATTGGCAATGGTGATTGACACACTGAGCCCTGTCGCCATATCCTCCACGCATGCCAACACAGGCGATCACCAAGACCAAACATATACTCGTCCTGCCTGAGCCCCTCGCTGACCTCTATGCCGAGCGTGCGCTCAAGACCGGGCACACTACCGAAGGTGAGATGGCGGCACAGCTCGCAAGGTGCGCGACGTACACTGCGTCCAATCCCATCTACCTTAATGATGAGATGCGTAACAGGCTGAGCGCAATTGCTGGCAGGCTGATCGCAACTCCCGATGACCTCCTCACTTGGGCACACAACATCAGCACCATGAAGGTCCAAGGTGTGGAAGTGACGCTTGATCAGAGGTTGCTGAGTCGCATCGAAGGTCGCAGGTTCGGTCAGTCCCTGGCCTCGACCATCAAGCGTGAGACGGTTGAGGGACTTGAGAGAAGTGTAGGTCTACGATGACTACCGAAGAGCGCGGTGATCGTGTATTTGTATGTGGTGACCCTGAACCACAGAAGATTTACTGGTCAGGTACATGCGACCCTGATGTGTGGCCTAAGATGAAGGTTGCTTGGTGGGCCACGATCAAATGGCGCGTGAGACGTTGGTGGACTGAGGTGAATACATGATGATTCATATATTGGATATCGGTGGACCCGGTGCTGAACCCAAGGACAACACCTTCGACGACATCCGTATGAGCGAGGACTTCCACACCTGGCAGGGCAACGCCTGCACCCTCCCGCTCCCCGGTGGAGGCAACGAACCAAGTGGTCCCGGTGGCAAGACCGTGGGTGAGAAGCACTGATATGTGGATGTTCATCGCAGCACTGACATTCTGTTTCCTGCTTGGTTGGTTTCATCCGCACCGTGAATGGTTCGACAGGAAGGACAAGAAGAGATGAGACGGATGATCAACTGGACATGCGAATGTGGCCACATTGAGCCTGATGTGATCGCAGGCGAGGACGATATCCGCATCTGCTCCTCCTGTCACGTCGCCATGCAACAGGACTGGCTCCCCCGTGTACGTCGTGACGCCCAGTGGAACGACAACACTTCCGTGATGGTCTTAGTGAATAATGATCCTAACTGCCCAACAGATGTTCGAGTTCGCTACCCTGGAAGCCACAACTGCCGTGTACCCTCGGGGTACGAACGCGTGTATCTGCGTTCTCTGGCAGATGTCAACCGTTTCGAGCGCCAACATGGGGTGGCCAACGAGCGTATGCACTTCGACAGGAATGGTCGCGGCCTCGACGACACGATATTTGGTGAGCGTGTAAATCACTGATGCCTCACGAATGCACACTCGACGATCTGATCGAGCCGTGCTACTGCCACGGTTATCACTGTCAAGTGTGCCACCAACGCTTCAGCAGCTACTCACTTGATGCCCGATGTAAGGACTGGACCGTGTGTGAAGTTGTCTACGGTGGTGAGACCAGGATATTTCCACCCCGTGAGGACACAACCTAGGTGCCCCAGACCAATCCACTGCGTCCCAGCCAAATCCCCCACAACCTCTCGCCACGCGCAGTTCATGATTGGGTGCAACTGGTCGTGGCTGAAGGTCAATCCATCCTCTCGAACGAGCCCACCTTCAACCGTATTGACGACGTGATGCGAGGGATACTTGGTGACCTGAAGGATGATCCCCTCCGTCCCCAAGGCATCAGCGGCATCCGCCTAAATCACCTCTCTCGTGTGCGTCAAGACCTCAGCTCCAGCCTCACCGACATCAAACCCTTCTGGGAATATCGCACCACGAACACCCGCTTCGAGCCCCAGGCTGACATGGGCCAGAAGCTGGCATCGTCATGGTGGACAGGACGCCAGATCGACCTGAAGTTCTACGACTCCATCAACTATGCACTAGTAGCTGGCAGCGGCTTCCCCCACCTCATCTGGGACAACACCATCGGTGACCAGAACATCATCCCTGAGGACCCACGTGATGTTCTACCCATTCGACCATCCGACATGATCAGTGTGCAGAACGCCTTCGGTGTGGTGATCAGGCGCGAGCGTCCGGTCAACTACCTCCGTAACAAATATCCTCAGTTCGCCAACCGCATCCATGCAGACCGCGACAACAGTATTGCAGGGCAAGGTGGCGGCAGTCGCGTCCAGCGCATTGTAGAGCAGTTATCCCTACGCTCAGGATTCATGCAGAACCTAATCAGTTCACTCGGCTCCCGTGTAGCCGCACAGAATCTGAAGGTCCCCACGTCGGACGAATACACGGTCTACGTCAAGGACGACAGCGTGAACGAGACCGGCGAGGACCAGATCATGGGTGACCCATCCACCAACTGGTCCTACCGGGTGCGCCCAGGTGAGGCACTGTATCCACGTAAGCGTCTGATCGTCATGACCCAGTCATGCGCCGAACCACTCTACGACGGTCCCAACCCCTACTGGCATGGCCTCTTCCCCTGCCCCAAGCTGACTCTCGACCCTCTCCCATGGTCATGGCTAGGCAAAGCACCGCTCACCGACCTCCTCCCAGTCCAACGTGAGATCGACCGCACCGCACGCGGGATCAGTGACCTCCTTGAGAAGGTGTGGCGTCCCGACCTGATCGGTGACAAGAACAGCGTGTCGAAGCAGCTCATGGACAAGATTGACACCAGGCGTGCCGGACTCAAGCTTAGGACTAACCCTGTCGCCGGCCAAGGGATCAAGTACGAGTATGGTCCCATCGAGAAGCTTGCTCCCGCCATCGAGTGGCTAAACCTGATGTTCTCTCAGATGAAGGAGCTGTCAGGCACAGAGGACATGACCGACCTTGCTGAGCTGGGACAAGTACCTGCCAGCGAGACAGTGGAGCGCATGTTGATGGCCAAATCCAGTGCGATCAGGCTCCGCTCAAGGATGATGGAAAGCTTCATGCGCGAGCTGGCCATGATGGTCCTGATGAACTTCTTCCAGTTCTATGACGCTCCACGCAGACTGGCGGCTCTGGGACCGAATGGCCTGACTTTTGAAGATGTGGACTTCGACCCCGGCACCCTCATCCCCGACATGCTGGATATGGGCCTGATGGACAACTGGGGCAATCCGCTCCCACGCCACGAGCGTGCCCTGAAGTTCATCAGCTACTTCAGTTATCACATCGCTCCTGGCTCGTTGCTCGCAGCCTCAGGCGTGACCGACAAGTTGATGATGCTCCAACTCACCCGCATGGGCGCCTGCGACTTCCTGACCCTGCTCCAGAAGCTAGACGTGAACAACATTGCACCTCCAGCCGTGCTCGAACAAGCAGGCGACACCATCATGGAACGTCTGCAATGGCAACAGATGGTAGGCTTGGGTATGCCAGTCGGTCCCGCAGGCGCATCAGCAGCTGGCCGTAAATCTACAGGCCAAGCCATGCCCCGCATGAAGATCAGTGAGAGTGGTTAGTTGTAGATACATGTATCATGAAGGGAGCTTCACATAATGGCCATCGCAACCGTCCTCACCCCGTTCATGGGCTCAGTGACTGCGACCACTACAGCCACCTCCAGTCTTTGGACCCTCCTGCAAGCCGTGTTCACCAACCTCCCGCACAAATGTTGTTACCTGCAAGTTCAACTTGACCCAGGTGCTGGGGGCACATCGTTGTATATCGGCAACAGCAACGTAGCCGCCACTATGTGCGGTGCCTCCATCGTTGCAGGCCAAGCCACGGTCGTGTTCAGCTTCGACTCGAACCTTGCGGTACTCGACCACATCTACGTGATCACCTCAACCTCGACAGCCCAAGTAAACGTCCTCGTGGTGGTCCGCTGATGAAATATCTTTGGCTCCTTCTCACCGTGCTCGCCTTCATCGTGCTGACACCTTCCCATGCTCATGCCCAGCAAGGCAACACCGTGATCATCCGCTTTGCGGGTGCTCCTTCTGGTTCATGTTCCCCTGTGAGCATCGCGGTGAATAACGCGACAGGCGACTTCTATGATTGTAAGGCAGCGGCATGGACTCTTGTCAGTGCAGCAGGTGGTGGTTGTGCTCAGGGCACTTGCGTAGTGAACGCGCCAACAGCGGATCAGACCATCAGCGGGTCGCATTTCCTGAACGTCGGAACTGTGGGCGGGACAGATGCTGCTACCATTGCTCTCAATGGTGTGGGGATTCGTCCCACTGATGTCTCAGTAGGTAACAACACACTCCTTTATCTCGACGCTCAACCGAACAATCCTTGGCATACGGTCTTTCACAACATCGGTGACCCAGCAACAAACTTCACGGTGTTTACCCAAGCCACAGCACCAAACTACAACTTTGGCATCCAATCTTTCACTGCCACAAATTCACCCAGCATCACCGTTGATCCGACCAACAACCAAATCAACCTCGCGGCCGCTTAGGAGCTGCAAGTTTGACGTTGGGCACTACTACGATAAATGACTTTACTGGTGCACTGAAACTGACAACCCTAACTTCGGTCGGTTCAGCCATCAGTGGAACTGCGGCTGGTGTTCCTGCCTACGTCGATAAAACTATCGGATATACTACATCAGCAATGGGCGCCCAGTCTTCCGCGACCTGCACCAACATCACCAACATGACCTGGAACATCGCGGCCAGCAAAAACTACCGTCTCAGTTGTGAAGTGCCAATCACCTTTGCAGCCTCAGCGACAGTAGCATTCTGTCTCGGCGGCCCTGGGACAGCCACCTCATATAGCTTGGAAGCCGATGGGCCGATTGGGACAGCGGCAGCTTATGCTCAGATTACAACACTTGCACAGACTTCCTACGGTACCAAGACGGGTGCTTCTGCGGCAGTCGGTGCTGGGGAGTGGGTGCATGTGAAGGCCAATATCCAGAATGGAGCGACCGCTTCTGGCACGGCTCTGACCCTGCAAACCGCTGCAAACGGAACCAACAACATCACAGTTGGAGCGAATGCTAGTTGTGTGCTCACGCAGGCTAACTGACATGAGCACTTGACACACCCCACCGTCACACTGTAATAGAGTGAGGACTGTAGGAGCATACGATGGGAAGCCTAAGCGAAGCTGGCGAGCGCATGAGGGAAAAAGGGACGGTTGGCCTGTTCACCAAGAAGGCTCACGCGGCTGGGAAGTCTGTTGGTGAAATGGCCAAGTCTAAGTTGCATGCTGGTGGTAAGTTGGGCAAGGAAGCCAACTTCGCACGCATGGCGCAGCGTCACTTCAAGCCACTGGGCAAGAAGGCCTGATGGCGAATGGCTCCAGCAGCGACAGCGGCACGCTCTCAGCGATTGGCTCGGAGATGAAGTCCAATCCCCCGTCTATCCTTCGCGCGACACGCCGCAAATTCGGTGCCGCCCGTGCCGAGTCCCAGCGCAAGGCCATTTTGTTGTCGAAAGCCCGTGCCGCTGGTGTTAAGATTCCCAGCTATAACGCAAATAAGTTCTCGAAGTGAGGAGCACAACATGGCGAAGGGTGCATTCGGCAAGTCCGGTGGTGGCGCAGAGGGCATGAAGTCCAAGCTGATCGACTCTCCTATGGCCGCGAAGATGATGGGCAAGAGTTCTAAGCTCGCGGGCTCAGGCCGTGGCCGTCGTAAGAGTCACAGTGGTCATAAGAGTGGGGGCAAATACTAAGTGGCTTCTGCTCCCGTCAGCCTCGATCAGGGACCACCCCTTCCCCCTAACCTCCAGCCTGCACCTCAGGCATCGGCTGCGTCGCTCGCAGGTGGCCAAGCGCAGAGTTCAGGCAGCGCAGCCTTGATGCAACAGGTGGCGGAACGTCTGATGTTCGTCGAGTCTACGCTGAACGACATCGGCAAAATGCTCCCAGCTGCCGCTCCAGTCGCAGCTCAGATCATCGACATGATGCAGAAGGGTATGGGCTCAGTGCTGGCTCAGGGTGCGTCTCCCCCGCCAGCCCCCGGTGCACAAGGCGGTGGCATGATGATGAGCCCTGCTGGACAGACGCCGGGATCATGACAAGTTTTGTACGTTTGTACAAACCAATCAACTAGGTGCTTGCTCCCAACGTGGAAGGCACTGGCAGATGAGAGGACAATATGGCAACACAGACAGTGAAAGAGTACTACGAGGGTCTGTTGAAGAAGGCTGGCGTCGCTGATGACAAGCGACAGGCGATACTCACGGCTCTCGACGATGAGAACGTTTCCAAAGCGCTGAACGAGGACTTGCTGGCCCCACGCTTGCGACAAGACGACTACAGTCGCAACATGGATATACTCAAGGCCGACAAGGAGAAGTGGACGGGATTTTACCAGAATCTTCTCCAATGGAAGGCCGAGAATGAACAGGGGCTTGCTGCTCTCGCTGCTACTCGTGCAAATGGAAACGATCCGAATAACAATGGTGATCCCAATCATGGTCAACAGACCGTGCTAACCACAGAAGACCTCACCGCGCTGGACAAGAAATACGACGAACGCATGAAGTCCCAAGAACAGAACTTCCTCTCCCTGCTCGAAGGAGTGGGAGACATCACCAGCGACTACGTGGTCCGCTTCAAGGAAAAGCCCGATCTTGCGGCCATCAAGAAGATTGCCATTGACAAGCAAATGTCCCTCAAACAGGCCTATGACGACTACATCGCCCCGCGTGTGCAGGCAATGCAGACGGCGGACTTCGATGCCAAGTTAAAAGCAGCTCGTGAAGAGGGAGCGAAGGATGCGTTGTCGAAGCAAGGACTACCTGGCATAACTGCACCACGAGACTTCCACCCACTACTGGACCGGGGCGTGAGCGATCAGAATATCCCCGACAAAGGCCCAGCTCGTGACCGATGGATTCGTGATCAGTTCATCCAGGACCTCAATGCTCCGACTGCAACTTCTGGAGGTAGTACAGGGTAGCTAAGTGGCCGAACTCGATCAGTTAAACGTATCCACTCGCCGTTACATCCGCAACAATCCAGCACTCGTCGATGCGTGGTCGCAGAACGACCCGCTCATCGCCTACCTGAAGCTCAACGTCAAAGAGACCTACACCGGAGGCACGCTCATTCAGGAAGGCTTCACCTTCACCAATATGATCGGTGGCGCATATCTGAAGGGCAAGGAGTTCGACATCACTGAGAAGCAGGTTGAGCAGGCAAAACAGTTCCAGCTCAAGTTCTTCGAGGCGAACGTGACCTTGAGCCTGGAAGATGTCGAGGCCCTCAACACGGGGCCGCTTGCCGTCTTTGACCTCCTCAACTCCCGCATGGTCACAGCCTACGAGTCCCTCGGTGCGTTCATGGCCATCGCTCAGTACATCGAGGGTCAGAACGCAGGTTACACTGCCCAGTTCAACGGTCTGGCCGAGATGCTCAACGATGGCACCACGCTATCGTGGAACAACACTACCTACACCACATACGGTGGTATCACTCGTGGTGGCCAAGTGGGCTCAGCCCTCAGCTCCACTCCTACGAACGTTGCAGGTGGCGCAATCCAGTACACCACGCTTGAGAATTCCTACGGCAACGCTGAGTTCGGCAACATCCAGCCTAACCTTGGCGTAACCACGGTCAAAGGCTACTCCTACATCAAGGAGAAGTTCCAGACCCAACAGCGCTTCAACGACACGCAGGACCCAGCCATCGGCTTCAACG
>WNFC01005016.1_pt1 | contig 14460 bp, 9 predicted proteins | sample 5400541 | NCBI WGS metagenome assembly WNFC01 (sample SAMN13153342, study PRJNA577476) | soil metagenome | isolation source: 120 cm saprolite under Douglas fir tree site 2 hole 2 replicate 1 | place: USA:California | collected 2015-04-18
ACACGCGGGTGTCTGGCACGAACGTCAGGCGGTAAACCGGCACGCGGCTGACGAATTCGCAGGCCGACGCAAACACCAATTTGACCAACTCCGCATCCGCTGCAAAAAAAAGGATATTTGCGAGGAGTGCGCGGCCCGCTTCGGGGTGAGCGAGCGGCTCGATTTGGTTTTTCGGGCCTTTCGCCAGCAGATACAACGCGGCAATCGGCGCGCAGATATTGTCCCCCACTTTGGCCAGCTCTCCGGTAAAGGGCGTACCGAAGGCAGAGTATCCGCCATCCTGCTCCCGCACATAAGAGATCTCATCTGTGAGCAACGTGGCGTTTCCTGGCGCCAGTCTTGCGATGGTCGTTTTCCCGGCACCGGACACGCCGGCGAACAGGAACGCCCTTCCGTTGCGTACCGCGCTGGCCGCGTGCACGAGGAAGCCTCCCTGTTTCGAGAGAACTAGAGTGTGTACGATGCGCAGTATCGAGTCGATGGAGTGCGGGTTAGCGGACTGCCGAATATTGCCGCTTTTGGAAGCCGAATCCCATTCAGCGTGAAAGTCACCACGTTCCAGCGACCATCGCCCTGATCGCTGGAGTACGCGCAGATCGTCGTCTGCCCCGACGTCACGCGGCGGAGTCAAATCCACGTCAAACTCGAACTCCGCGTATCTTCTGCGGTTAACGAAACCTGTATAGCGCCTTTCCAGCAGATGCAAGAAGGCTGAGTCGCCTGTTCGCACGCGCACAGGAACGTCGCCGATTTCGATGACGATGCCACGGTCAATCGTGGTCGTCAGCTCTGACACAGGGCCTCATGCTCGCGAGGACGGCGCCGATTCGCGAGGAGACGCGAGAGAATTCCGGCGGCCCGCCCAGAGTGAGAAACCAGCATTGCCACAATTCGCGCGCCCAAACTGAGCCGCCTGGGAGGCTCGATCCACTCCCCGGCGCGAAGGATGCCAGAGACTTTTCCGAGCAGCTCGGCTGGGCTGATAGCGGAATCCTGTGACGGGAGCGCGTCGCCTCGGGTGATTAAGCTCGGACCTTCCGGATCATCTCTCTTCAACACGACGCGGTGCGCGATAAGCCTGCCATGGCAAGCGAAAAGCACGATATCGCCCGGATAGATTTGCTCCATCTCCTGGCAACGAATCAATAGGAGGTCGCCCGGCCACACGGAAGGAAGCATGCTGAACCCGGTGACTCGCAGATGCAGGCTGCCGAACAATCTCAGCGTCTTCTCCGCCAGTTCGCATTTCGCGGCATGCGCGATTTCAAGCGCGGCATGGTCGGAAGGGAGCGAGCGCCCCCGCACACTCGCACGTTCGTGATGCGGTTTCAAAACGCTAAACTCGAAGAGAGAAGCCACATGTGAAACTCTGCGCATCGTGAACTAAGAACTCTTTCTATTGAGCTTGCACGAGGCCTGTGTCGGGTCGACTTTACCGCACGACAAGGCCATGGTCTCGAACACCCGCTCATGCAGAAATGCAGGTTTTTGGTAGGGCTTCTTCATCTTGTCGCTTGGTTTTTCAGCAGCCGCATCTCTCGAATTGTGACTGTCTTGTTCGCGCATATGCGTTTCAGTTTAACCCGGCTTGCGTTGCCTTTACAGCGCAACCGACGCCTGTGGTTCCTCCACAACGGAGGGCAGCCGTCGAATTCTTTAGAATGGAGAAGTAGATGCTTGAGGCCTGCCCAGCGCTGCTTACGTTATCGATTACAATCCCGCTGGTGCCGCCTCTTTCGGGCAGCGCAGCGGCAACCGTGACCGGGAATGTGAAAGGGCTCGCGGTGGGTACGGAGGCAGACATGACGCAGCCAGACGCGGCGCATGCTGCCGGGCTGCCAGAAGCCTGCACGCTGAAGAACATCCAATCGGTCGTGCCGTTCAAGATCTCGGTCACCGGGGAACAGGTTGTCGCGGCGGCAGCTAGGAGGAGCGTGCCGGCGTCCACAACGGCCATGGTGCCGTCACTGTTGAAGGAAATACGCTTCAGCGTCGGTTGATTGTCAGCAACAAGTCCACTGGACGGGCCTGAATTCGCGCCGCTGTTGCTGCAAACATAAAGGTGGCCCGTCTCCACATTGGAAAAGTAAGTGTCATCAAAAGCGCCGTCGTGCAGATTGAACCTTCTGCCAGTTCCCACGTCGAGTGTCGTAACGCTCGCCGCGCTCAAAGCCGTATCGGCCTGCACCACATTCGCGCCACCCAATGTGGCATCGGTATTGTTGCCGGTAAACGCGAAAACCCTGCCTTGCGTGGAATCCACGATTGGAGCGTCCGTGATGCTGCCAGCGTTGCCGCTGACGGCGACGCTTGTCGAACCCAAGCAAGGCGGAATCCCCGCGCCACACGCACCAACAGTACTGCCTACTTCCCTGACGTAGCTAAGAGTTCCGTCCACGTCATTCACAAAAATATTCCCCGACATGTTGTCCACTACGGGCCCAGTAAGCACGTGGCCGCTGTTTACTGCAATCGGCCAACCACCTGTGGTCACTTCGGCCGGCGCGCCGAAGAACACCCCGGTGAACTTATGGAGATTGCCGCTATCATCACCGACGTAGAGATTGTCCGTGTCGAAATCATAGAAGGGATCGGAGCTGGTACTACCGTTGGCGTTGCCAAAAACCAGACTGAGCAGACAAGATGTCGCCGTGGCTTTACAAGCGACATAGTTTGCGCCTGTGGTGACCCGAATGGTAGGAAGCACTGGGGCCCCCACTGTGCCACCATCGCCGGCTTCCCATCGCAGTATGTGCAAGACTCCGGGCCCGCCGGCCCCGCTCTCTGTGTAGGCCACCTGCGTGCCGTCAAGGGAAAGCGTAGGAGAAGTGAAAGTACCGGAGAGACCGCTGTCCGTCTTGGTGTGATAGGCAAACAAGACCGAGGGCCCAGTGTTGCAAATTCCGCCCGCACCCGCATAAAGATTCTTGAAAGCAACAATGTTCAGTGATGTGTTACCGGTTAGGCTGGTATTGAAAACGATGTAGTCATTAGCGCAACTGGGCGCAGCGTTGATGTTGAACGTAAACTTTGCAGGGGACTTACCCTCGCCGACCGTAGCGCCAATGCCCAACGATATGCCCCAATCTCTTTGCAGGCCATCGCCGGCGTCATCCACGTCATGAGGATGGTCGAATTCGGAGGAGAACGCGCCGCCGCCGTCAGGTAGCTCGACACGCACGTTGCGACGGAACCATTGGTGCCAAAAACGATGCCGTTGCTGGTTTTGCAGCGCCTGTCCCAAGGTCCTCGGGCGCGAATAAATCAGGTGTCGATGGCTCCAGTCTTGGGGCAATGGGATCCTGTAGCGAAAGGGACCCGGGGAATTGGGAGCCTGACCCAGCAAAGCCATTGCTACCACTGCAAAACCCACTAAGGCGATACCAAATCGAACGGCTCTCGCACTCGGCAGCTTCACGTAGACTTCTCCATGAGCTATGGACGACAGAAAAATTATAGCGCCCGGCGCAAATCGGGAGAGTCGAATTGTTGCCCTTTCGGCTCAAATGCAATAGCGCGCCAAGGTACTGTGCGGTGCAGTAAATGGCCTGATTTGCGTAGGGAAAGTTCTTGATCTTCAAAGCGGACTTTTTCTCCACCAGCCGGCTCAACAGGTCCATCAGAGCAGCGGCGCAGCTGGGCGGTCGGTGGCCAACCTCATCAATCGCTTACGCCCGCCTCTCTCCATCTTGCTAATTGCCTTGCAACAAAACGACGCGCAATGAAAAAGCCGGCTCCCAAATGGCGGAGCCGGCTTCTCCTAATGCGAAAAATTCACGATTTCTTTTTCGCTTTAACCTTGATGTCAATTCCCGGAGCCATCTGCTGAAGTTGCTCCAACCCTAGTTTCGCCTGCTGGCCGTACGTCCCGTTTGGATCCAATTCGATTGCCTTCTGGTATGCTTCGATCGTTCCTGGGGCGAATACCACTTCCTCCTTGTCACCCACTCTCTTCGTGGTCATATTGTAAACAAGAGACGCACCCAACAGATACCAACCCTGCGCGTTCTTGGGGTCCAATTCTGTAGCTTTTTTTAGTGGCTCGATGGCCTCCTTGAGCCTGCCCGTGTTATACAACGTAATTCCGCCGTTACGATACGCCTGCGCCGCATTTTGCGGATCCAGTTCCGCGCTCTTCTGGAACGCCGCCATGGCCTCTGCAATCTTCCCGGCTCGTCCGTAAATGCCGCCCAAATTGTTGTAGTACGCCGCCGTCGGTTTCAGCTCGATCGCTTGTTTGTACGCGTTCGCCGCATCCTCGCTCCGGCCCGCGGCATCATACGCGTCGCCCAGCCTCGCCAGGATCAAATGCAGGTTGGAATCCTTCTCTCCTGCCGCGGTCTTCGCCGCCTCCAGCTCCGTCACCGCCTTCTCGGAAAAATCCTTTGCCTGTTGCCGCAGCGCGTCCTTCTGATCCGCTGTCGCTTTCCCTAGATCCGTTTTGGCCTGTCCGGCCTGATTCAGAAATCCCACCCCCGCGTCGAAGTGCGCCTTCATTCCCTGGAACTTCTGCTTCTCCTCATCCACCTTTTTCTGTGCCTCGGCGTATTCCGCCCCTTGTTTGGCCACCACGTCCTTGAAATTGAGGTTCACCTTCGGGGTGTCCGCGCCAGATACTCGCACCTTCACCTCGTACGGCTTATTTGGCGCCGGGAGTTGTATCGACACCGTGAACACGCCATTTCTCAGCCCCCGAATCACGAAATTCCCGTCCTTATCCGTTTTTGTGTCGGACTTCGCGCCTTGATCGCTCACCGCTTCAATTCCCAAATCCGCCCAAGGCTTCCCCGCCACGTCTAGAACTTGCCCCTGGACCACGCCCTCCTGCGCCGCTGCGCGCGGAGCGCACACGATTGACAGCGTCGCGGCAAGTACCATCGCCAGCGCCCAAAAACCCCTGTGCCAACTCCCCAATAGCTTCATGCCCCTCTCCTTTGTCACTCGCGAGCCTACCCAGTCTCCGGAGCAACGTGCGCCTATTATCTCCAATCTTGCCCCGATTCCAAGCTCCTCCATCCCGAACTCAACGCTGCGCCGCCCAGGTCCGCCGGTAAGCAATCGCATCCGGAACTCCGGCCTCGGCGAACGCACGCAGCCGCAGCAAGCAACTATCACAGACGCCGCAAGCCGCATCTTCGCTCTGATAGCACGACCAGGTCAAATGCAGCGGTGCGCCCAGCTCCACCCCGCGCCGGATAATTTCGCTTTTCTTCATCGCAATCACCGGCGTCGCAATTTCGATTTTCGTCTCCGGCCGCGTTCCCGCGCGCACCAGTTCCTGAAACGCCCGGTAATACTCCGGCCGGCAATCCGGATATCCGGAGCTGTCCTCCGCGACCGCGCCGATGTACACCGCTTCCGCACCGAGCGCCTCCGCCCAGCTCACCGCCACCGAAAGAAAATGTGCATTGCGAAACGGCACATAGGTAACCGGGATGGAGCTCGGTGCTCCCTTCCGTCTCTCCGCCGTCGCCCGCCTCTGCCCGTCGGATTCACTCAGCGCGTTCTCGGGCACCGCAATTCGTTCGTCGGTGAGCGCCGAAGCCCCAATCGCGCGAAAATGATCCAGTTGCACCACCAGCCTCTCGCGAATTCCATAAAAATCCGCGATCTCCGTGAACGCTCGAAGCTCACGCTCCTGCGTCCGCTGCCCATACCCGGCATGCAGCGCCGCAACGTTCCCCGCACCGTGCCGTTCCCGGGCAATCGCCGCCGTCACGCACGAATCCATGCCCCCGCTCAGCAGCACCACCGCCTTTGCTTGACTCCTCTCCATGACCTATCTCCTCACACGCCCCGGGTAGCCGGATGCCACACAAACTTATGCAACTGCAATCCCAGCCGCACCGGCAAGCCGTCCGCCAAAATCCATTCCACCATCCTCCGCGGCTCAAGTCCTTCCCATTTCCCCTCCGGATCCGCAAACACCGGCGAAAACAGCACCGCCTTCACCTGTTCCTCCAGCCGGTGCTCCTTCGTAAACTCCCTCGCAAACTCATAGTCCCGCCGCGTCGAGATCACGAACTTCACTTCATCCCTCTCGCTCAACGCCTCCAGATTGCTCCGCAAGAACGTGTTCGCCTCTCCTGAGTCCGGGCACTTCACATCCACAATCTTGATCACGTCCCGCGGCAGTCGCGCGATGCTCCGCTCCCCGCTCGTCTCAATCAGCACCGTGTAGCCCGCCGCCAACAGCTTCTCCGCCAGCGGATAAATCTCCTCCTGCATGAGCGGCTCCCCGCCGGTCAATTCCACGAGCGGCACAAGCACACGCCCATCCGTCTGCCGTCCCGCCAGTTCCTCCACGCGCGTCAGTACTTCATCCACGCTCATCTTCTTTCCGCCATGAAACGCGTACGCCGTGTCGCACCACGTGCACCGCAGATTGCATCCCGTCAGCCGCACAAAAATGCACGGCAAGCCCGCTCGCGTGCCTTCTCCCTGTATCGACCGAAAAATTTCAGTAATAAACATGTGTTTAGTATCGGCAGCTGAATAGCGCGATTTGAAGTGGCGATCTCACGGTGGCGTCAACGGCGCAACGGCGGTGCCATCCCGTGGCACAGCCAATTCTGGCTGTGCGCTCTTCTTCAAGGTAAGCCTCGTGCCAACCGTAAAACCGGACCGCCACCAGCTAACTTCGCCGCCCCCTCACGTGCCCGGCCGGTACATCGCGCTGGCCGTATCCGTCTCCCACACCACAATGTCTGTAACCCGCGCTCCCGCCGGCAGCGCCTTCATTTGCCCGGTGACTTCCTCATAAAAATATTTCGCCAGGTTTTCCGCCGAGGGATTCACCGTCCGGAACGGCTCCAGATCGTTCACAAACTGGTGGTCCAGCCTGCTGATAACCTCCCGAATCACCCGCTTCAATTCCGTAAAGTCGCACAACAACCCGATCGAATCGAGTTGCGGTCCTTCCATCGTTACGCGTACACGGTAATTGTGCCCGTGCACGTTCTCGCACTTCCCGCGATAGCCGCGCAGCGCATGTCCCGCCGAAAATGTCTCCTCCACGCTAACCTGAAACATAATTCTTTCTTCTCTGTGATCTCCGTGCTCTTCTCTCTATGCCCTCAGTCTTTTTCTTTCCTCTCCAAAAATCGAGCCACATCCCGCAACTCCTGCGTCGTCGCGTACCCCGGCAGAGACTCCAAAAAAATCTTACCATACGCCATCCGCTGAATCCGGCTGTCCAACAGCGCCAGCACCCCGCGATCTGTCTTGCTCCGGATCAGCCGCCCGAATCCCTGCTTCAGCGCCAAAACCGCTTGCGGCACCTGAAACTCCCCAAATGCGTTTCGCCCGTCCTCCTTCAGCGCCCGCACCCGCGCTGCCACGATCGGATCGCTCGGCACCGCAAACGGCAGCCGGTCCACTATCACGCAAGAGAGCTGCTCCCCAGGCACATCCACGCCCTGCCAGAAACTCGAGGTTGCGAACAGCACCGCCCCCGGCGTGTTCTTGAATCGCTCCAGCAACGCCGACCGCGGCGCAGTGCCCTGCAAAAGCAGCGGAAACGACACGCGCCCGCGCACCCGTTCGAACAAATCGTTCATCTGCGAGTAACTTGTAAACAAGCAGAACGCCCGGCCCTCGCTCAACTCCAGCAGCTTCACGATTGCATCCGCGGCCGCCTCGGAAAATCCTGGGTTGCGCACGTCCGGCACATTCCGGGGCATATAGAACAGCGCCTGATTCCCCCAGTTGAACTCCGGCGGCAGCGCCCCTTCTTTCGCATGGTCCAGGCCCAGCCGCTGCCGGATGTATTCGAATCGCCCCGCCACCGTAAGCGTCGCCGACGTCAAAACAATCGTGTCGAACTGCTCGAACAGCCGCGCTCGCAAAATCTGGCTCACGTCGATGGGCGTTGCCGCCAGGAACACGCCCTTGCCCCGTCGCTCGTACCAATACACAAAGTTCCGCTCGTTCGACTCAAACAAAAACGCCAATTCCTGCCGGATCTCAAAACTTCGTCGCGCGATCCGCAAAAGCTCTTCCGGCTTTTGCGCCAGAGCCGCAAATTCCGTCTCCAGCCCCTTCAACGCCATCGCCAGCGCGTCGTACCCCTCGCGATGCTGCTCCAGAAATGCCTCGCGCTCGTTTCGTTCGAATCCATAGCGCCCATCCCGCGCCGGAAACGTCTCGAAAAATGACCGGCTGCGCTCGCGAATCCGCTGCGTCCGCCGCAACAACGCCGGCGTCCCCAGGTGCAGCAGCCGCAGTCCTAGGTCCGCGTCCCGCGCCAGTTCCTCGAACCGGTAATTCGAAATCTGCCGCCCGAAATAATCGCTGGCCACGTCTTCCATCTCGTGCGCTTCGTCAAATACCACTGCGGAATATTCCGGCAAAATGCTTCCAAAATCATCCTGCTTCAGCGCCAGGTCCGCGAAAAACAAATGATGGTTCACGATAATCAAGTCCGCTTCCTTGGCCCTCTGCTGCATCGCCGTGATGAAGCATTCCCGGAACTGCGGGCACTTCTGCCCTGTGCAGGTCTCCCGCCGCGCGTCCATCCGCGTCCACAGCTCCGAATCGTCCGGCAAGAACGAAAGCTCTGCGCGATCCCCGGTCTCCGTGAGCTTCGACCAGTCCTGGATTTGCCGGAACTCTTCCATCTCGCCCATGCCCTTGAGCACCGGCTGATCCGCCATCTGGTGCAGTTTCGCGCGGCACAAAAAATTCGACCGCCCCTTCATCACTGCCACCTTCAGGTTGGGCGCGAAGTGCTTCTGCAAAAACGGAATGTCTTTTTGGTAGAGCTGTTCCTGCAACGACTTCGTGGCCGTCGAAATCACCACGCGCCGCCCGCTGCAAATCGCCGGCAGCAAGTACGCCAGCGTCTTCCCCGTTCCGGTTCCCGCTTCCACCACAACGTGGTGATGCTCTTCAAACGCCTTGTGCACTAGCTCCGCCATCTGCAACTGCGCGCGCCGGTGCTCGTACCCGCCGATCATGCACCGTTCCAGCAACCCCCCCGGTCCAAACACCTCCGCCATGGAGGGCTTCGCTCCGCTCTCTGCCTCTCTGATCTGTGTTGGCTTGTGTCCTTCGATCGAGACGTTCTCGCGTTCCGGCAGGTTCGCGATCCCGCGGCCCTTCTCCCCGTTTGCTTCCATTACCGCCTTGGTCGCGCGTTTTGCCAAGCGCCTTACCCCGCCGTCCGGAAATGCGGCCGCTCTAAAACTCTGTGGATTGTTAACAATAGCACACCCGTTCACCCGCCTTGGGTGACCTCCAGCTTCGCCCTGTCTTCGGCTTTTGGTTGCTAACCGCCATTAAGAAGTAGGGCAATCCCGACGCGCTTTTTACAACCTCAGGAATGCCTGCGCGATACATTCGAATCATCAAGCTCTCATCGTTCAAAGTGGACGCGCACATCTTTCGACCTTACGTCGTGGGGAGACGCATGAAACGCAAACAGGCTTTTGTTTCTGTTCTTGGCTTGGCAGCCTTTTCTCTTTCCGCCGGCTTTCTCGTTCTTAGCCGCGCGACAGGTCGCTCGGAAGCGCCTCGCCTACAAGCAGCTGCGGCCACAGCGAACCCGGATCGCGTTCGCGCCGCCTATGGCCAGCTCCCCCTCAGTTTCGAGGCAAATTCCGGACAGACGGACTCCCGCGTAAAGTTTCTGGCCCGCGGCAACGGCTACACCCTATTCCTCACCGATCGTGACGCCACCCTGCGCCTGGATGCGCCAGCCATTTCCGTGAACTCCAAACCCGCAAGACCTTTCGCTTCCGTCGTGCGCTTCTCCTTTGCTGACTCTAGGGATCTGACACAAGTGGAGGGACTCGATCTTCAGCCAGGCCGCAGCAACTATCTCATCGGCAACAATCCAGCCCACTGGCATCGCAATATTCCGAACTCTTCCCGCGTTCGATACAAGGACATGTATCCGGGAGTTGACCTCATCTACTACGGCAATCAGGGCCAGCTTGAGTCGGACTACGTTGTCAGCCCTGGCGCCGATCCCAGGAACATCGCCCTGTCGATTCAAGGCGCACAAGCTATTCGCCTCGATCCGGCCACCGGCGTCACTCTTTCCACGAAGGCAGGCGATGTCCATCTCCACCCGCCGATTGCCTATCAAGAGGTGAAAGGCCAACGCCAGGAAATCGCCGCAAACTATGTGCAGCGGGGAGCGCACCTCATCGGCATTCAACTCGGCCCCTACGACCCACGGCAAACCCTCATCATCGATCCCGTCCTGGTTTATTCGACCTTTGTGGGTGGATCGAAACCGGGGTTCGGTCAAGCCATCGCCATAGATTCCACTGGAAATGCCTACATCACTGGTTCCACAAGTGCCACGGACTTTCCCGTCACTTCCGGCGTGTTCCAGTCGGCCTCCAAAGATGTGAACCAGCCCACGGGATATGTCAGCAAACTGAACGCGGCTGGCACGGCCTTGCTCTTTTCCACGTACCTGGGAGGATCGGGGTCGGCATCCCGCGGCGAAGGGGGCAACGCCATCGGCGTGGATGTCAGCGGCAATGTCTACGTTGCTGGCTCCACGGCGTCCACCGACTTTCCGATTACCCCAAATGCGTTTCAGCAAATCAACAACGCCGCCGGAACCTTTTCGAATTGTTTCCTGAGCGAACTGGATTCCACAGGTTCCTTGCTTCTTTATTCCACCTACCTTGGAGGCACGGCGAGCGACTCTTGCTCTGGGCTCGCTCTCGACGTCAACGCAAATGTCTATCTCACGGGTTTCGCCAGTTCGACGAATTTCCCCGTTACCCCGGCAACCGCTATCCAAACGACTAATAAGGCTGTCAGTGGGACAGCCTTTATTACGCGGATGGACACCACGAAAATCGGCACGGGGTCGCTCATTTACTCCACGCTTTTGGGCGGCTCAAGCTCGGACGGAGGTAGGGGTATTGCCGTCGATTCAAACTTTAACGCCTACATCACCGGGCAAACCAAGTCCGCGGACTTCCCCATAACCATGACCACCGCGTTCCAAACGGCCATGAAGGGCACCGCCGGCAACGCATTTATCGCCAGCGTCAGCACAACCACCGCCAACACGCTGAACTACTCGAGTTATCTCGGAGGTACCGCCACCAACAACCCCGGCCAGCTCGGCTTAGGGGATGTGGGGACCAGTATCGCCCTGGACGCGAGTTTCAATGCTTACATTGCTGGGAACATTGAATCCCCGGATTTCCCGACCAAGGCCGGCGCCTTTCAGCTCGTGCCAAAAAACTCCTCAAACACGGTGTTTGTCGCCCGCTTTGACACCACTAAATCGGGCTCCGCCTCCCTGCTCTACTCCACCGCTCTCGGCGGCTCAACTTTCGACGAAGCCGCCGGTATCGCCGTAGATACGCTGGGCGATGCGTTCGTGACCGGAACCACGGAATCGTCCGATTTCCCGGCTACTTCCGGAGCTCCTCAAACAACGTTGAAAGGCACAGATAATGTTTTCTTCACCATCCTGAACCCATCGGGAGCTGCCGTGTTGTTCTCAACTTTCTTCGGCGGCTCGGGTGGCGATTTCGGTTCCGCGGTCGCCATCGATTCTGCCTCCTCTCCCAATGCCTACATCGTGGGAACAGCCGGCTCCTCTAATTTTCCGACCACGCCGGGCGCTTTCCAAACGACTTTCAAGACGGCGAACGCCTTTGTTGCGAAAATGACTCCGTCCGCGGCACCCGCTGTTTTTGTAATTCCAGTTTCTCTCAGCTTCGGCAACCAAAACATCAACACCTCGAGCCCATCGCAGCCCGCCACTTTGACCAATAATTCGAAATTTACCCTCACGATCACCAGCATCACCATTACCGGAACTAACGCAGCAGATTTCTCGCAGACCAACACCTGCGGCGCCTCCCTTGCCGTTGGCACTAGCTGCGCCATCAACGTCGTGTTTAAACCCTCCGGAACTGGTTCGGAATCCGCCACGCTCACGATCACCGATAGCGACGCTGGCAGTCCGCAACTGGTTCAGCTCTCCGGCACCGGCATTTCTACAACGCCGGATTTCTCGATTTCCATCACACCTGCTACGCTCAGCGTTGTCGCCGGCTCCAGCGCGGCTTTCACCGTCTCTGTTTCCTCCCTGAATGGCTTCTCCGCGGCAACCTCGCTTGCCTGTTCGGGCGCTCCGCCGGCTTCCACCTGCACGCTTTCTCCGACCAGCGTCACCCCCTCGGGCACCACCGCCGTCACTTCGTCCGGCACCATCAACACCACGGTGCGTACGATTGCGCCGCCAATTCCCACTTCCCCGTTCCGTCCCAATTTGCCGATCGGTGTTCTCGGCCCAACCGCCCTTGTGCTGACGCTCATCGCCGCGTCGCTCATGGCATCGCGCCGCGCCAGCAGGAAATTGGCGTGGGGTCTTGCCGTACTGGCGGCGCTGGCCCTGAGCAGTTGCAGCGGACTGCCGCGTGGCGGCACGCCCAAAGGCACCTTCACAATTACCGTCAAGGGAACTTCGGGTTCGCTGACGCATTCGGCGACTACCACGCTGACCGTGAACTGAAGCTCTTTTTCCCCGCCTCCGCAAAGGCAAAACGGGCCGGCCCGAGTTTAATCGGACCGGCCCGCTCCTTTTTTCGCCACGAATCGCTGGCTGCCCGTGGCTTCTTCTCTTCCTGACGAAGCACTGAAAACGGAAGGTCGAAAACTGAGAACTGCTTTTACGCGGGCTGTATTCCGCCCACCGTGGTATTCGGCGGCAGTGGCGGCGCATACGATCCCGACGGTGCGCCCCCGGCAATCGTGGGCTGGAATCTCCGATAAATGGCCAGAGAAATAGACCCCATTCCCCACATCCAAATGCCCAAACCAGCCAACAAGCCAATCACGTGGATCTGCTCGAGTCCGGTGTAGATGAGGCGCACGAGCACAAAACCCAGCGCCATTCTTCCAATCAACCCAGATGTATCGTGGGCTTTGCCCAGAATCAAATTACCCACCACGGTGCCCACCACGATCTCCGCAGTGCAAAGCATCAAGAACCAAAATCCGCCGGCGAGAACTCCCAGGGGTATACCGACGACGGTGATGCACGCGATAAGCGCCGCTAGGGGTAGTCCAAAGAAGACCAAAACGCCCAATCCGATCGGAGCGCCATACATTTCCGCCGCGGCGATGGTTTCCTGCGCGAATTTCGGCATCAACAAGAACAGCACCACTCCAAAGAGAATGAACGCGGCGGTCCAAATCACCCGCCACACGTAATAGTGCCCTTGCATGTACCGCGGTTTGTGCTCCAACTTATGAAATTCCACTGGCGACGCCAGCTTTGCCCCCGTCGCCACCTCGGCTTCCCGGTTTCCTTCATAACGAATCGGCCCGTCGACTTCTGCGTTGGAGTTAATGGTCAGCGCGTCTCCTTTCATGCGGATGCCGCCGCCGACCTTCCCGGATAACGTGAAATGCTTGGCGAAAATGAGGATGTCGCGCCCCAGGCTTCCATCGAGGTTCAGATTCTCCACAAAGATGGTCAAGCTCCCGCCCACTTTGGCGACGGATTCCATGTTCACCACCTCATCGCAGGTCAGAACGTTCTTGGCGACCGTTCCGCGGATGGTCACGGTGTTGGTGAACGCGCGGATATTTCCATCGACGTTTCCGTTGACCTGCAGCAACTGCGCGAACGCGATGACGTCGCCCTTCACATGCCCGTTCACGCTGGCGTCATGTCCGAACATGAACACGTCTCCGTCCACGGTGCCATCGACGCGAACGCGCTCGCCCATGAGGAAAATATCGCCTTTGATCGTTTCATCGCGGCTGACGCCGACGGATTCGCCTTTGCGGGTCTCCGAGGCCAACGCCGAGGCCGGCTGCAGCACGAGCGCGGCGCAGAATCCCGCCAGCACCAGCGCCAACGCGGAGCCCCGGCGCACGCGCCGCCGGAAAAACGCCAGGCCAAATCCCGCCACCGTGACCAGCGCGAGCACCTCCAACAAAATGATCATCGATTGCCATCCTTTCCAGAGGGCGCCTTGAAATATCAGCAAACTCAAAAGATTGGACCCGCCAAAACCTGCTTTTTCCAGTTCCACCTGCAACGGCTCCACGTACCAGGCGTACAGCGCATAGACTCCGGTGGCCGCCAAACCAAAGGCTAAGGTCCAGATCCATTGCATGGACCGGCGCGCCCGCTCTTGAAACTGCGCCAGCCGCGCGGGCAGCGCCTCCTCTTCCTCGAGCATCGCGCGCGTGAGCAGCCGCGATTCGCGCTCCAGCGCGCGCAGCAGCGTGCGGCACGCGGCGCATTCCTGCGTGTGCGCGGAAACTTCTTGTGCTCGCGCGCGATCCAGTTGCCGCTCGATATACAACAAGCAAGTCATTTCGTCGAGGTGCTTCCTGGAATCGTCGGGCAATGGTTGGTCCGTTTCGGTCATAGGGCCCCTCCCGCAGCCAGCGCGCCGCGTTCGCCCAGCGCCTGCCGCAGTTCATGCCGCGCGCGCAGCAGCACCACGCCCACGAAGGCGC
>WNFC01008021.1_pt1 | contig 14458 bp, 15 predicted proteins | sample 5400541 | NCBI WGS metagenome assembly WNFC01 (sample SAMN13153342, study PRJNA577476) | soil metagenome | isolation source: 120 cm saprolite under Douglas fir tree site 2 hole 2 replicate 1 | place: USA:California | collected 2015-04-18
CGTCGTCGACGCCGACGTCGATTGACGGGGGCTGTGATGGCGGCGGCTCATACCACGGTGTTGGTGGTGCGCTGCTGCCGCGCAGCACCACGACCGGCGGCGCAGCAGCGGCCGAATCGTCGGACGGTGCGCCGGCAAAGGCCGACGATGTGGCAATGAGGACAGTCGGAACAAGGAGCAAGTTCAGCAAGCGCATGGGCGCCTCGCTACGCGGGCGATCTGGCCCGTGCGGTAGGCAACAAACGTAGCATCGCCGGGGGGCGATCGCCACGTATCGCCGACCAAAAAGAAATCATGAGGCCATGCGCAACAGTACCTCAGTCTGGAGTAAGCTGCCGGACGGTCGGAAGCGTTGGTCGCCGGCCACAATGCCGACAACAATCGAACAAGGGAGTGAACCAAGATGCGTATCACTCGTCGTCACTTGGCCGCCGCCGGCGCGCTTGCGCTCGCCGCCGCCTCTCTGCCTTTGGCCACCCATGCCGAATCCGCCGATGACGCGGCTGTAAAGAAAGCGGTCGATGATCTCACCAAGGCCATGATGGCCGCCGACAAAGCCAAGCTCGAAGCGCTGGTCTCCGACCAGCTGAGCTACGGGCATTCCAGCGGCAAGGTCGAGACCAAGGCCGAGTACGTCGGCGTCATCGCCGGCAAGAAGACGATCTACAAGTCGATCACGCTCAGCGAACCCACCGTCAGCGTGGCCGGCAACAACGCCATCGCCCGCCACATCTTTGCCGCCGAGGTCGAGGCGGGAGGACAGGCGAGCTCGCCGAAGATCGGCGTGATGCAGGTCTGGGTGAAGGACGGCGGCGCCTGGAAGCTTTTGGCGCGGCAGGCGTTCAAGCTCTGATCGAGCGCCTACAAGTCCAAGGCGATTTCCTCCCGGGAGCACGCTAGGCTGGCGCGAACCCCGGGAGGAGAGCCATGGCATTCGCCGGCATCAACTATCTCGCCATCCTGATCGCGGCTGTGGCGGGCTTCGCCTTCGGCGCGGCCTATTACGTGACGCTGTCGCGGCCGTGGCTTGCCGCCATCGGCAAGACCAAGGAGGAACTCGCCGCCGCAGGCAAGGGCTCGCCGGTGCCCTTCATCGTTTCGATCATTGCTCTTGCCATCATGGCCTGGACGCTGGCCGGCATCATGGGCCATCTCGGCGCGGGGCAGGTGACCGTCAAGAACGGCGTCATCTCGGCGCTGTTCGTCTGGCTGGGCTTCGTCATCACCACCCAATCGGTCAATTACGCCTTTGGCCAGCGCAAGCCGATGCTGACGGTTATCGATGGCATTCATTGGCTGGGCGTGCTGGTTATACAGGGCGCCATCATCGGCGCGATGGGTGTGTGAACGAGGCCTGAATGACGACTGGACGTCCCCGCATCGAAGGTTACGCGATCGTTTCGCGCGAAGGCATGATCGCCAAGTCCGACGGCTCCTTTCCCGAGGAGCTGAAAATCCCGGCCGACCAGCAATTCTACCAGGGGTCGCTGGAGCGGGCGTCGGCGGTCGCTAACGGCCGGCACTCCGCCGAAGGCGGACCGAAGGAAAAGGCGCGTAAGCGCATCCGCCTGACGCGGCGGGTCCAGCGGATCATCACCGATCCCGACAATCCCAATGTGGTGCTGTGGAACCCCGGCACCGCGTCGTTCGAGGAGGCGTGGCGGCGGCTCAATGTCGAGGACGGCATCCTGGCGGTGGTGGGCGGCACCGACGTGTTCGCCCTGTTCCTGACCATCGGCTACGACGCGTTTTTCCTGTCGCGCGCGCTCGCCAGCATTCCGCGCGGCCGGCCGGTCTTTCCCGGCGTCGGCAACGGTGTGCCGGCCGAGGAGCCGCTCAAGAAGCACGGTTTGGTGCTGCGCGACACGCGCATGCTCGATCCCGTGACTGAGACCGTCGTGCAGGAATGGGGGCCGCAGAAGTGAGCGCGCAGGCGGCCAGGCGGCCGACGATCGCGCGGATTTGGCGCGGCCGCGTGCGGCGGGAGCGGGCGGACGAGTACGAGGCCTACAATTACGAGGTCGGGATCAAGCCGCTGATCGAGAAGGCGCTGGGTGTGCAGACCTTTCGCGAGGACAGCGAGCACGAAAGCGAGTTCATGACGATCTCCTACTGGGAGGACATCCCGGCGATGTCGCGCTTCACCGGAAGCGATCCGACGCGCATCCATCACCTCGACCGCGACGAGGAGTTTCTGATCGAGCTGCCGAAATCCGTGCAGATCCTGCGGCTCCTCAAGAGCCACGGTCAGACGGGATAAATCGACATCAAGCGCATTCGACGAGTCTGTCACCTCGAGCGAAGCGAGGGGCCTTTAAAGCAACAGGAAAGGTCCCTCCCTTCGGCTTCGCTCAGGGCAGGCGCTACGCTCGGGATGACAACTCGTCTGATCACGGCGACTGCTCGAGGCTCGATACTTCGTTGGTCAGCGTGGTGCGCCGCATGTCGCGCACTTCGGTGTGATCGTAGCGCCGGGCGCGATGCATGGTGACGCGGTTGTCCCACATCACGAGATCGTACGGCCGCCAGACATGGGCATAGACGAACTTCCGCTGCGTGGCGTGCTCGGTGAGGTCGCGCAGGAAGGCGCGCGCCTCGGGCACCGGCCAGCCCTCGATGCCGCCGGCGTGGCTGGCGAGATAGAGCGACAGCCGGCCGGTCGTGGGATGGCGGCGCACCAGGCGCTGGCGCACCGGCGTCCATTTCTCGCGCTCGGCATCGGTGAAGTCGGTGAAGCCGAGAACGCCGCGGGAAAAGATCTGGCTGTGAAGACAGATGAGGTCGTGCGCCTCGCGCTTGGTCGCCTCGTCAAGGGCATCGTAGGCCGCGCGCATGTCGGCGAACTCGGTATTGCCGCCGGGCGGCGGCGGTCGTCGCGCGCCAGCACCTTCTCGTGCTTGTCGAGATTGGAGATGTCGTTCAGGTCCATGCTGACGCGCCGGTCCTGAGGTGCTGCGATGTCGCCGGTCGCCTGCTCGAGCGGGCCCAGGCTGCGGCTGAAGACGAGCTGCTGGTCGTCGTCTATCTTCTGGTCGTGGAACACCAGCACGCCGAAGCGGTCCATGCCGGCATGAACGGCCGCGACCTCTTCCTTGGATAGCGGACGGGTGAGGTCGAGGCCTGACACGACGCCGGCGAAGAAGGCGCGGTTCACGGGATCAATGGGTCGGATGTCGATGGTCATGGTGGGGACAGCCTAGCGCCATTGGCGGCGAACGGCGAGGCGGATCCATTGCATTTTGGCAGCCTTGCCCAGATGCAGCACAACCATCCGGGCGCCGGTTGACAAGACGGTCCGGCATGATACACTTGAACAGTTGTTCAAATGTCCAGAACCAAGAAAGCCACCCTGTCCGACGACCACGCCACGGCGCTGGCCGACCTGTTTCGCCTGCTGGGTGATCCGACCCGGCTCAGGATCGTGGTGTCCTGCCTCAGGACGCCGCTTGCCGTATCCGACATCGCCGAGCGGCTCGGCCTCTCGGTGTCGCTGGTCAGCCACCATCTGCGCCTGCTGAAAGGAGCGCGGCTGGTGCGGGCGGATCGCCAGGGAAAGCAGGTGTACTACGGCGCGGACGACGCCCATGTGCGCCGCATGGTCGAGGACATGGTCACCCATATCGGGGAGCATTGAGATGAGCGCCCATTGCTGTGATCACGGCCACGAGCATGCCACGAGCGCGGCGGCCTCGCCGGCCTATCGGCGCGTGCTGTGGGTGGCGCTGGCGGTCAACCTCGCCATGTTCTGCGTCGAGATTGGCGCCGGGCTCGCCGCACAATCGGTGTCGCTGCTGGCCGATTCGCTCGACTTTCTGGGCGATGCCGGCAACTACGGCATCAGCCTGTTCGTGCTCGGCATGGCGCTGCAGTGGCGCGCCCGCGCTTCCCTTCTGAAGGCCGCCAGCATGGGCGCCTTCGGCGCGTGGGTTGCCGTCACGACCGCCCAGCATGCCCTCGCCGGCACGGTGCCCGCGGCGCCGGTGATGGGCATGGTCGGCGCGCTCGCCTTCGCCGCCAATCTCGGCGTGGCAGCGTTGCTCTATCGCTGGCGCGAGGGCGACAGCAACATGCGCTCGGTGTGGATCTGCACGCGCAACGACGCGATCGGCAACCTCGCGGTGCTGGCCGCCGCAGCGGGCGTGCTTGGCTCGGGCAGCGGCTGGCCCGACTACCTCGTCGCCGCCGTCATGTCGGGCCTGGCGCTGGTCGGTGCCTTCCAGGTGGCGCGCCAGGCGATGGCGGAATTGGCAGATACGGCAAAGCTGTCATCCCGAGCGTAAGCGAGGGATCTTTCCTGTGGCCTTAAAGGTCCCTCGGCCTTCGGCCTCGGGATGACAACGGCGCCTTAGGCCGTCGGCAGCTTGTAGCTCTCGAACTGCTTGCGCAGGGCGGTCTTCAGGATCTTGCCGGTGGCGCCGTGCGGGATGGCGTCGGTGAACTGCACGTCGTCGGGCATCCACCATTTGGCGATCTTGCCCTCGAGGAATTTCAGCACGTCGCCTTTGGTGACGTCGGCCTCGGGCCGGCGCACCACGATCAGGAGCGGCCGCTCGTCCCATTTGGGATGATGGACGCCGATCACGGCCGCTTCGGCCACGCCGGGACAACCCATGGCGGCGTTCTCCAGATCGATCGAGCTGATCCATTCGCCGCCCGATTTGATGACGTCCTTGGAGCGGTCGGTGATGACCACCGAACCATCCGCCTCGATCTTGCAGACGTCGCCGGTCTGGAACCAGTCGTCCTCGAGGAACTGGCTCTTGCCGTCGCCCTTCATGTAGCCCTTCACGATCCACGGACCGCGCACCACCATGTTGCCCGAGACGCTGCCGTCCTGCGGCAAGTCGTTGCCGGCGTCGTCGATGATCTTCATCTCGCAGCCGAACACCGGCCGGCCCTGCTTGGCGGTGATGGCGAAACGCCCGGCGTCGGGTAGGCCGTGCTCGCCCTTGTTGAAGCGGGTGATGGTGCCGAGCGGGCTCATCTCGGTCATGCCCCAGCCCTGCGCCACCTCGATGCCGTGCTCCTTCCAGAAGCGCTCGATCATGGCGAGCGGCACGGCCGAGCCGCCGATCAGGGTGCGCTTGACCGATGACATTTTCAGCTTGTTCTGGGTGCAGTACTCGAGCAACGCCAGCCACACGGTCGGCACGCCGGCGCTCATCGTCACCTGCTCCTTGTCCAGAAGCTCGTAGATGCTGGCGCCGTCGAGCTTAGGGCCGGGGAAGACGAGCTTGGTGCCGCAGATCGGCCCGGCATAGACCAGCCCCCAGGCATTGGCGTGGAACATCGGCACCACCGGCAGGATGGTGGTGTCGGGATTGAGCGCCAGCACCGGGCCCGAGCACATCATCATCGAATGGATGACCGTCGAGCGGTGCGAATAGAGTACGCCCTTGGGGTTGCCGGTCGTGCCCGAGGTGTAGCAGAGCGACGAGGCCGTGCGCTCGTCGAAGTCGGGCCATTTCAACGTGCCGGGCTTGCCCGCGATCAGCTCTTCGTAGCACAGCAGCTTGGGAATCTTGGAGGAGGCCGGCATGTGGCCGCGGTCGGTCATGACCACGACATGCTTCACGGTCTTCAGGTGCTGCCACACGCCCTCGACGACCGGCAGCAGGTTCAGGTCGACGAAAATGACCTGATCCTCGGCATGGTTGGCGATGTAGGCCACATGCTCGGGCGCCAGCCTCGGATTGATGGTGTGCAGGACGGCGCCGATGCCGGAGATGCCGAAATAGAGCTCGAAGTGGCGGTGGGTGTTCCAGGCGATGGTGCCGACCCGGTCGCCGAGCTTGATGCCCAGCCCCTGCAGGGCCTCGGCGAGCTGCTTGGCGCGCTTGGCAGCCGCCCGGTAGCCGTAGCGGTGGATCGGCCCCTCGACCGTGCGCGAGACGATCTCGACATCGGGGTAATAGGCGGCGGCGAAGTCGATGATCTGCGAGATCAGCAGCGGGCGGTCTTGCATCAGGCCGAGCATGGCGTTTCCGTTGTTGGTGGCGTTCCCCCTTTCTATACCGGAACAGGTGACAGGGGCGCAAAGCGTTGGCGACCGGCCGCCGTCATACGGAACAATCTTTCGGCGTTGGCATAGGCAAAACCGCGTGCGGCGGCGGGGGAGAGCTGCCCCAGCACGTAACGCCAGCGCGGGATGCGGTTGAGGTAGGTCTCGTAGACCCGGGCATGGGCGGTGTCGGTGCCGATGGTGAAGCGGTCGGGATAACGCTCGAACAGCGCCTTCATCTCGGGCAGGAGGTTGCCGCGGTCGTCGACCACCAGGTAGGTCCATTGCGTGCGCCGCGGCCAGCCCGTGCCGTAGGAACTAACTCCGGGGCCGGAATAGGTCATATGGCCGAGGTCGGCATGGAGGTTGGGATAGCGGTCGAACAGGGCGGCGATATCGGCGGCGCCGGAGCGGCCGCAATTGTGCGCCCACACGAAGATCGCCTGGGGATGAGCCTCGAACAGCCGGCGCGCCGCCTCGGCGACGTGCGGCTCGGCCTCGGCATGGAACACCATCGGCGCGCGGTAGCGGGCCGACAGGTCGGCGCACTGGCGCATGAACCAGCCGTCCAGTGGATAGTCCATGTCAGTCGTTGCGACGATGCCTTGCGCCGTCGTGTAGGGATAGAAGCGCAGCATAAACTCGCCCATGCCGAAGAACTCGCCCGACGCGAGCTTCTGGCCCGTCTGGCGCAGCATCCTCAGCCCGACATCGGTCGAGCTGCGCATCACCTCGCGGCCGTTCAGCTCGCCGCGCTGCATGCCGACGAAGGGCACGAAGCGATCGGGGAAGCGGCGGGCATAGTCTCGCGCCTGCTCGTCACTGCCCTCGCCGTCGCTGATCGCTCCGTTGCCGTCGCCGTAGTAAAGCGGCATCAGCACCAACCGCGCCACATTCGTGGCATTCATCTTGGCGATGAGATCATCGGCTTGGGCGCGCTTCTGGAGATGGGTGTGGAAGTCGATCAGGGGCAGCTCGCCGTTCGGCTTGGCGGAGTCCACGGCCAGGGGCGGCAGGGCGCGCCGCTGCTGGGCCATGGTGAGGCCGGGCAGGGCGAGCGTGCCGGCGAGCGCCGAGGCGCCCCAGAGCATGCCGCGCCGTGTCGGCTCAGGCGGACAGCACGAGCAGTCCATGGGGCAATCTTACTCGGCCGCCTGCTGATTGTCCTCATTGAGCAGGTCGTAGGTCCGCTTCTGGTAGTGGATCATATAGTCCGTGTACCAGGTGGTCGGATATTTGGACGGCCTGTCCGGGCCCACGCAAGTCGGCACCGACGCGATCGGCCAATCGATATTGCTGTCGCAGAAGAAGGCCAGCGCGTAACGCTCGCCGCCGCTGCGGTTGAGCGCGCGGTGCGGGGTGGCGAGGAAGAAATCGTTGGTCCAGCGCTGCAGCAACTGCCCGCCATTGACGACAAAGGCGCCGGGAACGAGAGGCGCATCGATCCACGTGCCGTCCTGGGTGCGGATCGACAGGCCGGGCACGTCATTGGGCGCGAGCAGCGTCAGGAAGCTGGTGTCGGTATGCGGGGCGATGCCGAACTCGTCCTCGGCGGGAACGTCCTGGTTCGGATAGTGCGTCATGCGCAGCTTGTATTGCGGCTCGCTGAACGCGTCGTCGAAGTAGGCGGCCGGCAGGCCGAGCGCGCGGGCATAGAGCCGCACCAGTTTCTGCACCAGGCGCTCCAGGGTGTCGCAATAGCCGACGACGGCCTCGCGGAAACCCGGCAGATCCTGCGGCCAGCGGTTGGCGCTGCGGAAGCGCCGGTCGGCCAGCACGTCGGGATGGTCGGCCGACAGGTCGCGGGCGACGAACAGCGCTTCGTTGAGATTGGCCTTGGTGACGGTCTGCACCATCGAGGTGCGCAGCGTGTCGCCGCGCATCGGCAGGTAGCCGACGTTGTGCTTGTCGATCCGGACGTCCATCTTCCGGTCGATTGGCTGGCCATGGAAGCGCGCAGCCTGGCGGAAGACCTCGCGGATGTTGGCGTCCGCCACGCCGTGATTGACGATGAAGTAGAAGCCGATCTGGGTCAGCGCAAAGCGCAGCTCGGCCGCCGTGCGGTCCATCGCCCCCGGCTCGCCCGCAAGATAGGGGCCGAGGTCGATGACGGGAATGGTGTGCGTTGACCCGCTCACTCGGCCGCTTGCTGGCTGGTGTCGTAGACCGCGTCGTAGTTCCGCTTCTGGTACCAGACCATGTAGTCGGTGTACCAGGTCGTCGGATACTTGGGCGGCCTGTCCGGGCCGACCGTCGTCGGGACGGCGGCTACCGGCCAGTCGATGTTGCTGTCGCAGAAGAATGGCACAGCGTAGCGCTCGCCGCCGCTGCGGTTGATGGCGCGGTGCGGCGTGGCCAGGAAGAAGTCGTTCGTCCAGCGCTGCAGCATCTGGCCGCCATTGACGACATAGGCGTTCTCGATGGCCGGCGCGTCGATCCACTTGCCGCTTTGCGTGCGGATGGACAGCCCCGGGATGTCGTTGGGCGCAAGCAAGGTGAGAAAGCTGGTGTCGGTATGAGGTGCGAGACCAAACTCATCCTCGATCGGCCCGTCCTGGTGCGGGTAGTGCGTCATGCGCAGCGAATACTGGCAGTCCCTGAACGGACCGTCGAAATATTCGGCCGGCAGATCGAGCGCGCGGGCATAGAGGCGCACCATCTTCTGCGCCAGCCGTTCCAGCGTGTCGCAATAATCGACGATGGTCTCGCGGAAGCCCGGCAGGTTGGCCGGCCAGCGGTTGGGACCGCGGAAGCGGCGGTTGGCGAGCAGGTCGGGATGCCCGGGCGGCAGCTCGCGTTTGACGAAAAAAGCCTCGTTGAGATTGGGCTTGGTGCCGGTCTGGATCGTCGAGGTGCGCAGCGTATTGCCGCGTATCGGCAGGTAGCCGGTGCTGTTCATGTCGATCTTGAGTTCCAGCTTCTTTTCCACCGGCTGGTCGTGGAAGCGCTTCACTTGGTCGAAGACGTTGCGGATGTTCTCCCGCGGCACGCCGTGATTGACGATGAAATAGAAGCCGATCTCGGTCAGGGCGAAGCGGAGCTCCTGGGCGGTGCGGTCGAGTGCGCCCGCCTCGCCGGCCAGGAACGGGCCGAGGTCGATGACGGGGATGGTTTCGGTGGCCATTTCTGCTCCTTGTTGGCAAGGCCCTGTGAGGCAACGATAGTGCCTAGGCCGCATGGGGGTCCAGTGCGTGCAACGCGGAGGACATATGATCCTCGGATTTCTTGCCCTGGTGACGGCGGCGCTGTTCACCGGTGCCGCCTTTTATGTGAATTTCGCAGAACAGCCGGCGCGGCTCGCGCTCGACGATCGCGCTGCCCTCGTCCAATGGCAGCGTTCCTATGAACGCGCGGCTCTGATGCAGGCAAGCCTCGCCATGCTGGGCTTCGTGCTCGGTCTTGCCGCCTGGTTGTGGGAAGGCCGCGACCTGATTTGGCTGGTCGGCGCCTTCGTCCTGCTGGCGCCATGGCCCTACACTTTGCTGATCATCAAGCCGGTCAACGACCGCTTGAAAGCAACCGGCGCCGCGCTGGCCGGCGCCGATAGTCGCGCCCTGATCAAGCGCTGGGGCCGACTACATGCCGGCCGCACTGTATTGGGCGTGCTGGCGACAGCGATCTTCTTTTGTGCGGCGTTGCCGCGCTAGACGGTCCCGCCGTCGGCTGGCGGCTTGGCACCAATTGGCTTAGGCTTTGGCGCCATCTTTCCGGGGGAATTCGATGACACGGTCACGGCACGGCATTGCAGCGACGCTGGGCGTTCTCGCCGCGTCGTGGGCCGGCGCGGTCGCGGCGGAAACGGCCTATAGCGCCGAGGGCGGCACCGATTCGTTCCTGAAGCTTTTGAGCGAGCGGCTGGAATTCACGGTGCAGCAGATCCCCGCGCTGGGCCGGCACCTGGCGCGCCTGCCCGAGATCATCGACGGCCGCACCGCGCTTCTGTTGCTGGGCATCGTGGTGGCGTCGCTGGCGGCGGAATACGTCGTCCGCCTGCTGTTGAGCCGGGCGCGCCTGAAAGGCTTCGACCGCCTGGTCGGCCATTCGCCGCTGCGCGCCTTCGGGCGGGCGCTGCTGCTCGACCTGCTGGCGCTGGTCGCGCTGGCCGTCGCCGGCCGCCTCGTGTTGGCCCAGATCGGCGATCCGCAAAGCGTGGGCGGCAGGCTCGGCCAGGACGTCCTGCAGGCGGTCCTCTATTGGCGGTCGTTCAACCTGGTGTTCAGGGCCTGGCTTCGCCCCGCCGCGCCGGAGGGCCGCATCGCGCCGGTCGATACCGACGCAGCACGCGGCCTCCTGATGGCGCTGAACTGGGTGGTCGTCTTGCCGCTGCTCGGCCGCCACCTTGCCGGCGCGCTCGAGACCACCGGCGCCAGCCGCGAGATCATCAGCGCCGCGGTGATCCTCTACGCGCCGCTGATCGCGCTTTGCCTGGTCTGGGTGGTCTGGCACTGGCGCCACGAGATGACGGCCTGGCTGTCGGCGATGGTGTCGGAACGCAAGCTGGGCTACCGGCTGAAGCTCGATGCGGCGCGCCGCTGGTGGGTGCTGGGGCTCGTCTTCTACGGGCTGATGGGGCTGGCCGCGATCTATGCCGCGCTCACCGAGAGCAACACCGCCGCGCGCGGGCTGGGCCGGATCGAATCGGCGCTGATCGCGCTCCTGCTGTTCGAGACGCTGATGCATCGCATCACGCGCCATATCGTCTCCGAACTGCCGAAGGCGGGCGACGTCGTGGCCGACTGCCTGCGCCTGGTTGCCCGGCTCTATGTCGTGATCCTGCTCGCCGAGGCGCTGATGGTGCGGGTGCTGGGCGCCATGACGGCCGAGGAGTGGCTGCCGCACGACCGCGGCGCCAAGGTCGCGGCGCTGAGCATTGTGGCGATCTACGCGTTCTGGCGGTTCCTGAAATTCCGCATGGATTCCTACATCGCCTCCAACCCGCTGCCCTCGGCCGACGCGGCGGCCGACGCCGAGGACGACGTGCAGATCGCCGCCTCGCGGCTGCGCACCCTGATGCCGCTGTTGCGTGCCATCGCCGGCGCCATCATTGCCGTGGTCGGCGGCTTGCTGGTGCTGTCCGAGCTTGGCGTCAACATCACGCCGCTGATCGCCGGCGCCTCGGTGTTCGGCCTCGCCGTGTCGTTCGGCAGCCAGTCGCTGGTGCGCGACATCGTGTCGGGCGTGTTCTTCCTGGCCGAGGATTCCTTCCGCATCGGCGAGTATGTCGACTGCAGCAAGGTCAAAGGCACCGTCGAGGGCTTCAGCGTGCGCTCGCTGAAGCTGCGCCACCAGAACGGCCAGCTCCACATCGTGCCATTCGGCCAGGTCGCCCATATCACCAACTTCAGCCGCGACTGGACGGTGGTGAAGTTCAATCTCGCCTTCGCCAACGGCACCGACGTCGAGCTGCTGCGCAAGACGGTGAAGAAGATCGGCACCGACATGATGGAGGAGCCCATCTTCAAGCCGATCCTGCTGCAGCCGCTCAAGATGCAGGGCGTGGTCGACATCAAGGACAACTCGCTGATCGTGCGCTTCAAGTTCATGGCGCGGCCCAAGAACCCGAGCCTGGTGCAGCGCATGGCCGTCCGCCGCATGTACGAGGCCTTCCCCGGCCTCGGCATCCAGTTTGCCACGCCGACCTATCCCTTCGCGATGCCAACGGCGTCGCCATCGCCACCGACCGCCGCGCCAGCCGCACCGCCAGCGGTCGTTGTCGAGCCGGCAAAGGCCGCCGAATAGCCAGAGGAGAAAGACCATGGAGAAACGCAAGCTGGGCCGTTCGGGCCTCGAATTCGCCCCCGTCGCTTTCGGCGGCAACGTGTTCGGCTGGACGGCCGACGAGGCGACCTCGCACAAGCTGCTCGACGCCTTCGTCGATGCCGGCTTCTCCTTCGTCGACACCGCCGATGTCTATTCCCGTTGGGCACCCGGCAACAAGGGCGGCGAATCGGAGACGGTGATCGGCAGCTGGCTCAAGAAGGATCCCAAGAAGCGCGACAAGGTCCTGATCGCCACCAAGTGCGGCATGCTGCCGGAGTCCGGCGCCCTGTCGCGCGCCCATATCAAGAAATCGGTCGACGAATCGCTGCAGCGGCTCAACACCGACCGCATCGATCTCTTCCAGTCGCACAAGGACGACAAGGCCACGCCGCAGGAGGAGACGCTCTCGACCTACGGCGAACTGATCAAGGCCGGCAAGATCCGCGCGATCGGCGCCTCCAACTTCGAGGCGCCGCGGCTCGCCGAAGCGGCCAAGATCGCCAAGGACAAGGGCCTGCCGCGCTACGAGAGCCTGCAGCCTCATTACAATCTGATGGAGCGCGGCCTGTTCGAGGGCGATCTTGAGAACGAATGCCTGAAGGAAGGGATCGGCGTGATCCCGTACTATTCGCTGGCCAGCGGCTTCCTGAGCGGCAAGTACCGGTCGGAGGCCGACCTCGGCAAGAGCAAACGCGGCGGCGGCCTGAAGAAGTACCTGAACGACAAGGGCTTCGGCATCCTGAAGGCACTCGACGTGGCGGCCAAGAAACACAATGCGAGCGACACGCAGGTGGCGCTCGCTTGGCTGATGCAAAGGAAGTCGATCACCGCACCCATCGTGAGCGCCACCAGCCTGGAGCAGCTCAAGGACCTGATCGCCGCGCCCGCCATCAAGCTCGACGCCGAGTCGATCGCCGCCATCGACAAGGCCAGCGCACCGGCGGGGTAAAGCGCACTCATATTCCTCTCCCCCTTGGGGGAGAGGATAGGTGAGGGGGGCAACGACGTCCGCATCCCCCTCACCCAACCTCTCCCCCAAGGGGGAGAGGAGCCTGAAAAGTAACAGACGACGATGCTACGGTGGCCTTAATGCTCGTCTTCCGCCAGCTCTTCGATCCGACCTCGTCGACCTACACCTACCTGCTGGGCTGCTCGGCGTCGGGCGAGGCGGTGCTGATCGATCCGGTGTTCGAGCAGGTCCGCCGCGACGCCGCCCTGATCGGCGAGCTGGGGCTAAAACTGCAATGGACGCTCGAGACCCATGTCCACGCCGATCACGTGACCGGTGCCTGGCTCCTGAAGCAAAAGCTTGGCAGTGGCATCGCGCTCGCGGCGGCGAGCGGCGCGTCGGGCGCCGACCGCCTGCTGAATGATGGCGATCAGGTCACCTTCGGCCGGCGCGCGCTCGAGGTGCGCTCGACGCCCGGTCACACCAACGGCTGCATCACCTTCGTGCTCGACGATGAGAGCATGGCCTTCACCGGCGACTGCATCATGATCCGCGGCTCGGGCCGCACCGATTTCCAGCAGGGCGACCCGCGGGCGCTCTACCGCTCAGTGCGCTCGCGCATCTTTTCGCTGCCAGAGACCTGCCTGCTCTATCCCGCGCACGACTATCGCGGTCTCACCGCCACCAGCGTGGCCGAGGAGAAGAAGTTCAATCCGCGGCTGGGCGGCGAGGTCGGCGAGGGCGACTATGTCGGCTACATGAAGAACCTCGACCTGCCTCATCCCAAGAAGATCGACGAGGCGGTGCCGGCCAACCTGCGCTGCGGCCAGCCCGGCAACGAGACTGTGGTGCCGCCCGATCCGTGCTGGGCGCCGCTGCGCTTCACCTTCGGCGGTGTGTGGGAGGTCGAGCCGCACTGGTTGGAGGAGAACATCTCGAAGGTGCAGGTCGTGGACGTGCGTGAGCCGGCCGAGTTCACCGGGCCGTTGGGCCATATCAGGGGGGCCACCCTGGTGCCACTGGGTGAGCTCGCCACCCGCGCCAAGGATCTGCCCAGGGACAAGCCCATCGTCGCGGTCTGCCGCGCCGGCAGCCGCTCGGCCCATGCCACGGCGATCCTGCAGAAGGCGGGCTTCGCCGACATCGCCAACCTGCCGGGCGGCATGCTGCGCTGGCGCGCCGAGGGGCGCAGCGTTGAAGGCGGGGCACTCTAGAATCCGTAGAGCTTGCTGGGCGTGTCGACCAGGATCTTTTGCCGCGTCGCCGCGTCGGGCACCCACTCCTCGAACCATTGCAGAGTCTTGGGATAGGTCGTCACGCGGTCGAGGCCGGTGTCGGTGTGCGGCCAGTCGCTGGCCCACATCAGCCGCTCGGGCCCAAAGGCGGCGAGCAGCAGCGCCGCCGCCGGGCGCGCCCGCTCGAGCCCGACCCGGTAGGCGCCGCTCAGCAGCACCCAGACGCGGCCGGTGCTGGCCTTCTCGAGCAGCAGCTCGAAGCCCGGATCGCGCAGCGGGCCGAGCGTGCGATCGAACATGCCGAAATGCGGGATCACCACCTTATGGCCAGCGTCGAGCAGGAAGGGCAGCATCCCGGGCAGCCGTTTGCTCTCGACATAGAGATGGATAGGCCAGTCGCGCTTGATTGCTTCGGCCAGCATGTCGGCATAGGCCGGCCAATGCGGCGTCGGCAGGCCGAAGATCGGAAAGCGCAGACCCTTGACGCCGATCCGCGCCATCTCCTCCCATTCG
>WNFC01014325.1_pt1 | contig 14458 bp, 11 predicted proteins | sample 5400541 | NCBI WGS metagenome assembly WNFC01 (sample SAMN13153342, study PRJNA577476) | soil metagenome | isolation source: 120 cm saprolite under Douglas fir tree site 2 hole 2 replicate 1 | place: USA:California | collected 2015-04-18
GCCACGTTCGCGAGCAGCAGTGACGCTCTGTAAACGAACGGGCAGAGGTAGTCGTAGTAGAGCTCGAACTCCATGAGGCCTGATGGTGGAACGCGAGCGGTGCTCACCCGTATTCCCGAGAGCTGGGCATGGATGGCCCCCGACCTCCTCCGCCGCCTGCTTCCGTTCGCCGCCGTCGTGGCCGTCATCGAGATTGCCTGGCGCCCGGCATGGCTTGGCTTCTCGGCAGGCCGGCTCGGTGCGCAGCTCACATTCGCGGCAGTGGCCGCGCCAGTGCTGTTCGTGGCGGCGGCCTTGGTGCAGCTTCGCCTGGCTCAGCGCCGGGGCGCCCTGAGCATTCCGGCCGGAAGCGACGATGCGGCGTTCCAGGCGGCCTTTTACGTCGTGAATGGCCCGATCGAAGAGGCCTTCTTTCGAGGGTTGGTCCAGGGAGGGCTCGGCATCGCGCTGGGCGCGCCGGTGGGTTTTATTGTCGGCACCGCCTCTTACGTCCTTTATCACCGGCTCGGCTGGCCCTGGGCCGAGACGCTGGCGACAGCGCTCGTGGGCATCCCGCTCGGCCTGGCGTTCTGGCTGCTCCCGGGCCCGCCATCGCTGCTGGGGGTGTCGATCGCGCACATCGCGGCCACCTGTGGCTTCCTCGGGCCCGGCCCGTATCTTCTGAAGAAGCTCGGTTTTGTCTAGTTGGTGGAGCTAGACGCACAGCAGCGGCGAACCCTCACCTGGGCCGGACTGGCGGTGGTGCTCACCGCCTTCGACGGGTCCGTCCTGGTCCTCGCACTGCCGGCGATCGCGAACGAGTTTCACGCCCGTGTCCCAGCGCTTTCGAACCTCGGGTCGGTGCTCGCCCTCGGCGCGCTCGGCGCCCTTCCGCTCGCAACGCTCGCCGACCGCTTCGGCCGGCGGCGGCTCATCGCGGTCGGGGTCGGCGGCTTTTCGATCGCCAATTTCGCCAGCGCTTTCGCCCCGTCGCTCGAAGCGCTGGCGTTATTGCGACTGATCGCCGTGTGCTTTGAAGTCCTCGTCGGCGGAGTTGCCACTGCGCTGATCGTCGAGGAGGCGCCACGCGGGCGTCGCGGCCAGGCGGTGAGCATCCTCGCCGTGCTCAGCGGCGTGGGGACCGGGCTCACCGTGATTGCCTATCCGGTCGCCGCACCACACTGGCGCTTGCTTTTTCTGGCCGGGGGAATCGGACTGGCGGCCGCGCCGCTGATCTGGATGAATCTGCCCGAGGGGCGCGCGTGGCGGCGGGCACGATTTTCCGGCTCGGCGCTCCGACTGCTCATGCAGCCCGCGTGGCGCCGCCGGCTGTTCGTGATCGCCGGCACCACGGCGCTGCTGGCCGTGCTCCTCGAACCTGCCGGCCTCCTCTTCACGCTGTTCGCCACTACGAGCCTACATATGACCCCGGTCGGTATCAGCGAGCTCATCGTCGTTTCCGGAGTGGCCGGCGGAGCGTCTTACGTCGCGGGGGGTTTCTTAACCGACCGCTTCGGCCGTCGTTTTCCCGGCACAGCACTCACTGCCACCACCGCCATGTCCGCCGGCCTCAGCTTCATCGGCGGGACGCCGGTGTTCGTGATCGGCAACGTGCTCTGGAGCTCGTTCGCGAGCGCGGCCACGCCCGTGCTTGGAGCCTGGACCGGAGAGCTGTTTCCCACACGGGCGAGGGCGACGGCGGAGGCGATGGGATCAGTGGCCGCGGCGATGGGGAGCGTGGCGGGGCTGCAGGTGGTGGGCTTGCTTTCGCAATCCCTCGGGCTTGGGATCGCGTTGGGATTGACCGGCGTCGTCGCCTTCGCCGGGTCGGCGCTCCTACTCCTCCTTCCGGAAACTCGAGGGTCCCCTCTGCCCGACTAGATTTCCATTTGACGGACGTTCTGGCCGGTGCTAGCTTTGGCGCCGGTATATCGGTCGCATATCGGTCGATCGCCTCATTGGGGAGGGACAAAGGGGATTGGTCTCGCAGGCTGGCGCGCTCGGGACCCGTCGTGCGCAGAGCACGATCCCAGACGTCACGCGCTCGCAAAGCGAGGAAGCGTACCTCCGGATTCGAGACCGAATCGTGTGCCTCGACATGCCGCCAGGCTCAGTGGTCGAGGAGGGTCGGCTGCGCGACGAGCTCGAGATCGGGCGCACGCCGATTCGGGAAGCACTGCAGCGCCTCGCGTGGGAGAACCTCGTTCGCAGCGTGCCTCACCGCGGCACCTTCGTCACCGACGTCAACATCACCGACCTGGCGCGGATCACAGAGGTTCGCGTCGTCCTCGAGGGTCATGCGGCTAGGCTGGCCGCGGAGCGCGGCACCGCCACTGACCGCCAGGCGATCGGCGACCTCCTCGAGCGTCTCGACCAGGTGGAGCCGGCCAACCAGCGTGAGCTCATGAGGCTCGACGAGGCGATCCACCGCCAGATCTATCGCTCGGCGCGCAACTCGTTTCTTGAAAGCACGCTCGACCGGTACTTCAATCTCAGCCTGCGGCTGTGGTACCTGGTCCTCGATCGGGGCGTACGCCTCCGCGAAGCGGTTGAGGAGCACGTCGAGCTGCTGCGGGCCGTCCTCGCCGGCGACGGCCGGCGCGCCGAAGAGGTCATGCAGCAGCACGTCATCGGCTTCGAACGAGAGATTCGCAAAGTGCTGGTTGAGAGGTAGAGAAGTACGGCAGATGCCAAGAGTCTTTTTCGCCACCGACCTGCACGGCTCCGAGATGTGCTGGCGCAAGTTCCTGAACGCGGCGAAATTCTATGAGGCCGAGATCCTCATCTGCGGCGGCGACATGACGGGCAAGGCCATGATCCCCATCGTCGAGGAGAACGGCCACTACACCGTGACCATCGCCGCCGAACGTCAGGTGGTCACGGCCGACCAGGTTGGCGACATCGAGAACCAGATCCGGCGGAAGGGGTACTACCCACTGCACGTCACGCCCGAACGCTTGCAGGAGCTTGACGTGGACGCGGATAAGAGAAAGGAAACCTTCCAGCAGATCATGCTGGACGGCGTCCGGCGCTGGATGCACATAGCTGAAGAGAAGCTGCGCGGCTCCGGCGTGCGTATCTTCGTGTGCCCGGGAAACGACGACGAGATGGAGGTGGACGACGTCGTCCGGGAATCCGACATGGTCGAGCTGGGCGAAGGTCGGATGCTGGAGATCGAGGGATTCAAGATGATCTCGACCGGTTGGTCCAACCACACTCCGTGGAACACCCACCGCGAAGAGACCGAGGAGAAGCTCGGAGAGCGGATCGAGGCGATGGCGCGCAATGTCAGCGATTTCTCGCACGCCATCTTCAATCTCCATTGCCCACCGTACCGCTCAGGCCTCGACGAGGCGCCCGCCATCGACGCGGACCTCAAGCTGATGCACGGTGGCCGGGCGCTGCGCCCGGTCGGCTCTACAGCCGTCCGCCAGGCGATTGACAAGCACCAGCCGCTGCTCTCACTGCATGGGCACATCCACGAGAGCAAGGGCGCGGTCAAGCTCGGCAAGACGCTTGCGATCAACCCCGGAAGCGCCTACGAGGAGGGAATGCTGATGGCCGCCGTGATCAACCTCGATGCCAAGAAGGGCATCAAGAGCTACCAGCTCGTCAACGGATAACGCGGAAGAGGAGAAGGAGAGAAAGACATGGCTGACACAACGATGGGATCGGCCGGGTCGCGGCCGACGCTGTTCTTGCGCAACGCGACCGGCCTGGTCAAGGCCTGGTCGACGTTCGATGCCTTCGTTTATTCGTTCTGGTCCGTAAACCTGATCACGCTCGGCCTGTACGGCATGTCGTTCGTCTACCTCGTGCCAGACGGGCAGCTGCTGGCGGCCATTTTGGTCTTCGGCGTCTTGACCTCTTTCCTCGTCGTCACCTACGCGATGTTGGTGAGCGTGATGCCCCGCACCGGCGGCGACTACGCATGGCAGAGCCGAGTGCTTGGAGGTGGCGCCGGGTTCGTCCTGTCCATCACCGGATGGTGGTTCACCCTGTTTCTCTGGGCGCCGATCTACGCCAACATCCTGAACGTCCAGTTCTTTCTTCCGCTTGCCTACACACTGGGATGGTCAGGTGTCGCGTCATTCTTTGCGAGCACCAACCACACGGGGGTGTTTGTCAGCTGTCTGATCGTCCTGGCGTTTGTCAGCGTCGTGGTGACGCTAGGCATGGAGACTTACGCGCGCATCCAGAAGATCTGCTTCTGGATCGGGCTCGCGGGCCTGGTCGTCGTCGCCGGCCTGCTGCTCTTTGCGAGCCAGAGCGACTTCCAGAACGCATTCAACCGCGAGGCGACGAGCCTGTTCGGCGCGCCCGCTAACGCGTATCAGGCGACGATCGACGCCGGCACCAAGGCCGGGTATGCACCGCACGACTTCGGGTCCTTCTCGTTCGGGCCGATCTTCCTGGTCCTTCCCTTTCTCGCTTTCTACCTGCTGTGGCCGAACTGGGGCGCGACACTCTATGGAGAGGTCCGCGGCGCCAAGGACATCCGCAAGCCCTTCTGGAGCATGTTCTGGGGGCTGTGGGTAACGATCGCGCTTGTCGCACTTGTGATGCTCCTGGTCGTCAAAACGATGGGCTGGCAGTTCTACAACGCGGCCAACGCCTCGTTCTGGGCCGGCACCGCGCCGGTCGGCACGTGGCCATATCCGGTGATGTTCGCCGGCTGGCTGGTCAACAACCATGCGTTCCAGGCGCTGCTCATCATCGTCATGGGCCTGTGGTTCTTCGGGTGGGCGGGGACCCTGTTCCTGTCTTCCACGCGCGTGATATTCGCCGCCGCGTTCGACCGAGTGTTGCCGTCATGGGCGGCCAACATCTCGGCCAAGCGGCGGGTTCCTTATGGCTCGCTGATCCTGATGATCGCGCCATCGATCGTGGTCAGCGCCGTGTGGGCTTACAAGCCTGACTTCCAGAACGTGTTCCTCGACGCGACCGCGGTTTTGGCCTTGACTTTCCTTGCGACGGTGGCAGCCGCGGTCATCCTGCCGTGGCGCCGCCGCGACCTGTACGAAGCTTCGCCGATCGCGCAGTACAAGATCGCGGGTGTGCCGGCGATCACCATCGTCGGTGTGATAACAGGATTGTTCCTGCTATTCATGCTCTACCAGTGGTCGTTCAACCCGGACAACCTGTACGGCACGTCGTTTCAGAAGACCGGGAACTCGGTCGCTTACTTCGTCGCAACGTACGTGGTTGCGATCGTCATCTACGTCGTCGCCTTCTACGTCAGGCGGCGACAAGGAATCGATCTCAACCGCATCCATCACGAGATTCCGGTTGAATAGAAGCTCGACGGCCTCCGCGCGCAAGCGCGGAGGCCACTCTTTCTAACGCATGCTGGAATACACACTTCGCACCTACCAGAGCCCGACCCGTCTCGTCCAGCGCCTCGGCGCGATCCGCGAGCTGGGGACCGAGGCCGGGTTGCTGGGCATCCGGCGGCCGCTGCTCGTCACTGATCCCGGAGTTAAAGCCGCGGGCTTGCTCGACACCGCGCTCGAGGTCCTGCGCGCCGCGGACTGCGAGCCGATGGTGTTCGATCGCGTGCGCGCCAACCCGGGTGTCGACCTGGTCGACGCCGGCGCCGCCGAGTACAGAGCGCAGGGCTGCGACGGCCTCGTCGCCGCCGCGGACTGCGAGCCGATGGTGTTCGATCGCGTGCGCGCCAACCCGGGTGTCGACCTGGTCGACGCCGGCGCCGCCGAGTACAGAGCGCAGGGCTGCGACGGCCTCGTCGCGATCGGAGGCGGCAGCTCGATCGACACCGCCAAGGGAATCGGCGTCGTGGCCGCACACGAGGGCAGCATCCTCGGGTACGAATGGGGCCACAGCCCGATCGCGAAACGCATCCCACCTCTGATCGCGGTGCCCACCACCGCCGGGACCGGCAGCGAGGTGACGCTCTGGGCGGTGATCACCGACCCGAAGCGAAAGATCAAGTTCAACGTCGGCGGCACGCCGAACATCGCATCCTGGGTCGCGGTCATCGACCCCGAACTCACGGTGAAGCTCCCAGCCGGCGTCACCGCGGGCACAGGGATGGACGCGCTTGCGCACGCCGTCGAGTGCTACACGATGACCTATCACCAGCCGTTCACCGATGCCGTCGCCTTGCTGGCGATGGAGTACGTGGCCCGGTATTTGCGTGTGGCTTTCTCGCAGGGGGCGAACGTCGAAGCGCGTTACCACATGAGCGCGGCGGCGATGCTGGCGGGGCTGGCTTACGGCACTGATTCGGCCGGTGCCGCGCACGCGATGAGCCAGACCGCGGGCGGCGTGCACGATGCGCCGCATGGCGCGCTCACGGCGCGCCTGCTCGGCCCGGTCATGGAGTACAACCACGCCGGCGAGCCGGAGCGCTTTGCACGGATGGCGACGGCATTTGGAATCGACGTCCGCGACGTACCGATGTGGCGCGCGGCCGAGATGGCGGTGGAGTACGTGCACCAGCTGACGGTCGACGTCGAGATCCCGAGTCTCGAAGAGCTGGGCTTCGCCCGGGACGAGATCCCGATGCTCGCGGACAAGGCGGCCGCCGACCCGCAGAGCATCGGCAACCCGCGGGACGTCGATGCCGCCGCGTACCGTCGCATCTACGCCCGCGCATTCGACCTCGGCAGCAAACGCGCTGCCCGCATGAGTGGAGACAAGAGATGACGGTGGACGTCGCCCGCTCGGTCAAGAAGATGTTCCGCCGGGCGCGCGCAGGGCGCCAAATGGGATGGACAGAAAAATGACCATCGACGTGGCCAAATCTGTTCGGAAGATGTTCGTCGACGGGAAGTGGGTCGATTCCGAGAGCGGCCAGCATTTCGACGCCACCAGTCCCGCGACCGGCGAGGTTATCGCGCAGGTGCCGAAGGGCACGCGCGCCGACGCGCGCACGGCCATCGGCGCCGCGCACCGCGCTCGGAAGCCGATGGCGGCGCTCAAAGGCTTCGAGCGTTCGAGGAGGCTGCACAGGATCGCCGAGGCGATCGAGCGGCGGCGCGAGGAGCTCGGCCGCATCCTCACGCTCGACCAGGGCAAGCCTCTGGTAGCCGAAGCGCTGGGCGAGGTCGACGAGGCCGCCGAGTATTTCCGCATCGCGGCTGAGGACCTGAAGCGGCTCGAGGGCCGCGTCCTCCCTTCCGCCAGCCCCAGCAAGCTCGTCTTCGCCCGCCATTACCCGCGCGGTGTGTACGGGATCATCACGCCCTGGAACTGGCCGCTGACGATGGCTGCCGAGCTTATCGCCCCCGCGCTCGCCGCGGGCAACACGGTAGTTTGGACGCCGGCATCCTCGACCAGCGTCATCTCCATCGCGCTCATGGAGTGCATCGCCGAGGCCGACCTTCCGAACGGCGCCATGAACCTCGTCACGGGACCGGGCGCCGAGGTCGGAGACGAGGTCGCGGGCCACGAGCTCGTGGACGGGGTCGGGTTCGTGGGCTCGACCGAGACGGGGGCATCGGTCGCTCGTCGTGCGGCCGGAAAGCACGTGATGCTCGAGCTCGGCGGCAACGGGCCCATGATCGTGTTCAGCGACGCCGACATCGCGAAGGCGGTCGAAGGCACGCTCGTCGGCTGCTACCTCTGCGCGGGCCAGAGCTGCACCGCCGGCGAGCGCATCCTCGTGCAGGAGTCGATCCACGACGAGTTCCTCGAACAACTCGAAGCCGCCGCGCGCCGGCTGCGCCTCGGCGATCCCTTCGCGCCCGACACGACGCTCGGCCCCCTGAACAACGAAGGGGTGGCGACCAAGATGGACGAGCACGTGGCCGACGCGGTGGCACACGGCGCGCGCGTGGTCATGGGCGGCAAGCGTGCCGAAGGCTTCCCCACGCGCCTCTACTACCCGGCCACCATCCTCGATGGTGTCGAGCCCAAGATGCGTGTGAGCCTGGAGGAGACGTTCGGCCCGGTGGCGCCGGTGATCAAGTTCCGAGACGAGGCGCAGGCGCTCGCCCTCGCCAACGACTCGCCTTACGGCCTTCTCGGCGCCGTTTATACGAAGGACCTTTCGCGCGCGCTGCGCTTCGCTGACGGCCTCGAGATGGGGTGGGTGAACATCAACGAGTCGTCCAACTACTGGGAAGCCCACCTCCCCTTTGGCGGGCGGGCGGGCAAGCGCAGCGGCATCGGCCGGGTCGGCGGGCGCTTCGCGCTCGAGCAGATGACCGACCTCAAGACGATCGTCATCGAGGTCGAGGGCGCGCCTTGACGGAGGGCCCGCTCCCCGACCCCGCCGCGCGCGCGCAGGGGCACTCTCCCGCGACTGCGTCGCGCGGGCCCCGGCGGAGGACGACGTGACTGAAAAGCCTCTCTTGGACCCTATAGAAGAAGCCGGCCGGGTTGCCGTAGCCGCCAAGGCGGCGGGTGTGAGCCTGAGGCTGCTGGGCGGGGCCGGGATCCACCTTCACTCTCCAAGCGCCCAAAAGCCGCCCCTCAAGCGCAAGTACGGCGACCTCGACTACGCGATCGGGAAACGTGATCGGCAAGGTGTGCTCAAGCTGTTCCCGGCCCTCGGGTATGAAGCCAACGAGCGGTTCAACCTGATGCAGGGGGACCGGCGGCTCTACTTCTACGACTCCGAGAACAACCGCCAGGTCGACATTTTCATCGACTGGTTCAAGATGTCGCACGTCATCGACCTTCGCGACCGGCTCGACTGCGAAGGGCCATGCGCGAGCCCGTCCGACCTCCTGCTCAGCAAGCTGCAGATCTACGAGGTCAACCGCAAGGACCTTGTCGACCTCACCGCCCTACTGCTGGACCATCGTGTCGAGGAGAACGACGACGACGCGATCGACCCGCGATATATCGCTCGCGTCGCGGCCGACGACTGGGGCATGTACCGGACCCTGCAGGTGAACATCGGAAAGCTTCGCGAGACGCTCGATGAGCTCGACGTCGACCGTGGGCTGGTGCGGGCGCGCTTGGACGAGCTATGGGCGGCCATCGATGCGCAGCCGAAGCCGTTGAAGTGGAAACTTCGGGCCCGGGTCGGCGACCGGATGCCCTGGTACGAGCTGCCCGAGGAGGTCCGCTCACCCTACCAGCCGGACTGACAAGGGGAGCGAAGAGCGATGAGCAACCTGCCTACCCACGCCCGGGCCGTCGTGATCGGGTGCGGCATCGTCGGCAACAGCGTGGCCTACCACCTCTGCCGGCTGGGCTGGCGGGATGTCGTCCTCCTCGACAAAGGTCCACTCCCCAACCCTGGTGGATCCACGGGCCACGCCTCGAATTTCATCTATCTGGTCGACCACTCCAAGGAGATGACCGCCCTCACCGTAGAGAGCGTGAACCAGTACAAGGAGATGGGAGTCTTCACCCAGTCGGGCGGCATCGAGGTCGCGCGCACGAAAGAGCGGATGCAGGAGCTCACGCGCCGCATGTCCTCGGCCGCGTCGTGGGGCATCGAGCCCGTCTCCCTGATCACCCCGACCAAGGTCAAGGAGCTCGTCCCGTTCATAGACGAGTCGATCATCCTCGGCGGCTTCTACACGCCTGGGGTCGGCGTCGTCGACTCCCTGCGCGCGGGAACGATCATGCGCGAGCGCGCGCAGGCCTCGGGCGCGCTGCAGGTGGTGGCGAAGATCGAGGTCGTGGCGATCGATGTCGCGCGCGGCCATGTTCGCTGCGTGCGCACGACCGCCGGCGAGATCGAGGCCGAGACAGTCGTGATCACATGTGGCGTGTGGAGCCCTCGCGTCGCCCGCATGGCCGGCGCCCGCATCCCGCTCACGCCGGCCGTGCATCAGATGATCGACGTCGGCCCGGTGCCGCGCTTCGCCGGCGCCAAGGGGGACATCGAGGTCCCGATCGTCCGCGACATGGATACCAACATGTACGAGCGCCAGGCCGGAGGCGACCTCGAGATCGGCTCCTACGCACACCGCCCGATCCTGTACGACCCGGAGGACATACCGCCCATCGAACGCGCAGCGCTGTCGCCCACGGAGTTCCCGTTCACGCAGCCAGACTTCGAGCTCCAGATGCAGCACGCGCTCGAGCTCATGCCGGAGATCGTCGGCGACGAGAAGGTGGGCGTGAAGTACGCCATCAACGGCATCCTTTCGCTCACGCCCGACGGAATGCCCGTCCTTGGCGAGTCGCCGGACGTTCGCGGCCTATGGGCGGCGTCGGCCGTCTGGGTCAAAGAAGGCCCCGGCACCGGTAAGGCCCTCGCGGAATGGATGGTGCACGGCGAGTCCGAGATCGACCTCCACTCTTCCGACATCGCCCGTTTCCACGAACATCAAAGGACGCGTGCGCATGTGCGCGCGAGGGCCGCCGAGGGATTCAACAAGACCTACGGCATCGTCCACCCAAGCGAGCAGTGGGCCTCCAACCGCAACGTCCGCCTGGCCCCGTTTCACGAGCGCGAGCGAGAGCTGGGGGCGACGTTCTTCGAGGCGGCCGGCTGGGAACGCCCCATCTGGTACGAGTCCAACGGGCCGCTCGTCGACGAGTTCGGCGATCGCGTCACGAGGCGCACGGCCGAGTGGGAGTCGCGATGGTGGTCGCCCATCATCAATGCGGAGCACCTCGCGATGCGCGAGCGAGCGGGGCTCTTCGACCTCTCGGCATTCACCATCTTCGACATCCAGGGTCCGGGCGCGTTGGGGGCGGTGCAAAAGGTCACCCTGCGGCAGATGGATGTGCCGGCCGGCCGCAACGTGTACACGCCGGTTCTCAGCCGTAACGGCGGCTTTAAGTCCGACCTCACTGTAATGCGGCTGGGCGACGAGCACTTTCGAGTCGTCACGGGCGGCGCGTCCGGCATGTCCGACAAGAAATGGTTCGCCGACCACCTGCCCGCCGATGGCTCGGCGCAACTCTTCGACCTGACCACCGCAATGACCACGGTGGGGCTGTGGGGCCCTCGCGCGCGCGACATTCTCGTTTCGGCGACCAGCGACGACGTTTCCAACGACGGCTTCAAGTTCGGCTCTTGCCGAACGATCGACATCGGTACGGTGCGTGTCCTCGCGTCGCGCATCTCGTATGTCGGCGACCTGGGCTGGGAGCTCTACGTTTCCCTCGACCAGGGGCTGAAGCTCTGGGACATGTTATGGGAGGCCGGCCAGCCATTCGGCCTCGCCGCGTGTGGCATCGGCGTGTACGGCACGACCGGGCGGCTCGAGAAATCCTACCGCGCCCACGGCAACGAGCTCGAGACCGAGTACAACGTGGTCGAGGCCGGCATGCAGGCGCCGCGCGTGAAGGCCGAGGACTTCGTCGGCAAGGAAGCGCACCTGAGGCACCGCGAGGAGGAGCCGGCAGCGGTGCTTTGCACGCTGACCGTGGACGATCACAAATCCAGGAGCGGCGAGAAGCGATACATGCTCGGACGCGAACCAGTTTTGACTCGGGATGGCGCGGCGATCACCGACCGCCGCGGTCGACGCTCGTACGTCACCAGCGCGGGCGCGGGCCCGTCGGTCGGGAAGCACATCCTGATGTCTTACCTGCCGCCCGAGCAGGCCGTGCTCGGCACCGAGCTCGCGGTGCAGTACATGGGCGAGCGCTACCCCGTCACGGTCGCTGTGGTCGGCTCGACGCCGCTCTTCGACCCCGAGAACACCCGCATCCGGTCATGAAGGTCCTGGTCGCCGTGAAGCGCGTGCCGTTCACCGGCGGCAAGATGGTGCTCACCGCCGACTCGATGTCGCTCGAGACACGACATCTCGGTTTCACGATCAGCCCCCACGAGGAGTGCGGCGTCGAGGAGGCGGTCCGACTGATCGAGGCGCACGGCGGCGAGTCGGTCGTGCTCACGCTTGGCCCAGCCGAAGCAGTTGAGCAGCTGCGCGACGCGATGGCGCTGGGCATCGACCGCGCCGTCCACATTCAAACCGACGGCGCCGAGTGGGATCCGGAAGCGACCGCCACAGCGATCGTAGATGCGATCTGCGCCGATGAGGCCGCCTCCGGTCCTTTCGACCTGATCTTCTTCGGCAACGAGTCCGCTGACTCAGGTGGTTACCAGGTCGGGATCCGCGTGGCCCACGCGCTGGGCCATCCCGCAGTTACCGGGCTCAAGGGAGTGAAGGTTGAAGGCGGATCGGTGCGCTGCGAGCAGGAGGCGGAGGGCGGACGAGATGTGTACCTGGTCCCGATGCCGGCGGTTCTCACGGTCATGGAGGGACTGAACCTGCCGCGATATCCGTCGGTGCCAGGCCGGATGCGCGCGGGCCGGAAACCGATCGCAACGTCAACACCTGTGAGGCCGCCGGCGCGTCTGGAGATGCTCCGCTTGGTGGTGCCGCCAGGCCAGGGCCGGCGTGCCGAGGTGCTGGGCAGCGGGGCCACCGCGGCGCCGGCGGTCGTGGAGATGATGCGCAAGATCGGAGTGGCTTGATGCCGCTGGTCCTAGTCGAGCAAACCGGCGGCAAGCCGTCTGATCCGTCGCTTCAAACCCTGACCCTTGCCCGATCCTTCGGTGGGCCGGTCCATGCGCTGGCGATCGGCAAAGCGGTCGACCTGAGTCACCACGGAGTTGCCGTGACGCATGTCGCCGTGCACGACGAGCTCGATTCGTTTGCACCCGACGCATGGGCTGCGATCCTCGGACAGCTCTCTGATCGCTTGGGCGCAATCGCGATCTTCGCAGCGGGTACCGACCGTGGCAACGACGTGATGGCACGCGTTGCCGCGCGCATGCGACTCCCGCTGGCGACCAACTGCATTGCGGTGACACCTGGGAATCCGGTGGCGCTGACCCGCCAGCGGTGGGGCGGCAGCCTGCTCGAAGAGGCGCGCATGCATAGCTCGCGTCCGCTGATCACCGTGGCGCCGCATACCGTGGTCGTCGAGACCGCATCGGCCGAGACGAAGGTGGAGAAATTCACACCCCAGCTGAAGGACCAGGAGCTCGTCGTGCGGGTGGCGGAGCGGGTGAGCACGAAGGGCGGCGGCGTTTCTCTCGCCGAGGCGAAGGTGGTGGTCAGCGGCGGCCGCGGCGTAGGTTCGAAGGAGGGGTTCGCCATCATCGAAGAGCTGGCCGGCCTGCTCGGCGGAGCCGTCGGCTGTTCGCGGGTGGTAACCAGCGCCGGCTGGAGGCCTCACTCCGACCAGGTCGGCCAGACGGGCACCAAGATCGCGCCTGAGCTGTACATCGCGTGCGGAATCTCGGGTGCGACGCAGCACATGGCCGGATGCAAAGCCGCCAAGCGCATCCTCGCAATCAACTCCGATGCCGAAGCGCCGATCATGTCGAACGCCGACTACGCCGTGGTCGGTGACCTGAAGGAGATCGTGCCGGCCATCTCAGCCGAGATTCGCAAACTGAAATGAACCCGATCGCCGCCATCGCCCTGGCCACTGCACTCATCGTCGCCAGCACCCTGTTCGGCCGGCGCGCGCTGCTCCTCTACCGACTCATCCGCATGGGCAAGCCGGTGGCGCGATTCGACGACATACCCGGACGGGCCCACGCCGAGGCCCTGGTCGTGGTCGGGCAGAGCAAGCTCCTGCAGCGGCTCGGGCCTGGCCTCATGCATGCTGCCATCTTCTGGGGCTTCATCGTGCTGTTTCCGACGATCTTCATCGCGATGATCGGTGTTGTCGACGAGCACGCCACCTTGCCGTGGCTGGGCCGCCAGGGTTGGTACGCGCTGCTGGTCGACATCTTCGCGTTCCTCGTGCTGGCGGGTGTGATCGCTGCATTCGTCATCCGCAAGGTGCAGCGGCCACAGCGATTCGCCGGCAGCCACGTTCTTGAAGCGGACGTGATCCTGCTCCTAATCGCGGGCATCGTCATCTCGTTGTTCGTCTGGCATGCGAGCCGGATCGCGCTCGGGCTCAACGAATACACCGGCGGCTGGGCGCCGATATCGAGCCTCCTGGCGCAGGCCGTGCCTCAATCTTGGGCGGCATACCTCGAGCGCGCCGCCGTCTGGACCCACGTGCTGATCATCCTGAGCTTTCTCGTCTACCTCCCGTACTCGAAGCACCTGCACATCTTCCTGGCCGCGGTCAACGTCTTCTTCGGCCGCACGAGGGCCCGCGGGCGACTGGAGCCGGTCAACCTCGAAGCGCCCGATGATGAGGTCCGCTACGGGGCCGCCACGGCCGCCGACCTGACGTGGAAGCAGATGGTCGACACCATGTCTTGCACCGAGTGCGGACGCTGCCAGGACGTCTGTCCAGCTTTCAACACCGGCAAGGAGCTATCGCCGAAGCTGCTGATCATGGCGCTGCGCGACCAGCTCCTCGCGGATGGACCGAAGGCGCTGGCAGCACGCGGCCGCCCGGCTGAGCTGCCGCCGCTGGTCCCGACCGCGGTCACCGACAACGTCGTGTGGGACTGTGTCACGTGCGGCGCCTGCCAGCAGGAGTGCCCGGTCGGCATCGAGCACATCGACCACATCATCGATCTGAGGCGCAACCTGGTCATGGTCGAGTCGCGATTTCCGGCGGAGGCGGCGCCCGTGCTGCGCGACATCGATCGCGCCTCGAACCCCTGGGGCAAGCCTCA
>WNFC01011409.1_pt1 | contig 14455 bp, 20 predicted proteins | sample 5400541 | NCBI WGS metagenome assembly WNFC01 (sample SAMN13153342, study PRJNA577476) | soil metagenome | isolation source: 120 cm saprolite under Douglas fir tree site 2 hole 2 replicate 1 | place: USA:California | collected 2015-04-18
TCGGCCACCGGAACATTCAGCATACCGTCAGGTACACCGCCGCCAACCCGGCCCGGTTTGAGAAGTTGTGGCGTTAACCGGATGAGATGAGTCCGGCACTAGTAAATTTCTTCTCGCTCTCCCCACGACGTTGCCGTGTGGCGACGATTGGTGTTCGAGGTAGAAAATCCCAAATGGATATATGGAAAATTGTCCCAATCGCGCTTGCAATGACAGTACCTTTTTTAGCCGCCGCGATGGGGCCAGTTGATCGCTATCAAGACCAAATTCGCTGCGAACGAAGCCCGAGCAATGGCTGAATTTAAGCTGATCTTGATCACAGTGGTTCGGTGGGTAATATTTGGCGGTTGCGCGGCCTTGCTTATATACCAACTCATTCAGGAAGTTGAATTGCCGCTCCCGGCCACGCGGTCGTCTTATCTAATCATAACTCTTCAGAGCCTCGGACTTTTCAATCTGTGGATTATCTCCTGGACCTTGTACTTGCAGAACATGCTTGTGGACCACGTCGGCGAGACGCGCAAGATGTTTTTCGGCGAGCTGCACGCGATTCTGGCAGCGGTCGAGACGCGGCTCGACCTTTCTAGGCCCCCCACGCCCCTAACTCTCGACAGAATGTCTTCTTTTGTCGATAGTGCAGACAGCCCTCACCCTGTACGAAAGGCACATGTCCTTCCCGACGCCCGATGCAACTTCGTGTCCGACAAGTCGCCGGCCGCGGATCGCCAAGGCTACATCGCCGAGAATGCCCCATTATGGTAATGCGCGCGATCGTGGATCGCGACGGAGTTGGGGATTGGCCGAAGTTATCCCGCTACCCCAAACATCATTTTCGGCAAAGCGCCCAAAATCGCCTCTTGTTACCCAAACCACAATCGGCTTTGGATTGCGAACTACAAGTCAACTTCCATTAGGTGCACTTACCGCGCGGGGCGCGAATAAATAACCTACCCCCGCGGAATCCCGCCAGCTTCCATCCTCGCCGAGTGTTCGCGGCTGCTCACTCCATTCACGGCCGTCGAGGATGTAGCCAGCACTCTGTGTGGTGGCGCCGCCCCATTGTTTCCAGAAGAATGCGACGCCAGCTTCGAGGCAGGCATCACGGAGATGCTGGGCCCACGGAATTCGGTCCGGTCGAGGGATCCAGCCCTTAACGGCTTTGGGTTTGCCGGGCGGCGGATCGGCCATGCTGCGACGGGCCCGAAGGGCGGGATCACGGAGATGGAGGAGCACTGATGAACTTGGGGCCGGTCCCGCGTGCCTTGCGCAGCAGATTGACACGAGAGAGGTATAGAGGCAGCTCGACCGAAACGCCGAGCCACACGTTGTCCGGAAACTCGCGGCGCTCGCAATAGTTAACCATCACATTGGGGCGTTTGGTCAGGATCTGGTACTGCAAGTGCGGCGTCTCTCGCATCACCTCGACTACCCGGTCGCGCCACTCGTCGGGAACGTGTTCGTCGAAAAAATCGGCCATTGAATTGACAAAGATCAGCGCGGGCTCTTTACGTTTGAGCGGCTCGCGGAGCTTATGCGGGCGATACGTGAGGTCAAAGCCATTAGGGAACGCCGGCGTGCCGCGAAAACTTTCCGCGCGGGTGTCGGCATAACAATAACGGCAGGCGGGAGAAACGCGTCGGCACCCCGACCAGGGATTCCATGTGAGTTGAGTCCAGCGAATGTTGGTGTTATTCAACGAATTCTGGCTCTTTCAGCCGCGTAGCGGCTTTCAGCAGCAGGCCAAAACATTGATAGCTGGTAACCCGTTTCTGCTCCAAATTCGTGAACGACAACACCGCGCTCCTAAAGACTGTGTAGATTCTGCAGCTTATCGCCCTTCCGCGTGCGCAGTGAGCAAGCTCTCAGCGATGCATCCCATCAGTTCAATAGCGCTCTTGGCTTGAATGCTGGTCACAGAGGGAATCCAAGCTCTGCCATGACCAGTCCCTTCTTTATTGCGGAGCCGGTTTTATCGCACACGCGAGCTGAAACATTGCGCGCTCGAAGCCCCGGTGGGCAGGCTCATCAGGCAAGACAGGATCCTTAGGCGTCGCCATCCGCAATGAGCCAAAGGCCCATTCCAAAAGAGTCGGAAAGTTTGCTTTGCCGGGATCGTGCCCATATCGAAGTGAAACCAAATGGGCCGCAGTGGCTTCGAGCAGATCCTTGCTTGTTCCGGTCAGGAGAGCTGCATCCGAGGCACCCCGCTTGGCACGCCGAACGTACGCCTGTAGAGCTTCGGTCATTGCCGTTCCAGACAGGCTGTCCAATACGAGAGGGCGCAAATCGCCATCAAGAGACAGTTCATATCCTTCAGCATGAAAGACGGTGATGGCATCCTGGATTACTTGTTCTCCGACGTAATTTGATGATCCAGGGCGAAAGCCGCCGGCTGCTCGTAGAGAAGAGAGCACCATCGACACCAGGTCTTCACCCGCGCATGGGTTGTGTTCCAGTGCCCAGCTGAGGGTGGAAAGAAGGCGTTTCCTTTTGCCAACCAACTGGCCTTGTGCTTTCGGATCGGCTTCTGACAAACCGGCGCGGTTAATCAAGAACTCGAGGCTGGAATGGCTCGGCTCACGGGTGCCAGTTTGCGCGTCATCCACGAGCCGCGCGATGACGACAGTTACAGCCTCCGATATCGGAGCTGATCTCTTGAAGGTCACTGTTACCTACTTCCGAGAACTAAAATTCCCTATAGGCAGAGATTCACCGGCGCTATTCGGTCAGCGCTTTTTACCTATCGCATCGCCGCGTCGCCGTTGATCGCTTATGACCACGAACTGAAACGGTTTTCGGTCCAGGCTTCGACCCGTTGGTCTCGGTTTCTTAGTACATCGCATGAGCCTCATCTCTTTTCGTCTTCATCTTACGATCGCTTAGAGCGTCTCTTTTCATATCGGCGTTTCGGTTAATTCCGCAGCGCAGGCTGCTAGCATCGCGAGGCGGACATTTTCATCTATCGCGGAGTAACTTCACCGTTGAATTCAGTGCGGCGATCCTGTCTCGGCTGCAGCCGGGCTCCGCCACATTCGCTATCATCCGCCTCCTCGTGACGAGAGGTGATCGAGGTCTAGCGGATCACTGTTTACGTAATCTGCAGCTGTCAGATCAGCAAGGGTCGTCACCTGACCGAAGACGGTGTTAAATCGACCTGTTGGCGGGACAAGCCCCAACCAGCTCTCAAGGAACGTGGACCAGCTGCTTCCGTCGAAATCGATGTCTTCGTCGCGGCGTACGAACCAGAAAGTGAGGGTGACTGAGTTGTGGTCCCATGACGGTGCAGCCTGCACGCGGATCTCGCGAAGTGCTCGCAGCGCGCGTCCCTCAACGGACTCCTTGTCATGCTTCTCCATCAGGCGACCTTGGAGGTTCTTGGCGAGCGCAGTGAAGTCATCTGGGAAAGCAAATCTGACACGTTTTCGTGCTAGCGCCAGTGCGAACATTCGCGCCTCCGCGTCAGTGTTCCACCCTGGTGTTCTGCGCCATTTCGCGACGACGGGTTTCTCGACCGTCATCACGCGATTAAGATCGGCAACTAGGCCCCTGCTGGCGAGTAGTGGCAAGAATGCATATGCTGGCCGGCGTCCTCGCTCGATCTCGCGCATCCTCTCCACTGCAACCTCGACGAGTGGGCAGACCTCAAGATAAGGCCGCTCTGTGCAGGGCCGCACGATGTCGCAGCTCTGCGTGACAACGACCAGCCCAGCCACCTCCGCCTCAGCCAGATCCACACCCGCTTCCTGGACCGCGCGCCCAATGTCTGTTACCGGAAGGGAGGGGTCCAGGCGGTGGACGAATGATTGCTCGCCGAGAACGCAGTCGCCCTGCCGCCACGCTTGAAGCGCTCTGTCGATCTCGGCGTAAAGCTCACTATTGGTTTCAGCCGCCACTCCGTACCTTGACGCTCTTCGCCGCTCGAGCGACTCGCGTCTCACGATGGATTTGATCCTGGAGAGCACCGACTAGCTCCTCGGGTGGACGCGGGGCACGTGCCGCCTTCGCCTCGTTCGACAACTGTGGCGGCATCACACGAGGAAAACTCCGGCCATGACCCAGCAGTGAAACAACGTGTTCATATCGTCCTTCTGCTAGTAGATCGAACGGTATGGTTCCGTCATCGTGCGGGATGAGAAGCATCGCACGATTGGCGTTCCCTGAGCCGCAGTCAACCTTGCGGAGCACGGCGACTAGCCGTTGAAGATGCTCCTCATTCGTCGGCGTCATGGCTTTGCCACTCGCCCAGAAATGGAGCGAGCGGCGGCTTACTCTGAAAAGCCGCGCGAGTTGGTCCCAAGTTAGGCCGCTTAGTCGGCGCAGCTCTGCAATCGCGGCTCCGGGACGGTCCCCCAGCGAAACCGACAGACCAGATGTTGTCTGGGCCACGCGTAGCGAGAGCGACATGAGGTCGATCGGGAGCACGGCCTCCGTCGAGGTCCCGAGACCGGCGAGCATGACTCCGATAAGAATACTCTGAGGGATCTGCGACATTAGCATCGTGCCGGCTGCAGAAGTCGAGTCGAACCGCTCGCGAGCTTCGGCGAGGCTTATCATGGTCTCCCTCCATATAGTCGTAGAAAGTCGTCCGTTACTGCCCACCGAAAGAACGTGTAGATTCGCTCTGCAAATTGCCTCGTATTGTTCACGACGGAATCGACGGCAAACAGCACAGATTCCGAGCTGAACATGTCGATGTCGAGAATCCAACTCGGCTCAGTTGTTGGTTCGATCGCGGAAGGATCGACGGTAGCTCCTGCGGGGAGAAGCCCCCATCTCGCAAGGACCCGTGCGCCGTCGAGGGTAAACATCGACTCCGAGAGCGTATGCGTCGCGTGGGAAGCCGCTGGCGTTCCCGTGATACCTCTTATCTCGGGCCGAACTAACTTCGCGATATCACCGACCGGTGCTCCCACGATTCGGTCGATGTAACGAACACCCAGCCGATCGACGACTTTTGGTTCAACATGCTTATCTATAGCGACAGTAATGTCTCGGAGACGCGCTAGGAAATCAGACCGGCTCACGTAGGCCGTCGTCTCTAGGGCGAGAAAGTCTGGTGCTAGCGAAACACGCCAGTGGCTCTGAACATCACCGAACCTCCAAACAGTTTGCGCTGGCACTGGTGCGACCACTGCTTGGCTGACGAGAACTCCTCGCGTCTGCTCTTGCCGGAGGACAGGGTACTTCGGACGAATTGCCTCCTGAAACGGTGCTATGAAATCACGCTGCTCGATTGCCACCACTAGCGGAAAACGCACCTGGGCGATAACGCGCACGAGGGGCGCATGGTCAAGAGGCACTTCCCGCGGCAAGGGAGCTACAAAAGGATCCTCAACAGCCGTCATGCCTACAATATACGCACTCTGTCAGCAGATGTGAAGTGGAGTGTGAAGCGAGTACGGACGACAACCGCGAACATCGTTCGTCTTTCGCTGTGCTGAAATCGAAGGTGGCTATCTCGCCCGGCGGACAGAGGGCGTCGGAATCAAAGAGCGCACACCGCCCTGCTTTGCCCAAAATGAGCGAAGTGGGCAAAGCGGCCCGGTTCAACCCCGCTGTTATCCAACTCCTCCCCGAGATCGAAATGTTGAGCATTGGCCCCCGCTGCAACACGCGCACGAAACGACTTAGCAGAACGACGCTCATTTGGCCTCTGCTGGCTCTGTAGCTGGCATGTATAGGAAACGTAGGGAGCCGTGGGCGCCCTGCCCTGCTGCGCGCGGTCGTCGCGGATGCTTTCAGTTTGTGAGTTTCGCCGGACGGCGAGTAAAGTGGCCTCGGCCGGGGCTTGGAACTAGCGCGCGTGCGTTCCTCGAGTGGCACGCCCGCACGTTTTGCCGGCCGGCAACTCGGACGTCTGCTCGCTCACCCCGGCCATTTCACGCTGCTTGCTGCACCAAGTGGCTGCCCAAGCAGCCGGTAATGAGTGCCCCGTGCATCCGCACGTGCTCCGGCATCGTTGCGGAGCTTCATTGAAGTCCGAGAATACGATGCGCATCGGCAGGTTTCATTTGAGCAATATCATCGTCCGAATAACCACGCTCGCGAAGTTCTGCTCTTTGCGCCTGGGTAATGAAAAACGATACTCCGGTCGTTTCGTTTGATTCCGATTGTGGCGAGCTTGAGGGTGTGCGAGGCATCTTGCAATCGCCATCAATTTGAGCGCCCTCGGTTACCACCAACGTCGGCGTGGTAATCGTGCATCGCAGGCGCGCCGTCGGCAGCACTTCAATACGCTCGCGCGCAACTATTTCGCCATTAACTTGACCACCGACCTTGAGCCTGTTCGCCGTTATGCGCGCCGTCACCACCGCAGTCGGCGCGATCTCGATTTCCTCGCCCGTTATCTCACCCTCGGCCTCGCCCTTGCCAAAAATTGGGGTCCCTTTGCTAATGCAGGACAGGGCTGTTGCCCCCGTAGGGTCTATCGCCATTGAAAGCCACCTCCCCTCAACCCCCCTGAAATTTGTATCCCACCGTCACCTTTCCTCCTCCACTCCATTCAGCGCGAAGCGGCTATTTCCCAGCCACGCAGTGGCGCTGCGGTCCAGCATATGGGGAGGGTTTCTGGAAAGATTAAACGGGCTTCGTGCACCTCCTCCCTCGGTTACGGCACGGAGCGGGTGCAGTCGTCGACGATTAGTTGAATAGGTTGGGGGTTACAGTTTCGGCAAACACGTCAATATCGGTCATCCAAAACACGACCTACCATATTTGCTGAAAGCTATGACCTATCGGGCGCCGTTCGCGGACCGTAACAAAAGCGAAGTTAGCGTGCAAACGTAAAGAAAAGGCGAACTCGAATGACGATGAGATAAATATCTCTTGGTTCGGGCTACTTTCGATGGGTGCGGACGATGTGTGAGTAGATAAATCACGATTCGGAAGGGTTCAGTTTAAGGGCCGCGCAGCGGCTTTTTCCGACCCGCGAAGCGGGGCGGCGCGGTATTTGTTTTAAATCTTAGTGCCCGAAGGGCGTTCCTTATGGGGGTAAGGCGGGTTGGGTGGGTTTGAGGCGCCTAGGGGGCGGAGCCCCCTTTTGAGCCGGAGGTTTGGTGAGGGTTAAATAGGTTAAATCTAGTTAGATCGCGCGCGCGTGTTAAGAGGTTTAAATGGCTGAAAAAGCCCCGGTTATATTGATGATTCTGTGATGTCGGTCGCTAATGGACCGAATCGTTGGTCGCTCTTAGACCGATGGTTCGGTCTTTGATGGACCAATATTCGGTCGTTGATGGACCGATAGTCGGTCGCTAATGGACCGATACTTCGATGGCTAGTAGACCAATATCCGTGGGCATAAGACTGGGCACACCGGTCGCTGATAGACCGAACATCTAGGTTTCCGAGAGACTCTCCACCAAGCGCTTTGCGTCTTTCGTGTAGAACAGCACCTGGTCAGCACCTGCATCGTACTTGAGCCTGTAATCCGGAAGAGTGTCGGCGAGGACGATACGCTTTACTGCTGCCCGGAAGCGCTTCAGGAGGTCCGTTGAACCGCTTTTCTTGTGCAGGAGTTCCATGCCGACCATCCATTGCGCTTGCCGGCCGCAATGCTTGCGTGCGAGTTCATAAACACGCCGCTCAAGGCCCCCGTCGAGGCGAAAATATTGTCGATTTAAGGTTAGAACCTCTTTCGCCGCCGCGGCGTTGTATAACCATTCGGAAAGTGTAAGACGGATTGCAGCCATACGTCCGTTGGTCGGGCTCTTTTCAACGATTTCCCAACTGTCGATCAAGCCAAATCCTTTGCGCTGGCGTGTGCCGTTGGTCGCTATATCGGTTTCGATGACGGTGCCCTTGAGCCTGCGGAAAGCATCTGCGAGGCGGTCATAGTTTTTGCCGCCAGTATGCCGATTGGTGGTAACAAGTAGATCGTAAGCTTTGAGTTGAACCGTTCGGCTGATGGTCTCACCTCGGTTCAATGCTTCGACGAGATGACTGATCGCGTAAATCAAGACGTCCTTGTCCCAGATCGTAGCCATGCCATCGGCGCCCGGCTTTATGGTCACATGGATGCCATTGCGCTCGTAACGGCGAACTTTGAGATCGGGTTTTTTCGACAAGCTGAAAAAGGGGTGCTCCATCGAATGCCGGTCATCTTTGAGCGCCCAATCCAGTATGTCCGCGATGAAGAAGTCGCGAACGGGATGGCGGTCAGGCAGGAGTCTCAAGCCTCCGCCCTGCCCTGCCGATTGCTTCGTGCTATTAACGATTTTGCTGTTAAACCGGGTCAGAATGTCTTCGAGTTTTTCCATCGCACCACCACCCTCCTACCGCCCTACCCTCCTACTGCCTAATCCCCGAATCACGGTTCACGGCCATCGTCATCGCATATCTTGGCAAATAGTGTCACGTGTTGAGTGTCAAGTCACAAGCCACAAGTGTATTGACTCAATGATGGGTGCAGCGTCGAGCCATGTGATTCCTCAATCCCAGCGCCAACCGCGTTTCTCGAATTCTGTTTTAAGAGCGGCCTCGACGATATCCTGCACCGTCATGCGCTCGTCGATTGCGGTCTTACGCAGCCTTTCCCAGTGGGCCTGGTCTAGGCGGACGGTTACAGTTGGTCGTTCAGCCTTGCCGGGTCTGAACTGCCGGCGTTCGCGCTTCGCGGGCGCTTCGCTTGCCGTTTGTGCGTAATCCGTGAAGCTCTTTTTCTTCATGCTTGACCCATGTCCATAACGCCTTGATCTCGCCCGCTGCCTTGCCCTCGGGTTCGAATTCGACCACCGCCTGGCCCGACGCGACTGCCCGTTTGTAGGCCACGCGGTCACCGATTGCAGGCGCAAGCGGCAATTCCATCGCTTCAACTGCCGCGCTCGCCTGCTCAAGGTCGGGACCAGGCCGTACTCGTGTGAGCACCACTGCTCCGGGCCGGTCGGCGGCCTTGAGCATGTCGGTGGTTGCGCCGAGGGCGGCGATATCGATAGCGCTTGGTTGGCACGGGATGAGGACGAATTGGGCGGCTCGGATTGCGGCTAGCGCGGCCGACGCCGTGTGCGACGGCGTATCGATCAGAATCAGATTGAATCCATCGCGACGCGCCGCTTCAACCGCCTCTGCTAACTCCGCCGCGGTAACTGCCGCTAGGGCCGGAGCCCTCTGCGCTCGTACCCGGTGCCAGCCCGTGACGGAGGCCTGTGGATCGATGTCGATAATTGCGACCCGTCGTCCTTCCATCAGCGCCTCTACCGCGAGATGCACCACCACCGTTGTTTTGGCACTGCCACCCTTCTGCGCCACCACCGCTATAGTGTCCACATGACACTAGTTAACAAGACTCAAGCCGCAAGACAAGATTGGCTGAACTTACTGGATCCAGGCGGTGAGGCGCTTATCGGAAGGGTAGGGCGCCGCGCCGCGTCTCTGCCTCACGGGAGCATCGCTCTTTGGAAAGCGCGGGAGGGCCGCGTCGACACCACACACCACCTGGCACCTCTCACAAAGCCACACCGCAATCGTAACCAGAATTAGAAGGCTGCGGATCGATGTCGATAATCGCGACCCGTCGGCCTTCCCTTAGCGCCTCCACGGGAGATGCGCCACCACCGTTCTTGTGGCACTGCCACCCTTCTGCGCCACCACGCTATAGTGTCTACATGACACTAGTTAATAAGCCTCAAGCGGCAAGACACGCGTGGCTGACAGATTGGCTGAACTGACTGAATCAGGCGTGAGATACTTATCGGAAGCGACTGTCTCCGGTGTCAAGTGGCAACACCAACATCCTCACTGGATGGCCACAGCGTCGCCGCGCACGCATGCGGCGGAGAAAGGGTAGGCGAGGTCGTGCGCAATTTCGATGACTTCAGGATTCCCTTGAGTCTGATTTCGAAGGATGGCATTTGAGTATGACGAACAACTTGCGCATCCAGGCGGTGAGTGCGACCTTGGGTGTCTTGCCGTCGGTAAGCATGCGTGCGTAACAAGCTCGTAAGATCGGGTTTCGATGAGTGGCCACCAAGGTACACATGTAGAGCACCGCGCGGACCTGGGCACGGCCACCCAAATCGCCCGTGTGCCCCGTAGCTTGCCGCTGTCGCGGTTGAAAGGCGCAACCCCCATTAGCGCCGCGATCTTGCGGCGGCTCAGTGTCCCAAGTTCTGGCGGATGAGCTAAAAGATTAGTGGCCGTGACGCTGCCGACCGCTGCTACGCTTCGAAGCAGACGGGCCTTTTCGCACCATAATGGCGAGCGTCGAAGCGCTTGTGTCCACATTACACGAGTTAACAAGACGCAAGCCGCAAGACACACGCCGCAAGACACGCTTCTCCTAACTGAACTGACCGGGAGCGCGGTGGTTTATCGGAAGGGTAGGGGGCTGCGGACTGTCTCTGCATCAACAGGAGCATCGCTGTATGAAAAGCGCGGGGCCAGCGTCGACACCGCCTCGCACCGCTCGCATAGCGAAACCGAAATAGTAAACAGAAATTCATCCTCAAACACGACCTGGCCCGGCTTTTGTCAATCCAGGAGTGCAGCCCCGCCGCTTGCCGGCTTTCTTCTGAGAAATAAACCAACGTCGCTAATCCGCGCGTATTCCCAGCAGTCGCTGCTCACCGCGCGCCAGGCGTTCGGCACAACACGAAAGATGGCAGTTGCGCGGCTGGGGACCAGGAACACAGGCGCGTTCGCGCACGCGTAATTACCCCCCTGCGGCGCGGTAAAAAGGCTTCGCCTGATACGCGAGCGGGGTCGCCGGCTCGACCACCCTCACAAATGACGATGGAGGCTGGAGGCCGAGGGAAATCCATTTTCGGCCTGCTAGTTGTCATAAGACCTACTCCCGCGAAGTTCGCCGCCCGCCAGCGTGGTATTTCATCATGAGCGTCGGTGCCGCAATATCCGCCGACGATCTCGCCGTTAGCGGTAAGCCGGGCGCGCGATGATCTGCTGTGACTTAACCGGCAACTTTCCGCGCGTCGACGCGTGACGCTGCCTCACGGCCTCGCGTGAGCGCACCCGCAACCGCGGCCCGCCTGGTCGCAATATGCGCTGACGATCTCGCCCTCAGCGGTGCACCGCCGCGTGATGATCTGCTTGCCGCAGCTGGAGCAGAGGCGAATTTCATCGGGCGACGGGGCGAGCGAGAACGGCGGCGGGGTAGGGCGCGGAAACAGGGGGAGTTGGCGGCTATCGCGCTTGCTGGCCATGTTTATAGGCTAAACTGCGGATGGAAATGAGCGTCCGCCGCCCACCGCCCTGTCTCCACGCCTGGCGACCGCTTGGCAAAATTGTCGACCGCCCGGCCCAGTGAGACTATCGATAAAAAGGCCTGCGAAACGATACTTTAAGACGTAGTGGCAAGGCGGCGGGAGAGGGGTCGCCTGACGGCGCCGTTCAAAACTACACCGGATAAATGCACAAACTATCGGCAACAACAGGCGGACCACCAGCTCGCTTCAGATTGAGGGCTATGCAGTGGAGCGTGAACTCGGCGCACGGCCTTGAGCCCGCGCCGATGGAAGCGTTTCAGTCCCTGCAGTTCGCGCAGCTCAGCAAAGCACGCCTCGACGATCGCCCTGACGCCGCCGATATCTCGCCCGCGCCAGCGGATGGTCAAGTAGCTCGGCCATCCATTCTCTGAACTCTTCGCCGACATAACGCTTGAGCGTGCGACCGCGACACGAATCGGTGCATTGGCTGCGAAGCGGACAATCTCCGCACTCGCGTCCGCAGTACTCGCGGTAACCACGACCGAGCGCATCGTGCTCCTGGTAGGCTAAGGGTGAGTTCGCATCCGGCGGGACAATAATAAACGTCGCCTGCTGAATCGTAGTGAAACTCGCGCTTGTTGAACTTGCTGCGCGGCGACGAACGTTTTTGCCAGTCGCCATCGGTGTCGGCGATATTTGCCTCATGCTGGCCGAGCCGGACGAGGAAGCCCAAGCGGCATGAACCGGCGCGGGCGGCATCGCGAACCAGAAGGGCAGGGCATGGCCATGAAACCGCGCATCTAGAGGCGCGTTGGGCCGCCGTTTGTGCCGTAACGGCGGGTTAGACAAATTTAACTCGCTGGCAATCGCATTGTGGGATTGATATGCTCAAGAGAACGCCGGCGATCACCGCGCGCCGCACTTCCGGTTCCCCCCCACGGAAGTTACGTGCGCGCCTCCAGACCGCCGGCGTTTCCTTGATACGCTCGCTCACGTCGCGGCGCAAGTCTGACACCACACTCTTAACAACACCCCGCGCGTAACACAACAGTCAGTCCAGCAGTGCTAACAGTAAGTTATCACTTTATTAAATCGAGGCCGTTTCGGAAGATAGCGCCCTCCCATTCGAAATATCGCCACTTTGCGGCGGCGATATTTCGAATGTTCATTCGGGCGTTGCGTGCGGGGGATTTTCCAACGTGAGTAGATGGAATCGGTCGAGTACCTTTCGGCGCCACTCCTCGGGCAGCGCCTCGTCGATTGCCCGCAGCAGCAGCCCGACGGTGCGCCGATCGTTCTCCTGGCGGTTGTGGGCCTTGCGTTCCTTGCGGCGCTTGCCGAGCTCGGTCTGTATGCGTTGGCTGGGAGCCCCTTGATCCTGACGGCGCTCGTTGCCTTCCTGAACCACGCGCCGTCCGAGTAGACGCCCATCTCGGCCGCTTTGCCCTTGGCTTCGTCAATCTGCGCTTTGATGCGCGTGATGTCGGTGTCGACCAAGGTCTTGAGGGTCAGCAGGTCCGCTTCCTTCATTGTGCTGACCAGTTCCGGGTCAATGCGACCCGTCTCTCGATACAGGCCGCAAGCGTTCTCTACCATCGCTTTCCCTTTGCTCTCCAGCCGCGCAGCGGCTATTTCTCGCGCCCGTCAGCTTACTGCGGCGGTAATGCCTCGGATAACAACTTCCCGTCCCCTACCCCGCTCCCGCTCGGCCACTGACTCGGTATGCGGTGCGCAAAGTTCGTACTGTTTAATGGGTCGGTCGCCGGCGTCGACGCTGCGGGCGATGGTGGTGGCCCTCGCCTTGCAGTTTCGAACTTTGCAGAGCGCGTCATAACCGCAGGGCCACAGTTCGATTGCTTTTACGTCGTTGCTCAATTTCGGAGTCGCCATGCGCGCTCGTGGAGCATCCGCGGGATCACCGAGGTCGCGATACCGGAGGGGTACAGCCATCTGCGTCGGCACAGCCGCAGGAGGAGGACGAGCCAATCGGTCTCGTACCGGCAGTCACGCTCGTAATCTGCGGGGCGGTACACGTTAAAAGGAAATGTCATCATCCTCCGGCGGGGGCGGCGCATCGGGGCCGGAGTTGAAATCGGGAATGCTGTCGTCAGAGCTGGCGGAAGGACGGCCGCCGAGGAACTGCACTCGTTGGGCCACCACTTCAGTGCGTTGACGCTTGCCGCTGCCGTCGCGGGCCTCGTACTCGCGCGTCGTGATGCGGCCTTCGACGTAGGCTTGGCTGCCCTTCTTGAGATAGCGACCGCACGCATCAGCCGGCTTTCCCCAGACGACGACATTGTGCCATTCGGTTTGTTCCTGCTGCTGGCCGGCACGGTCGGTATACCGCTCGGTCGTGGCCAGCGAGAAATTGCACACGCTCTGACCGGAGGGCGTGGTGCGGACTTCGGGGTCGCGCCCGAGGTTGCCGACTAGAATCACTTTGTTGACCGACACGGTTTCCTCCTTGTCAATTGCGCAGCGCCTTCGCGCGCTCTTCGATGGTGATCGCGATAGCTTGATTGCTTAGAGCCCTGACGAGCGGGCGGCTGGGCCTCGAATTCCCGAGCCGATCGCGCGCCCGCATTTGCAGCACGAGGTGCTCGATCCAATGCTGTTCGCGTTCCAACAGGTCAAGGAACCGGGCGGGGGTGAAATAGCACTCGCACTCATCCAGCGCATGCATGGCTCCGCCTCGGCAGCTCAATTGAACAGTCTCCCTTGCTTGAAGGTGCCCGGTGGGACCGGCGCGCCTATGATCCCGAACGCAGTGCCCGCGTTCTCTCGGGTGCTGTCGATAATGCGTCCGCGTGCGGAGTTCATCTCGCCCGCGGCTGCGGTGGTTAGTTCAAGCGATTTCGCCGGCGGCGGCTTGGGCTTATCACGGCCCTTGAGCTCGGCTTTGCGCCAGAACAGCTCGCCGGCAACGCGTCGGCCCTTCCCGCCGCTTTCGAAACTGAGATGCACGACCGTGTTGTCGCCTCTATTCTTCCCGAGGCCGATGACAGTGGCCGCACGCCAGCTGTGTTCCCCGAAGCGCGCCCAGACCAGGGCGCCGGTCGTGAGCATGCGCCACTGAACGCGGCGGGATTGGACGTTCGTTGGTTCCATCTGCTTGGCCTCCCCTTCAATTCACGAGTTCAATTACGTTCGCACCACCCATCGCGCGTCGTAGCTCCATCGCTCCGTAGCTCCGTAGATGCGTAGCTATGCCTTGGGCTGATGTTGCCTGACCCAATCGGCGAGTAGTCCATTCAGCAGATCGGACACGTCGGTTCCGTTGTCCTGCCGTCGCAGGATGT
>WNFC01005021.1_pt1 | contig 14452 bp, 8 predicted proteins | sample 5400541 | NCBI WGS metagenome assembly WNFC01 (sample SAMN13153342, study PRJNA577476) | soil metagenome | isolation source: 120 cm saprolite under Douglas fir tree site 2 hole 2 replicate 1 | place: USA:California | collected 2015-04-18
CATTTCGCCCATCGTCTGCGGCGTGGTCGCCGGACGGCTCTCGTCCAGGTCGCGGAACACATCAGACCAAGCCCGTGACATGTCTTTGAGGGAGGCGTGCCTGCGGGCGGGATCGCGGTGCAGCGCAGTGGCGAAGAACGCGACCAGCCGGTCGCGCAGCAGCGGGTCAAAGCTGTCCTCGGCAAGCTGCGGCGTCAGCTCGGCTGGGTCAAGCAGCCTGGCCGCTACCTCCCCGTCGCCCCAGGACGGCAGTTCGCCGCTGGCCATCTCATGCAAGGTGACCGCTACCGCGTACCGTTCCGCGGCGGCGTCGTACTCCGGGCGCCTGTCGGTGCCCAGGAACGGGTCGAGATACGGCTGCGTGCCAACCTCAGTCGCCCGGTTGGCGGCGTCAGCCAGGGAGAAGTCGAAGAGCACCAGCCGGCGGCCCTTCTTGGACAACTCGCGGATGGCAAGGTTGTCTGGCTTGATGTCGCGATGCCAGATGCCCTCACCCTCCAGGTAACCGACTGCCTGGAACAGATGGTCGCCGAGAGTTTCCAGGTCACCGATGGTCAGCCGCCCCTCGCGGCGGAGGTACTGGCCCAGGGTCTGCTCACCGGCGCGCTCGAGTACAAGGACCGTGCGATTGCCGATCTCCTTGGGCCCGCCGATCAGCCGCACGATGTGCGAGTCGTGGATGCCTTTGAGCTGGGCGGCCTCGTGCGCCAGGCGGGTCCGCCCAGCGTCGCTGAGCGCGACTTTGTAGACCTGCTGGTTCTCGTCCTTGGCCATCAGTAGAGCCCGCGCTGTAGAGCCCTTGCCGAGAACCTGCTCAACCTTCCAGCCATTGATCGTCATGCCCCTGGTGGCCGTCAGCAGGTCCGGGATCTCCTCCTGGTCGGGCCGAGTAATTTCTTCTTCGACGAGGTCCAGGTAGCCGAGGAAATCGCGGACCGACTCGAACCGGTCGACGGGCTGGGCGGCCGTCGCGCCACGGACTAGGTCGTCCATAATCGGGCTGATCTCATCGCTCATCGCAGACGGGACTAGCGCACGCTCTGCGGTCAGGCGGCTGTCCAGTTCCTTACGCGAGACGGCGGGCGGGAAGCCGGTGAGGATCAGGTGGGTGAGCGCGCCCAGGCCGAAGACGTCGAGCAGGGTAGCGTCCGACTCCGGGTTGCCGAATTCTGGGGCGAGGTAGGGGCCAGCCGAGGAGTCGAGATGCGCGGCCATCGAGGTCGGGGTGCCGGACGCCAAACCGGTCTGCGAACCCGACGTTCCTATGCCTGGTCTGGCCGAGACCTGCCAATCGCCTATCCGCAGCCGTGGGTAGCGGCCGTCCATCTCGACGTACACACTTCGGGCCGCTAGCGCCCGGTGGTACAGGTGTCTGCGGTGGGCATGGTCAAGAGCCTCGGCAAGCTGGCGGACCATCTCGATTCTTGTCTCGACCGCGAGGCTCGCGCCCTGTTCCGCCATGAAATGGTCGAGCCGCCGCCAATCGCTGCCATACCGGAAGATGACCGCCGGACCGGCCTCATGCTCATCGCTGAACTGCTCCGCCTGGACGATCCCCTCGTGCGCGATTCCCTGCAGGGCCAGGTACTCGCGGCGGGCGGCCCGCCGTGCGGAGTCCCGTTCTGCTTTCGGGGCGTGCAGCTCTGAGAGGTAGATGCGGATCCTGCGGACCTGGTCTCCAGGCAGCGCGGGGTTCTCCGCGAGGTAGTCCTCCCAGGTCGGTCCAGCATCGAAAGCCCGAGGGGCCAGCCTGAAGGGGCCGATCTTCTGGTGCTTGTGCAGGCCCTGGATGCCTATCTTCTGCAGCAGCTTTTCCAGCTGCCTGGACAGCGTGGGGTCCACGCGGCTGCCGGCGCTGCGCGGGTCTTGGCCAAGCAAGCCAGTCCAGATGCCGTCCAGGCCCGTCTGCTCCTTCAGGCCGTCGCGGCCAAAGACCATCGTTCGCTGCACGTCGTCGAACTCGCAGCGCAGGTCCGGAGCGGACAGGAACACGGCCGGGTGAATGAAGGGCAGCCGCACGCGGATCCCGAGCTTGTCGGCTGCCCAGCCGAGCTGGCTCTTCAGCTCCTTGCACTTCCGGTCGGTCAGGTGCAGTGGGTTCTCGATGGTGCGTACCCGGTCGTCTCCGTGGAATAGCCAGGTCGGGCCCTGGTTGGTAGCGCGACCAGGATGGCTCTTGATCTCCACAAGGAACAGCCCAGCCGGTACCGCGATGAGCAAGTCCACCTCGCGGACGTGGCCGGACTGCGCTGTGAAGGTGAAGGTCTGCCAGGCTCGGTAGGGCTCGGCTGAGGGCATCTGGTTGCGGATGTGCTTGAGCGCGTCCTCTTCCCAGGGGAAATCCGACCGTGGGCCCCACCAGCGGTTGTCAGCCCCAGCCATCCCTGCTCCCGTCCCCGGCTACCGGGGACACCATATCGGCGCACAGGCCTGCCAGGCTGTTCCCTTGCACGACACCTTGACGGCACCGTGACCCTAACCACGATCCCACGGGTGCGCTAGGGTCATTGACCCGCCTCCAGGTCAGGGGGAGGAAAGGCGCTCCGGCGGCGGTTCCAGTCAGTGTGGTGCCCGCGCTCGCTGCCGATACGTCGACCATGGCCAACTGCATGGCCAGTCTCGTCAGCCTGGCAAGCGGTTGGCAGGCTGAATCGGAGCCAGTCGTCATGGGCAGCCTGTCCGGTTAGTCGCCGCGATTACGTCCGGTCGGCCGTTTTGTTAAGACCATTGCCGAGCCGACAGCAGCATCTGGCTATCCAAATCGGCCACGGCCGGAGGACCGGCGCGGTTTCCCGGCGCCTGTCCCCAGTATAGGAACGCACGTCGATCAGTCTGGCCGGGCAGGGCAGTCCCCCAGCGCGGTGACCAGCGCGCGGCGCCCTGGGCCCAGCTACTGGCAGGTTGGCCAGAAGGCCGTCTGGGCGGTGTGCCTCCCGGCCTGGTCAGCGTGCGCCACTGTGGCGGTTCCCGCAACCGCCCTCTCGCTGCGCTCGCCTCGGGCGGGCAGAGATCTTTTCCTGTTCGCGGGCGGTCTCTTGGTGCCAGCTTCGCCGGCGCTGTCTTTGTGCCCGCGGGAAAACATCTTGCCCGCCCGGGTCGGCCGGTGGTGCGGGCCCCGCCCTCGTGGCGCCTGCCGCCCCAGACCACCGGGAGGCACTTCCGCCGCCCGGACGGCCTGCCCAGGCCGTGACCGGAAGGACGGCACTCATGACCGTTGATACCTCTGCGGCGCCTCCTGGTGCCCGTAATGCGACGCTGGCGGATATCGCGGCGCTGCTGCGTGATCAGCAGGCTCTCAAGTCGGATTCCGTGGTGCCTGCTGCCGCGATCCACGCGCGCGGCGGTCGGCTGGCCGTGGATGACAGTGCGCCGGTGCTCGGCCCGGACGGCGTGACGATGACGGCCGGGATGTACACGCCGACCGGCGTGTGTGATCAGGGGATCGCCGACAAGCTCGGCATCCCCGCGGCGTACCTGCGGCGGATGCGCGAGCAGCGGCCCGATCTCTACGACGCGAACGTCAACGGCTGGCTTGAGGGGGACGGCCGGAAGTTCCTGCTCCGCTGCCTGCGTCCCGGCGGTCCGGCCGGTGCCGGGGTCGCGCGGGCGTTCCTGTCGGACGGGTACAAGTTCATCGACAACCTGGATGTGCTGCTGGCCGCGCTCGACGGGGTCCGCCAGTCCGGTGTCCCGGTCGAGGTCGAGGGGTGTGACCTGACCGAGCGGCGGATGTATGTCCGGGTGATCTGCGAGCAGGTCCGGGCGCTGGCCCCGGCGCTGCTGGCCGGGTACCGCAGCCCGTTCACCGGCGCGTCCGGTGCCGATAACCCGGTGGTGTTCTCCGGGTTCATGCTGACCAACTCCGAGACCGGCTGCGGCGCGTTCAGCCTGGTGCCGCGGCTGGTGGTGCAGGTCTGCCGGAACGGGATGACGATCACCCGGGACGCGATGCGGGCGGTTCACCTCGGTGAGCGCCTCGATGAGGGAGTCGTCACCTGGTCGGGCAACACCAGGGACAAGACCCTCGCGCTGATCACCGCGAAGACCACCGACGCGGTGGGCACCTTCCTGGACCCGTCCTACGTCGAGCACGCGGTGCGGGAGCTGGAGAAGGACGCCGGGCACCCGGTGGCCGACCCGCAGGAAGCGGTCCGGATGGTCAGCGCGCGGCTGCGGTTCACCGACGCTCAGCAGGCAGACATCCTGGCCCACTTCATCCGCGGGGGAGACGTGACTGCGGGCGGGGTGATGCACGCCATCACCAGCGTCGCCCAGACCCTGCCCGACGCTGATGCCGCGCATGAGATGGAGTCAGTGGCGGTGCGCGCCCTCGACATCGCCGCCGCCCTCTATCCCCCCCCGCCCCGTAGCAGGCCCCGCCCCTGGAAGGGGCGGGGCCTGCTGCATTAACCCCTTCTGGAGGTTCCATGCCCGACGCGAAGGTCACGCCGCTGCGGCGCCGCGCCCGGTCCGGCTACACCGACACCGCCGCCCTCAACGACATCCACACCCTGCTGACCACGGGAGACCCCGGCGACGCCGCACTGGCTGACATCGCCCTGGTCCTGGCCCGCACGGGACGCCCGATGGTGGCGGCCCGCGACATCGAGATCACCACCACCGAGACGGCGCTCGGCTGGCCGGTGGCCTGCGCCCAGGCCGGTGACACCTCGGTGTTCATCCGCCAGGCACCAGCCGGCCCGGGCCTGCTCATCGAGATCACCACCAAGACCGCCGCCGAGCACGACGCCCTGAAGGTCACCCTCGACGGCCGCACCCTCCACCCCGCCTACCCCGGCAGCAGCGACGCGGCCTGACGGCCGCACCCCTGTGTCCCTTCCGAACGAGAGGAACCACCGTGTCAGCTCTTACCGATGCCATCCCCGACCATCCCACCGACGATCAGCTCACCACCAGCCCCGCTTCGGCCGTCGACCAGGAGCCTGACGGCGCGCCGCCGGAGCATGGCAGCGCCGCGTCACGGCTGATGATCGCGGTCGGGCTGCTGACCGCTCATCCCGGGAATGTGCGCACAGACCTGGACCTTGGCGAGGAGTTCTGCGCCTCGGTCGCGCAGGCCGGCGTGCGGATGCCGCTGCAGGTCACCTACGACGAGGCCGGTGGTTTCCGGGTCGTGGAAGGACACCGCCGCCTGGCGGCCGCGGTGAAGGCCGGGCTCACCGAGGTGCCGTGCGACATCGATCCTGGCGGCGCTGGTGACGAGGCGGGCCAGTACCTGGACATGCTGATCGCCAACGGCGACGCCTACCGTAAGAACTTCACCCCGGTCGAAGAGGCCGCCGCTCTGTTCGCGGCCCACGAGGCCGGCGCGACCAAGACCCGGCTGCGCAAAGCCATCGGCCGCAAGGCCGCCGAGATCAAGACCGCGCTGGCCGTCGGCGGCATCTCCGGTGACACCCGCGCCGCCGCGAGCGACCTCGCCAGCCAGCTCACTCTCGACGAGCTGGCGCTGCTGGCCGAGTTTGACGGTGACGCGGCCGCGGTGGGCAAGCTGCTGGAGGCCCTCCGCCACGGGTACACGGCGGAGCATGTGGCGGAGCGGATCCGCCAGAACCGGGCCGAAGCCGCCGAGCATGACCGGCTGACCGCCGAGCTCGAAGCCGCCGGGATCACGGTCACCGACGCCCTGCCCGACGGGGCGGCGCGGCTCAGCAGTCTGACCCACGACAGCGAGGAACTCACCGTCGAGGCCCACGCCACGTGCCCGGGCCGGGGGGCGTACTTCCCGTCCTGGAACCCGCTGCAGCCGGTGCACTACTGCGCCAGCCCCGCCCAGAACGGGCACACCATGCCGACCTTCGGCCCGCCGCGCGGCAGTGGCGGCACGGTGCTGCCTGATGCGCTGCCCGACGATCCGCCTGCGGACAGCCCGCCGGACCCGGGCCGTCGGCTCGTTATCGACGGGAACAAGGCGTGGCGGGCTGCTGGTGAGGTCCGTAAGCGGTGGCTGGCCCAGCTGTTCGCCCGCCGTACCGCGCCGCGCGAAGCAGCCCGGTTCACCGCCGACGAACTGCTGAGGATGCCCGATCCTCTGCGCACTGGCTTGGCCGCCGCACCTGCCCGGGGGCTGTTCAGCGAGATCACCGGCCAGGCTGCGGCCAGCTGGCTGCAGATCTGCGACACCACCACCGCAGGCCGACTCCCGCTCCTGCTGCTCGGCCCCGTCGTCACCGCCTACGAGCAGGCTATGAGCGACGCGAACACCTGGCGCACCGACCGTTACAGCCCGTGCTCCCGCCCCGACGCCAGCCGCTACCTCACCTTCCTGGCCAGCATCGGCTACCAGCTCGCCGGCATCGAGCAAGCCATTGCCGACGGCATCCCCTATGCCGGTGACAGCCCAGCGGAACAGGTCCCCGGCGACGGCCCGGACGCGGGACCGGTCCCGGGCGACGAGGACGCTGCAGGTCAGGACTGCGGCGGTAACGCAGATCCCTGCACCGGTGACGACGACGGGAGTGACGCAGATCCCGGTGCCGTTGAGCGCGACGGAAGTGACGCACATCCCGCCGTCCCGGACAGCGGCCCGCACGACGCCGAAGGCACAGGGCAGGTCGCTGCCTGACCCGAGCCGTCCCCAGGGGCCGCCGGCATTCCCGCCGGCGGCCCCTTTCCGTCCCTGCGCCTGCAGGAAGGAGTGAACCGCTGATGAGCCTGACATCCCAGGATGTGCGCGCCATCCGGCACGCTGATCACCTCGTCTTCCGTCACAACACGCCGCGCTATGCCGGCGGCCCGCGGGAGGACTGGCTGGAATGCGGCCTGGACAGCCTGCATTCGCCGACCGGGTACGAGCAGGTCCACGCCGTCACCCTGGAACCCGCCGTCATCACCATCTACCACCGCGACTCCAGACCCGGTGGCGGGCAGCCCGGCCATCCGCTCAGCGGCATCGCCCCCGGCGACACGTGCGGCTCCATCGTGATCTACCCGCGCTACAGCCGTGAGCACCAGACCTGGATCCGGGCGCTGCGGCCCGGTGACCGCCTCACCATCTGTTTCCTGATCGGCAACAACAACGCCTACCTCAACGACGCGGGCCTGTCCCAGGACGAGGCATGGCTGGTCATAGGCCGCCCGGGCACCAAGCATGACCGCCGCTACTACCTGGACAGCCGGATCAGCCCGACCTTCTCCTGCGCCTGCATGATCCAGCCCATCACCCCGCCCGCGGTCACCGCCGCAGGCTGACCGCCTTGCGGTGAACGTCGCTCGCCGCCCCCCGCACCGCCAATGACCCGCCAGCCGCCCGGCAGGCGGGTTTCCTGCTTGGAAGGAGCACATCACCATGACCAGCTCACCCTCGGGCCCGGACACCGGACGGGCCTGCACGGCCGCCGTCATCGGCATCGACGGCTACCCAGTCGAGGCCAACGCCACCATCACCGGCGGCCCGGCGTCCTTCACCATCTGCGGCCTGTCAGACAGCGTTCACCGAGAGACCCGCGACCGGGTCCGCGCCGCGATCCTCAACACCGGCCAGCCCTGGCCCGGGCGTGCTGTCACCGTGGACCTGCTGCCCGCTAGCCTGCCTAAGCGCGGCAGCAGCTTCGACCTGGCGATCGCGGTCGCTGTGCTCACCGCCACCGGCGCCGTCCCCGCCGGTGCCCCCGATGGGTGCGTGTTCTACGCCGAGCTTGGCCTGGACGGCGGCTTGCGCCCGGCCCGCGGCGTCGTGTCTGCCCTGCGCGCCGCGGCGCACGCCGGATGCACCCGGGCGGTCGTCGCGGCCGGGAACGCAGCCGAGGCCGTGATAGTGCCCGGCCTGGACGTCGTGGCATGCCAGTCCCTGCGGACAGTCGTGGCCTGGCTGCGCGGGGAGCCGTTTCCCCCGGAGCCCGCGATGCCTGCGGCGAGCACCCCGCTAGCGGCTCCGGATGTCCCGCCCGTGGTCCGCCTGGCCGGGGTGGGTGTCCCGCCGCACATGCGGCTGGCGCTGGAGGCCAGCGCGGCAGGCGGGCACCATATCTGCCTGGCTGGCCCGCGCGGTTCCCGGATCCCGGCCCTGGCCGCAGGCCTCGCCGCGCTCCTGCCTGCGCTGGACTCCGAGCAGCGGATGGAGGTGACCGCGATCTACTCCGCCGCCGGGCTGCTGGAATCCGGCCACGCGCTCATCACCCGCCCGCCGTTCCGCGCCCCGCACCACACCGCGACCCGCGCCGCTATCCTCGGCGGCGGCTCGGGGGTCATCCGGCCGGGTGAGGCCGTGCTGGCGCACCGGGGCGTGCTGTTCCTCGACGACGCCCCCGAGTTCGCCCGGGACGTCCTCACATCGTTGCGCGAGTCGCTGCAGGCCGGGGAGGTCACCGTTGCCCGCGGTGGCAGCACGGTCCGGTTCCCGGCGAAATTCACCCTTGTTGCTGGCACGGCGCCCTGCCCGTGCGGCGCCTGGCCTGAGTGCGGGTGCACTCCGATGGCGGCGCGCCGTTACCGCGCCCGGGTGGCTGAACTCGGCAGCCATCTCGCGATCTGCCTCCACGCTGACACGCCCGGTCCCGCCGCCGGGGCCACCGCGGAGCCGGCCGGCGCCGACGTGACCTCCGCGGCGCGCGTCGCCGCAGCCCGGGACCGCGCCCGCCGCCGGTTCCGTGGCACACCCTGGCAGGTCAACGCCGACACTTCCGGCGCCGAGCTGCACCGCTACTACGCGCCCCCCGCCGAGGCCGCCGCCCCGCTTCGCCGTGCCGTCGATCTCGGGGAGATCAGTACATGCGCGGCGCACCAGGTGATCCGGGTCGCCTGGACCCTGGCCGACCTCGCAGGCAACACCCGGCCCGGCCCGCAGGAATGCGGCCAGGCGCTCGCCTTCCACCTGGGGACAGCCCGGTGACCCGCCCGCCCGTTGGCGTGCTCGCCTCGGTCAGGCCGGGGAACAGCCCGTCGCTCCAGCCGCTGCCCCCGATGACAGCCAGTCGGCCCGGCTCAGGCCAATGCCCTCCCGCTCGCCTGCCCTGTTCCTGGGCCTCTCCCTGGGCGCCTGGCGGGACGAATTTGACTCCCGGCGGGCATCCGCGAGCCACATGCGGCGCACTGCCCGCGTTCGGCCGGTGGTGGTTACCGTGATGAAGTCTGATACCGTCGCCTGCGCGATCTGGCTCCAGCAGTGCCTCGGCGCGTTCGTGTTCACCGTGGATCATCCTGGCCTGCCGGAGTGCGCGGGCGCGCACCGGCCGGGTCAGCCGTGTGACGGGACCCGCGGCAAGCACCCGTGCGGCCGCTGGTCACGCGACTCCACCAACAATCCCGACGTAATCCGCGCGGCCCTGTCCTGCGGCCCGCGGAACCTGGCCATCGACTGCGGCAAGTCTGGCTTCCTGGTCGTTGATGAGGACAGGCCCGGTGCGTTCGACGAATACGCCCAGAGCGTCGGCCGGGTTGTGCCGGTGACGTTCACCGTCACCACGGCCAAAGGCAGGCATCTGTATTTCCGGCAGTCGCCCGGCGCACCGCTCGGCAACCGTACCGGGGCACTGTCCGGCCGCAGCATCGATGTCCGCGGCAGGGGCGGGTACGTGGTCGGCCCCGGCTCCGTTCATCAGGCGGGCGTGCTGTACGTCCCGGAAGACGTCACTGCGGTCATCAGGCCTGCTCCGGGTTGGCTGGTCTGGGCGCTGCGCTCAGATCCGCCGCTGCTGAGCCGCCAGGGTCCGGGCAGGCGCTACGGCTCGGCGCAGGGGCGGCTGCGCGGCGCGGTGGCAACCGTCCTCGGTGCCATGCCAGGCGAGCGGAACAACCGCCTGCACTGGGCATCGTGCAGGGCAGCCGACATGATCGCCGCCGGGCAACTTGACCGGGCCACCGCAGTCGCCGTCCTCACCCAGGCCGGGGAAGCGGTAGGGCTCAGCCTTGGCGAAGTTCAGGCCACCATCGCCAGCGCACTAAAGCGAGCGGTGATTTGACCACGAGCAAGCACTCACAGCGCAGGTCGCCCAGATCGTGGGGCCGCAACAGCCAGGCGAGAGCGCCCAGTCCCGGCCGGCCCGCTTCGGCCAGATCACGTTCTCCAGGGGCTCTCCTGTTGGGCGTCCGCTCCGCATGAACATGCGGCGTCACCCCATTCCGAACAAGGCAAGGACCGAAATCGCCCGCCCAGCGGTGTCAGCTTTGTGAATACTGTGGCCTGTCGAGTCTTCTGGCGCAGTCGTAGAGCGGCCTAGAGAGTTGTGACGCAGGGCGAGCAAGTGCCGGGTGTAGTTCGCGTCTGCTGAGCGCCGAGTAGGTGCAGGTAGCAGATTCGTTGGCTGGCATGGCGAGTGCGCGTATTAGCCAGTTTGTGCTTGCTTGCCTTGCGGTTTTTTTATGAGCTAGCGCTTCGGGCGGCGTGCAACTCGCTAGCGCAAACGGGACGCACGGCTCGGGTCCTGGCGTCTCATCCGGCTTACTCGCGCATGTTTGCTGAGCCCCCTGAGGCGCCGACCAGAACCGGCGAGCATCCAGGAAACCCACGCCGACGCTGACCGCGATGCTGGAGTTCTTCGGGTCCTAGCCGCGATCGCTAGAGATCTGTCGCGGTGGCTGGTGGCCCCCGAAAGACAACGAAATAGGCCTCATGGTCGCTCGCTCGGCGCTCAGTTTGCTGGCCAGCTCGGCTGAAGCCCGCAAGACGCCGGCCCGCTCGGCAGGCGGGCACCCTTTCAACGCCAGCTGAGTGACCCGCTGGGTTACGAGAGCAGCCTTGAATCTCACTACCGCCCAGCTGATGGAGGGTATGCCGACCGACAGGGCAACTATGAGCGTCACCATCACTGCCCCTCCTTGCCGGGTGCGTGCGACTCTAGGCGGATCGCCTGCGAGCTGAGGCCGCCGACGAGCTCGGCGCTGAGCACGTCGATGGCCCTGATGGCCGCCAGTGCCTCGCGGCGCTGCTTGCCGAGCGCCTCCAGCGCTTGGCTTAGCCACCCGGCTGTCCTTGGATCAGGGCATGGCACCTCCAGGGCGGTCAGGTCCACGTGTCCGACCGTGGTGCCGACGGCGTACCTAGGTCCGATGCTGATGATGAGGGCGGCCAGGATTACTGGGTCTATCAAGCCTGGTAGCGGCCGGACCACCTGGAGCGGGGCGCTGACGACGGCCCCGCCCCGATGATCGACCGCGGCGCGCGGCTTCGCCCCGTCGGCGACCACCACGATGTCGCCGGGCTGAGTCAGCTCAACCCGGCCAGTCACGAGTCCTGGGTCGACCCGGCTGCCTGGGGTGACAGTCATGTCGGGGCCTATATCACCGGCACGGATCATGGGGGTGGAGCCCGTTCCGATCAGGTCGGGATCGATGCGCCGCGGCCTGATGAGCGTCGCCAGATCGGTTACCTTCCTGATCGCCCAGCTGTCCACCGGGCGGCCAGCGCGTCCCGCAGCCAGCGGCGGGATCGAGAAGGAAGTCCCGCTGAACGCAGCGCCAGCCGCACGCAGGTCACGCTCGGCGGCGGCCACGCGCTCCAGCCGCTGCTCGGGGGCATCCGCCGGATTCTCGATCCAGCGCGCGGGGCTAAGGTTGCCGCCGCCGGCTAGCAGAGAATCGGCCGATACGGCAGCGGCCCGGACGCCGCCCTCGGCGGATAGTTGCCCGCGCGCATGCCAGGCTCGGAAGCAGTCGGTAATCGCAGCGACCTCAGCCCCGGTCAGCTCCGTCCGGCTGCCGCGGCGGTTCCCGAGCTGCGAGGCGTCGATGAGCAGGACGCTGTCTCCGCCGGGCGGTCCTTCTCCGGGCTGGCGGGGCGTGCTCACGACCCACAGAGACACCGGGATGCTGGTCGTCGGGTACAGCGCCGGTGGCAGGGCCACGACCGCACGGATGCAGTGCGATTCGATCAGGCGGCGGCGGATCTCCCCTTCCGCGCCGCCCCGGAAGGCGGCCCTGTTCCCGAGAACGAACATGGCAATGCCCCTCGGCCTGAGTCTGCTGATCCCGTCCTGCAGCCACGCCATGTCCCCGTGGCTGGGCGGTGGAACACCGTAAGGCATGCGGTTCGTGTCAGCCATCCGCGGGTGCCAGTTCATGCCAAAAGGCGGATCGGCTACGACAAGGTCGGCCTCCGCAGCGTCCATGGGCGAGGCGTCGTCGAACAAGGTGGCGGCCCGCAGCGTATCTCCGTTGATGATGTCGGCGGGCCGGTCATGTACGAACATCCGCAGCCGCGTTATGTGGCATGCGTCGGAGTTAACGTCCTGGCCGATCAGCGTGAGCTGAGCAGTAGCCGCCTCGCTCGCCGCTAGGAGGAACGTGCCGTACCCGCAGGCAGGATCGATCACCACGCCGCGGACCGGAGCGGCCAGCGACATGATTAGGTCCGCCACGCTGGGTGGCGTCGTGTGCTCGCCCTCGCCACGGGAACCACGGCCGAACGCGGCAATGAGGGCCTCGAACACCTCGCTCACACCATGCTCCAGGGCCAGGTCGAGCACCTTGCCCAGGAAAGACCGGCTTGCCTGCGACCACGTGATGACGATCTTCGCTGGAAACAGCTCGCTCAGACCAAGCTGCCCCGCCTGCTCGTCCAGGCGCGTGAGAAGCTTCTCCAGCGCCTGCTGGTCGGTATCAGCGATTGCGGCCCGCAGCACTGACAGTATGGTCTTGTCCAGGTGGAGCGCCAGAGCAAGGTACCCAAGCAGGATCATGCCAGCCTGCGCAGCCTCTTCGGGCAGCAGCGCGCCGCGCGCCAGGTTCAGCGCGCTCCAGACGAGCTGATCCACCGAGCGGACATCAAGGCGCTTGCCATGGTTTGTCATCCACAGCCTCAGGTCGCCAAGCCGGAACAGCGAGGTTGCACCTGTCTCCGCCACCGGGCTGGGAAAGTCCGGATTCCGGCGGCGCCAGTTGCTGACAGCGGGCCGGCTCACGCCAGCCATCTCGGCGAGGTCAGCGAGGCTCACTAGCGCATCGGTGTCGTTCATCGCCGTTCCCACACCTTCATGTTATCCACCTTAACAGCTCTGTGTTCAACGTTAAGCTGGTTAACAGAACCGTCGGTCCGGTTGTTCCCGACGGCGCGCCCTGTTAGCTCGGCCCGCGAGGTGGCCAGGCAGCTGTCTGAGCAGATCTCTCTGCTGTCCGACCAATCTGGCGACCCACCAGTCCACCGGACGTACCGACGAGACCATCGCCTTCTCAGACCAAGCCGTCGCCGACAGCGAGCGTGTGCTCGGTCCCGACCACACCCTTAGACCCTGACTATTAGGGACAACCTCGTGGAAGCGAACTCGGACCGTGACCGAGAAGGACACGGAGGCTGACGAGATCAACTCCTTCGCCAAGCTCGCCAGCAGCCTTAGAAGCGGCATCACGCGACAAATCAACCTCACCTACGCGCTGGCAGCGGCACAGCCCCATAAGGTCATGCCGCCACCGAACGGCGGCGTCTATGCGTTCAGCATGCCCCAGGCCACACGGACACCGAGACGGTCCTGATGCCGAAGAGCTAACCTGCTCGAACGGAGGGTGGCCTCACTGGTCATTTCGCAGTCCAGGGCCGGATGGTGCCGTCGTTGCCCAGCACCCGGCGGGGCCCTGCCGGTACACGTCGGGCAGCTCCAACGGATGTACGGAGGCCGCCTGGACGCTCACGAAATGGCGGCGGGGCCGGCTCGCCTGGACACGGATCCTAATGTCACCCACGCATGCCACGACCCGTCTCGCTCGTGCTGTTCCCAGCACAGCAGGTAGGCCACGGTCTCATCGCTGACCTGGACGAGGGGCGGCGACCAGGGCGGGTCCTTCACTTGGCCAGCATGCGAATCTGTTTTCGTTTTGTCCATGCTGATCAGCGATACTAACTACAAGCGCTGAGCCGACCGCCCAGGCCTGCGGAGCGTGCACCTCGACCGAGGGCGGCGTCGGCGACCCACCAGCCGGGATGGCGCAGTCCGCTTGCGGGCCCTGCCGTCTGGTGCCTGACCTGCTGTGCGCCGCTAGAACGATCCTCGCCCGGGCACGGCGTCAGCGCCCGGACGGCCGTTCACGCCAGTGTGCCTGCGGTTCTCCCGCCCGGACCCGGCATGGCTAGGAGTTCCAGCGGCACCGGCCGGGGTCGGCTGGCGAGCCGGGGGAGTGCCATCCGGTCCCGGATCCCTGGGGACTGCGGCCGGGTGCCGGGGCTTCCCCTGTCTGCGCGGTTGGGGTCCGGGCCGTCGCGCGGTGGCGCTGGGACTGCGGTTGTCCCTGTCCCGGCTTGGTCAGCCTGCGCCGCGCGGTCGTTCCCGCAACCGGGCCGCTGATCCGGGCGGGCAGAGATCTTTTGCTGACCCGCGGCCCTTTTGGTGCCGGCTGCGCCGACGCTGTCTTCTTCTTTGCCGCGGGCAAAACATCTTCCCCGCCCAGGCTGCCCGGTTGCCGGCCCGCCCTTGCCCGGCGCGGACACCTGACCGCCGGGAAGGGCCCCACAGTCCCCAGGCCGCCACCAGGGCGGCCGACCCTCCCGGTCATCGCACCAGGAGGA
>WNFC01005024.1_pt1 | contig 14452 bp, 16 predicted proteins | sample 5400541 | NCBI WGS metagenome assembly WNFC01 (sample SAMN13153342, study PRJNA577476) | soil metagenome | isolation source: 120 cm saprolite under Douglas fir tree site 2 hole 2 replicate 1 | place: USA:California | collected 2015-04-18
CGGTACGACGTCCTCGCCGAAGCCCTGGCCCGCACGCTGGACAGGCGGGCGATGACCGCGGCCGGGCGAGCGCTGGGCGAGTCGCTGGCGCGCCCGGTCGTCGCGTCGATACCCGCGGCGCTCGAACCGATGATCGAGATGGGCGCGGAGTACGAGGTGGCGCGCGGCGGCGGGATCGTGTGCACGAACTGCCTGTTCGCGGAGGCGTGCCGCCGCGCTCCCAGCATCTGCTTCTTCCACGCCGGGGTCATCGAAGGCCTGACCGGCCACGAAGGCGTCGACGCGCTCGGCTTTCACAACGCCTTCGGCTGCGCGTATCAGGTCAGGACGCCGAGCCGATGACCGCCTGCGCTTCCGCCACAAGCCGTTCCGGGTCGACGATGACCACGCCACCTCGCCGCACGTCGATCAATCCCTCGTGCTTCAGGGTGCCGAGAATCGACGCGACGACCTCGCGCACCGAACCAACCGCGATGGCCAGCTCGTGCTGGGTGCCCGTGACCTGGCGGCCGCTCGCAAGCTGACCCGCCGCCGAGGCGCGCTCGACGATGGTGCTGACCACGCGCTGGCGCATGCTGCCGAAGGCGCGGATGTAGAGCGCGCGATGGGCCGCGTTCAGGATGGAGGTCATCTCCTCGACAAGCTCCCAGGCGAAGCGTGGGTCGGCGAGCGACAATTCCCTCATCCGCGCGCCGTCGATGAAGAGGAGCTCGCTCCCCTCGATCGCCAGCAGGCCCCTCGCCAGGGCAGGCTGCCGCGGGGCAAATATGCCGGTCATGTCGCCCGGCCGGAGGTACCTGATCGTGGCCTGGCCACCGTCGGGGAAGGCAAGGTACGTGCGCAGCGTGCCGCGCAGGACGATGGCGCTCTTGGGCCCCTCCTCCCACCGCAGGCCGATCGTCCCCGGAGCAAACTCCTCCCTCTGAGCACCTTGCACCGCTGCTCGCACCAGGTCGTCGGGCAACCTCCCGAAAAACCCCCGCCGCCGTGCTTCGCCCAGCCAGCCGAGGTCTTCGGTGCTCGTTCTGGGGATTGGGCTTCCCCCGCTCCACTGCATATTCTTTTACTTGATTCTACTGACCATCGGCGCTGCGATGCTGAACAAGCTGCACAATTAAGTACACAATGCTCGGCATGATGAACACGGCCGAGGCGGCGCGGTTCCTGCGCGTGAGCCAGGCTTCGATCCGGCGTTGGGCCGACTCCGGCCGGCTTTCCGCAAGCCGCGTCGGCGGCCGGCGCGAGCGGCGGTTCAAGGAGTCCGACCTGATCGCGTTCATGGACCGTTCCTCACCGCACCGCGAGGGTGTGGTCAACATCGGCGGCGCGCCCATTTCAGCGCCCGGGCACCTCGCCAGCTTCTACAGCAGCGACGAGGGCGGCATGCGGCTGAGCATTCCCTTCCTCGCCGAGGGATTGCGCCACGGCCAGCCGTGCATCCTGGTCGCCAGGGAACCGATGGTGTCGCGCTACACCGCCGCGCTGAACCTCAGCCCCGGCGACGGCTTCGCGGCCGTGGCGTTTGGGGGCCGCACCGCCGCCGCGGCGATCGCCCAATGGGAGCGCCGCCTGTCCGAGCTCGTCGCCGGCGGCGCCACGGTCATCCGGCTCGTGGGCGAGATGTCCTCCGAGCGCGAGATGTTCGATTCGGAGGAGGAGATGCTCCGCTACGAGGAGGCCTTCGACCTGATGTCGAGACGCTACCCCGTGATCGTCATCTGCCAGTACGACGCGCGGGTTTTCAGCGGGGTCGCGCTGGTGCGCGCGTTCAAGGCGCACCCGGACCTGTTCGACCTGAGGTTGGGAAGCTTCCTGAACTGAGGCGCGCTAGCTGATCAGCTCGAGCTCTCGAGCCGTCACCACCGTGTTGACCATCGAGTTCGTCCCCAGCTTGCCACTGATCGAGCGCACGTGGGTCCGCACCGTCGAATAGCTGATCCCGAGCTGTTGCGCCATCTGCCGGGTGGGGATCCCATCGGCAATGAGCCGGAGCACCTCCAGCTCTCGGGGGCTCAAGCTCTCTCGCGTGTGCTCGCGTTGCCTGCCCTCGCTCACGAGCCGGGCGATCGTCGCGGGCGTGATCAGGTTGTGGCCATCGGCCACCTGGCGAATGGTCGCGATGACCTCCACTCCTGGGCTCGACTTGTGCAGGTAGGCGCTCGCGCCGGCCTCCACAGCCGAGAGTCGCGTGGCGTCGCTGTCGTCGCGGCTCAGGAACACGAAGCGCGCGTTCGGAAACCGCGCGCGCATGGCGAGCGTGGCTTCGTGGCCCGTGCCGCCGTTGAGGTGATAGTCCATCACCACCACGTCCGGCGCCACCAGGGCGGGCAGGGCGGCGGCGGTCAGGACCGAGCTCGCCTTGCCCACCACCTCCATGTCGCGCTGGGCATCGAGGAGAAGGCCGAGGCTCTCGGAGACCAGCTGGTGGTTCTCGACGATGGCGACCCGGATGCGGCGCCCGTTGCCGTGCACAGCCCGGCTCAGGCCGGCTCCGCCCGCCTCGTTTCGAAACGGGCGTGCAACTGTCATACGACCGCCACCAGCTGCGGAAGCTCGTCCGTTCGATCGGTGCGATCTGTGCGATAGGTGCGCGCCACCCGCAGCCTCTCCCGGAACGTGCCCAGCCAGCCCGAGATCTCCTCGAGGCTGTCGATCGCCGGCACGAAAACGTCCAAAGATGGCAAAGGGGCCTGGCCCTCCCTCCGGACCTTGGCCCCTTGCCCGGTCGTTGCCCCCCGGCGTTTCACAGATACCCTGCTGCCCCCGGCAGCCATTCCGCGCCCACAATATTCCGGCTAGCGCAATATTCGGGGTCAAAATCGATACGCCGATCCCGTCGAACAGGCGTAGATTCAAGGGGAGGCCAGGGTTTTGCAAGCACCTGACGTTCGCGAACTCCCGGGGGAGGACCCGACGACTTCCGTCCTCGCCGAGGTGGCGGGGTGGATATCCATCTATGAGGAGATGGTGGCGGTCCTCCGCTCCGTGATCGCGCGCGCCGACGGCACGGTGGAGGTTGACGACCTCCGGCGCCAGCTCGCGACGATCGAAAACCGGCTCGCAAACTGGCGGGACCGCCACTCCGAGCTCGCCGGCGTGGTCATCGACCGTGCCGAGCACACCCTGACCTACGGGGGCAAGTCACTCAAGCTCACGCGTCGCGAAGCCGACCTCCTCGACTTCCTGCTCCGTCACCCCAAGCGCCCCTTTACGAGCAAGCAGCTGGCGACTCTCGCGTGGCAGAACTCGCGTCTGTCCGACGCGCAGGTGCGGACGTACATCATGCGGCTGCGCAGCCGGCTCCGCGAGGTTGGCCTGGAGGAGGTCATCACCGTCGCCCGCAACCAGGGCTACGGGGTCACCGCGTCGCTGGGAGGTGCACGATGAACAACAAGGATTCGGATTTGCAGGCGATGACGCTCGCTCGCGACATCATCACGGCCCGACTTCTGATCCTTCAGTCCAAGCGCCTCACCCTTCGCTGCAAGCAAAAATGGCTTGACGCGACAGGGGAGGAGTGGCTCCGGCTGGAGGTCGAGCGTTTGTGCCTCGAAGCGGAGCATGCCCAGCATCGGTATCGGGCCACCATGCTGGCATGGGGCTCTCCCGAATTCCACGACTACTGGCTGATCGCCTACGCACGCTTGATCGAGATGGGCACCGTTCTCACGGCGCGGCTGCGTGAGGCGACGACGGAGCTGCCCCTTACCGAGCGCTACCAGGTCTCGGCCGACGTCGAGATGCTTGAAGGCATCGTCAACAACTGGTCCGAATCGCTGCGCGAGGAGATGGCGGCCGCGATCGCCTAGGCCCGTCCGGCGGGCTCCGTCTCCGGTCGCAGCTCTTCCATGACCACGACCACGCCGCTCGTCCGTTCGCCGTCGGACAGGGTGTAGGCGATGACCCTCACCTGGATGCTCTTGCCACGCCTGCTGACGGCTTCGACGGTCGCTTCGTCGTGGCTGTGGTTGCCCTGGGCGACGGCGCGAACCATGCTTCGCAGGTCCTTGGAAGGCAGCCCGATGTCGAGGTCGAAGAAGGGCCTGCCCACCACCTCGTCAGGCCGCAGTCCCCATAGGTCGGCCGCGCGCTCGTTCCAGACCTGCACTCGCATGTCGCCGTCGAGCACGACCGCGCCGAGCTCGATGTTGCCCGTGATGGCACCCAGGAACGTGTTCAGCTTGTTGACCTCATCGGTTCGCAGCTTCAGGTCGGTGTTGATGGTCTGCAGCTCGCTGTTGGTCGACTCGAGCTCTTCGTTCATCGTCTCCAGCTCTTCGTTGCTGGACTGCAGCTCTTCGTTGGTCGTCTCCAGCTCCTCGACCGTGGACTGAAGCTCCTCGTTCGTGGTTTCGAGCTCTTCATTGCTCGACTGCAGCTCTTCGTACGCGGTCTCGACGTCCTCCTTGGAGCGTTCAAGCTCGGATCGCAGCTGCGTCAGGTGCGTGACGTCGATGAAGCTCACGCTTGTGCCGACGACGGAGTTGTCGTCGTCGACCAGCGGCGCTACGTAGACGTCGAGGACGATGGGCTTGCCGTCAGGTGACGAGAACTCCACGCCGGAGCTGGCAATGGGCCGCCGCTCACTGTAGGCCCGGTCGATGGGCGTGCGCAGGTCCATCGGCTTGTAGGAAAGCTCGAGGTCCTTGAGGGGCCGGCCGATCTCGGCCCGGCCGATGCCGAACAGGCGCCGAGCCACCTGGTTGGCCGTGACCAGCACTCCCAGCACGTCGATCACCAGCTGGGCGTACGGCGCGCCCTCGGCGGCCAGCTCGCGGACGCGCACTTGCCTGGCCGCGTTGTCGGTGGCCTCGGCGCTGCCTGCCTGCGCCAGCAGCATGAGGCCATTGTGCAGCTGCGCCCGGGCGACCTTGGTGAAGATGCGCTGCTTGAGGTCGAGGGGGACGAACAGCGCGCCGTGCGTGAGCAGCATCTCGGCCCGCCCGAGGAACAGAAACCCTTCGTCCTTGAGGGCGTAATGGAACCGGGCGAGGATCCGGCCCTGCGCCTCGGCCGTGAAGTACATGAGCGTGTTGCGGCAGATCAGGAGGTCGAGGCGAGAGATCGGCGCGTCCTGCATCAAGTCGTGCCGGCCGAAGATGAGCGCGCGGCGCAGGGCGGACCGGAACACGAAACGGGAGCCCTGGGGCTCGAAATACTTGCTCCTGAGGTTCTCGTCGAGGGACTCCACGTCCTTCGGCAGGTAGCCGGCGCGCGCTGTGTTCAGCGCCTCCTCGTCGATGTCGGTGGCGTAGATCTTGACCCTGCGCAGGAACTGGTCCTGCCCCAGCGCCTCGCACAGCATCATCGCCGCCGAGTAGGCCTCCTCGCCAGACGCCGTGCCAGTGCTCCAGACCCGGATGAGTCCGTTCTTGGCGAGGATCTGGGGCACGATCTGGTGCCCGAGGTAGTCCCACGACTGCGGATCCCGGAAGAACTCCGTGACGTTGATCAGGATCTTGTCGAAGAGGATCGGGAACTCGTCACTGTGGACCTGCAGGTAGTCGTGGTACGCGGCGAAGTCGTCGATCCCCAGCTCCTGGGCACGCTTGGCAACGCGGCGGATGAGGCTCATCCGCTTGTAGCCCGTGAAGTCGACGTCTCGAGTCTCGCGCAGGTAGTCGATGAGGGCTTCGAACTGGCTGCCGCCCTCGAGACTCAATCAGGCACCTGGCCGGAGACCAGTGTCACCAGGGCGGAGGGGATCTCGTCCATGGCCAGCACGAAGTCAACGGTGCCTGTCTTGATGGCCGCCGAAGGCATGCTGAAGAACTCGGAGCTGGCCTCGTCCTGGACGATGACAGTGCCACCGCGCTTCTTGATCGCGGTCACGCCCATCGACCCGTCCCTGCCGGCGCCGGTCAGTACCACCGCGATCGCGCGCTCACCGTAGGCGGCCGCCACCGACTCGAAAAGCAGGTCGGCAGAGGGGCGGACGAAGTTGACGAGCTCGGTCTGGGTGAGGCTGACGGTGCCGTCTCGGTTGATGAGCAGGTGCCGGTCCGGCGGCGCCAGGTAGACCGTGCCGCGCTGCACCTCCATGCCATCGACCGCCTGGAATACGGGCAGGTTGGAGCGGCGGCCGAAGATCTGGGGCATCAGGCTGCGATGCCTGGGGTCGAGGTGCTGGACGACCACGACGATCGCCGGAAAGTTGGCCGGCAGCTTGCCGAGGATCTGAGTAAGTGCGAACACGCCGCCGGCGGAGGCCGCGAAAGCGACGATGTCGAATGCCGGGGGTTGGACGGCAGCGGGGGTTGTGGTGGGCTGACTAACTCTCGCCACCGCGCCGCCCGATGCCGGCCAGCTTGGTAGCGCGGATGCGCCAGTAATCACGCTTCTGCTGGAAGCGCGAGAGTTGCACCCCGAACCCAGGCTTTGCCGCCACAGACCAATGCTAGTCGCGGCGCGCGGGGCCTAGACGTCTCACTTTTGCGCAAAGCCGAGGCATGCCGGCCCGTGGCTCGGTGTGTTTTGCGCAAAGCGGTGTCATGCCGGCCTCTGTCTCGGTGTGTTTTGCGCAAACGGGACGTTGTGTCGGCTTGCGAAACCGCCCTGTCGGTGCGAACATCTGTACGTGGCCACTGATGCGCCGCCGGCGGAGGCGGTCGAGCTACGGCTCAACCTCGCGCAACCCACGACGCTGGTCGTCGACCTCAACTGCGCGTTCGCCTCGATCGAGCAGCAGAACGACCCTGCCCTTCGCGGCAAGGTCCTCGCCATCGCGGCCTATGCGACCGACGCTGCCACCATCGTCTCCTCGTCGCGGGAGGCCCGTGACCTCGGCATCAAGACCGGCATGAAAGTCTTCGAGGCCAAGGCGATCCACCCCACCGTCATCGTCCGCGAGCCCAACCCACCCCGCTACCGCGACGTGTCAGACAAACTCATCGAGATCCTGGAGCGGCACAGCCCCGACGTCCTGCGCATGTCCATCGACGAGGCCTCGCTCGACCTCGCCGGCACGCCCAGCCTCGAGCGACTCGGTCCTGAGGGTGTCGCCCGGAAGATCAAGGAGGACATCCGCCGGGAGATCGGCGAGTGCGTCACCGCCTCGATCGGGATCTCCACCTCGATCTGGATGGCCAAGCAGGCCTCGAACCTGAACAAACGCGACGGCCTCGAGCGCATCGACCACACCAACCTGGTCTCGACCTTCGAGCGCCTCCAGCTCACCGACCTCTCGGGCATCGCCGAGGCCAGCGCGCGGCGGCTTGCCCGCGCCGGCATCCACACCCCCTTGCAGCTCCTCAGGGCGACGACGCCTAAGCTCCGGCTGGCGGGCATGCACGACGAGCACGCCAAGGGCTGGAGCATGCGCCTGCGCGGGTTCGAGGTCGGCGGCTTCGAGACCGTCAAGCGCAAGAGCTACAGCCATTCCCACGTGATGGCGCGCGCCACCGCCTCGCAGAAGGACCTTGAAGAGCTGCTGATGCGGCTCTCGGACATGGTCGGCCGGAGGCTGCGCGCCGCCGGGCGCCGCGGAAGCGTCGTCAGCGTCGGGGTCGTCTACCGGCCCGATGCCGGCCACTTCTCCAGGCAGGCCACGCAGCCGCGGCCGGTCGCGACCGGCGACGAGATCTACCAGGCGGCGCTGAAGCTCCTCGCCGCGCGCGACCCGCGGCGCACCATCGGCACGCTAGGCGTCGGCCTGTCCGGGCTCAGCGACGGCGACGCCGGCCAGCTCGACCTTTTCGTAGAGCCGGCGCGTCCGCGCACCGAGCGCCTGGAGAAGGCGGTGGACAGGATTCGCGATCGGTTCGGCGAGGACGCGGTGCAGCGCTCGCGCCTCCTCGGCCGCGCGCAAGTGGTACGGGACCGGATCGCGTTTGGTAATACAGGCCATCCCGATGAATCCCGCCGAGACTCCATGTGATATTCCGCTGCGAAAAGCACAAGATGTAGCCAGCATGGCCTCCAGGAAGGCGGAGGCTGCGGGGGCGGCATGGGAAGGCGCTGACATCGAGCGCCCGATGAAGGGCGAGGATCCGTCGTCGGATTCGCTTGTGGACGCCCGGCGTTGGGTCGCGGTCTATCACCACCTCGTCAACCTCGAGCAGGAGCTGTTCGACGTCCTCGCGCGCATGATCCCGGACATGCCGGCCGACGCGCAGACGGAGGCCGAGAGGACGAACCTCCCGGTTATCGCCTCCCAGGTCGAGCGGTTCCGGCACCGCCTCGAGTTCTGGCAGCGGCGCCGCGCCGAGCTCGAGCAGGGGCAGCCGAAACCCTAGTCGCCTCGACCGCCGCGAGGCCCGCGAGGTCGTCGATCGCGGCCATGAACATCAGGCTCCCGTGGTTCGCGTTCGAGCTCGCGTGCGCGATCTCGTGGAGGACGACGCGGGCGAAGTGTCGCGGCGAATCGAGCACCGAGCGCTTGACGACGATGTTCGGCGAGTCCCATACGCCCTCGGTCTCGTAGGCGCCCTCGTCGAGACGCATGGTGGTGGAGATGCGCACCTCGCGCACGCGTTTGGCGTGATCGCCGGCCAGGCGAAGCAGCTCCGGCAGGATGCCCCAGCTCTGGCTCTCGATCTTGCTCAGCTTCGCCGGGTCGACGAAGTCGTAGACGAACGACGCATTCCAGACCTTGACGAACCCGCCGACGTCGAGGATCGGGTTGCCGTTGAGGTCGCTCAGGTTGGGCAGCCGCGCGACGAGCCGGTCGGGGATCACGTGCACCTTGTAGCCGTCCGTCCTCGCCTCCATGATCGTCGCGCCCATCGTGAACAACTGCTGCGACGTGACGAAGAGGGTCTTGCCCTTCGTGGCGAGGATGCGCACCGCCTGCTCCTGGACGTCGAGCCAGGTGATTTCGTCGTGGTTGGCTCCGGTCTGGACGCGGGTCAGGTCGGCGGCGAGCTGCTCCGCGACGGCGTCGGAGCGGGCCTTGAGCAGGATCGCTTTGACCCGGTCCTGGTAGGCGCTGCGCCCGACGTTGCTGCGCTCGCGGTTCAGCGCTCGCTGCAGCTGGGCGGTCGTCGAGGTGATGTTGTAGGAGAACAGGAACTGATCCTCGAGAGCCACGCGCACTCCCTTGACGTAGATGCGGGCCGGCTCGTCCTTGGGCGGGTGGAGGATGCTGCCGAATTCGGTGCGCTCCAGCTCCTCATCGCCGGCGAAACGCAGGAAGTACTCGCGAGCGGCCGACATGTCTCTGTCGGACAGGCCGCGGAGCAGGAAGTCGGTGCCGCGGCGCTTCGGCTCCGACGCTCTGGAGATCGCCGCGTGCAGCGTCTTGACGTCGGCGAAGTTGCTCTTGGCCGCGCGGCGCAGCGTCATGTCGCCGTGCGGGCTTGTGATCGTGACGTCGATGCCTCGGCGGTGGAAGGTTGCGAGCGCGTCCTTCAGGCCGACGCCGAACTTGCCCACGACCAGGTCGGACTTGCGCCGCTTCTCGGGATTCTCGTTCTGCGTCAGGTGCTGGTAGCGCAGGCCGCGGCCGAAGTCGGTGATGTGCCAGCCGTCGCGGCGCTTCACGATCTCGGGTTCCGCGGTCCTGCTTAGCGCCTGCTCGTCGAGGGCGTTGGCGATGACCTCGCGGACGGCCTCGGGCACGCCCCAGTGGTCGAGGATCTTCTCGACGTTGAGGTCGAACAGGGCCTCTCGCTCAGGCACGGCCCGAACGTACTACCACCGCTTTGCGCAAAACGCACGCATTCAACCCGCGCATTGCGTCCGGTTTGCGCAAAACGGTTCGTTTAGGCGGCGGCCTCGCACTCCACGCATGGCTCCTCGACGATCCGCGGCTGCGGAGCTGCGTCACGGAGGACCACCGCCGCCACGCCGAGGGTCACGACCACCGTCGCGGCGCAAACCATCCACGCGAAGTGGAACCCGCCCGACAGCGCCGCGCCGAGGTCGACGCCGTTGCGGACCATGTCCAGCGTCCGGCCGCCCGCGAGCGTCGCCAGCACCGCCAGGCCGAACGCCCCACCCACCTGCCCGGTCGTGTTCAGCAGCCCGGACGCGAGGCCCGCGTCGCTGGGCGCCACGTCCGCCATCGCGATCATGGTCAGCGCGGGGAACGAAAGCCCGCCGCCCAGGCCAAGCAGCGCCATCGGGACCATCAGGTGGATGAAGTAGTTCGGGTGCACGGGGCCGAGGGCGACGGCGGCGAGGGCGATCATGGCCACAGCCTGGCCGGCCACCAGCATCGCGCCGGGGCCGAAGCGCCCGATCAGCTGCGCCGAGAACCGGACCGAGAACAGAGCCATCACCGTCGCGACCGGCATGAACGCGAGCCCGATCGCCATCGGCCCGTAGCCCTGGACCCGCTCGAGGTCGAGCGAGCCGAGGAAGAAGAAGCCGAGGAAGGCGGTCGACATCAGCGCCTGGACCACGTTCGAGCCTGCGACCTTGCGCGAGCGCAGCAGGCGCAGCGGTAGGATCGGGTTGCGGCCGCGTGCCTGGCGGACCACGAACGCGGAGAGGAGCGCGAAGGTCACGGCAGCCAGCACGCCAGTCCGGGCAGAGACGAGGCCGTAGTCGGAGGTCTGGACGATCGTGTACACGCCCAGCATCAGCGCGGCCGTGACCAGGATGGCGCCCAGCGCGTCAGCTCCCTTGCCGAGGCCGATGCCCCTGTCGTTCTCGAGCAGCCTGGCCGAGACGATCGCCGTCGCGATGCCGATGGGCAGGTTGACGAAGAAGATCCAGTGCCAGCTCACGGCCTGCGTGATCAGGCCACCGACGACCAGCCCGACCGCGGCGCCCGCCGAGGCGATGAAGCTGAAGATCCCGAAGGCCTTCGCGCGCTCGAGCGGCTCCGGAAAGAGGTTGACGATCATGGCCAGGATCACCGCCGAGCTGACCGCTCCGCCGATGCCCTGGACGAACCGCGCCGCGACCAGCATCGGCTGGGCGAAAGAGAATCCGCATAGCACCGACGCGCAGGTGAAGATCGCGAGCCCCGCGAGGTACACCCGCTTGCGGCCCACCAGGTCGCCGACGCGCCCCGCCAGGAGCAGAAGGCCGCCGAAGGCGATGAGGTACGCGTTGATGACCCACGCCAGCCCGGACTGCGAGAAGGCGAGGTCCTTCTGGATCGAAGGAAGCGCGACGTTGACGATCGTCATGTCGACGACGATCAGCAGGAACCCGGTGCAGAGGACGATCAGTGAGAGCCAGCGTGAGGTCTTCATGCTCAGTTAGACCCAGAACTCTTTTGCAAGTCATCGGTCCGCAACCGATGACTTTTCGAGGGCTATTCCGTCTGTATTCCAATGGCGACCGATAAGGTCATCCTGAGCTGCGCCCGCATCAAGAAACCCGATCTGGGCGCGGTCGACCAGCTGGCCCGGATCCAGCTCGGAGTGCGGCGGGGCGGCCACGAGCTCTGCCTGGCGGACGCCTCCTACGAGCTGATGGCGCTGATCGACTTCGCCGGGCTCGGCGAGGTGCTACGCGTCGAGGTGGAGCGGCAGGCGGAAGAGGGGAAAGAGCTTCGCCGTGTCGAGGAAGAACGTGAACTCCCCGATCCGCCCGTCCGTTAGCTCGAGGACCTGGAGCGCCCAGGGGTCGTAGCCGCCGCTCGGGCTTGGCTTGTACTGGCCGAAGGTCGGCATGCCGTTTGCGCTGATGGTCGGGATGACGCGCGAGCCCTCGCAGCCGAGGCCGGGGCCGAACCACCAGGCGAGGATGTCGTCGCGGCCGCTCAGCCACATGTCGTACGGCGGCATCGACTGCCTCGCGTCCTCTTGTATGAGCGACGTCAGGGCCTTGATGTCGTACCGCTCGAAGGCTGCCACGTAGCGCTCGAGCATCGCCTTGTCCGCGTCGCTCAAGGTCGGCGTGCCCTTTGGCTCCGAGGCCTGGATCTTGGCGACCGTTGCCCGGGCGCGCTGCAGAGCGCTGTTCACCGACGCGACCGAGGTGTTCAGCAGCTCGGCGACCTCGGAGGCCTGCCAGTCGAGGACGTCGCGGAGGATGAGCACCGCACGCTGACGGGCGGGCAGGTGCTGCAGCGCCGCGACGAACGCCAGCCGGATCGACTCGTTGGCCACCGCGACCTCGGCCGGGTCGCGCTCGGGCGCGACGAGGGTGAGAGGCACCGGCTCGAGCCACGGGATCTCGGGCGTGCGCAGGTTTGACTCGATGGGCTCGCTCGACGGGCCGAAGTCCATCGGCCGGGCGCGGCGCTCCTTGCCCTTGAGCGTGTCCAGGCAGACGTTGGTCGCGATCCGGTAGAGCCATGAGCGCAGCGCGGCGCGACCCTCGAACTGGTCACGGCTGCGCCAGGCGCGGACGAAGACGTCCTGGACAGCGTCCTCGGCGTCGAACGGCGAGCCGAGCATGCGATAGCAGTAGGCGGTCAGCTCCCGGCGGTAGGTCTCGAGGTCGTCGAACGCCTGGGCGCCAACGATCGTTGCCTGGGCCATCGGAACGATTCTAGTCAGGCCGTTTCGGTCAGCGCTTCCGGCTGCGTGCCAATCCACGCATGCCCGCATTGGAGCGCACCCTCGACGCTCTTGTGCTCGTGGGGACAGACCCACGCCGTCTCACGAAAACGGTCGGTGTCTCGATACGCCTCCGCGCGGTAGATAAGCGGTGGCAAGGGGGTTCGTTTGCCCGTGACCGGCCCATGCGAGGCCATGACCCGGAGCTTCAAGGCCACGCAGCCAACGTAGGACCGGATCCCGCGGGTTGTCGTCGTGCAATTGAGGTATCGAATCGAACGGACGCTCGCCTACCTGATGGCGCTTCAGCGTGAGCCTATCGCCGACGCATCCGTGAAGTAGCGCTGCAGGGTCGGCCCTATCCATCGCGCCAGCCTGTCGGCTCGCGCGGACGCGAGCGGCTCGACCTTGACGACGTAGCGCAGCATGGCGATGCCGACCAGCTGGCTCGCGGCGAGGCTTGCCCGCACCTGCGGGTGGTCGAGCTCGAGCGCCAGCGCCACGCGGGCGAGGATCTCGCGGGTGGCGAAATCGCGCATCAGCGCGGCCGCGTCGTCGCTCGCGACGACCGACCGGATCAGCGCGTGCGCACGAAGGCCCGCGGGCGAGTCCCAGAGCATGAGGAAGAACCGCGCCAGCCGGACGCCGAGCCCATCGAGCCCGGGCTTGAGCAGCTCGGGGATGGCTTCCGATGGGTCGAATGGAAAGTCCATGGCCGCCTGGAAGATCCCCTCCTTGGAGTCGAAGTAGTGGAGGACGAGCTTGGGGTCGACGCGGGCCGCCGCCGCGATGCCGCGGATGGTCGCGGCCTCGTAACCCTTGCGGGCGAACTGGGCGCGCGCAGCGGTGAGGATCTTCTCCCTGGTTCCCCCGGAGCCGGGGCGCCTACCCGTGCGCGGCACGGCGGCGTGCGACCACCTCGCCGAGCAGCAGCAGCGCGACGCCACCCGCGAGCCAGATGCCCAGGACCGTGATGGGAGCCGTCAGGCCGGCGCCGTCGAAGTACAGGGCTCCGCGGATCGCGCTGTACAGCTGGCCGGCGGGCATCCCCGGTGCGAGCCAGCGATAGGCGTCGGGCAGCAGCTGGCTGCCGATCGGACCGCCCGAGCAGACCAGGTCGAGGAGCACCGCGATCAGCGCGGCGAGCGCGACGCCGGGCCTGCCGAGCAGCCGCGCCGCGCCCGCCACCGCGGCCCCGACCGCGGCGGAGCCGAGGGCGACGAGCGCGGTGGCCGTCCAGAAGCCGGAGCCGTAGTCGCCCGCGATCCACGTTGCCACGCCCATTGCGACGGGCGCCGCCACCACGGCAAAGACGAGGACGATCAGCAGGCGCGACGCAAAGCCGCGTTGCCGGCGCAGGCCGGCCAGCGCGTTCGCGATGAGCGTCGACACCAGGATGGCGAGGACGACGAAGAAAAGGATCAGCCCGTGCGGGTCACCGGGGGCAAAGGGATGGACGACCTCGACCTGGAGCGTCTGCCCCTGCTTCTGGAACAGCTGCGTGAAGGCGCCGGTGATGACGCCGGTGACGGCATCGCCGGCCGCGCCGGCGACGATGAGCTTCGGGCCGCTAGGTCCGAGCACCAGCGCGCCGTTGACGTCCCGCGAGTCGATCGCCTGGCGGGCGGCTTGCTCGTTGTCATAGACCGTCACGTTGAATGGGCCGTTGGTCGTGAAGGCGATCACATTGGACCCGCCTTCGACGATCCCGATCGGGATGTCGTGCGGCGACGGGCTCTTGATCGCCGGCCCGATGAGCCCGATCAGCGTGACCAGCGCCAGCAACCCGGCCGCCAGCGGCTGAAGGTAGGTCTCGGCGTAATTCCTCATGCGGCGAATTCTACAACTGAGGAATTCGCGCGTCAAGGTCGGCGTGCCTCCGGGAAGGGACTACGATCGGTTGATGGCCCAGAGCCCGCCGGCCACACCGCCTGCGCGCCAGCCTTCCAGTCCGTCCCAGAAGCGACCGGACATGCTCGCCCCGATGCGCACGGTGCGCTTCTGGATCGTGCTCGCGGTCCTCTTCCTGCTCAACGTCATCATCAGCCAGGTCG
>WNFC01005025.1_pt1 | contig 14450 bp, 14 predicted proteins | sample 5400541 | NCBI WGS metagenome assembly WNFC01 (sample SAMN13153342, study PRJNA577476) | soil metagenome | isolation source: 120 cm saprolite under Douglas fir tree site 2 hole 2 replicate 1 | place: USA:California | collected 2015-04-18
CTGGCTCGTGTCAACTTGGAAAGCGGCGACCTTACTTATTGCAACGCCGGGCATCCTCCTGCTCTCCTGATCCGTGAAAATAGCGATTTCCAGGAGCTTTGCGCAGGCGGACCGGTTTTGGGAGCGATTTCCAAAGCCATGTTTGTGAATGGCAGCACCAGGCTGTGCCCTGGCAATACGCTCCTCGCTTACTCCGACGGAATTCCAGAGTGCAGGAATGAATCGGGGACTGAATTCGGAGCCAAAGGTTTGCTGAATGCGGCCCGGGCATTTTCAGGTTGTAACCCGAGCGTCATGCTTTTTTCCGTGCTGGCTGCGGTCGAGAACTTCGCTGGAAGGCAGCGTCGCGAAGACGATGTTGCGCTAATCGTGTTGCACCGGTTCAGCAGTTGCCAGATCGATGGATCGGGACACGTATCGTGCCTGAAATAAACCAAGTTCGCCGCGTACCTGACCACGTAAATGGCGGTCGCGTATTGTCCTCCACATCTACGGCCGGAGACAACCGACTGTCTCGCGTGGACGACACACGGCTGATTCGGGCAGCGCAGCAGGGCGATGCCGTAGCCTTCGAGGAGCTAATCCAGCAATACGACCGGGCGGTTCTCCGCCTCGCCGTTCATCTTACCGGCTCCCAGGAAGATGGTCAGGATATCTATCAGGAAGCATTCCTGCGCGCCTACATGAATTTGGCGCGATTTCGTTTCGAGTGCTCGTTTTATACCTGGATCTATCGCATTGCCACCAATCTCTGCCTCGATCATCTTCGCAGGAAGCGCTCCCGAAGCCGTGAATTGACCACCACGAATTCACCAGAGGGCGAGGAGCAGGAACTCTTGGACCGCATACCCGACCAGAGCGCCGGCGCTAGTCCCGAACGCAATCTAGCAAGCCGCGTATTGCGGGAGCACATCGTCCGTGCGCTGAGCAAGCTCTCGCCTCGCGAGCGCATGGTTTTCGAATTAAGGCACTATCATGGCTTGCAGCTGAGAACGGTGGCCGGAATTCTCAAGACGACCGAAGGCACCGTGAAGAACACACTCTTCCGCGCCACCCATAAACTTCGTCTACAACTCTCAGAGCTACGATAGCATTTCAAAGTTACGCATGAGCTCCGAGGTCTTTTGTCACCTCGGAATCGCTGGCAGCGCCACTTCACCACCTTCGCAGCGGCGGAGGAAGCAGGACTGAGCCGTATTTATGCCGGGCAACACTTCCGAACGGACCACATCGCGGCACGAGTTTGGGCAGGTAGGAAGCAGAATCTATCGATAATAGCATTCTGCTCCGAGGGGAATAGAAACATCAGCAAGTCTGTCATCCCTGGTGGTCGCTGCGGCGAGATGCGCGCTCGTTGAACCGCTGTAGATGAAGACGACATCTGGACGAAAGAGTTTGCAGTAAGTTGCTTCAAACGACCTTCGCAGCGGTCGTCTTCTATCTTCGTTACTTACCATAGTGGATTGGCGATACAGGCGATAGCTGCTCGGAACCCGTAGTTGGTGTAATTGACGCGATATTTTCGCCAGTTATCATATGGACGGGTCCGGAAGTAGGTATACTTCTGGTGCCGCTTTGCCGAGATTACTTATTTCGGAGGCGTATATGTTCTTGCGCGTTACGGTTACCTTTTTGCTGTGCGGCGCGGCGATGGCTGCGGACTCTAAACCTGTTTGCCCCGGTCCTGCTGCTTTTGGCACCGCCCGCTGCCATTCCCATGTGGTCACTGACAACAACGGCAACCCCAACGCCGCCGCTACGCCATCCGGTTATGGCCCGATACAGTTCCGGACTGGGTACAGCCTGACTGCGACGGGAAGTTCGACCACGACGATCGGTATCGTGGACGCCTACAACGATCCCAACATCGAGAGCGACCTCGGTGTCTACAGTACGCACTTCGGACTCCCGCGCTGCACCACCGCGAACGGTTGTTTCAAGAAGGTCAACCAGACCGGAGGCTCCAGCTATCCCGCAACGAACGCCGGCTGGGCGCTGGAAATCTCGCTGGACGTCGAGATCGCCCACGCCGTCTGCCCGAGTTGCAAGATCCTGCTGGTTGAGGCGAGCTCGAGCTCCTTCGCCAATCTCCTCGCGGCTGAGGACTACGCGGTCGCGCACGCGACTATAGTCTCCAACTCCTGGGGGGGCAGGGAGTTCTCCAGCGAGACCACGAGCAGCTATGACCGCCATTTCAACCATATCGGCCATCCCATCACTTTCTCCTCCGGAGACAGCGGCTACGGGGTTGAGTACCCCGCTGCGTCGCAATATGTAACCGCCGTCGGCGGTACCACTCTGAGGCTCAACTCGAACAACACCTACAAGAGCGAGACCGTGTGGAGCGGCGCGGGTAGCGGCTGCAGCGTCTACGAGCCGAAGCCGACATGGCAGAAGGATACGGGGTGCATCCGCCGCACGGTGGCAGATGTTGCTGCCGATGCCGATCCGAATACTGGCGCGGCGATTTACGACAGCGTGCTCTACCAAGGCCGCGCCGGCTGGTTCCAAGTCGGTGGCACGAGCCTCTCCTCACCGCTTATTGCTGCCGTGTACGCGCTCGCGGGCAATGCCGCGAGCACGACTGATGGATCGTATCCGTACGGTCACACTTCGTCGTTACATGACGTGACCTCTGGCAGCAACGGCAGCTGCGGCGGTTCGTACCTGTGCACAGGGAAGGTGGGCTACGACGGTCCGAGCGGCAAGGGAACTCCCAAGAGCGTCACCGCGTTCTGAAAAACCCCGTCGGTGGGTAATGCGGACCCAATGATGTACCCAAACCTAAGCCCTCCTTTTGCGTGCTTTTGCGAAAGGGTGGGTATCCTTTGGAGGTACTTACAGCATTCCCTGTAAACCATGGCTTTGCGGATCCGCGGAAAAAAAGTGTCGCTCCTCAAAGGAGCGCCCATCGCATGCGAGAGAATTCTCTGCTGAGATTGCTCGCCGTGGTGAGACAAAGAAGGCCAGGTCAGCCACGTTGCCTCCGGGGATCCGCGCCGCACAAACCGGCCAACCTTCCGGTGCATCTGTTTCGGTTTCGTAACGTCACAAAGAAAATTGTGACCAACCGGTCGAGTGGTGCTATATTTCCGCCCACTTCCCCAACGTTCACAAGTTGGAGGGCTTATGCATTTCCTTAAGCGAGCCCCAGTCGCGCACGCGATCCTGATCCTGTTGTCGAGTCTCAGCGGCTTTTCCCAGACTGCAACGCTGGACCACAACAGCAACCTGCGCAAGTCGGCAAGCTCGTCCAGCGCAGTTGTCGAGATGCTTTCTGTCGGGGATCAGGTCACTCTCATTTCGAACCGCAAGCGGTCAGGGTATTACCACGTCGAGGCACAAGACGGCGAGAGGGGCTGGGTGCTCGCTCGAAACTTGAGTGTCTCAGTATCGAGCAACCATTCCGGCACGCAACCCGCCAGCGCGTTGCTCAACCAGTTGCGGGCTGCCCGAGTGACGGCAGTTCCCCAGCCGCTCGTCATCGGGGGCCATGAAGTCTGCAAAGCGATAGGCAATTCCACGAAACCAAAGATGATTGCGCTCGACAGCCAGAAGAACCGCACCGACATACCCGATGCGAATGCTTACATTCCCATCGACTGGGACGTACTGAAGGGGCTGCCCGGCGACTCACCTGACAACTTGCAAGGCTCTCCAGTGATGGTCACGGGATTTCTCTCCCATCGGATCAAGGTAGAAAACGGCTCACCGGGGGAGTCCACGAATTGCAATCTTCTGAACGACGACGAGGTCGATTGGCACATCTACCTCACCAAGGCCCCCAATCAGGCGATATCGCAGGCGATCATCGTCGAAACGACGCCCCGCACCCGCCCGCTACACCAGTGGAACAAGTCGGTTCTCGATAGCTTGGTGAACGGGAACAAACAAGTCCGGATCAGCGGATGGCTGATGTACGACTCCCAGCATATCGGCGAAGTCGGAACAGCGCGTGCGACCGTCTGGGAGGTTCACCCGATAACCCGGATTGAGGTGTCAGACGGCGGAGGGTGGCAAGACATCGAGCCAAGCCACTGAGCTCTTGAATTCAGAGACAACGTTGCTGTGGGGTTCCAGTTCTGCGCGCAATTTCTCACGGGCTCCGTATCGCGAGGTTCCCGCCTCCACTTCCAAATCTCGAAAATGGTTCCAAAAGCGCAGCGTTTACTCAGTGGATGAGACTCTGCAAGTCCATAATGAAGAAGAAGATCAAGCTGGGGCGGACCCGAAGAAAACGTGGAAGACTGAACCAGAGATAGAAAGAGCCGATCTCGTTACTGGATTCTCGTTGGACGCACGCCGAGACGCAGGCTCGGAGCGTCGGCGTGGCTACCTGCAGGTCCCAAAGCTGTACCCAAACTGCAACTTTCGGCCTGCCGGATTGATGTGAGCATAGTTTCAGGGGAGGGCTTTCCGACGAGCGCAGTGGCTCTAGGACCAGCCTGCGCTTCCGCTCATTTTTGGTGGAAACCACAACAATTCTTCATTCGTTCCGGTTCCTTGCCCGTGTGTTCGCGGTCGGTGGCTTGGCTAGTGTTTTCCTTGTGCTCGGCTCTCTCCTTCAGGGCGAACTCGCCAGAGCATGGGTTGCCGAGGTCCGCCGCATCGTGAAGAGCGATCAGTCCTGAGAACAAACCAACGCCAAGCTGACAACGAGTAAGGGCTCACGCCGACCTCGATGCGATAATCGGCTATGCCAGTCCACATGGGCATTTTGTGCGAGAGATGCAGAACGGTGTATTTCATTTCTCGTTCCGGCAAATCCAGTCACATTCTGTACGACCGCATGCGGAAGGAATTCAGGCTAACCTGTGTTCCACCCTGCGGTCAGGTCACTTGTTTCCATAGAGGAATGCTGAAGCCCTACTCAGTATCCGCAGGAACGCTTGATCGCGGCTATGCAGATGTTGCCGAGTGCAAGCCCATCTCCGGTGTCAACGCCAAAAAATGAGCATGATAAGAGCGCACAACGGTGCAGAACTCCAGCAGCAGGTAACTCCAGCAGCAGGTTACCGGGGTGACATTTACAGCTAACCAACTACCCTCTAGGATTCGCCTCGTGCCCTCGCCTGTGTTCGCAGGAGTGGTGGTGCGGCGTCCCGGAGCCTTCGGATTCAGGACGCTTTTACTTGTCCGGAATGGGTCTCTGCCGCATGGATGCTCTTCGAACATACGCTGCTTTTCCTGTACGGGTTCTGTTGGTTGCCCCCGGCGTGTCAATAAGCCTTCTACTGATTGTCACCGGAACCTCTTGGCGGGAAGAGTGGGATCGTATGAACTTCTCCGGCTATCTATTTGGGGGCAAGAACTGGAATATCGCAGGGTTCTGAAAGTTCCCGCCGTGACCAGCTTACCGACGTCCCGTTCGTAACGACGCATCGAGCGAGCTGAAAGCAACCCATCTATTCTGGTTCGCACCTAAAGAAGCCAGTCTGGACCGCAAACCCAAGCTCCGAGTGAAGTGTCACCGCTTGCTGGGCTTGTCACGGCTCTGGCCAGCTACTATTCTCCTCTTGCTATTAGGATTCAGTGCTTGTGGCGGGGGCTCCAGCAGCCCGCCACCTCCGCAACAGCAACAGGCACAATTGACTGTCACCGTGACCGGGAGTGGCACCGTGATTAGCAGCCCAGCCGGGATTAGTTGCCCTTCCACCTGCACCGCCAGCTTCGTCTCAGGCACATCCGTTACGTTGACCGCGACCGCTGGCTCGGGTTTCAGTTTCGGAGGCTTCGGCGGAGCATGCAGCGGCTCCTTGTGCAGCCTTGTGCTCTCAAGCAATCAGGCGGTCTCGGCAACATTCACTGCCGTAGGCCCAACCCAGTTGACCGTTTCGGTTTCGGGCAGCGGCACTGTCACGAGTAGTCCGGCCGGAATTGACTGCCCCACTACTTGCACAGCAAACTTCAACGACGGCACAATCGTCACGCTGTCAGCGACACCCGCTTCCGGATACAACTTTTCCGGGTTCGGCGGCGCGTGCACGGGCATGAGCTGCCAGCTCCCTCTGACTGGCGGCCAAAGCGTAAGCGTGAGCGCCACGTTTGCGCAAGCTCCCCCGCCACAAGATATAACTGCTATTAACCACATCATTGTTCTTTTGCAGGAAAACCGCTCGTTCGACCACTACTTCGGGCACCTCCCGGACTTCTGGCAAGCGCACGGATTCCCGCAAGCGACCAATGGCACGACCTTTGATGGCGAGCCAACGAATGCTTCGAACATCGACCCTAACGGGGACACCATCACCGCCTACAATCTCCAGTCCGGATGCACCGAGAACCCCAGCCCCTCATGGAATGAGAGCCATAGCGACCGCAATCGCTTCAACCCGAGTGATTCGAATCTGGCCACTATGGACGGATTCGTCCATACGGCGGCAAAAGACGCGAGCGGGTATGGACTCTACGACGTGCTGGGACACCGCGCTATGGGCTACTTCGTCGGCGACAATCAACTGAATTACTACTACTTCATGGCATCGAGCTTTGCGACTTCGGATCGCTGGTTTGCTCCCGCGATGACCCGAACCCAGCCGAACCGGATGTACCTCTACGGCGCGACCTCGGCGGGGCACGTCAATGCTTTAAATACGACTGGCAGCCCGCCGCTGACCAATGAGACCATCTTCGAGCTTATGCAGGACAACAGCATAAGCTGGAAAATCTACGTGCACCCGGATGCGAGCGGCTGCACCACTGCTTCCTGCTTGTACTCACATAGCTACCTGAGCCAGTTCACCTACGGAACGTACGTGCTCAACAACCTGCCGAATCAGTTTTCCTCCACTGCACAATTGCTGACCGACATGCAAAACGGGACGCTGCCGCAGGTGTCCTTCATCGAGCCTGCGGGTTACGTGGGTCTCGATGAGCACTCCCCAACTGTGGACACGACGAACGCAAGCAGCGTGCAGGCGGGTGCTGCCTACGTGGAGAACATCGTGGACACACTGATGAGTAGCCCGTCGTGGAAGGATTCTGTCTTCATTCTGAGCCATGACGAGCCCGGCGGATTCTACGACCATGTGCCGCCGCAGCCTGCCGTCCCGCCTGACAGCATTCAGTATCCGACCGACATACTCAGCACGGACATTTGCGCCAACAACACGAGTCCAGTCTGTGGATTTTTTGTGACCGGGTTCCGGGTGCCGCTGATTGTGATTTCGCCGTTCACAAAGCCGAACTACGTTTCGCACACGGTGATGGACTACACGGCGATGTTGAAGCTGATCGAGAGTCGCTTTAACCTGCCGAGCCTGACTGCACGTGATGCGGCCCAGCCTGACATGACGGAGTTCTTCGATTTTGTGAACGTGCCTCGGGCTACTCCGCCCGCCCCGCCGACGCAATTGAAGAACATGCCTTGTGTGCTGGAGGCGCTGAATGCAGCTACGATCTCGCCCAATCCAGCCCCGGCTGGCGGGCAGGCGACGGTCACGTTGAGCCTGTCCAAGAACGCAATTCAGAACGTCACAGTCTCTCTTTCGAGCAGCTCCAGCGGCGTCGTGCCACCGAGCGCCCAGATCGCGAACGGAACCTCCTCAACGACATTCACCATCACTGTCCCGACCGGGATCACCTCGCTGACGATCACCGGCTCAATAGGCGGCATTCCGGTGGGCGGGACCGTTCCAGTGCAGTAAGGACAGGCCAAGCACTTTGGCGCGGTCACGACAGCCGTTGTTGCCACGGCATGACTTGTAAAATACGAAGGCATCACTTGTTTAACGAGGACTGCGCATGCTCATTCCCCTCTCGGACGAAATCAAAGCGCTGATTGACGGCGCGAATTTCGCCCATCTCGCCACCCTGATGCCTGATGGCTCACCGCAGAGCGTCCCCATTTGGGTAGGTCGTGAAGCTGATCGCATCCTGATCTGCACCGCTTCGTAGAGCGTCGTCCTGATGGCGATTGCAAGTATATTGACGCCGTCTCGCACAAGTACACAGCTAAGCCGTTCCCGTTTCGCAGCCCCGAAGGAAGAGTGGCGCTGGTGATCGAGGTCGAGAAAGCGCGATACACCAAGCTCCCTTTTGAACATACGCCGCCCAAGTGATATTGCTGCTCCGCTCGGCATTGCTGGTGCTTGGCAGACCGAGGGGGCTAGTGTTCAATGTCGAAGTAAATCTTTGTTGTGGCGCGGTATTGCGCTATCTTCTTGCCATCTAGTTCCATTTCCAGTTCCGCCACTCGCGCCCATTTCAGACCGCGAACGGTTTTTGCGGCTTCGGCTACCGCGTTCTCCGCAGCCTTTGCAAAGCTCTCTGTGGAAGTTCCCACTACCTCGATAACCTTTTGCGTCATTTACGGTTCTCCTTTGATTTCCCACTGTGGATTGTACCGCTGTACGTACTTTGCCAAAGGCTACGGGCGTACATTGGGCATGAGCAGAAATCATCCAGAATGCCCCGACTCAGACCCTTCTGATCGGTCGGTGGCTTTCGATGTCCTCCTGCGGCAAGAACCAGACGAGGACGAAGAGGAAGATGAAGGCAACGGCAAGGATGACGATGATGACGACGAAGGCGACGGCTACGCGGAGCAGGGAACCGGGTCAGTCAAGAAGCGACCCTTGGGATCACACGTTTAATTTCCAAAACCCTTTCAACGGAGATCGCTGGACTTTCTGCTCATGCAATAACAAGTTCAGAGCGGTCACGACCGCATCCGGGCGCTTTCGAAACTGCTCCGCTATGTCTCGCTCGCTGACGATCACGTCCCCGGTCGGGTATCGTCGGTGAAGGGTGTGCCCATACGACGAAATTCTCTCAGCTAGCGACCGCAATTCTTTCTTCTTATTCCGCTCGGCACGTTTGGCTCGTGACCTGTCCGTTTCAAAAGTCCGCACAGACATCGCCACGATTGTGAGAGCGCCAATGCTCGACACTATCCACCAATGCAGCGGGACGGACGAAACAATTTCCATGAAGGAATTCATAGCAAGGTGGCAATCGGAATTCGGTTGGGGACAGAATACCTGCCGAATCTTGCGGTGCGAAGATTACAAAAGTCTCATACCGCGGACCGTCTGATAGATGGGCTTCGGGGATAGGCTGCGCCGAGGTCAGCCACGTTGCCGTGAGGCTGACTCCGGATACGCGGCTGAATGATCCGATTGTACAGGCGTTCAATAAGTGGGTATTCCGTCCCGCGCAACTGAACAATCAGCCGGTCGCGGTCAAGGTGTTGCTGGGGATTCCGCTGTAGTCCAGTTGCGGCAGCTAAGAGGGATTCGTCAGGAGCCCCGACTCTCAGCAGGCGACAGGTTAACCTTCCAGTTTTGAGAAGATCCAATTCTTGAGAGAGAAGAGAGAGGAGAGAGGATTCGAATCCGCTTTTTAAGGAATGCCTCTTCTCGTGGCGAGGTAAACTGCAAAGCTCCCCAGCCAGTGACCGCCTTCGTAATGCTTGCCAGTCACCGCCGCTAGACCCGCTCGCCTGTGCTTTTCAGCAGCCACCCTGATTATCCGCAAGCGATTATCGTTTTTCGGCAATCCAGCAGCGATGCCCTCCAGCATCCATGCACGACTGAGATTGAGCCCGTCCAGATGCGCCAGCTTTGGATCACTAGGATCAGGCGACACTACAGGCTGCAACCATACGTCGCTGCCCGACGCCAAAATCTGCGGCAGGAATGTTCGAAGCCAGCGAGCAAAATCACTGCTCGGCATAACCCTACGCATTAAGTCTGCCTCACCGAGGCACGGTGAAAGAAAATCCTCGCCCGAGGGTTCATACGTAAGCGGACAGTCTTTGTCACGCAGGTAATACTCCCGCGCTCTGGACGCAACCAGACTGGCGAACTTCTTGTCGCTCACAGCACCCGCGTAATCCAACATCAGACCGAGCGCAAAAGCGGTCTGGTCATGCTCGCCGATCCGCACGGGATTTGAAAGCTTGGGCAACCACGCGCTCAGGCGTTCCAGCGTCGCCTGCTCCAGAGGGCGGATAGCGGCAGCCATCTCTTTCGCCTGAGGGTCATCCCACTCATGTAGTTCTGCCGTCAATTGCAAGAGCCAAGCCAGCCCATAGGGACGCTCAAAACTTGCGCGTCCTTCACCCCGAAGATATGCCGCCTCCTGCGCGATATTCTCAGCCGTTAAGCTTTGGCGCAAAGCTGCGCGAGCCGTGGGAACGAAGTCTGCATTGGGAAACGTTCTGACCAGCCTCACGAGCAACCAGTACCCGTGCACGGAGGAGTGCCAGTCGTAGCAGCCGTAAAAGGCAGGAGTCAGCTTGCGCGGCGGAGCGACATCTGCATCGCTATTCAAGGTATGGGTGATGTGGTTGGGATATTCTTTGTGGACACACGCAAGTGCTAGGCTCGCGAACCGCTCAGCGGCCTTGAGATCAAATTGTGCTGTGTTTTCGGCAGCGGCACCGCGTGCCGCGAAGAGCAGTATCGCAACGATGAATTTCATCGCCTCATACTGTATCCGAAAGTGTCGAGCCATGAACCCGGCGCTGCTGCTCAGCCAACCTGTACCGCCAACATCGAAATCGAGCCGCCGTCCACGCCTTCGACCGGAAACGTCACCGGTTCTGATGGCGAGCGTGCGCCTATAACGTACAGCAGCGGCAGATAGTGATCGGGCGTCGGTGCCGCCAGCACAGCTTCGCGGCCTAGTTTGTGCTCGTAGTCGATAAGGGGGTTATGCTCCTCTGCCAGCAGTAGCTCGCGGATTCTCTTTTCAAAGGAAACTGTCCAGTCGTAAGGCTCTTGCGCGCGCCGCCCCCAAGCATACGCATGCAGGTTGTGCACGACGTTGCCGCTGCCAACGATCAAAATTCCTTCTTCACGCAGTGGAGCAAGCCGCTTGCCGATCTCATAGTGAAACGACGGGGGCTGCGTTTCGTCAATGCTCAGTTGCACAACTGGAACATCTGCCAGCGGATAGACGTGGCACAGGACTGCCCAGGTGCCATGATCCAGGCCCCAGTGTTCGTCGAGTCGCACCTGCAAAGGCGAAAGCAGCTTCTGGATGCGGGTGGCCAGGTCTGGATCGCCCGGTGCTGGATACTGTACTTGATACAGTTCTCGCGGAAACCCGCCGAAGTCGTGAATCGTCCTGGGAGCCGTGCTCACCGTTACCGCAGCATCTTGAATGTACCAATGTGCGGATATCGAGAGGATCGCTTTCGGTCGCGGGAGTCTTGCTCCGATTGCAGTCCACCGCTGGGTATAGGGATTGCGAAGCACGGCGTTCATTGGGTTTCCATGCCCAAAGAAAACGGCTGGCATCAGCTGACTCATTGGGAGCAGAACCTCGTGTTCAACACCGCTCACCACGATTGTAGATGTGTCAGGAGGCAAGGCGCGGCATATTCCTGTGTCCCTATCCCAAACCGAGGCCAGGGTTCAACCGGGCGGGCGTAGTTCCGTCTGGGACGGTTCCTGCGATTCTCCTGCGATTCTCCTTGAGCCATTCCGGCGCTAATGATAATATCCCGCACAATTTCGCAGAGGAGGCTCCATGGTCACCGTGCTGCGGCCGCTTTCCACCAGTGAGCTGCTGGACCGAACGTTTCATCTTTACCGAAACAATTTCATTGTTTTTGTCGGGATTGCCGCTCTGCCACAACTGGTAGTTCTGGCTTTGCAATTGATTTCCTCGGCGATGTTATGGGGAGGTTCATTTGCCGGATTTGGGCTCACAGTGTTCGTCGCGTGGCTCGCAAGTTTTATCGCAATCGAGATTTCCCATGCGGCCACCGTTATGGCCGTCTCCAGTCTTCATCTGGATAGGCCAGCCAGTGTAGGCCTGGCGTACTCAGCTGCGAAAGGCAGCATGTTGCGAGTGATCGGAATTTCAATTGCTGTTGCGATCGGGGTCGGTATTGGTCTCGTATTTCTAATTGTTCCCGGCATTTATCTTGCCCTGGCGTGGTCTCTCGCAATTCCGGTCACCGTGCTCGAGGGCGGCGGGCTCAATACGAGCGTCACCCGCAGCAAGGCTCTTACCAAGGGCAGCCGCTGGCGAATCTTCCTGATTTATTTACTGATCGTAGTGCTCAGCATCGTAGTGAGTATGGTGCTCCAATTCGCCCTGCTTTTGGCCATTCGATTGTTTGGGGTTCGTGATCCCAACAACGTATTGGCCATTACCCACGCAATGCAGTCCATTGGAGGCTTCCTCAGCACAAGTTTGGTCGGCCCTCTGGCTACAATTGCGCTCACTCTCATTTATTACGATCTGCGCGTCCGCAAGGAAGGGTTTGACCTGCAACTCATGATGGCAACGCTGCAGCCGAATGCGCAGGCTGCCGCTGCTTCTATCACGTAGCGGATAACGGGCCAATATCTCGCGGAGGAGGCATTGATGGTCACCGTGTTGCGCCCACTATCCACCAGTGAGCTGCTGGACCGGACGTTTCACCTTTATCGAAACAACTTTCTGGTGTTTGTGGGCATTGCCGCTATACCGCAGATCGCAGTTCTTGTCCTACAACTCGCGGATGCGATGATGCGGTCGCAAGGATTTTTCGTCGGAGCCAGCGCGACTGCGATCATTGCCGGACTCGCGAGTTTCATCGCTATCCAAATTTCTCAGGCTGCCACTGTCATGGCGGTCTCCAATCAGCACTTGGACCGTACTGCGAGTATTGGCGCGGCTTATTCCTCGGCGAAAGGCAGTCTCCTCCGAGTGATCGGGATCTCAATTGCTATCATTGCAATCCCTGCTGGCATTGCCGTCCTGATCGCGGTGCCCATTCTAATTCTTGGTCGAATTATCTTCTCGAGGGCGTTGCGTGTGAGTGCATTCCCCGCGGCGGCTGGTCTCGTTATCGACAACGTTAGTCTGATCCGACTCAGTAGCCTCGCTATTGCCTTGGTTGTGTCTCTGTTAGCGTTACGCTGGTGGCTAAGGTGGTCGTTGGCCGTTCCTGTAACCGTGCTGGAAGGATGCGGCGTCCGCGCCAGCATGCGGCGGAGCAAGGCCTTGACCAAGGGCAGCCGTGGTCGGATTCTCTTGGTCTATTTACTGATGCTGGCGCTGACTTGGATTGTGAGTACTGTCATTCAGTTGCCATTTCTTCTCACTAGCGGCTTGCGGGCGCTTCGCGATCCCGCGAATGTAGGGCCAGCGGCCAACGCGCTGTTGGCGGCAGGAGGTTTCCTTAGCACGAGCTTGGTTGGACCCCTACTTACCATCGCCCTGACTCTCATCTACTACGATCAGCGCGTCCGCAAGGAGGGCTTCGACCTGCAACTCATGATGGCAACGTTGCAGACCGGCTCACCGGCGGCAACTGTGACAAATACGTAATGCGCGCCGTCCGATCAGCAGTGGTTCACTTCTTATTAATGTGCCTGTGCCTGGTTAGTGTTGCCCCAGCTGACCAAGCGGCTCAAACAGTCCTGGTATACCCAAGCCGCTCATACTCGCTTCCCGAATACACTGCTGCACTTGACCGCCTTTCTACCCTAGCCACTCAAGTGCACGACCATCCCAGCGCGGCCGATGCTGCGATTGACGAATTGCGCGGAGGATGGAAAGTCCAAGCTCAGGGCCAGGCCTTCAGCATCAGCACCGGCGGGATGATCGACCAATTCGAAAAACTGCAAAAAATCCCCGACAAAGAAGCCCGCGATCGCTTGTTACAACGGATCCGCGCTTTAAAGGCCGATGCCGAAGCATTCCAGCAAGCCGCACCTGATGCCAGTTCCTCCCACGCTGCCCTGGACCAGATTCTTGCGCGCAGCGAGTTTCACCAGGTCCACGGCCCCACCTGGCTTGATCGCCTCAAATACAAAATCGGTGAGTGGATCTTCCGCCTTCTCACCCGATTTTTTGGCTCTTCGTCTGCTCCCGTGGTGGGAAGAATATTCGTGTGGACGCTGGTCTCGATTGCGGTGCTGGTGCTTGCATTCTTCATCTATCGCACCATGAAGCAGAACGCGCGCATGGAAACCATCATGCCCGAAGTCCTGCCGGTTTCTGCAAAGCAATGGTCGGTCTGGATGGCTGAGGCCCAGGCCGCGGCCGCTAAAGGACTTTGGCGTGACGCAATCCATCTTGCCTACTGGGCCGGAATTTCGTTTCTCGAGGAGCGCGGCTCGTGGCGGCCAGACCAGGCCCGCACCCCCCGCGAATACCTGCGTCTGATACCTGCGACCAGCGAGCATCGCCCGGTGCTTTCTACTCTTACTCACCAGCTCGAAGTCACGTGGTACGGCCATCAGCAAGCCGGTCCCGAAACTTTTGCAGAAACGATCACTCACCTGGAGAATCTCGGATGCCACCAGGTATAAGCCCGGGGGACCGCAAGATCCTCACTATTGCTGGCGTGGCGTTTCTTCTTCTCGTCCTCCTGGGATTTCTCTTCGCACCTGCCGGCCACACCGATAGCCATTCTGCCTCAAGCTACTCCACCACCTCGGAAGGCGCGAAAGCCGCGTACTTGCTGCTACAGCAGTTGGGATATCACGTCGAGCGCTGGCAGC
>WNFC01005027.1_pt1 | contig 14448 bp, 6 predicted proteins | sample 5400541 | NCBI WGS metagenome assembly WNFC01 (sample SAMN13153342, study PRJNA577476) | soil metagenome | isolation source: 120 cm saprolite under Douglas fir tree site 2 hole 2 replicate 1 | place: USA:California | collected 2015-04-18
CGCGTCGAACGGCACATCGGGGCGCAGACCGCAGAGGATCGCGGTGCCGTTCCAGGAATCCAGCGGCGCGACGACCGCGTAGGCCGCGCTCTCGATCCAGCGCCCAGCGGGCACCGGCGTGACGAACGGTCCGCGGGCCGCTCGCTCGAAGAGGTCGGGGCCGAGGGCGCCAAGCCAATCGACCGGCACGTCGAGGCGGTGCCCGAAGATCGCGGTGGGGCCGTCCGGCGCTGCCGTGACGACCGCCAAGGCGTCCGCTCGAAGGAGCGTCGCAAGATGCTCCAGCCGCTCCGGCCAACGTGCCGTCGGGTTGACGGTGGCCCTCCTCGTCCGGTTTTCGGGATTGTATGGGTGGCACGGGCTGTGCCGCCCCAGTACTTGTGTCCATCGACCCCCAGACGATGGAGGAGCTCCTCGCAGCCGAATCGCCCGAAAGTGCACTCCGTCCGCCGCGCGTGGGCGAGACGGTCGAGGGGATCGTGGCGTCACTCTCGGGAGACGAGGCGACGATCGATCTCGGCGAACGACCCGCCGGCGTGATCCCGTTCCGCGAAGCCGGTGCCGAACAGTTGCGCGTTGGCGAGCCCGTCAGCGCGATGGTCGTCCAGCCCGAGGGCCCCGACGGACGCGTCGTCCTGTCACTCCGACACACCCGCCACCTCCGTCAGTGGACGCGTTTGCAGGACCTCGCACGTTCCGGCGAGCTGATCGATGCGAAGGTCGTTGACGCAAATCGCGGTGGCGTGATCGTTAACGTCGGGCTCCGCGGCTTCGTGCCGCTCTCGCAGCTGGGAGCGATCGGCGCGATCACGGCCGACCACGCAGGCGTCCCGGCACCGGTACGCGCGCTCGTCGGCCGTTCGCTTCGACTGCGCGTGCTCGAGGCCGACCCAAGGCGCGAACGGCTGGTCCTCTCCGAGAAGGCCGCGACCCAGCTGGTGCGCCGTGTGCGGAAAGCACAAGGCGCTGCGCAGCTGCACGCGGGCGACGTTCTCGACGGAACGGTCGTGAGCATCACGGCCTATGGTGTGTTCGTCGACGTCGGCGTAGCGGACGGCCTGGTGCATCGTTCGGAGATCACGTGGGACAAGAGCGCGGAGCCGACCGCGCTGATCACCGTCGGACAGCGCGTGAGGGCCGTGGTCATCGCGGTCGACCGCGAGCGCCAGCGCATCAGCCTGTCGCTGAAGCGGCTCGCCGACGATCCCTGGTCGCGTTTCCTCCGCGACGTGCCGGTGGGGACAACGCTCCCGGCGACGGTCACCCGCTTGATGCCGTACGGCGCGTTCGCCCGGGTGGCGGAGGGTGTAGAGGGGCTGATCCACGTGAGCGAGCTGCCCGGGGGTGGCGTCACGCCTCCCGCCGCCGTCGCGCGCGTGGGCGACACGCTTTCGGTGACGGTCGTGGGTATCGATGCCGATCGACGGCGGCTCAGCCTCTCGGCGCGCCGCTCCGGCACGACGTGAACGTTGTACGGAACACGTCCACACGGCGGTCGCTCCGTATAATCGGAACCAGATGAAGCCTCGTCCGATATACAGGTCAAAGGCACGCTGATGGGTCCGTTCGACCGATTCAACGATCGCGCGAAGAGGGTCCTGGCGCTCGCCCAAGACGAGGCCATCCGCTTCAATCACAACTACATCGGCACCGAGCACCTGCTCCTGGGGCTCGTCCGGGAGGGCGAGGGCGTCGCCGCCCGGGTCCTCGACTCGCTCGGCGTCGAGCTGTCAAAGGTCCGCACCGCCGTCGAGTTCATCATCGGGCGCGGCGACTCGACCACCTCCCCCAGCGAGATCACCCTCTCGCCGCGCACAAAGAAGGTCATCGAGCTGGCCATCGATGAGGCCCGCAAGCTCGGTCACAGCCACGTCGGCACCGAGCACCTCCTCCTCGGCCTCGTCCGCGAGGGCGAGGGCATCGCGTCGGGCGTGCTCGAGTCGCTCGGCGTCTCGCTCGAGAAGGTCCGCCACCAGGTCATCGCCACGCTCGGCCAGCAGCATCCCGCGACCGCCGAGACGGCGACGGCCGGCGGCAAGGCCTCGCAGTCGAAGACCCCGACGCTCGACCAGCTCGGCGTGAACCTCACGGCGATGGCCAAGGCCCAGCAGCTCGACCCGGTCATCGGCCGCGAGAAGGAGATCGAGCGTGTCATCCAGATCCTCAGCCGGCGCACGAAGAACAACCCGGCGCTCATCGGCGAGCCCGGCGTCGGCAAGACCGCGATCGCCGAGGGCCTCGCGCACCGCATCGTGAAGGGTGACGTGCCCGAGACGCTGCAGGGCAAGCGCGTGCTCACGCTCGACATCGGCTCGCTCGTCGCCGGCACGAAGTACCGCGGTGAATTCGAAGAGCGCCTCAAGAAGATCATCGAGGAGCTCCGTCACGCGCACGATGTCATCCTGTTCATCGACGAGCTGCACACCCTCGTCGGCGCGGGTGCGGCCGAGGGTGCCGTCGACGCGGCGAACATCCTGAAGCCATCGCTCGCACGGGGCGAGCTCCAGTGCATCGGCGCGACGACGCTCGACGAGTTCCGCAAGTACATCGAGCGCGACGCGGCGCTCGAGCGGCGCTTCCAGCCGGTCATGGTGGAGGAGCCCTCGATCGAGGAGACCGTCGCGATCCTGCTCGGCATCCGCTCGCGCTATGAGGACCACCACAAGGTCGCGATCAGCGATGACGCCGTGAAGGCTGCGGCCGAGCTCTCGGCCCGCTACATCACCGACCGCTTCCTGCCGGACAAGGCCATCGACCTGATGGACGAGGCGGCGTCGCGCGTCCGCCTGCGCTACGGGACCCTGCCGACCGAGGTCAAGGAAGCGCAGAAAGACCTCGACAAGGTCGTCACCGAGAAGGAAGCCGCCATGGAGGCGCAGCAGTACGAGCTCGCCTCGACCCTCCGTCAGAAGGAGCGCGCGCAGCAAGACAAGCTGCAGCAGGCCAAGGCCGACTGGCTCCTCGCGCAGTCCGCGAAGCGCCCCGAGGTCACGGACGAGGACATCGCCGAGGTCGTCTCGATGTGGACCGGCATCCCGGTGCGCCGCCTCGCGGAGGAGGAGACGCAGAAGCTCCTCAAGATGGAGGAGGCGCTGCACGCGAAGGTCATCGGCCAGAACGCCGCGGTCACGACGATCTCACGCGCGGTACGCCGCGCGCGCGCTGGCCTGAAGGACCCGCGCCGCCCGATCGGCGTGTTCTTCTTCGTCGGGCCTACCGGTACCGGCAAGACGCACCTGGCGCGCCAGCTGGCGGAGTTCATGTTCGGCAGCCAGGACAACGTGGTGAAGATCGACATGTCCGACTACATGGAGCGGCACAACGTGTCGCGCCTGGTCGGATCGCCGCCCGGCTACGTCGGCTACGAAGAGGGCGGCCAGCTCACCGAGACCGTGCGGCGCAAGTCGTACTGCGTGATCCTGCTGGACGAGATCGAGAAGGCGCACCCCGAGGTCTTCAACATCCTGCTGCAGATCTTCGACGAGGGCCGCCTCGCGGATGCGAAGGGCCGCACCGTCGACTTCCGCAACACGATCATCATCATGACCAGCAACCTCGCGCAGAAGCTCCTGAAGAGCGAGTCCGCCCTCGGCTTCCGTCAGAAGGGCGAGGGCACCGATTCGGACACGCAGGCGCAGTACGAGCGGATGAAGGAGCGCGTGACCGAGGAGATGAAGCGCTTCTTCCGGCCGGAATTCCTCAACCGCATCGACGCGACGGTCGTCTTCCAGCCCCTTAATAAGGAGGAGATCCGCCAGATCGTCGAGCTCGAGCTCGCCGGCGTGCGCAAGCAGCTCGCCTCGCAGGAGATCACGCTCGATGTCACGACCGAGGCGAAGGACCACATCGCCTCAGTCGGCTACGACTCCAACTTCGGCGCACGGCCGCTCGCGCGCTCGATCCAGAACGAGATCGCCGACCCGCTCGCGGAGATGCTGCTGCAGGGCCAGTTCCACGCCGGCGACACCGTTCGCGTGCACCCGGTAGACGGCAAGCTGACCATCGCCCGGGTCGAGGTCGAGGCGCCAAAGCCGGTCCCCGTCGCGCCCTAGCACCTACTCCGCGTCCTACCCTTGACGCCCGTGAGCTTGGCGCGGCCGACACCAAAGCGCGCGAGCTGCGCGACCTGCGGCGCCGCGGTGCGAGCGCGCGACCACTTCTGCGCCTCGTGCGGTACCCCGATCGCCGCGGCGAACGCGCTCGCGCCCGCGGTGGCACCGCGGCCGACGGCCCTTCCCGTCGAGAGCGCCTCACTCCAGGTCGCAGGTGTCGGCGCTGGCGCGCTGAGAGAGCAGCGGAAGGTCGCGACCATCCTGTTCGCCGACCTCTCCGGCTCGACGCCCCTCGGGGAGAAGCTCGACCCCGAGGAACTGCGCGGCATCCTCGCGTCCTACTTCAATCAGCTCGCGCGTCAGATCCGCCGCTACGAGGGGACGATCGACAAGTACATCGGCGACGCGGTGATGGCCGTGTTCGGCGCACCACTGTCCCACGAAGACGATGCGGAGCGCGCCGTGCGCGCGGCGCTCGCGATGCAGCAGTCCATCGCCAAGCTCAACGACGATCTCGATCGCGATCATGGAGTTCGGCTCTCGCTACGCATCGGCATCAACACGGGCGAGGTCGTCGCGGGCATGCTGGCAGCCGACGTCCAGAGCGCGTACACCGTGGTCGGAGACGCCGTGAACACGGCACAGCGGCTCGAGTCGGTCGCACCCCTCGGCGGAGTCATCGTGACCGACACCACGCGACGCCTCGCGCTTCACGCCTTCGAGTTCGAACAGCTGGCGCCGGTGACCCTGAAGGGCAAGGCCGAGCCAGTCGTGACCTATCGCGTGGTGCGGCCCCGGGACGAGGAGATCGAGCCCGACGCGAGCCCCTTCATCGGTCGCGTCGCCGAGAGCGCGCGGCTCCACCAGGCCCTGGTCACGGCGTTCAGCGGCCACGGCACGGTGATCCATGTGAGCGGTGAGGCGGGGGTGGGAAAGTCGCGCCTGGTGAGCGAGTTCCGCGCCACGCTTGCCGACGACGTCGACCGCATGGCGGCGCGCTGCGCGTCCTTCGAGACCAACACGCCGTATGCGCTCGTCTCGAGCCTCATCCGCGCGGCATTCCGGATCCATGCGGCCGATGACCGGGTGCGGGCCCGCGAGGCCGTGATCCAGGGACTCCGGCGTTTCGGCCAGCGCCCGGAACACGCGAGTGTCGAGCTCCTGCTGGATGTCATGGCATATGGCGAAGCGGCTGCGCCGGATCCGCAGCTCGTGCGCCGCCGGATCATCGCGCTCCTCCGCGCGCTCGTGCTGCGCGCCGCCTCCCGCGCGCCCTTCGTCATCGTGGCCGAGGATCTCCAGTGGATCGACAACGCGAGTCTCGAGGTCCTGATCGAGGTCGTTCGCGACGTCGCCGGCATCAGCGGCGTGTTCATCACCACGAGCCGCATGCCCTGGGCACCACCCTGGACCGCCGAGACGATCGTCGTCGAGGCGCTTCCGGATTCGGAGGCACGCATGCTGGTCGAGGCCATCGTCGACCGTCCGGTAGCCGACGAGTTCGCGGCGACACTACTCACTCGCACTGGTGGGAATCCGTTCTTCATCGAGGAGGTCGTGCGCGAGCTTCAAGCCTCAGGGGCGTTCCGTCCCGACGCGGGCAGCGTGGCGGAGGCCGCGACGCGCCTGCCGCCCACGATCAAGGAGGTGCTCGAAGCGCGTATCGACCGGCTGGGTGAAGGCCCGCGCGGCGTCATCCGGCCGGCGGCGGTCATCGGCCGCTCGTTCTGGCTGCGACTGCTCGAGCGTCTCGTGAGCGGTCCGCTGGCGCCGGACCTCGCCGCGCTGGAACAGGAGGCGCTCATCACGCCGCGCGCGACCACGCCGGAGGTCACGTACATCTTCCGCCAGGCCCTGATCCAGGAGGTCGTGTACGAGACGCAGCTGCTTTCCGAGCGCCGGCGCTGGCACGGCGAGATCGCGCGCGCGGTCGAGGCCCTCTACGGGGACCGGCTCGATGAATTCACCGACATGCTCGCCTACAACTACGAGCGGGGCGACGACCCTTCGAAGGCGGTCGCGTGGCTCGTCCGCGCGGGGGACCGCGCGCGCCGGCTCTTCGCGAACGCCGAGGCCCTTGCGCTCTATCGCGCCGCCCTCACGCGGTCTCGCCCGGGAGCGGGGTCCAACGACGCGGGCGGCATCCTGGAGCGCATCGCCGATGTGCAGCTGCTCACCGGGCGCTACGACGAGGCCCTCGCGAGCCTCGCGTCCGCACGCGAACGCAGTCCGGGCGCGCCGGCCGCCGATGTCGCGCGCGCGCTGCGCAAGATCGGCACGGTGCGTCTGATGAAGGCGGATTACGGCGGCGCCGCCGAGGCGTTCGCCGAAGCGCGAGCGGCACTCGCGGGCGCGAACGACGCTGAGGCCGCGCACATCGAGCTCCAGGCGGGGCAGCTCGCGTGGCGCAGGGGCGACTACGCCAGCGCGCGCGACGCTTTGGGCAGCGCCGTGCGCATCGGCGAGTCGATCGGCGCGGACGACATCGTGGCCGAAGGCCTGAAGCAGCTCGGCAACGTGTCGTTCCTCGCGGGCCGCCGTGACGACGCAGCGGCCTTCTATCGGGACAGCCTCGCGATCTACGAGCGGACGAGCGACGTCGCCGGCCTGGCGAACGTCCACAGCAACCTGGGCGTGGTCTACCGGCGCATGGGTCGCTGGGACGACGCCTTGCGCGAGCTCGACTCGAGCCTCCGCCTCCGCGAGCGCATGGGCGATCCGTGGGGGATCGGCACGATCCACAACAACATCGGCGAGGTGCACCGTACGCGCGGCGAGCTCGCGCCGGCGATCGCCGCGTACGAGCGGGCGATCGCGGTGTGGAGCCCGATCGGCTACGGCTCTGGCGTCGCGCTCGCCCTCACCGGCCTCGGCGCCGCGGTCACGGAGTCGGGTGACGCGCGTCGCGGCCTGGAGGTGTTACGTGACGCGGAGGGCCGCTGGACGGCGCTCGGGAGTAAGACCTACCTGCCCGACCTGTATCGCTTCATCGCATCGGCGGAGCTCGCGCTGGGGCAGCTCGACCCGGCGAAGGCCGCCGCCGACCGTTCGGTGGAGCTCGCTCGCGCGGCCGACGCGCGCCACCAGGAGGCGATGACGCTGCGGGTGATCGGCGAGATCGCGCTGGCGCGGGGTGACCCTGCCGGCGCGCGCGACGTGCTGGAGCGGAGCCGCTCGGCGCTCAGCGAGCTCGACGAGCCCGTGGAGCTCGCGCGGACCCAGGCGGTGCTCGCGAGGCTCTAGCTAATGGACGACGATGCTCCCGCCGCCGATAGCGTTCCCCGTCCGGAACGCAGGTGCCGCCTCGGTGGAGGTGTCCGGCCAGATCGTGATGCTGAATAGATCGGGCGAGCCGTCGACGAGCGTGACATGGAACGACCAGCCCGCGAGGCCGTTCAGCGTGCCGTGCCCGATCGCTTCAGCCTTGTTGCCGCTGATCGCCAGCCAGTCGAACGACGTCGCATGCAGGTTGACGTTCGACTCCTTCGCCTGCAGCTCGAGGCTGCCGGTCGGCACGGTCGTGCCGCTCTTGTACTTCAAGTTGATGCCGAAGGTGGCCTTCCTGCCGGGGACGAACCCGATGTCATTTGACGTGAGGAACCAGCCGCCGCCGGAAACGAACGTCGTCGGGTCGAAGACGACGACGAGAGCGGTCGCGGTCGAGGGCAGGTAGCGATCGTTGCCCGCGTACGCGATGGCGACGGAGTACGCGCCGCTCGGGAAGCCGTCGGCGGTGTCGAGGCGCACGCGTCCGTAGCCGTCGGTGAACGTCTGGACGGTGTGGGTTGCGTCGCTCAGCGTGATGTTCTGCGAACCGAGTGGCTCGGTCCCGCCGCGCAGCGTCGCGATGAGGACACTGCCACCGACCGGGATCGGCGTCGGGTCGTTGACCGTGAAGGCGGACGACGCCTTGTTCACGGTGATCTGGGTCTGTGCGCCCGAGGCAAGGTAATGCTGCTCTTCGGCGAAGCCGACCGTGACGCCGGCGACGCCCGGTGCGGAGGTGAGGAAGAGCAGCGCCGACGCCACCCCGTTCGTGTCGGTCGTCGCATCGACGCGGATGCCGCCCGAGCGGAACGCGACGGGCTTGTTCGCGAGAGCGACGCCGGCCGCCGTGAGTGTCGCGCTCACCGGCACCTGCGTGCGGTACGCGCCGCTCGGCGGCACGGTCAGGGTCAGCGCGGTCGCGATCTTCGGGTTGCTCGCGGTGGCGGTCTCATTCGGCACACGGTAGTAGGCGCCGTCGTTGGAAGCCCAGGTGACAAGGGCGTTCCCGCCCACCGCCTGGATCACGACGCGGAGGTCGTCCGCGTTCGTCGTGCCCAGCGGGATCGTGCCGGTGTAGGTGTTCGCGAAGACGCTGATCGCGTGCGTCGCGTCCGTCTTGTTCGTCACTGAGGACTGCAGCGCGAGCGGCGCGGTCGAGGTCCACGTGCCGTACAGCGATCCCGCCTCGCCGGTGTAAGTCGCGAGCACTTCCTCGACGCCGACGGCGCTGAGCCCGCCGACGATCACGATCACATCGACGTTGCCTTGGCCGTCGGGCGAGAGGAACACGCGCGACACTCCCGGCGCCTGGCCGAGCGCCCGCGCGTCGGTGAGCGTCGAGTAGTAGACCTTGAAGCTCTCGCTCGTGAAGCGCCGCGCCACGCCCGTCGCTGAGCCCGGAGTCGAGTGGAACTGGAAGGGCGTGGAGACCAGGTGGTCGCCGCCGAAGTGGTTCAGCGTGAACGGCCGCACCGGCGTGAAGACGTCGGTCGTGGAGCGGGCGTGCGCGCCACGCACCTCGGTCGTCGCGACGTCGGTGAACGGCGTCGCGTTCTCGTCCGCATACGCGGCGCTCAGCAGCACCGCGCCGCGCACGGCCTTGCCGGCCCTCGCCGCGTCGAGCGAGAGCTGCGGGAGGACCGGCGCGCCGGGGGCGACCGCGACGTTGCCGTTGATGTCGTACCAGACGGCGGTCTGGTTCCCGGTCCCGCCGAGGTTCGCGAGCGACCGCGTGTTGCGGGTGAGCGTGTACGACGGTGAGACGCTCGACACCCACAGGCCCGTGCTCGTGCCCGGTGCCGGAGCGGGTACGGCGGTCTCGGCCGGCCGCACCAGGCGGGAACCCGCCGGCAGGTTGTAGCCCAGCATCGGCAACCCGTAGAGCGTCGCCTCGGCCAGCGCCTTCTCGTCGATGCCGCTCAGCGACGAAAGCGACGCGAGGTACGACCGCTTGGCGTTCGCGAGGGCCACACCGATGGGGATGGCACCGGTGCCGTAGCGCAGCTCGAGCGTCGTGTTCGCCAGGATCTGCTCGCTGTACTTCATGAAGTCGGTGTCGCCGTACTGGTATCCGGTCCCGCCAACGACCGTCGCTCCGCGTGCGGCGAACGTCTGCGCCCAGTCCATCGGATCGGTGAGCGCGGTCGCCGCCGGGTCGACGATGTTGTAGCCGGAGTGGCAACCCGTCGAGAGGACGAGCGTGTTGCGGAAGCGCGTGTCCGTCGGGGGCAGCGCGGCGATGTCCGACGTGCGCATGCGCGTTGTGAAGTCGGCGGCCAGCATCGTGTTCGCCGAGAAGTGCGCGTTCAGGCTCAGGATGCCGTAGCTCGTGGTCCCGAGAAGCTTCGCCTTCAGCTGATCACCCGTCCACGCGGATGGCGAGTTCGACGTGTCGCCGATCGGCTGGACCAGGCTCTTGTCAACGGTCAGAGCGTTGCCCTGCAGCTGTTGCGCGATGAACGCGCCGGTGTCCGAGAGGAAGTCGTAGCCCGTGACGAGGGCGTTGGTCGGCGCGACGCTGCCGCCCGTCGCCGTATACGCGTCGATCAAGGCACTCATCTGCGGGATGGTCTCCACGAGCCGGCCAACTGCGAGATCGGGCATGTACAGCTCGTGGTCGAAGCGCGAGACCGGTGTGAGGCTCCCGTAGAAGTCCTGCGTCAGCACGTAGCCGAGGCGCAGGCTGGCCTGGCTCGCCGTGGGCTCGAGCACCGACGGGAAGTAGTCCTTCTCGCTGCCCAGACCCGACTGGTCGGGTTGCCGGAAGAACGGGATGACGCTGTCGTTGCCGGCGATGACCACGTAGCGCAGCGTCGGGTTGGCCGCGGCGTAGGCGGCGATGACGTCCTTGACGCTGTGTGCGAGGACGTTCGCCGCGGACGGGCACGACTGGTTCGCGTCCCACTGCGCGTACGCCCCGCTGAACGAGCCCCAGGTGGCGAGGTCGAGGACGATGCCGTTCACGTCGCCGCGCGCCTTGAAGCTGTTGAGCTTCGTCATGAAGCCGGCGGTGTCGCCAGAAAGACGCGCGGTGTTCGTGAGGATGAGCGTCATCGCGCTCGTGTTCCCGACCTCGATCGACTGCGGGTAATCGGTGAGCGTCGCGCCGCCGCACGACACGTCGCTGATCGTCGCCTGGATCGTGAACGGCGTCGACGCGTCGTACGCGCCGTTGTGACCGCGCACACGCATGTAGAAGAAGCCGGTGTTGTCCCAGGTGTTGCGGCTGATCTGCTCCGGCGATAGGCCGACGTGCGCCGAGACGCCGATGAGCGCGGCCGTCTGGGCGCCGGCGTAGGCGGCCGAGAGCTCATCCGGGGAGAGCGCGTCCGGCGACAGCTCGTCGGGCGAGAGCTCGTCCGGCGACAGGGCGTCCGGCGAGAGCTCGTCGGGCGAGAGTTCGTCCGGCGACAGCTCGTCGGGCGAGAGCTCGTCCGGCGAGAGTTCGTCCGGCGACAGCGCGTCAGGGGACAGCGCGTCCGGCGACAGCTCGTCAGGAGACAGCTCGTCCGGCGAGAGGGCGTCCGGCGAAACCGCGGCGTCGTGCAGCCTCACCGCCGCGAGCGGATCGCTCGACGCGGCCAAGGCTGCGATCTCCTTTTGGTAGAGAGCACCGATGTCCTTGTAGAGCGCGAGCGAGTAGTCCGCGGGCAGGCCCGTGAGCTTCACGGTCACGCGCTGGCCGCGCGCGATCGGGATCTTGAACCAGGTCGATTGGCCCTGTTTGAAGACGTAGTCGGTGATGTTCGCGCCGGCCCCGATCTGATAGGCGCCGACCCAGGTGTGGTTGTGCCGGTCGGGGACGTGCACGCCTGTGCCGCCCGTGGCGTTGCCCGTGGCATCCGTCGTGACGTTCGTCGCGCAGGTGACCGTGAACGACGGGCCGGCTGTGAAGACGAACGTCTTCGTGTACACGAGCTTGTACGTCGCGTTCGGCGCGACGCCCGCGAACGAGTAGGCCGCGGTCTGATTGTTCGCCAGCGTCGACGCCACGAGGACGCTCCCGCTGTAGAGGTCGACCGTCGCGCCCGGCAGCAGCGTGGTGCCGTCGCCGTTGTCGCATCGGGCCACGCCGACGATGCCGGACGCGGCGACCCTCACCGGGACCGCGAACAGGTTGTTGGTCTCGTCGCTCTCTTGGATCTGCAGGTTCGAGTCGGTCTGGAGGATGAAGTAGTACTGCCCCGGCGCGACGTTCGGGACGGTCGCGCTGAAGGACCGCGTGTACGACTGGCCGGGGGCGAGCGAGCTCACCGCAACGATGCCGCCGGCCCCGAGGGCTCCGACGATCGAGGTCGGGGATGTCGAGAGCCAAACCTGGTCACCCCACACGTACGGCGGTGGCGACGGGGGCAGGACCGCGTTGGCGGTCGCCGCGCCCTGGTTCGTGATGGTCCAGGTGTAGGTCGCGGTCCCACCGGCGCTAACGACCGGCGATGCGGTAAAGCTCGTGACCACCAGATCCGGACGCAGGGGTGCGGCGACCACCGAGACCGTATTGCTGCTGAAGTTCGGCACGTACACGCGGTCGGTCGCGACGTTGACCGCGGCGTCCTGTGGGAAGGTGCCGACCGTGACCTGCGTGAGGACGGTGTCGGCGTCGGCGGTCGTGTCGATGATCGCGAGCTTGTTCGCGCTCTCGTGCGCGACGTAGAGGCGGCTCCGCCCCGCGTCGACGCTCAGGCCCTCGGATGCGCTCAGCGTGGGCGCCAGAGCGATGGTCTTGATGACCGCGTTGGTATCCGCGTTGATGACGGACATCGGGTCACCGGCCGAGCTCGACGCGAAGACGCGCCTCGCGGCGGCGCTCACCGCGATGTTGTTCGGCGCACCACCCACGCTGATGGTGGCGCTCGGGGGCGTCGTGAGGTTCGCGGCATCCAGCACCGAGACCGTGCCGGCCGCGGCGCTATTCCCGACGTACAGCCGATTCGTGGTCGGGTCAACCGCGATGCCGTACGCGTCGCGGGCCACTTGCGCGACCTGCGAGTTGCTCGTCGTGTCGAATGCTGTGACGCCGGCGTTGCCCGTGACGTAGAGGCGCGCCCGCCCGGCGTCGAGCGCGGCCTTGCGCGGGTTTCCGACAGTGAGCGTCGCCGTGACCGTGTTCGTCGCGCCGTCGATGACCGACACATCCGCGAGGTTGTTGACGACGTAGATCGTGTTCGTGGATTCGTTCAGGACGACGTCGCTCGGGTTCGCGCCGACCGTGACCGTCGTGATCACGGTGTTGTCCACGCCGGAGATCACCTTCACCGTGCCAGGGGAGGCGGTGCTCGTGCCTTGGTGCGCAACGTAGATCCGGTTCGTCGTCGCGTTGACCGCGATCGCCGTGGGTCCGGTATCGACCGCGATCGTCGCGATCACGACCGCGTCGCCATCGAGGGCGTTCGCGCGGGCGGCGACGAGCGACGGCACGAGCGACGCCGGTAGCTGTGCCACCAGCATGGCCGTGACCAAGAACGCCGTCAGGCGACCTCTGCCCACCCGTGCCCCCCGGTTCCTCATCGGCGGATGCGACCGCCAGCCTGGCCGCGAGTATGGGCGGATACCGGCGCCTTGACCAGCCATCCGGGCAACCGCGACAGCAAGGCCGACACCCGTCTAGAGCAGCGCGGCCTCTTCGCTGGCCGCGGTCCGCCAGACTCGGCCGCGTTTGTCGCGTACCTCGGCCTCCTGAGTCACCGCCGAGCGGACATCGGCTAGAAGCCAACGCTCGTCGACCAGCGCCTCGACAGCGATCGATGCCCGTCCCTTAGCAATGGCCTCCGCTAGCTCATCGCTCACCTGGATCGCGAACGTCGTGTCCGCGCCGGTCCCATCCGCGAGCGAGCGCGCGCTGATCCCGACAACGTGGCCGCCACCGACAAGACGCACCTGCTCTGGCCGCACGCCGCCGTCCGCTCCAAAGCGGAGCGTCGCGGATGGATCGCTCTCGCGCACGTAACGGACGAGCCGCACCGTGTCGCGGCGCGGATCGATGCGAGCTGGCGGCTCCGCCCGCGGCGCTAGCGGCTCCGCTCGCAGCGGTGACAGCGGCGACTGCTGCGCCCGAGCGCGCTGCAAAGCGTCCCGAAGATTGGCGACGTCGTTCACCGCCCACTCGTATTGCCGCGTCACGATCATCACGCGGTGGTCGGCGTCCGCCCGAGCATCCGCGATCGCGACCGCGAGGACCTCGGCATCCCGTCTCGCCAGGGCGCGCGTACGCAGCGTCACGGCCATCGCGATGAGGACGCCAAGCGCCACGCCGATGCCCACCCCCGCGGTGGGTACGCCGACGAGCAGCGCGAGCGGAAGGCTCGCCGCCAACGTGAGCGCACTCGGAAGCGCGGCGGCCGGCTGCTCCTCGAGCTCGCGCAAGCGGGCGAGCGAGCGCGCTGCGAGCGCATCGATCGCGCGCGTTACCGCTCGTGCCAGTGCGCGGGCATCGGCGAAGGGGGCGTTCACGTGCTCGATTCAACGAAGCAGGTCGGCTAGCCATTACGTCTTGCGGCGTCCTTTCGGCATCGCGCAAGCGCTGGCCGATACGTGCTCGTATGCCCGCTCTAACTTCCTAGACTCCATGCCGATGGACGACAAGACGCTCATCGACGTCGACTACACCGACGATCCCTGGGAGGTCGACGAGTCTCCTGAGTCCGTCGTCCTCAAGGTCGAGGCCGCGAAGCAGGCGAACAGGGCGCTCGTCGAGCTCGTGGAGAACCACCGCAAAGGGAACCGGATCTGGCTGGCGGTCGAATCGATCATGGCGGTCTACGGCCCCGAGGACGAGGCCGACGCCGAAGACCCCGGCAACCGCGTGTAGACAACGGCTCGCACGCGACCGCCGATACTTCGAGAGATGCCGCCCGCGAAGACGCCAAAGACCGCGTTCGTGTGCCAGAGCTGCGGGAACCAGTTCCCGAAGTGGATCGGGCGCTGCCCGTCCTGCCAGGGATGGAACACGCTGGTGGAGGAGCGCATCGTCGCCGCGCCGAAGGGCCGCGGCATGGCGCGGGCGCCGCGCGAGCCGATCGCGCTCGACGCGGTCCCCAACGACGCCGAGGAGCGGATCTCGACCGGTATCGGCGAGTTCGATCGTGTGCTCGGCGGGGGCGTGGTGCGCGGCTCGCTGGTGCTGCTCGGC
>WNFC01005029.1_pt1 | contig 14447 bp, 16 predicted proteins | sample 5400541 | NCBI WGS metagenome assembly WNFC01 (sample SAMN13153342, study PRJNA577476) | soil metagenome | isolation source: 120 cm saprolite under Douglas fir tree site 2 hole 2 replicate 1 | place: USA:California | collected 2015-04-18
ATTGTTGAGTTTGTGAATTCGGTTAGTCAACTTTAAGAGAGGAGAGGCAACATGGCCACGTCCGCAACCGAACTGAAGGGAACCGATTACGCGCACCCGGAGGTGCTAGTCGACACGAAGTGGGTGGCCGATCACCTCGACGACCCGAAGGTGAAAATCGTCGAGGTCGACGTCGACACCAGCGCCTACGACACCGGCCATATCAGGGGGGCGATCGGGCTCGACTGGCGCAAGGACCTGCAGGCGCGGCCGATCCGCGACCTCCTCTCAAAGGACAAGCTCGAGGAGCTGCTCTCGTCCAAAGGCGTCAGTAACACCGACGCCGTCCTCGTCTACGGCGACAACAACAACTGGTTTGCGGCCTGGTTCGTCTGGAACCTCAAGTACTACGGCCACCAGGACGTCCGGCTGATCAACGGAGGCCGCAAAAAGTGGCAGGACGAAGGCCGCGAGCTTACGACTGATGCGCCGACGATCAAGCCGGCGAGTTACAAGGCGGGCCAGCCGGACAAGTCGATTCGGGCGCTGCGCGACGAGGTCCTGGCCGAGCTGGGCAAGGCGGGCGTGGCGCTGGTCGATGTCCGTTCACCCAAGGAGTACAGTGGCGAGCTGCTCGCGCCCGAGAACCTACCGCAGGAGGGAGCGCAACGTGGCGGACACATCCCGGGCGCCGCGAACATCCCCTGGGGTCAGGCGGTCCGCGAGGATGGCACCTTCAAGTCGGCCGATGACCTGCGCGAGCTCTATGGCTCGAAGGGCGTCACTGCCGACAAGGCGGTGATCGCCTACTGCCGCATCGGGGAGCGCTCATCGCACACCTGGTTTGTCCTGCACTACCTGCTCGGGTACCCCAACGTCCGCAACTACGACGGTTCCTGGACGGAGTGGGGGAGCCTGATCGGCGCCCCGATCGAAAAGTAAGGCCCACTTAACAACGCCGGAAGAAAGGTTAAGGCGCCGCTAGGCCGCAGGCTCGGCTTCGCGGAGGGCGCCGCGAAGGGAGGAAACCGGCTGGGTTTCCTCCCTTCGTTATGACAGCGGGATGACAGGCGTAACGGTTTGCCACTTGGCGTGACCTCCGGTTCGTCGTAACGTTATGGCTGACGGCGAGAGCGTTTGGTCGGCGTCCTTAGGAGGGGTGCCAGTCAGACGCTGCCTAGCGAAAGAGGGGTGCGTCCGGTGAGGGGTGTCCGTCGGCTCATCTTCGTTTTCGTCGTTGTCGGCCTGTTAGCCGCCGTTCCGCTCTCGGCGGTCGCGAGCGAGAGCGTTCTGTCAAGCGATCTTCGGCAGGCCGATGTCGCCTTCAACCAATCGCTGCTGGCAGCCGTCCGGGGCGGCCTGGACACAGGCGCTGCCGACACGATGGTCTGGCGATACAGCCAGGTGAGCGCGATCAAGTCGTCGGCCTGGTGGCAGACGCCGATTGCCGACCATCACAAGCTGGACGAGCTGACCCAGCTGAGCGCCGAGCTCGGGGCCACCTACCAGCAGCAGATCGCGGACAGCCGCGACGCGCTACAGCGCCAACTGCATCAGTGGAACCAGATGGTGGCTGAGGCGCAGAATGCCGGCGTCTCTTCCAACGGACTCGATGCCAGCACGGCGCGCTTCGCCAGTTATGCCGCGCTCTCGACCACGCCCAACGCGCTGGTCGCCCTGTCCTCGGTTGTCAGCGATCAGTACGCGATCCTCGACGGCCGCATGGCCGCCTACCGGACGGCGCGTGCCCAGGTCGATGCCGCGGCGCAAAATGCCGAGACCCTGCTGGCCGGCGCACGTCAGTACTCGCAGCTCAGCCTCACCGGTTTCGCAGCCCAGATCGTCGCCGCCAACGACAGCCTGCCGACGGTGCACAGTGCCGAAGCATTCGGGCCGGTCCTTGCGCAACTGCAGCAGACGGCGGCCGGCATCCAGGGATTACTCGATTCCCGGACCAACGCCTACAACCAGCTGGCCGACACTCGGTCGACGCTCGCTTCGGCGCAGTCGATCGGGGCGAACCTTGGCAACCACCCGACCACCATCAACTACCTCGCCGGGCAGCTTCCGGGCGCCGCCGACCAGGCGACCTTCGAGTCGATCAGCTCGCAGCTCTACCAGGAGAAGCAGGCGCTCGCGGGCGCCATCTACCTCAAGCAGTCAGTCCCGGTCTCCTATAACGCCGGCGTCGGCAAAGTGATCGTGATCTCGCTCTCGCGCCAGGTGCTGACCGCCTACCAGGACGGCAATGCGATCCTGACCACCTTCGTCGCGACCGGTCGCCCGCAGCTGCCGACGCCGCCGGGGGTGTACCACATCTTCGCCCGCTACTCGCCTTACAAGTTCGTCTCGCCCTGGCCCTATGGGAGCCCCTGGTGGTATCCGTCGTCCTGGACCAGCTTCGCGATGGAGTTCATCGGCGGCGGCTACTTCATCCACGACGCGCCCTGGCGCTCCTGGTACGGCCCCGGCGCCAACCTCTACAACGGCACGCACGGTTGCGTGAATGTGCCCTACAGTCCGATGGCGACCCTCTGGAACTGGGCGCCGATCGGGACCACCGTCGTCGTCCAGTACTAGCCCCGATATCCTTACATATATAGGTTGTGCCTCGCTGGGGGCCCCCACCCCAACCCTCCCGCGCAAGCGGGGGAGGGAAACGGGTTAGGCGAAAACCGCATTGACGATTCAGGTAAACTCTGCTATTATTTGGTTTCGCCTAGCAGTCGCTAGGTCTTTTTTGTGTCTGGACCCTTTTACCCCCTGGAGATTCAATGCCTGCCCTAGCTTCGACCATCACCCTGCAGTGTCAAACCTGTAAGGAGCGCAACTACACGACCGTCAAGAACAAGAAGAACGATCCCGACCGGCTGGAGATCCAGAAGTTCTGCCCCCGCTGCCGGAAACATACCGCCCACAAGGAAACCAAGTAGGGTGGCAACCTTCTTATACTGTTCGCGCCGACCGGCACAGGGGTGTAGCTCAGTTGGTAGAGCAGCGGTCTCCAAAACCGCGGGTCGGGCGTTCGAGTCGCTCCACCCCTGCCAGACTCAGGTATAACAAGCATGGCCAACAGCGTCCCTACCGAACCAAGGTCGAACAGAGTGGTACAACGTCCGACTCCTGCGCCGCGTCGCGGCATCGTTCGCAACTTCGAGGACATCATCGGCGAGCTCCGCAAGGTCATCTGGCCCAGCTGGGGTGAGCTGCGAACGATGACGTTTGTCGTCATCGTCACGGTGGTAGTGGTATCGATCATGCTCGGACTGATCGACTACGTGCTGACCCAGACGTTGGTCAAAGTGGAGTTCCCCAAAGTTGGCTGAGTCAAAGAACGGCAAACCGTTGGACGCACAGGGCGCCAAAGCGCCCGCATCCGCCAGGCCGCGCATCCGCCGCCCGGCGCCCAAGGAAGCGGCCGAAGCCGGCCGTATCTGGACCGGCGAGCGGGTGACCGTCGGCGAGGGCCATCCCGCGCCGCCAGAGACACCGTCGGCGCCGCCCGCTGCAGTCGTGCCGGTCGATGGCGGGCAGCCGGTTCCGTCTACTGAAGGCGAGGCCCACTGGTACGTCGTGCACGCCTATTCGGGCCATGAAGAGAAGGTGCGCAACAACCTGATGAAGCGCGTCGACTCGATGGACATGCACGACCGCATCTTCGAGGTATTGGTGCCGACGGAAGACGTGATCGAGATCAAGGACGGCCAGCGCCGCCACGTGGCGAAGCGCACATTCCCCGGCTACATCCTGGTCAACATGATCATGTCCGACGAGTCGTGGTACGTCGTGCGCAACACGCCCGGCGTCACGAGCTTCGTCGGCTCGGGCAACAAGCCGGTGCCCCTTCAGGAGAAGGAGATCAAGTCGATCCAGAAGCAGATCAAGGCCGAGGCCCCCAAGGTCCGGGTCGAATACCAGGTGGGCGAGAACGTGCGCGTCATCGATGGACCGTTCTCGGACTTCCACGGCAAGGTCGACGAGATCAACGCCGACAAGGGCAAGCTCAAGGTGCTGGTCAACATGTTCGGTCGGGAGACGCCGGTCGAACTCGACCTCCTCCAGGTGGAGCGCCTGAAGTAATGGCAAAGAAGAAAGTCAAGACCATCGTCAAGATCCAGATGGAGGCGGGGAAGGCCACGCCCGCGCCGCCGGTCGGCACCGCGCTCGGTCCGCACGGCGTCAACATCATGGAGTTCGTCAAGACCTACAACGACCGCACCGCCTCGATGGCCGGCCAGGTGATCCCGGTGGAGATCACGATCTTCGAAGATCGCACCTTTACCTTCGTCACCAAGACCCCGCCGGCCGCCGCGTTGTTGAAGAAAGCCGCGGGCGTCGAGAAGGGCTCGGCAAAGCCGAACAAGGAGAAGGTCGGCAAGGTCAGCACGCAGCAGGTGCGCGAGATCGCGCAGCTCAAGCTCAAGGACCTCAATGCCTACGACGTGGAGGCCGCCATGAAGATGATCGAAGGGACGGCGCGCTCACTCGGAATCGAGGTGTCTGCCTGATGCCGCAAGCGCGAGGCAAGAAGTACAAGGAAGCGGCGAAGGCGATCTCGCGTACCGAGCAGTACGCGCCGGACGAGGCCGTCCGCCTGGTGCTGAAGAGCTCGACCTCGAAATTCGACGGCGCGATCGAGGCTCATCTCCGCCTCGGGGTCGACCCGCGGCACGCCGACCAGATGGTGCGTGGATCGGTCGTGCTGCCGCACGGCACCGGCAAGAAGCGCCGGGTGCTGGTATTTGCCACCGGGGAGAAGGCGCGCGAGGCGAGCGAGGCCGGGGCGGATTACGTCGGCGCCGACGACCTGGTGAAGCGGATCCAGGAAGGCTGGCTCGACTTCGATGTCGCGCTCGCGACCCCCGACCTCATGGGACAGGTCGGCCGCCTGGGCAAGATCCTCGGCCCGCGTGGCCTCATGCCAAACCCGCGCGCGGGCACGGTCACGTTCGATATCGGCCGCGCCGTCAAGGACATCCAGGGGGGCCGGATCGAGTATCGGGTCGACAAGACCGGCATCATCCACACCAACATTGGCAAGGCCTCCTACACCGAGGCGCAGCTGCACGACAACTTCGCCGCCCTGATGGACGCGGTGGTCCGCGCCAAGCCGGGCTCGGCGAAGGGCCAGTACCTCAAGTCGGTCTACCTCGCCCCCACGATGGGGCCCAGCGTACCGGTCGACCCCGCCGCCGCCGGCCGGATGAGCTAACCGCGACCGCTCGGCCGATGGCGAATACGAAAACCGGCGATCCCGCGGTGGACACCTTCCTCAAGGGCTACCCGCCGCCCGTGCGGGAGATTGCGGTCAAGGCCCGCGAAGTGATCCTCTCCGTCATGCCGAACGCGACCGAAAAGGTCTATCCGGGTTGGAAGGTCATCCAATACGGTACCGCCGCCGACATGAAAACCGTCTTTGCCGCGATCTCGCCCCAGCGCGAGCGGGTCAACCTCGGTCTTGCCAAGGGCGTCGATCTCCCGGACCCCGATGGGTTGCTCGAAGGGGACGGCAAAGCCATCCGTCACGTGAAACTGACCTCGCCCGAGGCCGCCGGCGCCCCCGCGGTGCGAGAGCTGATTCGTGGCGCGCTGCAAGCTACCAAGAACGGCGGCTGATATACTCACGCCCTACGATTAAGCGGCCCCGGTGTGGGAAGGCCGCGTGAAGTGAATAGCCAAAGACCGCTGGTGCCGGCCCGACCGGCTTAATGTCCAGCGCAGGCGAGCAGGATGCGATAGCGGCCTCCTCGCCTGATGCGCGAAGGAGGTTTTTTTATTGGCAACGGGAACCAAGAAAGAAGAGAAGGTCGATAAGAAGGCGCAGAAGGCCGCAACGGTTGCGGACCTGACCGCGCGCCTCAAGGCATCGTCGACGGCTGTACTCGCGGACTACCGCGGCATGACGGTCGGCCAGATGCGCGACCTGCGCACCAAGCTGCGCGGCGGCGGGATCGAGATGGTGGTCGTGAAAAACACGCTGGCCCGGCGCGCCGCCAAGGCTGCCGGCTACGAACCGCTGAGCGCCGAGCTGGTTGGGCCAATCGCGATGCTGTTCGCCGTCGAGGATGTGTCCGCCCCCGCCCGGATCCTGAACGACTACATCAAGGCCAACCGCAAGATGGTGATCAAGGCCGGGCTTCTCGAAGGCCAGCTCATCAAGGCCGACGCCGTCACCGAGCTGGCCGACCTGCCCTCGCGCGAGGTCCTGCTCAGCCGGCTGCTGGGCGCGATGCAAGCCCCGCTCGGCAATCTTGCCAGCGTGCTCCAGGCCCCGATCACGAAGTTCGCCCGTACTCTCGATGCTGTTCGCAGTCAGAAAGAATCGCAGTCACCGGCCGCCGCGGCCGCAAGTTAGGAGGAATCAATGGCAAAGGTAAGCGTCGACGATTTCGTATCCGCGTTGAAGGAATGGACCGTGGTGGACGTGATGAACGCCATCAAGGCCATCGAGACCGAGTTTGGCGTGACGGCGGCGGCCCCGGTTGCGGTGGCAGCGGCGCCGGCGGCCGGTGCGGGCGCGGCAGCACCGGAAGCCGAGCAGACCGAGTTCCAGGTAGTGCTGACCTCGCCGGGCGACGCCAAGATCGGTGTGATCAAGGTGGTACGCGAGATCACCGGTCTTGGTCTCAAGGAAGCCAAGGACCTGGTCGACCAGGCCCCCAAGCCGGTCAAGCAGGGCATCAACCGCGAAGAGGCCGAGGGCGTTCTGAAGAAGCTCAAGGACGCGGGCGCTGGCGCCGAAATCAAGTAAGGCGATTTAGGAGGGACGCTCGATCAGCCGCTACCTGATCGCGGCCAAGGGTCCGCTGGTCGAGCCGTCTCCCGATCGGCTCGCCGAATGCCTGCGCGAGGGCAAACAGGGATTCTGGCTTGACATCGAAAACCCCGACGACGCGGACTTTGCGCTGCTCGAGCAGACCTTCAAGTTTCACCAGCTGACGCTCGAGGACATCCGCCACCAGAACCAGCGGCCGAAGATCGAGGAGTACACGGGCTATGCTTTCGTCGTCCTCTTTACCGCGGAGTTGGAGGCCTCCCGGGTCCAGATCCGCGAACACCACCTGTACCTGTCATCGCAGTACCTGGTCAGCGTTCATATCGAGCCGTCGGAGCCGCTGCAGGGCTTGCGCGACCGGATCAAAGCCAACCCCGACCTGGCGCACCGCAGCCTGCCCTATCTCTTTTACCTGGTGGTCGACCACCTCGTTGACTCGTTGTTCCCGGTACTCGAAAAGCTCGACGAGGCAACCGACGCGGTGGAGGACGGCATCATCCTCCGCCCGGACACCGCGGCGCTGAGCGAGCTATCCGACCTGAAACGCGCGGTGGTCGACCTCCGCAAGGTCCTCGGCGCGCAGCGGGACGTCTTCCAGAGGCTGACGACACGTGCGATCGGCGAGGTGGGTGACCAGGAGATGTCCATCTACTACCGCGACGTCTACGACCACCTGGTGCGGCAGTACGAGACGGTCGACTCGTTGCGCGACCTGCTGAGCACCGCCATGGATGTGTACCTTTCGACCGTGTCCAACCGGCTTAATCTGAGGATCACCCGCTTGACGGTCTTCGCCACACTCTTCCTGCCGCTGACATTCCTGACCGGGTTTTTCGGGATGAACTTTGCCTGGTTGGTGGCGCATATCGCGCCACCCTGGACCTTCTGGGTGCTCGCGGTGGGGGTCATGGGCCTGACGACCATCGCCCAGCTCTTCTACTACCGACGGCGCGGTTGGATCTAGCGCGACGTCAGGTCGACGATGCGGCACGGAATGTCAGCATCCTCGTTGAGGTGGTAGCTGGCGCAGATCCGGTGGTAGCCGTCGGCTATCGTCAGCGGAACCTCGGTCGCTCCGAGCCGACCCCGAACCAGCAGCACTGGAGAAAGCTTCTTTCCCGCATTGACCTTCTTGAGGTCCTTGGCCACGTGGAAGTTTCGGTCGGGAGCACGCGTAGCTGGCTGGCTCGCAACAGGTCCTTCGCCTTTCGGTGCGCGATCGGGGCGGTGCGGAATCGGCCAACCAGCCGCTTGGCCGCCGTGGCCGCCATCAGCAAACTGAGGTAGTCCTCGGCCGCGGGATAGTCGTGGTCGTCGGGTTCGTCCTCCCAGTTCTCGGTTACCTTCCCGGCCATCGTCGCGAGCCTACACTGGCGGCCCGCTGGCGCGCTTGTCCCGGCCCGCGCCGGCCAGCAGGATCGCGCCCGCGGTGGCGGGAATCAGGGGTGAGCAAGCCGCCGGCAACCAGGGCGGCCGCGATTGGCGGGCGCAGTAACCCGGTGGCCAGCCCGAGCGCAGCGGCGGCAGACCAAGCTGAGCCGAGGCCAGCAGACCGGCCGGCAGGCGCTGTTGCTTGCCGACGGCGACGGACGCCACCAGGTGCGCTACCGTCGCCACCAGGTGCACTACCGTCGCCGCCAGCGCCATCCCAATTGCCAGCGCGATGGCCGAGGTGAGGTAACCAACCCCTTAAGGTCGAGCGCCGCGCCGAGCAGGACGAAGAAGACGGGTACGAAGAACCCGGTCGCCAACCCGGTCAGCTCGAGCGAAAGGCGGTGCGGTTCTCCGAACTGGCGGAGGACGATTCCGGCGGCGAACCCCGCCACCAGCAGCCTGGCGCCGGTGTGTTTGGCGATCGCCGCCAAGGTCAAGAGCATGAGCACCGAAAGCCGGAGTCGCAGCGCCCAGTGGCGTTGCTTGGAGAGCTGGTTGGCCCCTTGGGCCTGCGGACTGCCGAAGAGGCGGCGCCCCAGCGCGATGACGAGCGCGGCTGGCCAGCCGCGCTTCGCGTATGGCGGGGAGCGCCACGGCGGCCGAGCTGCCAGCGAGCAGGACGCTAAAGAGCGCCGCGTGCGGCGACCCTTTCCAGGTGCCGATCAGGAGACCGCCGGGATGGCGACGAGCATGGTCGTCAGGAACGCCAGTCCAGCCCGGACCACGGTGTCGCGGGCCACTTTCGAGCCCAAGTCGATCTCGGTGCCGGACTCGAGCATGAGCATCGCGAACCCAAGCGAGGCGAAGATGGGGAAGGGTTGGGCGCCGGGGTCGACCAGATGTAGCCCGGTTCGGCCCAGGATGATCCCCCCAACCAGTTCCCCCACCAATACCGGAACTCGGAACCGCTTCCCGGCGGCCAGCAGCGGACCCAAAAGGCCGGCCAGGACGACCAGGGCGAGCGGGGTATACACGGCACTCCCGTTATACGGCCAGGGAGACTGGGTCGTGTTCAAGTGGTTGGTTTTCTTCGTGCTGATCCTGGCCGTGATCCTGGCATTCGTCAGCTGGGTCATGGGGGTCCCGATTCCGGGGTTTTCGGGCTTCCAGCAGAACCCGTTCAACCAGTAGCGGGCAACCGCCAAACGGCCGCTGGGGCGGCTAGGCTGAATACCGGAACGAAGTTGGCCGAACCCCTTCCGTTCCGCCGGATGGAGTGCTAGACTAACGCGCGATTAGTCTGACCGAGCTCCGAACGACGACCTGACCGGCCCACCCCATACCCCGGGGAACCCGCCCCGGGCCCGCTCGCGAAGCCGAACCGGTTTCGCGGCAAAGATGTTTGCGTGCTTGACAGCCTGGGTAGGCTGATGTTACTATTGCCGTTCGGTGCTTCCAGGGTTGCCTTTCCGCGTCCCTAGAGCAGTCTGCCTGCCCACCATCTTTTCCTGCTTCATCTGAAAGGAGAGTCCATGATTCAGCCTTCCTCTAACGGCTCTCGCGTCAGCTACGGCAAGATCCCGGAGATGCTTCCGGTCGCCGACCTGATCGAGACCCAGATCCGATCCTTCAGCTGGTTCAAGCGTGAGGGTCTGCGGGAGCTGTTCGAAGAAATCAACCCGATTACCGACTACACGGGCAAGAACTACGAGCTCAAGTTCCTGGACTACGAGTTTGGCCAGCCCAAGTTCGACAAGGAGGAATGCCGCAACCGCGACATGACGTTCGCGGCCCCCCTGCGAATCAACACGCGCCTGACGATCCGGACGGGCGAGAACGCCGGCGAGATCAAGGAATCCGAGGTCTTCATGGGCGACTTCCCGATCATGACCGAGGAAGGCACCTTCATCGTCAACGGCACCGAGCGGGTGGTCGTCTCCCAGCTGGTCCGTTCGCCCGGCATCTACTTCACCAGCAGCGAGGACCGCGCCTCCGGCCGGATGCTCTACGCCGCCAAGCTCATCCCCAACCGTGGCGCCTGGCTCGAGATCGAGACCTCGGGCAAGGACGTGTTGACGGTCAAGATCGACCGCAAGCGGAAGATCCCGGTCACCACCCTGGTCCGCGCGCTTGGCTACGGCAGCAATAACGAGATCAAGGCCCTCTTCGCCGACGTCGACAACAACGCCGAGCACAAGTTCATCCAGTCGACGCTGGACAAGGACTCCTCGACCGACGTTAACGATGCCCTGGTCGAGATGTACAAGAAGATCCGCCCCGGTGACCCGCCGACCGTCGACAACGCGCGGGCACTGATGACGGCGCTGTTCTTCAATCCCCGCCGCTTCGACCTGTCGCGGGTCGGTCGCTTCAAGCTGAACCGCCGGCTCGGGCTGGGGACGGACATGAATATCCGCACCCTCAGCAACGACGACTTCATTGCGATCATCCGCAAGCTGATCGAGCTGAACAATGGGACTGGTGAGGCCGACGACATCGACCACCTCGGCAACCGCCGGGTACGCGCGGTTGGCGAGCTGCTGCAGAACCAGTTCCGCATGGGCCTGATCCGGATGGAGCGCATCATCAAGGAGCGGATGACGATCTGCGACGCGGCCACCGTGACCGCGGCCTCGCTGATCAATGCCCGCCCGGTGGTGGCGGCGATCAAGGAGTTCTTCGGGTCGAGCCAGCTCTCGCAGTTCATGGACCAGACCAATCCGCTGGCCGAGCTCACCCACAAGCGCCGCCTGTCGGCGTTGGGCCCGGGCGGCCTGTCGCGCGAGCGCGCCGGCTTCGATGTCCGGGACGTTCACCACTCACACTACGGGCGCATCTGCCCGATCGAGACCCCGGAAGGTCCGAACATCGGCCTGATGGGCTCGCTGGCGACCTTCGCCCGCGTCAACGGGTACGGCTTCATCGAGACGCCGTTCCGCCGCGTGTTCAGCACCATGACCGCCGACAAGGCGAATCGCGACCGGCTCGTCGGCCGGACGCTCCGCGACGACGTGCTCGAGCCCGGCAACCGGAAGACCAAGCTGGCCAAGAAGGGCGACGTGCTCGACCGCGAGACGGTCGACATGCTGATCAAGGCCCGGGCGGGCGACATCCCGATCAAGGCCTGGGTCTCTGACGAGGTCCAGTTCCTGTCGGCGGACGAAGAGGACCACTACGTGGTCGCGCAGGCGAACGCACCGATCGACGCCGAGAACCACTTCACCGAGGAGCGGACCACCGCCCGCACCAAGAACCTGTTCCTGGTGGCGGACGTCAACCGCATCGAGTACATGGACGTGTCGCCGAAGCAAACCGTCAGTGTGGCAACGGCGCTGATCCCGTTCCTGGAGCACGACGACGCGAACCGCGCCCTGATGGGATCGAACATGCAGCGCCAGGCGGTGCCGCTGGTCGTGACCGAGGCGCCGATCGTCGGCACCGGCATGGAGTCGGCCGCGGCCAAGCTGGACAGTTTCAAGCGCGAGCTCGGCATCCTGCTGAAGCCTGATGACGGCTCCCCCGAGCAGTGGTACCCGATCCACAAGTTCGAGCGTTCCAACCAGGGGACGTGCCTCTCGCAGCGGGTCATCGTCAAGGCCGGCACGCACGTCGAAGCCGGCACGTCGCTGGCCGATGGTCCCGCGACCTCGGAGGGTGAGCTGGCGCTCGGCCGCAACATCCTGGTGGCCTTCATGCCCTGGGAGGGTTACAACTACGAAGACGCGATCCTGATTTCCGAGTCCGTCGTGCGCGAGGACAAGTACACCTCGATCCACATTGAGGAGTACGAGATCGAAGCTCGCGATACCAAGCTGGGTCCGGAGGAGATCACGCGCGACATCCCGAACGTCAGCGACGAGACGCTGAAGAACCTGGACGAGCGCGGCATCGTCTATATCGGCGCGGAGGTCCACCCGGGCGACATCCTGGTGGGGAAGATCACGCCGAAGGGCGAGTCGGAGCTCAGCGCCGAGGAGCGCCTCTTGCGGGCCATCTTCGGTGAGAAGGCGCGCGAGGTTCGTGATTCCTCGCTGCGCGTGCCCCACGGCGAGCGCGGCATCGTGGTCGATGTCAAGATCTTCAGCCGCGAGACCAAGGACGAGCTGGCGCCGGGCGTCAATCAGCTGGTGCGGGTCTACGTTGCCCAGAAGCGAAAGATCGCGCAGGGCGACAAGATGGCCGGCCGGCACGGGAACAAGGGCGTCATCGCCCGGATCCTTCCCGCCGAGGACATGCCCTATATGCCCGATGGCACGCCGGTCGAGCTGGTGCTCAACCCGCTGGGTGTGCCAAGCCGGATGAACCTGGGCCAGGTGTTGGAGACGCACCTGGGCTGGGCGGCGCACGCGCTGGGATTGAAAGTCGCGACGCCGGTGTTCGATGGCGCCTCGGAGGAGACGATCGAGGCGGAGCTAGTGCGCGCCGGTCTGCCGGAATCCGGCAAGATCACCCTGCGCGACGGCCGGACCGGGGACCAGTTCGACCACGAAGTGACGGTCGGCTACATCTATATGTTGAAGCTGGCCCACCTGGTGGAGGACAAGATCCACGCTCGCTCGACGGGCCCCTACTCGCTGGTTACCCAGCAGCCGCTGGGCGGCAAGGCGCAGTTCGGCGGCCAGCGGTTTGGCGAGATGGAAGTCTGGGCGCTGGAGGCGTATGGCGCCTCGCACATCCTGCAGGAGATCCTGACGGTGAAGTCCGACGATATCGTGGGCCGCGTGAAGGCTTACGAGGCGATCGTCAAGGGCGAGAACACGCTGGAGGCCGGCATTCCGGAATCGTTCCGGGTGCTGGTGAAGGAGCTCGAGGGCCTGGCGCTGGGCGTCGAGATCCAGTCCGACGGCGAGAAGCAGGTCATCCTGTCCGAAGACGACATGAGCGAGATGCCGCTCGATCTTGGCATCAACCTCGAGCGCGATGAGATCGATGAGTCAGACCAATGGGCGACCGGGGCGCCGCGCGCCGCGCAGAATCCCCTTGATTCTTTGAGGTAACACATGACACTAAAGCTAGAAAATTTCGACGCGCTGAAGCTCTCGCTGGCATCGCCCGAGACTATCCTCTCGTGGTCGCACGGCGAGGTGACCAAGCCGGAGACGATCAACTACCGGACTCTGAAGCCGGAGCGCGATGGGCTGTTCTGCGAGCGGATCTTCGGTCCGCAGCGCGACTGGGAATGCCACTGCGGCAAGTACAAGCGCTACCGGTACAAGGGAATTATTTGCGACAAGTGCGGCGTGGAGGTCACGCGGTCGAAGGTTCGGCGCGAGCGCATGGGCCACATCAAGCTGGCCTCGCCGGTCAGCCACGTCTGGTACTTTAAAGGAATTCCGTCGCGGATGGGCCTGTTGCTCGACATGTCCCCGCGCAACCTGGAGAAGGTTCTCTACTTCGCCAACTACATCGTCACGCACATCGATGAGGACGCCCGCAAGGAGTACCTCTCGAAGTCCTCGCCGCAGCACAACGATCGCGTGATCAAGCTGCAGGAGGAGCGCGACGTTCAGGTCAAGGAGCTCAAGGATGACCTTGATCAGCGGATCAAGGCCAAGCAGGAAGACACCAAGACCAAGAGCAAGGCGTTGGAGGAGTCGCTCGACGAGACGGTCGACGCCATGACTTCGCGCGCCAAGGAACTGGTCGACAAGATCAAGGCGCAGAAGGGCAAGAAGGCCGCGACCAACTTCACCATTGGCGAAGGTGAGGACGAGCAGGTCATCATCGAGAAGGGCACCCTCTTCGAGGATAAGCTCGCCCGCGAACTGCCCAAGCTCGTCGAAAAGAAGATCGACCAGGTCCAGGCTGCGACCAAGAAACGCCAGCAGGAGCTCAAGAGCAAGTCCGACGAAGAGATCGCGAAGTGGCGCGAGGACTACGAGCAGAAGGCCGGCACCCTCAACGAGCGCCTAAAGAAGGACACCGAGGGCCTCTCGGGCGATATCGAATCGTCCAAGACGCAGCTGGACTCGCTGTACGTCAAGCAGCTGCTGTCCGACCAGGAATTCCGCGAGTTCACCGAGAAGTTCGGCAAGGTCTTCAAGGCCGGCATCGGCGCGCAGGCGATCCACGATCTCCTGGCGCGCATCGATCTACTGCAGGAGTCTGGCATCCTCCGCGAGGAGTCGAAGTCGACCTCCGGCCAGAAGCGGCAGAAGGCGATCAAGCGGCTCAAGGTGGTGGAGGCGTTCCGTAAGTCTGGTGCCCAGGCTACCTGGATGATTTTGAAGACGCTTCCCGTAATCCCTCCAGAACTTCGCCCGATGGTGCAACTGGACGGCGGGCGGTTCGCCACGTCTGACCTGAACGACCTCTATCG
>WNFC01005031.1_pt1 | contig 14445 bp, 10 predicted proteins | sample 5400541 | NCBI WGS metagenome assembly WNFC01 (sample SAMN13153342, study PRJNA577476) | soil metagenome | isolation source: 120 cm saprolite under Douglas fir tree site 2 hole 2 replicate 1 | place: USA:California | collected 2015-04-18
GGGGTCACCGTTCAGCCGGTCGAAATACGAACACCTGCGGATATCGAGCGCACCTTTTCCACCTGAAAGTCGACTTCAAGGAATGTGCTTGACCTCCGATGGATTGATCTATGTCGAGCAGCAACGGCTGGCGCAGCTCGCTCAGGACCGAAGCTTGCCACTGATCGGACATACGCGCGAGATGGCCAAGTGGCCTGGCATGCTCATACTTATGGCGCAAGCAACGTCGCACTTTTTAACCGAGCGGCGTATTAGACAAGATTCTCAAGGGCGCGAAGCCCGCTGACCTTCCCGTCGAGCAGCCCACGATAATCGAGCTACTCATCAATCTCAAGACAGCAAAGGCACTGGGCGTGCAGATTCCACCGACATTGCTCACCAAAGCCGACGAAGTGATTGAGTAGGTTTCGCTTCTGTACGCGCACTTGCTGCGCATGCCCGCTCGTCATAGAGAACCAGCGCAGCCAGGATTACCTGTCCATGTGTTGACGACTGGCCAGGAGGGCAGAGGCATGTGTCCGATTTTTTCGGATTTTCTGCGTTTCGTGGCTCGCTTCATCCAGTACGACGAGACTGAGGGCAGCATCATAGGCGGCGATCGCCTCCTCGAGGCGTGCGGTTCCGCTCTCTCGATCTCCGAGCACCGCAAGCGCTAGCCCAAGATTGTCTTGTGTCCGCACCCAATCGAGCGGAACCCGCTCGCGGGTCCTTTCTTGCAGTGCTAGGCGGAAAACCGCGACGGCCTCTTCGAGGCGCGCGGTTCCGGTCTCTCGCTCGCCGAGCGTCCTGAGTGCGATGCCGAGGTTGTTCTGAGTCCGCGCCCAGGCAAGCGGGTCTCGTTCGCGCGTCCTCTCCTCAAGCGCCAGACGGTCAGCCGCGATGGCCTCTTCGAGGCGCGCCGTCCCGCTCTCTCGTAGCCCGAGCGCCAGCAGGGCGTGGCCGAGGTTGTCCTGGGTGGTCGCCCAGGCAAGCGGGTCTCGTTCGCGCGTCCTCTCCTCAAGCGCCAGACGGTCAGCCGCGATGGCCTCTTCGAGGTGCGCCGTCCCGCTCTCTCGTCGGCCGAGCGCCAGCAGGGCGCGGCCAAGATTGTCCTGATACATCGCCCAGTAGGCTGGCAATCGCTCGCGGGTGGCAAATCCGAGAGCCAGACGATACGCCGCGACGGCCTCTTCGAGGTGCGCAGTTCCTGTCTCTCGCTCGCCGAGCGCCTCCAGGACGTGCCCAAGATTGTTCTGGACGATCGCCCATTGGACCGGCCATCGCTCGCGGGTCCCAGTCACCACTTCTAGAGCCAGACGGTAGGCCGCAACGGCCTCTTCAAGATGCGCCATTCCTGTCTCGCGCCGTCCGAGCCATTCAAGCGCGCTGCCAAGATATTCCTGGGTCTTTGCCCAACCAAGCGGGTCTCGTTCCCGCGTCCTCTCCTGCAGTGCTAGGCGGATGGCCAGGACGGCCTCTTCGAGGCGCGCCGTCCCGGTCTCTCGCCGCCCGAGGTCCGCGAGGGCGCGGCCAAGATTTTCCTGGGTGATCGCCCAGGAGGCCGGCACTCGCTGACGGGTAAAAACTTCGAGAGCAAGATGGTGCGCCGCGATGGCCTCTTCGAGGTGCGCCGTTCCTGTTTCTCGCCGCGCGAGGACCCTGAGCGCGCCGCCGAGGCTAGTCTGGGTTCCCGCCCATTCGAGCGACGACCGCTCGCGCGTTATCTCTTCCAGAGCCAGACGGAAGCTCGCGACTGCCTCCTCGAGGCGCGCCGTCCCGCCCTCCCGGTCGCCAAGTTCTCGGAGAGCAACGCCTACCGCTCTCTGGGTCCGCGCCCAATCAAGAGGACGCTCAGAGCGGGATGCAAGCTGCAATGCGGCTCGATCAACCGCAACAGCCTGCTCAAGAGCGTGATTGTCACCGAACCTGTCCCCCTTCGTGAACCAGGCACTTCCTTCGTTCAGCGTGTAGCGCCAGCGCATTGCATCGCCAGCAGGTAAAAGATCAGTCGCCTCCCTGAATAGCCGCGCTGCCTCGTCATAGGCCAACCGCGCCCTTTCGACCCGTGCCTGCTCAAATACTAGACCTGCTTCTTCCCGCTGCTGGTCGGCCAGCACTCGCGTCAGAGTCTCGCGCTTGTTCCGTACAATGGCGCGCGCCTCCTCCAGCTTTGCTCGTGCCCTCGTGTGGTCAGCAGCCTCCACAGCGGCGGCCGCCTGCTGACGCAGTGCCTGCACCTCAGGGTCATTGACCCGAAGGCTTTTTACATCCTCGGCGAGCCGGCGGTGCTCCTCGGCAATTTGCGCGAACCGGTCGGCAAGCTCGTTGTCCTCCACCGGGACCTCACCGAGCAATCGGAAGAATTTCACGATGGCCTCGAACCGGAGCTCACTTGATGCCGGAACAAGCGCGCTGATCCGAACCAGCAGTTCGGCGCGGTCCCCTGCCTGAGGCGAGGCGGCGAGCCGCACTAGCTCCACTACCTGCTCCGGCGGCATGCCGCATACGGTCGTGATTGTGCTGTCGCGAACATCTCCTCCAACTGCGCTCGCACAGCCGGTGGATTCCACCGATCGTTTACCGAGGAACTGCGCCCATGCCGGTTGCGTGATGCAGGTCGCACCAAGTAGTAAAATCAAACCTAGTGCACCGGCTCGCCAATTCATGGGCGCTTACCTTCCGTGCGGCCGTTCACGTTGATGGTGCTGTGGCTGACGTCGCCGCCAACTGCCGCGCCGCCAATGGCAGTGACGTGCCTGCCAAGGAGACCCGCGCTGGCAATTAACGCTCCAATGAGAACGAGCACGAGCAAGAAGAGCTGTACGCTGGAGAAACTATGAGCCGACCGCTTTCTGCCCTTGCCAGAGGCGACGCCCTGATTTTGCGCAGGAGGTATACTGCCAACGCTCGTTCCGCTTGCCGGCTTGGTATCGCGACTGGAGACGAACTTCACAATCGCCCACGCCCCGGCAGCAAGGGCGGAAAGTCCCCCACCGAGCCAGGACAAGGTCGCCTGATTGGCCGGGTTCGTTAGGAAGGCCCAGATCGCACCCATGGCAACCTCCTCTGCCGGCAATCCATGATATCACAATAGGGGAGGTTTGGCAGGTGCCCTGTCGCAGTGCCCCAATCGCCGGACGTGCTGCAATGCCCTGTCTATACAGCATTCATGCCGGTGAAGTGATTTGCTGGGCCGCCCTCTCAAGATCTTCCGCGTTTAACTGAGATGTCACACACGACGGCGAGACGCAGCAAGGCCGGCTGGACTTAGTCCTAAGCTGATCGCCGGAAAGCTAGTCGCCGGAAGCTAAGCTCGACTAAACACGCGAGACACCGCGAGCATGTCGCTCTCGGGCCGGCGCTGAAGCGCCCACCGCCCGCGCGGCGTTAGATCACGAGAGCGAGTTCCCGCCGAACTCGGCGAGCGGCCCTATTGCGCGGCTGCGAAATCGAGCGCGTTCGACAATCCATCCGCCCGGGCATCGCGGTCGCCGAGCGGCTGCAATCCGAAGCGTTCCTCGATCAGCTTCAGGATCGAGGTCGTGTCATAGGTCGTTTGATCAACGAAGCCCTTCCGGGCAAACGGCGCGATCACGATCGCCGGGACCCTGGTGCCGGGCCCCCATCGGTCGATCCGCGGCGGCGCTACATGGTCCCCAGGTACCGCCATTCTCGTCGTGAGTCACGATGATGATCGTCGAGCCCCACGCGGGACTGTTGCGGATCTTCTCGACCATCTCCGCGGCCCTGCGGTCGCCCGCCAAGATGGCGGCATACCGGGGTGCTCGTCATAGCGCCCCAACGGCTTCCAGAAAACGACGGAAGGCAGCGTATTGGCATCGATGACCTTTCGGCCCGTGTCCTACGCCGCGCGGAACTCGGGAGGCATCGGCACGAACTGAACGCCCGGCACTTGATGCGGCCAATCGAGTATTTTGCCAATAATTAGGTGCCATATTGCGTTACTTGAGCTGCATCGGGCATGTCACCGGCCAGCACTATGGGATTGGGCTGTCAGGTGGGGCGGCAACCGGTTTCGGGCAGTGTCATAAATTTTATCAGGAATACTTGGGCATTTCTTACTTACCTCATTCAATTCAGCCACAATCCGTTTTAGTTCACTGATTGCTTGATCATCGTAATCACTGCCTTTTAGACGCATCTCAATCATCAATAAATTGAATTTACGCCGAAGTTCTGCGTAACTGCCCCCCGCTTCCTTGTGCTTCTCCGCCTGTTCAGAAAAATTGAGATAGGTCTGCAGAGCAGCCAACACTGTCGCGAATATAGATATCACGCCGGCCAATATTCGCCAGTGTAGCTCTGGAGTTTGTTGCAGGGTTCCGAAAATCGCTGTCCCAACGAGTGCGGTCATTATGACAACAGGAATGCCAAAAAATCGATTCCACCTTGAATATCGCTCCCACGCCAAGAAATGTGCTCTCGACGTGATAGCAGCATTCTGGAAATAGTGTTCAACGGAGCGAAGAAGCTCTTGGCCTTGCATGGCGGGTACTCTCTCTCTTTAGTCCGTACACTATAAACGCGCGGTACCCTAGGTACTATACTCGACCCAGGTCCTCACAGGCGGAATGTCTGCGCTTGGCAGATTTTGTTGCAGAAGTGGCCAACGATGCCAGCGATGGTGGCTATTTTGGATGTGGTTCCGGCTCTGTGTAACCGCTCGCTCCGAGGGGAGCGTCGGTAGCGGCACACTGGCCTGGCGGAAAAAGCGCTTACGCAACGCACGCGACGGGCATCGGGGGTGGCCGCGCCATCAGCTTAGCGAGCCGTCTCACGTTCTGAGCGATGGCGCCGAGCAGGAACTCGTCTTGTGCGCCACGCGGGCCACGGAGCCGAAGGCGACCGAGCCTAAGGATGCGCTTCAAATGAGCGAACAGCATCTCGACGCGCTTGCGATCGCGGCGCGATTGCTCGAACGCTTCGGTGCCCGCGAGCGCACGGGCGGCGTTGCGGGCGTCCTCGTAGATGCTGCGGGGGATTTTGCGCTCGGGCGCTTTTGGGCAGCATTTGGGTTCCAGCGGACAAGAGCCACAGTCGTAGGTCCTTGCGCGATAGAGGATCGTCTCCCCGCCGTGGATCGTGCCTGTCGTGTGCAGCAGCTTGCCTTGTGGGCACACATAAACATTGCGATCCTTGTCGAATGCGAAGTCGTCTCGGCTCAACGAGCCGTCATCGCGCCTCGACTTGTCGATGACCGGAATGTGCGGCGCAATCTTCTTCTCGTTGACAAGCCAATCGAGCGTGGCCGCCGACCCATAGGCCGTATCCGCTGCAAGACGGTCAGGTTTGATGCCAAAGCGCTCCTGCGTCCGCTCGAGCATCGTCTTCGCCCCGCCGACTTCCGCTTGGCGGATGGCACGCGAGGCCCCGACGTCCACAATCACTCCGAACTTCACGTCGACAAGATAGTTGTCGGCATAGGCGAAGAAGGCAGGTCCGCGCATCGCGCCCGTCCACTGTGCGGCCGGATCGGACGGCGAAACGAACTTCGGGGTGACGTCGCTCGCCGCGCCAAAGGCCGCGTGGTCGAGCGTGCTGAGATACTCCTTCACTGCCCGGCTCGCCGCTTGAGGGTCACAGTCCTTCTTCCACTCCGAGCCCGGGATCGAACGCTGCTTGTTGGCATCCGCAACAATCAGGCTCGCATCCACCGCAAACCCTTCGCTGCCGACCAAGCCTGCCGCAATGCATGCCTCCACCACACGCTCAAAGACGCGGCGGAAAATGTCGCTATTGCGGAAGCGCTCATTGCGGGCACGGGAAAAAGCAGAGTGATCCGGGATCTTGTCCTCGATGCCCAGCCGCAGAACCAGCGGTACGCCAGATTCACCTGTACCTCGCGGCACAGCAGCCGCTCGGATCGGATAGCGAAGACATAGCCGACGATGAGCAACCGGATCATGAGCACCGGGTCAATCGACGGGCGCCCGATCGGCGAATAGTAGGGCGCGAGCTCGGCACGAACCCAGTCAAGATCCAGGATGCCAGCAATATCGCGGACAAAATGATCGTCCGGAACAACCTCCTCAAGCCGGAACGAGTAGAACAGCTGACCTTGGTCCCGATTGAGCCGCCTCATCATGGATTGCCCCCGCCGCCAATCGCGATGCGGCGACGGAATCACTGTTCGCGAGAATCATCAACTGACTTCTGCAACAAAATCTGCCATGAGCCGACATTCATTTGTGAAGGGTCAATGCTGACATGAAATCGACTGCAATAATTGGTGGTCTGATTAAAATTGAAGGCGCCGCATGACCATAATTGCCGCGCTCTTAATGCTGGAACGAGCAGACTCACGAAACCGAGGCATCCGCCACCAGTGGGCGACGTCCCGATCCTACTTTGACAGGAAATTCGCCAAGCTGCCGTCCTGTGCCAGCGGCGTCGTCATGTTCACCGACATGCACTGCCGCAGCAGGGCGATGGAAGCGCGGAGGCGGTCGATGTCGCTGCCCGAAAGAGCGAAATCGCGCTGGAAGGTCTTCGCCTGGTTGTCCGCCGCCACGTCGAGCTGCAAATGCCAATCGCCATCCCGCCAAGCGAAATGTTCGTCGGCAAACGCCTTGACGATCTGGAACGCGCTGTCGGTCATCGGATCAACCGTGCCGTTGTACTTCTGCGCGCAGAGCGATTGCGAACTGTACTCCGGCAGGGCGGCCACTTGAGTGAACAGGTTTGCGAAATTCGCGCCGGTCGTCATCACAATCCGCAGGTCCAGGTTGACCCCAGCGGGGATCGGAAACGACCCCGTTACGGGTGCAAACGGGCCGAACGGGTTGAGGATCGTCCAGTACGCCGACGACAAAACGAATGAAGCATCCTTGCCCGATAGTTTGGCACGGACTTCATTAATCCACGCCATCCCCGTGCCGATGTTCTCGACCCGCAGCGTCACGAGAACGAATGGAACGCCATAGTATTGGCCGACGATGAGGTCCGGTTCGAGCGCCTTGACGAGTTCCGGGGGGGCCGGTGTCAGCCGGATTTCGACATTCTTCATCTCCGCGGCGCCCTTGGTCAGCACAGGGAGCGTCTCATAGCCGGGCGCCTTGACCTGGAGTTTGTACTCCTTGAGGGTGCGATTGTGCGGAACGGTGATGTCGAATTGCCCAAGGGGATTGGTCCGTACTGTCGCAATGGTGATCAGGTTGACGGTCGCGTCGGAGATCGCCTCGCCATTCGTGGACAGGACGGCCCCATGGAAGCTTTCGTCGCTGTTCAGCCAGCGATCTAGAGCCGGTGCGACTACTGGGCTGACTACGCCGAGGATCAGGGCCGCCACGGCGGCCTGGAAAATGCGGTTGATGACGAGGCGTGTGGTCGCGGGGGAGGGCTTCCACGCGCCCGAGCGCACCAGGAGCCGCGCGATGCCGGCGACCAGCAGCAGAAACAGGGCGACCAGCTGAAGCGAGGTGCCGATTTGTTGGAGGATCGACGCCATTTTATGTTACTCCGGGTCCCCGGGGCGATACTCGGGAGGAGCGTGACGTTCATTCTACCGTGCGGCAACCGGACGTGGTTTGGGAGGCCAGCGTGACATTTCTCAGGGCCATTATTTGGACACCGGCAATGACCCCACTGACATGATTTCTCCTATGGTTTCGTAGCCTAAGTTGCCGTTGCGGTCAAAATTAGCGTCGTTCCCCGCGAATCAGTCGCCGAGCAATTCTTGGGCGGAGACCCTGAGCCGACCGGGTGCCGGCACGCCTTCATCCGGCCGCACCAGCGCCGCCGCTGGGATTGATTCATCTATGCGCACCTGCGCGATTCGATCCCAATCGAACAAGAAGAGATTCTCGTAATATTTTGCGATCTCAGGATCGAAAAATATCAGACTCGCATCGCGGTTTAGGGTCGTTCCAGCGCGAGTCCAATTCTGGCTTCCCACTAGAACGATCTCGCCATCGATCACAAGGCCTTTTGTATGGCAATTCGTTTGCACGCGGATCTTGTTGAGGCTGGTGTCGAAGCCAAAGTCTTTCAATCCGGTCAGGGTTTGGCGCACGTTCGGAAAACGCCGGAAGATGATCCGCACGTCCATGCCCGAATCCTTCTGCTTCTTGAGCAATGCGTCCAAGAGCGCTTCATAAACATCTCCGTTCTGGCCGCGCTGCTTCGCGTCCAAAGACTGGTTTTGGAAATAAACACTTTTGTGCGCGTTCTGGATGAGCGGCAGCACGTGCTCGGCATAATTGTCCGGTGTCAGCAGGGGCTGTACCCGAATCCTACGTTTGACCGACAAAGGCGGGTGATATTTCGCGGCGACCCTCGCTTCTTCATCAGTCGCCCTGAAATACGCCTCGGGCACCCAGAATTCAGGCTCCGGCGCCGGCAGCGCCTCCGCCACTGCCGTGGCTTCCTGTTCGTCGCGGAGAAGGTGCTTCTCGAAAAGGCCGGCGAGGCCAGGATGAGAGACCAAGACATGCCAGTCCCGGTCATATTGTTCGATCAGAGGCGGTGTTTCGTCGCCGTTTTTGATGGGGTCAAACGGCGGCTGGTTGGACGAGCGCCAGCTTCCGCTCGACAGCCAGAACTCCTGACTGTCACGAACCGCGAGCTTGATGTGGTACGACGTTGCAAACAGGCGGTTCGGTCCGGAAACGGAAGCCCAGGCAAATGACAGACGCTTGCCCGCCGCCGCGGTCAGCTTGTCGACCGTTTCCTGCTCGGTCAGATCGTTCGCGGTCGTGCCTTGCTTTTGTTCGTCGCGGTTCTGCAAGACGAGGCTAACGTGGCGTGAGTTGGGCTTGATCGAGGTCGTGCACGCATTCACGATGTGGGGTGCGGTGAATTCATACATGCCGATCGTAAGCCGCTTCGTGGTGCGGGCGAGGAATGGCTGCAGATTCGGCCATCCGGCATCCGGACTAGCGTGCGCGGTGACGCCCATCTGCTCGTTGAACTCGATCAACGGCAAATCCGGTCTTTTTTTGTAGTTGCCGATCAACTGGCTTCTGGCCGCTTCCAGGGCCTCCAGCAGATCGTACGATTCCCGATCAGCCACGGTTGCAACGGCCACGTCCGTGGGAATCCCGCCAATCGAGGCCGGGATCGGGGTCAACCCCGCAGCCTGGAGCTCCGACGCGGTGAGCTTCTCCTTCACGGAAACGACGACGCAACGCTCGTCGGTAATCCAGCCATCCGTGATGCGATAACCAGGATTTATCGAAATCACGTCGGCTCGCGCCGAAAGCAGTTTTCGCGCCTCGGCCACCGCTTGTGCGACGGCTTCGTCTGATGGCGGCGGTGCGGCTCGAGGGGTGGAAGTATCTGCGCTCGCAAGGCTCGGGGCCGTTACGGACGCGCTCACGTTCACTTGCGCTGCAGTTGGCGTTCCGACCGAGATGGTTATTTGCAGCGGAATGACGATAGTCGCCTTATCTGTGGGCATGCTGTCACCAGAGATGTTGGAATTGTTCGAGGTGGCGGGGCTGGCTATTTCAGTGCTCGAGTCCGTGGACACTGTCATGGCGGCCGTTTGGCGCGCGCGCTTTAGCAAAGACGAGACCAGAAAGGCCGGGACCGCATAATTGGTCTTCAGGAAGACGCCCGAGAAGTGCAGCCCAGCCGCTTCTCCGGTCAGCAGATCGATGACGGCGGATCCCGAATTTCCGCCGAGGGTGGTGCAATCGTGCATGAGTGCGTTGTTCTCGAGGCCGGTGACAAAACCTGGAGCAAGTCGTTTCTTGTCGAACACGTTGCCGAAAATCTTGGCCATCAGGTCTTGGTCGGGAATGCGCGGGTCCCGACCGGGATAGCCGACGACGGCGACCATGGTCTGGTTGGGAAGTGGTTGCTGCGACAGCTTGATCGGTTGAGCGAGTTGACCTATCCGGCTTGGTTGCAGCTTCAGGAAGGCGACGTCGGGCCCGGTGTCGCTCGCTATGAAGAAAATCTCGTTAATTGTGAATTGAGCTTTCGCCGCATTGCCGATTTCCTCGAGAAAGTCGATGTCGACTGCGACCGGATTGCGGCGGTCGAATCCAACTTGGAACGTGAATCCCGTCTGCCCGCGCTCGGCGAACTCCAAGGCGACATGGCGATTGGTCACGATCAAATCTTGATCGATTAGCCATCCGGTACCGATGTAGGGCAGATCGAGCGGCCAGTTGGTCGCCTCGACGCGGCCGACGGCCGCGATCGCGGGTGCGAGCATAGCCGCAGATTCCCGGAGTCGGCTCTTCCAAACTGCGCTTTCCAGTTCATCGATGTTGAGGTCGACGCTGCCGTCCAAGATCTTGAGGACGGGGCGGCCAACCCGCTGCACGATCGATTCGAGCTCGAGCTCAGGCGCCGCCAGCGCCTCCGTCGTCAGAGCTTCTGCTGGCTCGGGAAGTTTGGCGAGTCGCCTCAGTCCCTTGGCGGCACCCGGAAGCCAAGCAGGTTTTTGCTTGGCCTGAGCAACCTTTTTGACGTCCGCGGCTAGTTCGGAATCGGACAGGATTCGTCGGCTTGCGTCGACAATGTCCTGCCGGCTGTAACGCATGGCCTGCTTCCCACTTGGTGGGGTGCCCCTAGCTCACCGAAAAACCTTCATCGGCCGGCCGCAGCACGTCCAGTACGCCAGCCTAGCCGCTTTTCGTGCACTTAGCCTCCTGTGCGCAGTTTGCGCTCGATCGCCTCTGCCGCTCGGAGTGCAAGCGCGGCGACGGTCGAAGTCGGATTTGCAGTGGAGCTAGTGGGAAAAACACTGCTGCCGAGCACGAATAGGTTGGGGAAGTCATGACACTGACATTCCTTGTTCACCACCGAATGCTCCCGGTCGGATCCCATTCGCGTCGTTCCCATGATGTGGCCGGAACCTCCGAAATTGAGCCGCTTGTTGTCCGGGTCCAACTGTGGACGCTGATACTTCTCGTCTATGCCCATCGCCTTGAAGACGGCCTTATGTAGCTCGACGATCTTCTTGAAACAGTTGCGGACGTAATGTGAATCGTCGTCGACCCTGTAATTGATCCGCGGGCGTTGGATGCCGAGCTCGTCCACTATTTTTCCGAGCGATGGATCGTCGTCCTTGAATGCCAGCGCAACGTAATTGTTCGGGTCGGGCAGTTGCTCGCATGCACTGTTCAGGGTTATGTGTCGAACGGACTGTCTAAGCGCCCGTTGCAGCTTGGAGCCCGTGTATTTCCTGTTGTGGACGTAATCGAGAATGGTTCCAGGCCACCAGTCTCCTGCCGGGGTGGGATCGTAGTCGGGTTGGTTGACCGCGAGAATCGCGCCGCCGCGGGGTGCCGAGGTCACGTTCGACATCCATCCGTCGTTCTTGATCGAAGTCTTGAACGCAGCGTAGATTCCACGGAATTCGCCGTCGCGGTAATCCTCGATGTGAGAGGTCGTTTGCGGCCCACGGAAGGGAAACAGGTCCATCGGGGCGAGAGCGTACGACTGCTTGATCGGGTGATCCATCAGATACTTGCCGAGCACCGGGCTGAAATTTTCCGACCCGGAGCGCAGCATGATCATAGGGTTTTCGATGGCGTTGGCGGCGAGCGCGATGATGTCGCCCGATACGAAGCCGTCTTCGCCGTCATGCACGCGGGTCGGTGGATCCTTTGTCTCGTCCCATTTCCAGCGGCGATAGTGCACGCCAGTCACTTTCTTATCGTTCTTGTCGAGCTCGAGATTGATGGCGACCGCCTGCGGATACAACTTGGCATAACCGCCGGTCGCACCGTCTTTGATCAATGCCTTGTTGAGGTGAATGATAGCGTCGTATCGCGCGCCGGTCGGACACAGCGGCAGGCAGGATGTGCGCCCATCGCAGGCTTGACGGCCGGTATTGTTGTCGTGTTCCGAAAGGATCGCATGCGGCACCGTCGTCACGTGGAGCTCGATGTCTTCCGCGTGAATACCTGCGACGTTGGGAAGTCCGCTGTTCAGAACGATTGAATGCCGACCGTTCCGTCCAGGGACCTTTTCTCCCATCTTCTGACTGACCTGCTTATCGAGGAAACTCTGGACGAGTGATTTCATCGGATAGCCGTGCGCGCGACGCCCGAGTTCCTTGTAGAGTCGCCGATCCGGTTCATCTCCGGAGACACCCATCTCCTCTTCGGCCTCGACATAATATTTCTCGAGTTCTTTGTAACTGATCGGCCAGTTCTCGCCGACGTGGTATCTCTTCTTCATCTCGAAATCGCTAGGAATCATCCGGACGTAAATTCCCTGCCAGTGCCATGTCGAACCGCCCACCATGCGTCCGTAATAGCTCAAGAACTTGTCACCCGTGTATTTGTCTGGCGCAGGATAGACGTAGTAGTTTGCGCCGTCCGCCGCGTCGGCGTTGATCCCATCGGGCGATCTTCTGGGATTAGGTTGCGGAGCGAGAACGTTGTCCCCGCAAAACGGCGCATCGGTCGCCTTCGAAGGCGATCCAATATAGTTGTCGATCATCTCATCGCGGCCGGCTCTGTCGGGAGCGAAGCCGCCCGCCTCGAGGATGCATACTTTTTTCCCCGCCTTCACGAGCTTGTAGGCGGCGAGGGCTCCGGCCACGCCCGAGCCGACGATGACGACGTCATAATGATCCGTGAGTTCTTGCAACATCGCTTTATCTCCGATCCGGGCGAACGTTCAGGCGGCAGGACCCGCCCAATATCCGGGTCTGCCGCCCGGCATCATCGGGGCATGCGCCTTCACCACCTTCCACAGAAGCGCTTGTTCGTATTGCTCCGAATTGCCGTAGATCCAGATTTGCGGACCGGTGCGCACCACTTGTCCCGAGTGCGGCGGCTGCTCCTTGAGCGCTTGTAGGAAAAATGCCGAAACGTACCAGAGATAAATGACCTGCTCGGCCCCGGCGCAGATGTCGTCTGCGTCAGGCTCCTTGTTCGCCATGATCTGTTCGGCAATATCGTCGGGAGTGCCGCCGCCGCCAGCATATTTCTTGTGCACCTCCAGGAGGCGTTTGAGCTTCGGATAATAATCCGGCAACCGGGCAAAACGCTCGAGGTATTGGGCGGCCAGCCGCCGCCGCAACGGTCGCTGGCCCGTGAGGGCCTCGGACACGGAAATGAAATCGGTAAGCTGGCCTTCGTCGAGATCGGGGAGGGAGCTGGCCTCCGCCTGTTGCACCCTGCACTGCTCGTCGCCTTCTTCCCAGATCTCCGCGTGCGCCGTGCGCATTTGGCCCGTGCCCACGACGGTGATGCCCGTCGCTGCCAATCGGAGCAGCGCCCGTCGATCGAGCGAAGCCGAAGGGCGGGCAAATTTGGACTTGTCCGAATTGACGTCGCTCATGGTTCCCCTCCCGATGCCCGCTTCGAAGCGGCAGGACCGCTTCGGTGGACATCCCAATTTAACAGGATCCGCCGTTCAACGCTCAGGCTAGTCGGTGCAATGGATGCATCTCTACTTTTCCTGCGCATGCGCTTCTCCCCACTTGATTTGCCAATTTAGGTGCTATCCCTTCTCTCGACCCACAGCCGCATTGAGCGCGCCCTAATCGTGCCATCAGACAGTCGGCCCAATCACGGGCTCTCGTTCAAAATGGTAAAAAATACTTTCCGACAAGAAAGTCCGAAAATTCTAATCATAGCCAGTACTTCGCTTACCAGTCGCGGCCCAAGTATCTTCTAACACGACAATATATACCGCAAGCGTTTTTTGATGTATGAGCCAGTTCACAGAGTTAGATCCTTTGGCGATGCGCAATCGCCGCCTTCACCGCGGCCGCAGCGTCAATGCGACCGAAGCCGTACCAACGGCTGTAGTGCGGTCCGGCATAGCCGGAGCATTGGACGTCAGGCCTTTCGCGTCCCGCCAGATGCTAAACGGATCTATGTTGCCAGCATCAATCGGTACCGCTGTCTCCCGCAAGATGTCCCACGCACGTCGGCCCAGGTGAGGTTGAGGTTGGCAGATAACAAGAGTGCACCAAGTCCTTCGGCGATCGCAGTCGCGCAAGAAATCTCGATGAAGGTATGCAATGAGTGCGAAGGAGTGCGGAAAACCGCAGTGCCCAGACGATGCGACTTGTTCAGTGGCTTAATACTAAGGCAAAAATCACGAGGAATCCTGGTGACTTGACTAAACTCCGCGCTTTCCTTTCCAGGAGTACCGACAATATGACGCGAGGGCAGACCCGATAAACTAGGACAGGACTATTGACGCGATCAGCTTGAGATTGCCAGAAGGATGTCCGATTGTGGCAGATATTGTTGCAAAAATCGCTGATGAAGGGGCGTGGGCCACGTCGGCGTTTTTTGAGAATGTGGCGGCCGAAAGGGGACTCCAGCCGATCAGCCCGCATGTCACAGGCTGCGAGACTATCTCCTATCCGAATTAAAGACTGCGCCAGGCCGGCAGTTGTCCACAGGTCCGGGCTGCTGCCCTCGGGCATCAGGGAACGCGAGCGGCCACGCGATGGCCGCGCCGCCGAGCAGCGCGATGAACTCCCGCCGGCTCATTCTATAACCTCATCGCCGCGCAACGTTT